>Ga0247757_10000520_pt1 | contig 31216 bp, 20 predicted proteins | sample UWRJL126311R4_FD_180929 | JGI IMG/M metagenome (GOLD analysis project Ga0247757, IMG submission 180929) | Plant litter microbial communities from Arlington Agricultural Research Station in Wisconsin, United States - UWRJ-L126-311R-4 | ecosystem: Environmental > Terrestrial > Plant litter >... | reverse complement strand
CCCCCCATCCCGCATTACACGCCAGCACGTGCTGACCGCGCGTTACATGCTCCTTTGCGCCTCAGCTAGTCCGGCGGGCGGGACAAATTGTAGACGTACTGACGATATCGAAGATTGCGCAGCAACCGTCCATCTGTCTGACTTTGACGTGCAGCACGGGTGGTGACCGCGTGGACTCCGTGCCTCCGCTCAACTTCCTCCCTCCCCTTCCCCTCTCCCCTGCCCTGCCCCTCTTTATTCTCCGTAGCTGGCTTTGCTTATTGTATCCTCGCACAGCCGACAGCGGCCGACAGCGGCCGCCACAATCCCCCATCGAGCCTGCCCTGTGCGCAATCGGCGTCGCGCAACGATAGTTCGGACGCGCGCCTAGCCTGGAACACAGATGGCGCCGACCTTCTAAGCAGCCACAACAACACACACCCCGCGTGTCGCCGGTCTAGGTCGGTGGCTTAACGTGGAGGGGGAGAAGGAAGGTGCGGCGCGGGGGGGGTTGGCAGGAGAGCGTTGTTGTTGTCGTTGTTCCTAGTGGCGATCCTAGGGCCGGGGTTTGGAAGCGGTGGGGCGGTGGGCTAGATACCTTGTTCTGTAGGTGAAGGGGCAAGGGGATGGGATGGGTGGGGTGTGTACTGTATGCAGGCGCGAGCATGTAATGCGCATAGATACGAGGTGCGTACTGGGTGGGTGGGTGGGCAGGTAGGCGGATGTGGGTCTTCTTGTGGAAAGTCGAAGCGGATGTCTGAACGGTCAACGGACGAGAGCTGAAGATTTTTTGGATTTAGATTGGGAATGGGCACGGTCTTTGGGCGTTGCTTGCGTGGCTTGCGTTTGTGCAGAGACAACTGTCAGGACAGAGGACTTGGCTGTGCTGTCCAAGGGCTGTGTAGCTAGGTGCTAGAGATGGACTGGCTTGGCACAAAGCATTCACCCATGAGGTCGGCTACAGGCCTCGTCGGTTGGAAGGCCGTGGGGGAGGTCGCGTATTGTGAAACAGGCCCGGCCGTGGGCAGGGAAGTGGGATGGAGCGTGCTGGAATGTGGGTACCGACTGGGGAGGAGAGGAAAAGGTAAGAGACTTAGTCCGTTGGCGTGCTTTTAGCGTATTATATTGTACATGCGGGCAACGATACTCAGGCGAGCATGCAGATACGGGCTGCTTTGATTTTGATCCTTCAAGCGGAAAGCTTTGATCTCGTAGATCTGTGACGTGTGTACCTGGGGTTGGTTGTGGGATAGTATACGCTTAGATACGTACAGCCTTGCTGACTGACAACTCTACTGCATGTGTTTGGTTCGTCTCCATCGGTCCTTTTTTTTTCCGTTTGTACACGTGAAAATGATGGGCACGTGAGACGGAGGACAGGTGCTTACCGAAAGCTTGTGTTACTTTGTGGATGGACCCTGAGTCCGGGGTCAAAAACTAGAGCAAAGGAGGCTTGCATGGGGCGAACTTTTGATCTAGCGACCTGATAACCGTTCCGCGTGCACGATTTGGCATCTTATGCGAGGCTGACTGCTCGTTGGTGTCTCATTCAGTCGCCATCATGGCCTCATGGACCTTGAATCTCGATGCTGATCTACACTTTGTCAATGCTTTCCAATGCCCAGGGCGAATGGTATACTACATTAGGCAAAGACGCGAGCATACTCCTAGTCACCAGTTCCCGCCCCATCCACACGCACCACCCGCGCTCGGTCACCCCGGTCCAACGCGTCCAGCGGTGAATGAAATGTTATGTATAGATCAACGCATAGATGAGCACGCTTGAACAGGCTCAGGGGGTGCTGAGTAGTCTGGCAGCCTCGCATCAGAATTAAGCTCATTTGTAGGGCTTACTGAGGATTGCATGCGGACCGCGGGAAGGTGAAGCAAGGGTTCTACCCGCGAGCCACATCGTTGGGAGAGGCCAATTCCACTGTCAGCGGCCAACAGGGTCCTGTTCGGTAGTTTTCTAGCCTGGAAAATGGAAGCCTGGGGCAGACGTTAGGCGCCTTCATTGCGTGTCCCGAAGGAGTGAAGAGACCGTTCCCAACGCCGAGAAGGAATGAACGAAGCGCCCAACCAACCCTGTGATGGTCAGTGCTAACATAAATTTAGACTATCAGTACAACGGTGAGAGCCAGTGCATTTGAAGGCTCGGATTCCAGCCGGAATGAGTGAAGGCCTGTGAGTAGTCATCAGGGGACATGCATGGGCAGCCAAGGAACAGGACTGTCAAGTGACGCGGCGATGTAGAACCTAGTTAGAGTATACAGTTTGTGTATTAGAGCCTTCAGCCTTCAGCCTTGCACTTGTAACAAATTTTATCAAAGTCCATTCCAGATTGGACACGCAATGCATACTAGCGGGCTACGAGATGCTAACCGTTTCAGAGCTGGCGTAGAGCTGTAAACAGAGAAGAACAATGGTCATGAACATGCTCTGTAATTATGATGAGATGATTGGAAGAGCTTCCAACTACTCGATCGCCTGTCTGATCATGTGCGGTAGTAAAACTACGTCCTTCGTGCGACACTCAGTCAGCCGGCCAAATGCCGGAAAATCGGGCACCTTGAACAGATTCTGAGATTTGAATGGAGATGGCTTAAGTAATACGGATTAGTCCAAGGCCGTATGGGGTTAACTTGTCCTCTACTCTGGTCTATGTCTCCAACCAGTCCAGACGACTCACAGTCGTTAAATTTTCCGCGGCCGATAATTTCACGGGTTATGTAGGCAAGGGTTGTTGAGATCATCGGAAATTGTGGAGAGTGGTGGAGCACGGCATGACCAGAATCTCACTGAGACATGATGCATGCGCTCCAACAAGGTCCTACCGGTGAGATAATATAGGAATTGTAGATGGCGTAAGGAGAACCGATATTATTATCGTAGGTAGGCGCGGTGTTCCAATTGAAGGCACGCCGATGAACGGCGAGCCTGGGTTCTTGCTTACAAATGCGAATATGGTTTAACTAAGTTAATATTGCTTGAAAACAAGTGCTGCATGCTGACCACTAGGAGATAAAATCTCATGCACATAACTTGCGCACATGCAGATCGGTGGTCCCAACTAAATTATTGTAGAAATTGATTAAGGGAGGTTGCAAGGAATTGTGAAGGCTGTGATATGTAGCTTTCAACATTTCAGTGCCTCATAGTTTCGTTTTCGGGGCTCTCCGTACCTCGCATAACATGTCGTTCTGGCTATGAGTTCTGATTCTCACTCAAACTGCCCTTGTATTCTTCCCACAGGTCACCGACACTCTTGCCACAGCAACTTTGCCAAAAGGTCTTTTCATCGTACTTGCAACCTCGCAGTCCTTCATTGATCTTGCGCACGATATCCTCACCATGCGCCTTCTCCATCCATTCTAGGAAATACCCAGTGCGCTCGTATCCCGCATCCCAGTCTTTATCAGCCACCCTCTTCCAGTGCGGAGGCGCAAAGCCTGCCTTCAAGCGCACCCAGTCTGCTATACCTTCGATCAAACCACCAGGCGCGGTACCAAAAGCATTGTGTTGCCAGCAATGCACCATCTCGTGTACAATAACGCCCTGTATCTCTTCCTTCTGCCTGGTCTCTGGGGTGTGATTGATGTAGTCAGTGCTTAGATGAATCTCTTTGTGGTCGTCATCGAGCTCACTACCAGTGGTATAAGCAACTCCTTCCATCGATCTCAGAACCAAAGTTACTGAGCGTGTAGGTGGGATGCAATGTTTGTCCAAGTCTGAATAGAGCAGTGTGACCACCATCTCAACGGCGTTCTGTAGAATGGTAGAGGCGTGAACGAGGCGAAGAAAAGCACACGAGCCCGAAGAAGAGACGTCACGGAGCTCAAGGCGGAGTAGTGGAACCCGCTGCAGCCTAACCGGCGCTAAGGTTCTAAGTGGAATTGACATATGGCCATTGTGGACGGTGTCGGATGACCCAGCACTTGGTGGAGGCAAAGAGGGCTGCGGGGCGGGAGGGGTGGAGGAACTATCAGACGACATGATCTGAAAGTAGGTGGATGTTGCGGAAGAGTTCATATCAGAAGGCGGAGAGAGGTGTAGGAACAGGCGGGGATCTGCAAGGAATCATTACATGAGAGAAATAAGTTTTATCGATAACACTAGCGTGCTGGATTTGGACATCAGCTCTCCTACGCTATCTAACTGCCACTCACGTGACATTCCCCAATTTAATGTTCATGTAGATGCATTTTTACAATGGTAGGAGAAATATTGTGCTCGATGAACTATTTGTCGAAAAACCTCCTATCTCATGGCCATAGATTAACATTCGCGATTTGAGCACTTTGAGCGACTATGTGTGAATGTTGGCGTAAATCGATACATTTATCCCAAGCAAAAGTTCCAGTTAGTCTCAAACCATATACCGAGCTCCCTATGAATCTAGTACAGTCGACTCAGCACAGAGAACCGGAGAGGTGGGTGTAGAATGAGTCCAGGTTAGGTGAGGATTTGGGGATTGAATACATATATGGATTGGTAATTGGAAAAAGCGAGAAATTTTTGAGCATGGAGTGCAGAGCTCATATCTAGGAACGGCTTACATTTAGCATAGCCTAATTCATTCATCGAATATGATATTTGTACTCTCTTTAACCAGCGTACCGTGAAAACCCGCTCAGAAGGGCTAGATTAAAGCCACAATGCCAAATATCAGTCTGAGTTTCTAGGACTAGGCTCAAAGTTACGGTATGAAGTCTGCCCCAACGGCATGCCCCCAGCCTTGAACTACCAACGCTTTTAGGAAGAGGCAAACAAATTCTTGTCTAGTCCGCTAATAGCCAGTCGCTTGACTCATGCGAGGAGGAGATATGGCGGAGCTCACCTGATAAGCAATCAGACTATAACAAGAACTCGTTTGGAAAATCTTATGATGCCATCATACTTAGACACAGCCAGAGTCCAATCCAGATATGCTGATCAGGTAGATACCACAAGGTATTGCGTGTATTTTACATTTTCTTTGTTTCACTGTTACCAAGGTCTCACTGGACCAAAGTCACTTAGTTACATGTACTCGCTATGCCTACCAAAGTATCAAAAGTGTGATATTGAAAGCATCGCGCATGTTTTATGCACAGCTAATTTTGTAACTTCACACTCTAATTTTCTACCCATACACTATACGTCAAGGACCGATGAGTCAATAGATCACCTTGCATAATATGCTTCATATAGACATAATAGCTAAATAAGATTGCAGAAAGTAAAGGGCCCACAGCAACATAATATGTATTAATTTATCTCAGATGACGCGAACTATACGCCTAGCCCATTGATCTTTCACACCGGGAAATATCTCATAAGACTTCTTTACAAAGAACTCTTCAAGGTCTTCGGATGATGAAGGCCACACAATGGAGAGATTGTATCTTCCAACCCGACGATAATCGCCAGACGGCGCTTCCTCAAGAAGCAGACAGTATAGTTCGTATCTAAAAGTCCCATTAATCCAATCTCTGGGATTAGACGGTTGGATTTTAACTGCAAGTAATCTTTTTCCGCGCCAATCACCAGTTCGGTCGAAGTAAATATCCTCTTCCAGGTGCTCGCGACAGGGCGGAAGAAAATTTCCATTCCAATCTCCGATTAGTTTCCCTACTCGGCCTGGATTGTACTGGACTTTATGTCGATGCGCAATTGGGACATTAAGGGTGAGCGAGCTCCATATGCTCCAGCAGTCGATATCAATGTACGGGTAGAATTCCTTATAATTGGGGGAAATCTTCATAAAATTGGACAGATCCACCACTTTTCCGGAACGATGAGTCACTCGGATATATGTGGATGTTGCCATTCGATCTTTTGATATGCCAAGTGGAAAGTAGAGCTCTTTTGATGACTTCAAGCTAGTATGTGCCGCCCATGTCCACGATGGGAACTTTGAGTTGGGTTTGGAACGTTCATCTTTCTTCCAGAGGAATCCTACTGTACCTGGAGTAGCGTTAAACTTTTCTGGATCAGAATATAGAGGTATCCCCCAGAAATGGCCCCTATATCGTTCATAGGAAGCTTTTTCATTTTGAATGCCCACCTCTATCTTGGAGCTCATCTCTTGGTACGCGGCGAATATACCCTCAAAGGCATTTAATCTATCTTCTTCAAAACCAAGTTCCCTTAGCCAGAATTGTTTTATTTGTCCGTACAAGGCGACATGATTCCGTATATCTGAGTCGGTGTCCAGCCCTATATCGGGAAACAAGCCACGGAATTCAGGAAACCAGTCGGGGAAAAGGCCGCCGAATCTTTTACTTAACAGATGTCTCGGGGTAGGAAATGGCACACGTTCAAAGCATGTCATTACACGACATTGAAAATACACACCTCCTTCTGTAAAAACCAGTCGCCGACGTGACAAAACCATTTCTTGGTACGTCCACCCCCGAGTCATCCAAGTGGAATGTTTGATTTGTTCTCTAGTTGAATCCAGTTCAGTGAACTGATGGAATCCTATGGTAATATAGTAGTGCGGCCATCGAGGAGTGTCACCTACACCGGGAAGGCCATGATTTGGACCCGCACCCGCGGCAGCAATGATCGTGAGATAAGCCCCACTGTATATCTCATTCATTCTGCGAATAATATCGTGTTTTTCTTCGGAATTGTCTTGATCGATGCAGTATCGATCTATCCAAAGATAAGGGACACCCAATGTGGATGCCACATTAATTGAATCCTCAATAGTTTGAGGAAGTATTGAAGGAAGCCTCCCTCTCACAATCGCATCATGTGAAGAGGCCTTTCCCCAAGTATAACTTAATGCGATGCTGATAGTAAAAACCAGTTAGTAATGCTAAAATAAGTGTCAGAAGTTAAACTTACTACACACAATGGGGAGGCAGATTACATAGCTCTCTTGTATTGCAATCTATTACTCTCATGTTTTTCATGGTTTCTCCAGTGTCTTTCATGCAACAAGTTTCTCTGTGGTTCGTTTCGCAGTGGTCTAGCCATAACCTTATGCGACCGAAGTCTACGGTATTCCTCTTGTTGGTCTGAGGAAGCATCCCACTGCCCAGACCATGATCAGGGTGCATCAAATCTGTCGTGCAGTGATAATTAGCAACTTTTGAATTCCACTCTAGTCGGAGAGTTGGAACACTGGTGAAAGTAGACCACGAGACTAAGATACCCTTGTCTTGGATTTCTCCATTATCCTCGTTCCTGTTTGGATTGTGAAACACCCTGCCCAACTTGAATCCTTCTATTATGGGCGCCAGTTGCTTGCATATGATGCAGCTACTCTCTAACAATTGTGGCTCATATCTTATTGGAACTTTCGCGATTAGAGTGTCTGGGATGTCTGGGAAAACTCCAAAATTTGCCTTTTCACAGCGAGGGCAAAGCCGACCTTCTTCTCCTGACCTTGAATTACGTCAGCTGTCATCAGATGCAGCCAAGGCGTGGTTAGGCCTACTTAGAATTCAGGTGTTCGATTCCAAACATTCCAGGACTATCACCCATTCCAGAGATGGCTGTGAGAGAGGAGCTTAAGAGAGTAAGAGTAAATCTTTTACAGCCTATTGAGCTGAATCGAAGTTGTTGTAATTCAATTCTTTTCCATTAGTCTTTCAGCTCTGCCTGAAATCAACGCCCCGCATCCACTAGGCCGCAACCCTCACAACAAAACTGTTTGGAGCGAGAATTGCAATCCGGATGCCGCGACAGCAGCGAAAACGGCCTATTAGTTATCGCTGCATGATACCGCTGTACACAAGATGAAGTTCGGATAGCAAGAGATGTATCGGCTAATGGGGGAGTAAAAAGGCGTCACAGATCAGGTGTTATTGTCTCGCCTCATGCCATGGTCCTTGCTCTGCGTTCTCGCTAATCGCCTGCAGGCCACGACACATGACGTCAAAGACGTAGATATGGACAGTTTGGAAACACTTTGTGTTTAGTAGTATCGCTGCCCAAAGGACGAGTGAGCGGCATTAAAATTGGAGATTACTTTACGTGTGTTCTGGCTGACTCAAAACAAACTTGCAAAATACATCAGTATCCCCCAGAGGTGAACTTTATTTCATCCATCTAGAAATTCTCTTTTAGGACAAGAGAACAAATTTCTTCGGTCCACCTCACGATAACCCTCCTATACCAACCGCTGAACTATGCCTCAACAGCGCCGCCGCCTTCTCCGACCTCGGCGTTAACACCATCTCAAAATCTCCCGGATGACTTGACAACCCCGTACTAAACTCCAATACTTGTTCCACCGGCCTCCCATCCGCCCTAATCGGCGCGCTAATATCCATAGTACTTACAATCGTCGCCAGCATCGAGAAGACACTTGCTTGCGCCAGATGCCTGCCCACGCAAATCCTTCGCCCGAAGCCAAATGGTCCCGCGAGAAACGGTTCGCCTCTCCCACCTTCTTCCACAGGCGTGAAGCGTTCTGGCTCAAAGAGGTCCGGGTTCTGATATACTGAAGTGTCTTTGCTGAGAGCGTAGGTATTGTAGTAGACGAAGGTGCCCTTGGGAATGAACATGCCCTCATAGATATCGTCTTCGATCGACTTGTGCGGAATCCCGACTGGAGACAGTGGACGCCACCGCGTCGTCTCTTCGACGATGTACTCGATGTATCGCAGCTTGGGACGATCGGTAAGGCTTGGTAGGCGGTCTGTGCCCACCACGCGATCTAGCTCCTCTCTCGCCTTCATCAGCACGTGTGGATTGCTGATGAGGTTGAACAGCGCGACTCTTGTTGTTGCGAGCGTTGTGTTGGATCCTGCAACGAATATGGCAGCTGACATGCCCTGGATATCGCGGATTTCTAGTTTATTTTGCACCCCTTTCTTCTCATTGTCATAGTACTTAGTGAGAAGCGTGTTCGCAAACGAAGGGTTCGATTTTCCCGCGTGGAATTCCTTCATGATAGCAGCAAACGGGACGTCATGGAGCCGCTTTATAGCCCATCGCATACTACGTGCATGCCTAAGCGGAGCCGAGAAGTTCAGGAAGTTTGGTACGTAACGGAGTAGTGGGATATGATCTACGAGGCTTGCGCCAGGATCGCCACCTTGAGCTGTGGCTGCTCCAGCATCTGCGGATATCTGCACATACTCATCGTCATCGGAATGAATATTCACGCCAAATCCGATGCGAAGAACGACAGCTGTGGCAAAACGGCGAAGGATCGAGTCCCAGTCATTCGGTCGGTCAATCATACAACTCGCAGCTTTGCGCACTTCATCTTCCTGGATAGGCTGGTAATTGACAATATACGATTTCGTGAAATTGGTCTGCAAGGCTGATCGATGTAATTTGAAGCGGTTCCCGAAGGGTAGAAACGTCAATGTTAGACCCCATCCGAGTTCTTCGAAAAGCACAAACCTGGGTCGGTCTTGGTATTTTGCCCCACGTCGGTCCAATATTTCGTTGGCAGCCTTTTGGGTATTTATGACGACGGTATGGTGACCTAGTATGTTGTAGTACGTGAGCGGCGACTCTAAAGATGATTGTTAGCGAAGTAGAAGTAGAGTAGAGAACACTGTAGCCCACTGTATCTTTCCGCGTCTTCAATGTATCTAAGATGTGCGTTCTCGAGTGGCACTTTTCTCCAATGGCCCACGAAAGGTTCGAGTGGTGGTCCGGGCGGCAGCTGTGCAAGGTGTCCGAAGCGCAGGTAAGGTCTGATGCCCAAGTATACAACCCAAAATACTAAAACGAGAATAGTAATCGCTGTAACGGGTGATTGAATGGTAAGCTCGAGCGCATACATTTCGAGCCCTTCAGGTGGCGGTATAATGCTCTGTAAAGGCCACGCTCGTTAAATGTTGCTATGATTACGCCATCATATTCTCGGATACGATACATAGTGCAGCAACCTTCTCCGCTTATCGGACGCACAAAGCGGGGGAAGTTTGGAGTCACGGGCCTTACCAGTAAATCGACCAATGAGACAGTGGTGTCAACTAAGCTAGGTGCCGAATCAGCGAATATTTGCATGATGACTTGTCGCAGGCTACGTACTATCGTGGCCACGTACGAGAACAAACCGTATTAGTGAGGTGTAACACGAGACACCACGGATTTGCAGAAATGTTTTCACGAGGCACGAAATTAGTTGTACGTCACGGTAATCTGTTCGCTCTTTCAGTGTAGAAACACACTGGATGGTCTAAAATTTGGAAAAAAATTTAAAGACAACAATGGGTTATGCATATGAACCGCCTAAAGCGACAAAGAACTCAATGGCAAACAAGCGCTTAAATCCGCTGTTTTGAGCCTCCAAATAGGTAACGCGGCTCCAATCATCACTAAAAGGGGTACAAACCTCCCTTACGACCATCCGCTGCCGCGGATATGCTGACAGTGCAACCAATTAACTGGAGGGTAAGTGATGGGAGTTGACCGCTTCTTATTACCCTGCTCCGTGCTTAATATTCCCTCATAGAGAGGATTAGCACACTACCACTTTCTATAATGCCGGGAAGATCAAGATCTGAGCCTCGGTATCTTATTTCAAGGACATTTCGATTCTAATACAAAATGTTTCTTCTTTATGATAGAAGCAGATCTTATAATCTAGAACCTGATGTACTAACTTGGGATCTGGGTTGACTGTTCGAGTAACATGAATGAAAGGAGGATATGGACCGGTTTGGGGCAAACTGGCTTCACTTTGTTTCCTCCACTATCCCAAACCAGTGAGGAACATAATCATTGAAATTATCCCTCAAACAATACATATCAACATAAGATGTGTGAACAGCTGTCATGTATGACACCGCTGACCATCCTATGGATCGATTAAATCTTCGATTGCTCTAAGTTTAATTTAGCGGCAATGTCCAGGACACCATGTACTATTAATACATTTGGTTTATGACTGATGCAGTTGAAGATCGAATCCAGCTTGTTACGGGAATGTAATAAGGGTAATATTTGTCCGTAGTATCACATGGCCCGTCTTAATACTAGCTCGAATTATTACTATATACTGGTTATTGGCTGACACAGGCACTCCTTGATATATTGCCAACCTTTATGTGCAGTATAGAGTTAATAATATCATTGATAACCATAATGATGTTGCTGTTTTAACAGACGGCGATGAAACAGTCGACAACGATATCGGATGCTTCTGTCACGATTTCTCACATCACGACGCGGCAATAGATACAAGTCTTTTTAGGTCTTTGTATGTAGCTTCAAGAAATACGCATACCTCTTCTGATCTACAACATATGTCTTCACAACAATACGACACAATTGAAATAAGCAGGAAACAAGTATGGGGCAGAATTTATGGATGTTTGAGGCAAGTCATTGCTTGGCATAGTTACTTTGCATCGAGCTCAAGCCTAATACTCGACAATTTCAATAGCAGCACTAGCTTACATAAAGCCGCAGACACAGCATACAAAGAAAACATTTGAAGCGCCTCCAGAGCACTGATAAACATGAGGGATGACAAAACTAAAATGCCAAATGTTAGGTGCCCAATTGAAAAGAGAGATGACAACCAAAAGAGAGCTTCTGAGACCACGCAATCTTTACTCGTTTCAATCAACCAAAAGGATTGTGACCTTAAAATATTTCCAAAGCCTATCTGGAACAACTTCCCCAACCGTGCCCGCATAGCCAGCATACCACAACCATGGACAAAAACAGCCAATGTGCTCCACACCAGCGGGAGGTACAAAGTCGCACACCGCCACCCGGAAATGGTCCGCATGTCCACGTATATAGAAGTTCGTATGTTTAATCCAATAGCCATAAATGCGACCGCAAATATCAACCCTTCGATTAACACACGAACTAACGCTGAGTTCGTAGCTATTCTCCTCGCCCCCAGGTGAAAAATGACCGATTGCGGTGCACTGAGGGGTTCCAAGACATTCATCTTCGAAAAGGGCTTCAAAACACTGATAGCTGGGGAACCAATCGCTAAGAGTATAGAAATTAGCGGGCTATGAGTTGATAAAACTGCTATTTCAGTGATGGTAGGTCCAATAAGGCCAAAGGTAACGGGTATAAGGCCGAGAAGTACTTGCGCAGATGCGAAGTTAGACTGTATGGTACCAGTGATATTTTGGAGGATGCAGTCGGCTGCACAAGCACATGGTGAGTGGCATTGCGTGCGGTTATTCTGAACGTAGGCGAGTATTTGCTGCTGACAGGGGCCTTGAGCAGCTTTTACCCAGTGGTGGTTGTACTGAGGAAACCAATGTTGAAATTTAGTACGTTGGAGAGCAAAGACTGGACTACAGAGAAATAAAAGAAAAGATGATAAAAACTTCATATTTCAGTGAAGTGAAAGGCTGAAAGTCGACGTGTAACTGATGTTGGTGGTAGATGAAACAACTATATGATCGCGGCTGCATTAGGTAAACTTGATTTGCTAAATTCAGCCTGATGGCTGCTGCCTAGAGCACAAGGTTTTACAGTTGATGCAATTTATAATCTAGTGGTGTAACGCTGCAAGGCTAAGGCACAACAACGATAAATAAAAGCCCTTCTAGCTAAAAGGCCGCTTCAGCTCCTCTTCGTCCGAGATGGACAGCCTTCAGCTGCCTTCGTTTCTTTTTCTTTAAACTTTTCAATATGCAACGAAAGCTTCACCTCGAAGACTACACGGTTGGGTGGGTCTGCGCTTTACCTGATGAACCAGCCGCGGTAGCCGAGTTGCTAGATGAAGAGCACCGGCGTCATCCAAACGACTTGAATGATGGCAACCTATACACTCTTGGTTGTATGAGCAGCTATAATGTTGTAATTGCATGATTCTAAGTAGGCTGACTGGGAACAAGCTCAGTAACTAACGTTACTTCGTTCTCTGTTGTTATTAGTATCATATGCTATCTATCATTGCGCACTTACTAGATCAAATCAAATCATAGTCCCTTGAATAAAGATGGTGTTTAATAGCGAGTTTTCGATACTGTTGTAGTCAATAGAAAAAACGTGTAACTAGTTACCTCTGTAGCTCCGAACAGGTTGTAAGGTAGCAGACTATAAGAGATCAAGTCTTACTTTCGTTGGTTTAGAGACCCCCAATGGAAGATAACTCGAAAAAGAACGACCCTGGGGAATTTTTAACTTTGAAATTGCTTCATGTGTATTTCAGCTAACTTGGGATGGATATATGAGATGTGATCCAATGTTGACAGTTTTACTTCTTTGAGAAAAACCCAATCTCATCTAATGCAAAGGGTTCTATGCCTGTAGCAAGTGCCTTGGATACCATGTCATCGCATTTTTGAATTTTATGTGTTTTTGAAAAGATGCGGAAAAATGTTGCGTAGCTCCATGAGGCTCCTAATCTGGTGCTTACCGGCAGGCTGAGGCGGATCTGGGTCAGACTCATCTAGGATCTGAGCTGCGTTCCAGCCACGTGCATGTGCGGCTTCGATGTTGATATATGAATCATCTTCACAGAATTCAGCAATTGAGGCCCTGTTAGATAAGTCGTACTCACCGACGAAGTAGCAATTTTGGTTAGACTTGACGCCGGCCTCTTTCATTGCTTTGTCAAACATCTCGGCATGAGGCTTGCAGTAGAACTTGTCAGATCCGTAGTCGCAGAAGGTCATACCCTCGAAAAGGTCATCAATACCCAGCAGACGGACTACCCTTTTGCCATGTGTGACATACGCGTTGGTGAATAACCACATTCGAACTTTGCTCTTGTCGATTTCCCCGAGCAGTTTTCGAAGCTCTGGATTAGGTTTGATAATGTCTTCCAAAGGAAGTGCATCATCCACTTTCCGGTTGTACTCTAGAGCATCAACTTTGTGGTGACGAACAAGGCCTTCGATAGCAAGGCCATATTCTCGGTAGTACTTAAGATGGAGCTCATTCGCTTCTTCTTTGGAAAGTGACAAATGGGTTTCAAAGTATTGATCTGCACTGTATGAGTCTTGGAAAAAATATCATGATGACTAAATCTATATGTACCTATCAGATCGGACATTAAATGTTGGACTTTGTAGCCTGTGTGGTGATGACTCATTAGTACAGTTTCGACACCATATGTGTATCAGCTCACTCTTCGAATATAACTAGGCAATAGTCAGTAAAGGCTCCCGAAACAATAGCACAAACATACGCAGTTATCTATATCGAAAAAGAAAACTGGTTTCTCATCTTCAGCCATTTTGTATGCGCATAAACCAGGGGGCCAACAATGAGATTGTAGTATCGTTCGAAACCGGCAGCTAAGAAGAAACGGACTGAAAAGACCGACGTTTGTTCGTGCACAAAGCTGCTATACTCGGAACGAGCAATATGAATATGACCCGAAGTCAAACATCGAACACGTCAGGTGGAAGTCCTAAACTGGCTAGCTCGCGCTAAGTGTAGCGGCTTGGCAGCCTCGGCGTCTCCACGATTGCTACAGAGCCTTGTCGCGGTGTGCAATTCTTTCCCCAACCCCTTCCTTTCCAACACCACAACACTCCACAACGCCATGTATTTTCACTGTAGCTGTATGCTACCCGCCTACTAACCGATAAAATCCAATCATACCCGGGGAGCTTGCTCTGAAGGGTGGGTGAGTACTGGCTGTCGCGTCACCATGTCGTCCAGCGCAGCCGCGCCGCTTTTGAACGGCAACAGCGTCGTACCCGCTGAAGCCCAGCGCGAAGCCGATTTTCTCGAACAGCTTCTGCGTATTCGCGATGAAGTGCTTGCTGGCAAACATCCGCGCATCCGCCTGCCTCCCAAAGTGCTCGAACAGGTTGCACCGCGCCCTCCGCAAACCGCCCCATCGGCGAGGCCTCCCAACAGCGGCCTTAATGGTGGTAGTTATGCTTCCCAACTGTTCCCGACTCGCTCGGAAAACCCAAATGAGTTTGCGTCGCCTGTTGCACATGCCCAACGACCTTTTTCCGCAAAGTCAACTTCTTCGGGGATCGATCCAGTGCTTCTCACAAAGTCTGATCATCTCATTAGAGCCGAACTACAACTTAAGCGACAGCAGCTTGAGCGGGCATTGAAAGAACAACTGGACAAACGGGGTCGTGCTAATGACGAGGAGCGCGAGTTGTTAGATGTGGATGACTTGCTTGTTCAAGCCCATAAAATTGTCAGACCCGTATCTGGTCTGCGCGCTCCCGCGCCGGACACTGAGGATGGCGAGTCTTTTGATGAGAACTCGTACTACTCCAGCAAGGCTGACAGTTGGTCGTCAGAGGAGGTTGATCGCAATGCAAATACCCAGACTGACGCCGCAGGGCAACTCACCCAACAGGGCAAGCGCTCCACTAATCCAGCACAACTGACAGCTTCAAAGCCTCTCCCATCTGCACAAACTAGCCCTCAAGTGATCGAGCTTGACGAGGAGCCTTATGAGCCCGCCGATGATCTAGAGATTTATGAACCCGAAGCAATTGGTGTACACGATGAACCAGAGGAGTCCGACTACTCGCCACCACCTGCCGAGACAGGCCCCAACGAGTCTCGAAGGGCAAATGGCCGTTATGGCAATGGAAATGCAAATGGGTATGGCGGCACTGCTTCTGTTCTCAACATGTTTTACATGTTTCCTCAGCCCTTCGCCGTCATCCATCCAACAGACCAAGGTACTGATATTTACAACAGATCCTCACGGAGACAAAGTCCAACTGGTCCGGTGCCACCCATCCAAAACAACCGGAAACGTAAAAGGGAATCGCGAGAGAAGAGGCAACAGCAAGCGAGCAAGCGAGCCGTACGTTCCCCTGAGCCTTACATCAAGGAGGAACCCCAGTCTCCCCCGCCATTTGCATCTTACACAGACCCACCGTCTAGCAAGCGGCGCGCCCTACAGCCTCTTCCAAACGATGTCGAGGTTGTCTCGGCTCGGGAGGCCAGTAGGCCACAGCCGATCCACTACCGCGAGCAAGAACCTTCTGTTCGCACGCCCCGACAATACGAGGAGCCGCTATCGCCCAGCGTTGCCCGGTTTTCTCAGCCCCAGCGTCGCCTAGAGAGGAACGATCATGATCTCCGTCGTGTTGCTAGTCTCCAAAATGCACGTCGAGCCTACTCGCCAGTTGATGATGAGCTCTATGCTGCCCCCTCCCCCCGCCAGGTCCGTGCCGCTTCCTATGCCTTTGTAGAGCGTCCTATAGAACAGCATATCTTCAGGGAGGCCTCAGCGCGACCATCAGCAGCACCAAGGTACTTACCTGAACAGGTCCAAGGACACGAGTTCGTGGGTCGAGCCCAGTCTCCCGTGATCATGGCACCACCGCCACGCCGCATCGTGGTAGATCAATACGGCAACAGGTACTATGCAGCTCCCGTAGAAGCAAGAGATGCACTCGCTTCCCCTAGCAGGCGAATCGAAGTAGACCCTTACTACGAGCGTGCAGTGACCCGAGAGCCGACGATACGGGTACCCGTTCGCACCGAGGTATATGAAGACGACGATGCTCAAAGGATGCCCCCACCACCGCCGCGCCGCTACATGGAAGCGTCGGAAGCCGAGGTATTTGAAGCACGCCCGTTCCGGCGAGAAGCATCGCGTCGCCCAGTGGAAGTTGAGTATCGACCGCACGAGGTAGTTGAGCGACGCCCGGTACCTTATGAAGAGATGGTTCCCAGGCAGGAGTATGTTCCGCAGCGGGCATACAGCGTCCGACCTGAGCTGATCCGGCGTGAAGCACCAGAGAGCTTCTCCCGGCACGGGAGCGTTCAGCCTGGCCACTCCCGAATAACGGCGCCTCGCCTGCGTGAGGTGAGTGCTGTCCACCGTGACCTGTACGAAGATCGCTGGTACGGGCAGCCGGCATCGCAAGACCAGCGCTATGTCGAGGAAGGCGGACTTTCAGGACCAGTCGAGGTAGCCCCGGAGCGGTATGCGACGGAGGCACCCAGGCAGATAAGCTACCGATATTGATTGAACATGACGGATTGGGTTAGGGTTGTGCTCCTGCAGCTGATGACGATCCTACCGCGGGCTGACTTCATGTTTCTACTGCGGGACGTTTGTGGTCCTAGAGTAGTGGCGGCCATGAGGTACATAATAATGGGTGATGGACGATAAAAACAGCGGATGTGTACCATGGTAATCCGACGCTTTCGAAGAGCCCCTTCCTGGTAGTGATTGCGGATTGGGTTGCGAGAGCGGACGTAGATAATTGAATAGGCAATGCAATGTCTTGAGTACGCGAATCGATACTTGCTCTGCTTATGCTGGGTGCTCACTAATACGCCCCTGGGTCGAGTACACGAATCGATACATATTTTCGATATAGACTACTGCTGTAGCCTTCCTTTAGCAGCAGCAGCAAACCCTCAAAATCAAAGCAGGCACACACTGTTCTCCCGATGGCTCCCAGTTCAGCATCCGTCGGCACCTCGGTACGGCACGGCAGCGAAACGGTATTGTACAAACATGATCAGCGCGGGCCGTTTACCTACACTACGTACGAAAGACGTCTCTGTACAATAGTTACCTGTTCCATCCTTGATTAACGGTGCATCTACTACTAGTACTACTACAACTACTACTTGTTGATACCAACATAAAAAAAGTTGGAACAAAGTTGGTCGATCGGAAGCAGGGGAGGGGGAAAAAAAATGGAACCAGAGAGATCTAGGTTCCGACGATCGTCATCAGCTGGTTTCTTTTCCGGCTGTGGAAGGCTGGTTTTTTTTTCGTCGCTCGTTCGATCGGGGGCAGGGTGCTGGGCCGAGCGGGTGGGAGAGGGGAGGCGTCGTCATCGGGGAGGGGGTTGTTGGGGATGGGGAGGGAGGGGCTAGCTAGCTGCAATGGAGGGGAGGGAGGGGTGGAGGGGCAATTTTGGGAATCGAAGCATTGGATGGGATGGAATGGGGGGGATACCGGCGATGCACTGTCGAGGGAAGACGGATGATGGTTGAGACGGTTCGAGGGGTTCGAGGCATCAGGTCGGAGTATTTCATCGCGTGCCGGTATGGTTCTCTCTTCCTGTTTCGTTGCACTCGAAGGATGGGCTTGGGGGTGGGCTTGGAAAGTCGCCTATTGTAGGGCGGCCGTGGGATGGAGCGCCTGGGACGAAACAGGGCATGGCGTGGGTGCCCGCAGCGAGCAGCACAGCCACGCCGGGATGACGGATCCCTCGCGAGATCAGGCCTCTGGCTGGCCTCTGTGGCCGTGGGAGATGAGGTTTGGGGGTGGTGTTGTATGTTGTGCAAATCTTAATGGCTGGGCGACGATTCGTGCTTACTGCTGGGCGGGCGTGTTCTCGTCGCGGGCAGAGAGGAGAGCCAGGTATTTCTGGCAGCTCTGGTGCCACAGCGGTCGCATCGACGTGCATGATACGCGCTGTCGGCTGTGCCCAAGGCCATGTCTCTCGGCAGCGCCGCTCGCAGTGCGACGCACGCCGGTGGACGGGCACGGGGGACGGGCAGGGCTGCGAGCAAGCAGGCAGGCAGGCGGGCAGGCAGGCAAGCAGCTGTGTTGGCGTAGCATGGCGTGCGCAAGCGACAACGTGACAGCATGTGGCTGTTTACGGAACCCGTGGAACGGCCAGGTTGGCGAGGGCCGTGGAGCTGTTTGCGCGTGTGCAGGTGAAACGGCACGGCCGCGAGGCCTGAGGCCAGGGGGCCAACAACGACGAGACTCGGGTGCTTGTTGGGCGGCCGCACAGCATCCGGAGCTGGCACGGAGCTGGCGCCGTGGAGACGCTGCAAGACGCTGCAAGACGCTGCAAGACGCTGCAGCGACTCTGAGCAGGCAGTGTCATCCATCATGGCTGCTCGCGCGGTGGCTAGCCGCTTGGGGGGCCCGCGGCGGCAGCAGGCGGCATCAGTACACGGCCACGGCCATGGGCGTGGACGTGGACGTGCAGCGGCCGGCACATGCAGACAGACGTTGCTCGAGGCTGCAGACGGCCGGGTGCTCTCCTGCGCAGAGGCGGATATCTGAGCAGCAGGGACCGGTGCCTGTGTGCGTGTCTGGCCGTCTGTCTGGCCGTCTGTCTGGCTGGTGGTGGCCGCCTCCATCGGGACACGGCCGTGCGTAGCTAGCGGCCATTCGCTCCAAGTCAGCCGCCGCCCGCTGGCTGGCCGTCTTCGACTTCCTCGTGTCTCTCGCCCTCCCCCCATCCCTCCTCCCCTCCCGCCCGACCTCAACCACCAAGGGCGCTCTCCCCCCCACCATGCACAAGATATCCAACTTCACCGGCTCGGCTCGCCACGGCTGGGAGAAGATGGCCCCGTCCGCAGGCTTCCCGTTCTCCAGATCGAACCACGACATGCCCGTGACAGCTCCCATCAAGCGACCGTCGACCGCCTCGGCGCCTTCGCCCGCCATAGCGCCCGGCACCCAGGTCAATCTCTCCTTCAACGTGCCCTTCGCCTCGAATCTGCCGGGGCCCGACGTCGACGACATCATGTACGCCAGCCCAGGTGCAAAGGCTCGGTGGACGCACCCGGAAGGCACGGCTGAGGGCACCCCCGTCCACAAGCTGCCTGTCCACGCCCAGAACGTCGACAACCTGCGGAGCCTGTGTCGAGAGGTCAGCGAGCAGACGGACGGCCGCGTCGCCGCCACCGTCGTCTCTGCCGAGTCGAAGCCACTGCCAGGCCTGCAGCGGGGTCCCCTGCGTGCCCTCGTGACGAACGTGTGCCTGTCTGGCGAGCTCGACATCGTGACCCAGATGCGCAGCAGGGTCCTCAACTCGACGCCCATCTCGCTGGTAGGCTGCCGCGCGCGCTCCTCGTCCCATTGAGCCTTCTTTTTTGTTTCTGACAACGAGCAGCGATCGTCGCATGTCGACATCGACTCCGATCTCATCTTTGACCAGGCCACCCAGCAGATCCGCGGGCCGGTCCTCAACCAGCTGGACCTCATCGCGAGGACCACAAAGGCCGACATCTTCGTGCTGATGCCTAAGCAGCCCGACATCGAGTCTGCGAGCTTCAATGGCAACCTGGAGACGGGCATGGACTCGCGACTCCGCTGCGCCATCTACGGCGATATGGAGACGATGGAGCATGCGAAGACGCGCGTGCTCATCATGATCGACCAGATTGTGAGTTCTGCTGCCCCGCAGTGGGTGCCCACTAGCGCACAAAGCTAATTTGATATCGTCACAGCTCAAGCGATACGTGGATACGATGAAGCTGGAGCTTACCATGCACACGCTCATCTGCGGCCGAGGGCGCAAGAATATCAAGTTGATTGAGTCTGCCACGGGCACGGCCATCTACTTCCCCCCGCCCTTCCCTCGCTTGTTCGGCTACACGCCTCCCCAAGCCCAGCGCCGCCCTGATGACCTGGTTTACATCACGGGAGAGAGCTCCGAGGCCATCCTGCGTGCCAAGCAGCGCCTGCATGACCTGGTCATGTCCACCAAAGTCTTCGTGAAGCCGGTGATGGTGACGGACACCAAGTTGGATGCGATCCTGCTCGAGCGTCTTGACAAGGTGCGCAAGATCATCGAGAACAACGGCTCCTACATTCTTCTGCCTCCCTTGGGACTGCAGCGTGGTGTCGTGCGCGTCCAGGGCACCGATGTTCTCCATGTCGAGCGCACTGTGCGCGAGCTCATGGCTCTCGTAAGACGCCCAGCTGCTCTGTGGGTGATTCAATGCTTACATGCAACAGGCTGGCCAGTTTTACAGCGCCTCATGGTTCATCACTCACCCTGACCCCTCGCAGCGCCCTCCCACTGCTGCTGACGTGCGTGCTATGCTCTCTGATATCTGCATCAACTCGGGTGCAGAAATCAGCTTTGAAAAGCTGAACTTCCACATCTATGGTTCGGATGATGCTGTCAAGGCCGCTATGATGGTCATCAACAATATTCCATTCGTGAAGAAATCCCAATACAACATGAGCGTCAAGATTGAGCTCGCCAATGAGCATAAAGAATTCGTCAGCGGTAAGAAGAATGGCAAGATCAACAAGATCATGAGCCACAGCAGCGTGCAAATCGTGTTTGACGGCTTCAACGAGTACAACTTTTACATTGTTGTTCGCGGTGCTCAGTATGACGCTACGAGGAACGGACTTGATCTTGTCGAACAGGAGATGCCTGCTGCCATCTCGTTCCATGTCCCTGATCAGTATCACAAACGTATCATCGGCATTGGTGGTCAGCACATCCAACGCATCATGAAGAAGTACTCCGTCTTTGTCAAATTCTCCAACGCCATGGATCGCGGCGGTTTTGGCAAGGAGGAAGACGACATCAAGGTCGACAATGTCATTTGCCGCACACCGGCTCGCAACGCGCAGAACCTGGACCTGGTCAAGCAGGAGATCATGGACATGGTGGAAAAGGCAGATGCCGAGTTTGTTTCCGAAACGATCAACATCAACCGCCTGTACCACCGTGAGCTCATTGCCCGTTTGGACAAGATTGATGAGCTGGAGAAGAAGTTCAACTGCAAGATTACCTTTCCCAGCACCGAGGAAGCCAGCGATACGGTCACTGTCTCTGGCCCTGAGTACCAGGTGCCTTTGGCAGTTGACGAGTTCTTGGTGAGCATGTCGATCCGCAAACAAGAGGTACGAGCTAACGAAACGTAGGGAATGGTTCCGGAGACTCACGATCTATCCTTCCCCGTGTCCAAGGAGCTCGGTGAGCACTTGCGCTCCTCCGAGTTCAAAACGGAGATTCTCGACAAGCTTAGAGATCAGCACGTTGTCGAAGCGCATGTAAAGGATGTGCAGACTGAAACCGTCGATGGAAAAGAGCAGCAGATCGAAACGATGCATCTGAGCTTCACCAGGAACAACGCCGGTGGTCTCAAGGATGCCTTGGACTTTTTGATCAACCACCTCGTCGTGCATGGCCTTGATGCCGGCACCATTCGCGGAGCCCTCCCACGGCCCAAATCCGATTCTTTCGAAGAATCGCTTCCGTTTTTCGAGTCCAAGCTGCTTCAGCGGGCGGAGCCACCTGTTGACAGCACCGACTCGCCCACCCGGTCCCACTTTGGTGGTGACGATGAGCGCCCTGGCATGTTGGACCGACTGCGCAAGCCTGGGAGCATGTCTTCCTTCACCTCATTGTTCAACCCTCGCAGGAACGGGACTAACTCTCCAGGATCCCTCTTCAAGCATGCGTCGAGCAATGCTTCGAAGGCTTCCCTCGCCAGCTTGGAGTCCCAGGGGAGCAGCTACCGCAACCCGTGGAACGACAGCGGTATCAACCTGACGGACGAAGAGCACCATGCGCCCAGTTGGCCCATGCCGACGCCACGGTTTGAAAGCAAGTTTCCCTTTGGTTCCTCCTCGGCGGCGCCTGGGGATGTCACCCCCAGGTACGATCCGCGGGCCTCTGTTGACAGCGGTCGCCCCTCTACTTCTCATTCTGCATCTGGATACCCGGGCCCTATTGGCCCTCCTCGTTAAAAGATACACCATTTCCCAACTTTGTACCGGACTTTATGACGAACAAATACCCCAGCCCGGTCTGCTATGCGACGATCAACCAAAAGAATTATACCCCTGCGGCGAATCACAAAAGCCTTCGGTTGGTTTGCTTATTCCTGTTATGTGTGCGTGGTTCGGTGTTTTGCTTCCTGTTCTGCCTTGTTCCTTTTCCGAGTCTTGTTTCTCTCTGTTTTTTTTTTTCCCGTATTCTGTCTTGTTACTGGAGTTCTGCGGACGTGAAATGATTCCCCCGGCGCTAAAAGAATATACCAATTTGTTGCTACTGCTGCTTTTCTGTGGATTCTGCGCGGTTATGCGTTGGAGGAGGAGGGGCGTTGGATGCCGGATCTGGTCATGGTGGCGATGCACCGAATTCCGTGGTGAGGCGGAATCTGGCGGGCTCGGGAAGGATGGTGGTGGTGTGCGGAAGGAAATGGGAGAGGGTTTCATGGCCCTCGGACAAGAAGCCGCAACGAAAAGACGTTGTACATCACAACACGAAGGCTTTCTCTCTCTCTCCTCTCTACGTATCACATCGCGCCTGATTGGTGCCTTTGCTAGCCAGCATGCCCCCTCGGGCATCCAACTGCCTCCCTGGCAGAGCAGAGAAGAAAGCCATCAAATTATCAAGGCCTAGTGCGGAAGTATGGAGGTATACAACAATAGACGAGCACAAGCCCCATGTCTGCGTTCCTCTGCGTTCCCCTGCGGTGTTGATCGTGATGGTTTGATTGCCCGGACTGCCCCGTGTGGGATGCTCGGCAGGCCCAGCTCGTTGGCTGTCTGCATGTGCGGAGTTACGAGGGGTGACGTCGGCGTTAAACGGGTACGCGCTAACATAAGACAGTTCCTCCGAGAGCTACCCAGTCCACAGAAAACGTCAGCAGCCACCACGACTCTTCTTTTGCCGACAAACACTCCTGTTTCTGCATCCGTACCACCTTCCTCCAGCTTGTCGGCTGTGTTTCCATTGACGCCATGGCTTCGAGACGCGCTGCGCAATGGCTTGCGCTGCGCGGGGGGCGTGGTGCTTCCACCGCCCCGCGCACGGTCGGCGTTGCGTCGCGGATCGGCGGGTTGGAGAAGACGGCAAGGTGTTGGGGAGGCGTGGGAACGAGGGGAGCGGGATACCCGTCTGGAGTACGGTGTGCAGCCGTGGCGGGTGGCAGGGCGACGGTGAGGTGGCATTCCTCGTTCCCGTCGGAGAGGAAGAGCAAAATATGGGAATTCGACGACGTGAGTTGGAAGCGCTTCGCATGCACATGCCCATCCCCCTCCTCCTCGTCCTCCTCCACCACTCTACCCGGTTGACAAACAAACTGACCAACGCCCCTCCTCGAAACAGATCCTCTCCCTCCTCTCCAACCCCTCCACCTCGCCCGCCTCCCCGCTCCTCATCGACGTCCGCGAGCCGCACGAGTACACGGCCAACAGCATCCCCACGGCGCTCAACCTGCCCATCACCTCACAGCCTGACGCACTGCTGCTCAGCGCCGAAGACTTTGAAGACCGGTTCGGCTTCGCGAAGCCCCCCCTCGAGCGCGAGGTCGTCTTCTTCTGCAAGGCCGGCGTGCGCAGCCGCGCGGCCGCCCAGATCGCCGCCATGGCAGGTTACCGCAGCATCGGCGAGTACCCGGGCTCCTGGCGCGATTGGGAGAGTAAGGGCGGGCCGGGGACGAGGACGCCGCCGCAGGCTGGGGGGAAGGGGGAGCCGGTGGGGAGGGAGGTTAAGGAGTGAGTCTTTTTTATTTTATTTTATTCTTTGCCTTCTTCTTCTTCTTACCCACCATTTCTTTCCCCCAAGGTCATCCATTGCTGGCTTGATACATCAGAGTTGGTGTGGAAGGGAGTTGGGCTGACGTGCTGTAGGACGGATGGTACCGGCAACGCGGCCCGGACGAAGGGGGACGAGGGAGTTTTGTAAGGCGTGGGATCGGGTGGAGTGAGGTGGGTGATATGATGGTTGGGTGTACATACGAGCAGGCGAATAAGGGGTAAACAGGTACATATTGGCACTGGCATCATGGGGTGTGGCTGCTTTGAACACGCTTCTTCCTCTATAATAAGATGGAACTGTTTGGTCTACCTAAGTGTTTTATTCTACGTTTGTGTGTGTGTGGTTGTCATCGTCTGCGATGTAGTGCCACACACTGCGTTATTATACCGGGACTATGTGGAGAGGGGGGGAATGAGGTACGCTGAGCTGGGCTTTCTTCCACGCAAGGAGAAAAGAGTGAGGTGAATTGCCCTCCGACCACACTGAGAAGCCGCATACAGCAAGAAAAGAAGAGATAGAAGAAGAAGACAAGCAAAGACAAGCAAGGACAAGAAGAAGAAGAAGAACCGTGCTCGAACGCTGTGAAAACAGGAGGAAGATGCAAGGCAAGGCAAGGCAAGGAACAGCTACCGGTCCAGCGCCTGCGCCTGGCACATCTGCCAATACACGCCCCTCTTGCGCAGCAGCTCCTGATGGTCGCCTTTCTCGAGCACGCGCCCGCTGCCCAGCACGAAGATGACGTCCGCCTTCTGCACCGTGGCCAGGCGGTGCGCGACGGCGACCACGGTGCGCCCGCCCGCGCCCGCCGCCCGCTCGATGGCCGCCTGCACCAGCTTCTCCGACGCCGAGTCCAGCGACGACGTCGCCTCGTCCAGCAGCAGCAGCCGCGGCGCGCGCAGCAGCGCCCGCGCCAGCGCCAGCCGCTGCTTCTGCCCGCCCGACAGCGACATGCCCTTGGGGCCCAGCCGCGTCGCGTACCCGTCCGGCAGACTCGCGATGAACTCGTGCATCTGCGCGTCGCGGCACGCTGACTCGATCTGTGCGTCCGTCGCGGACGACACGCTCAGCCCGATGTTCTCGCGTATCGTGCCCTCGTACAGCGTCGGCTCCTGGCTGACCAGACTGACTTCCTGGCGGTACGTCGCCGGGTCCAGGCGCGTGATGTCGGTGCCGTTGTAGAGCACCGTGCCGGCGGTCGGGTCGTAGAAGCGCTCGAGCAGGGAGATGGTGGTGGATTTGCCGCATCCGGAGGCGCCGACCAGCGCGGCGAATTGGCCGGGCTGGATGGTCAGGCTGAGGTTGCTGAGCACGGGGAGGTTGCGGGACTTGTAGGCGAAGTGCACGTTTTGGAACGTGAGGGCCGCGCCGGACGGGGCGGGGGGCAGCGGCGCGTAGGTGGGAGGGGGGTCCTGCGAGGAGGGCCGCATGCTGAGGATGCGGTTGGCGGCTCCGGTGGCTTGGGATATATCTGGAGGGATGGGTGTAAAGGGGGTTGGAGGTGGAGGGCTTACTAGGGGCGAAGGAGAACCACATGCCGGCGGCGACGGCGCCTTGGATTATGGCCATGTAGACGATGAAGAAGTCGACCTGGTCGTATTCGCGGGAGGCGAGGAGCGTGCTGCCGTACCTGCAGAGTGGTCAGTGGGAGTGTGTCGTGGGAGCTACCGTGCTCACCAGAAAGCCAGCGCCATGCAAGCCAGTTCGATGCTGTCGGAGAAAGCAAATACCAGCGTGCCAAATTTCGCTTTCCTAAAGGCACTCTTCACGTGCTGTCGCAGCAGCGTCTGGTATCGGTCGCCGATCATGTCCTCCATGATGAGCGATACTACGGTGCGGAACGCGCCGACAGCCTCGGTCGCGAACTGCGAACTCTCTGCGAACACGGCCTCGTTCATCTTCTCGAACTTCATTTCGATGCTCAGACGCAGGTAGCCCGCGGCCAGGATCAGGGGCAGCGCAGTGAAGAGGCTGACGAGTGAGAGCTTCCACCCGTACACGAAGGCGATGATCGTCGAGCCGACAAGATTTACGCAGGCGATGGCTGCCAGCGACATCTCCGTGCTCATGAGCTGCTGGAGCTGGTCCGAGTCCGAGCTGACGGACGAGGTCAGGGAGCCTGCCGAGTGTCCTGTAAGATCGAAGAAGAGGATCCGTTTGTGGATTATGTTGACGAGGTACTCCTGGCGGTAGCGACGGATGATGGAGACGGAGACGAGATGCGTGGCGAACCCCACGGCGAAGTACGCTACCAGGACGGCGGCTGCTTCCACGCCGAACATGCCCGCGTAGAAGTACCCCTGATCGATGAACTCCTGGCCCGAAAGCGTGAAGACGTTGATGATTTTGGCAAAGAGGTAGGCTTGGATCGGGTATATAGCTCCCGCCGCAAGGATTCCGAGCATGGCAACCGAATAGAGAAACCAATGGTTGTGTTGCTCTGCGATGAGCCGACCGCCACTGGTGAAGAAGCTCTTGAACTTGTACTCCGGCTCGTCTGACAAAGTCTGTTCCTCACGTGTTTCAGCAGCTGCAGATTTCTCGGTGTCGGTGGTCTTCGTCTTGTGCAGCGGTCGGGCATTAACTTCTTCTTGTTCCTCTTCGGCTTCTAGGGCAAGCTCCTGGGCATGGACGAGGCCGTGGTAGACTCCGTCCTCGTTTTTCAGCAACTCCTCATGTGTGCCCTGTTCGACGAGCTTCCCTTGACGCATCACTATGATTTTATCTGCTCGCTTGATGGTGGATAGACGATGGGCAATGACGATAGTCGTCCTGTTCTTTGACACTCGATCAAGAGCCTCCTGCACGATTTGTTCGGTGCGGACGTCGATGGCACTGGTAGCTTCGTCGAGTATCAGAATCGGGGGTTTCTTTATGATACTGCGGGCGATTGCAATGCGCTGGCGTTGTCCACCAGACAGCTTGATACCGCTCTCGCCCACGAACGTGTCGTAACCCTGGGGAAGGCGATCGATAAACTCATCCGCATACGCTTCTTTGCAGGCTGCCTTGACCATGGCCATTTTCTCCTCGCTAGAATTGTTTTCCCACTCCGTCCCGCACAGCCCGTATGCCACGTTGTTGAAAAGGGTGTCGTTGAATAGGAAGGGCTCCTGCTGGACGAGACCGATCTTGGATCGCCACCATTTCATGTTGACCTCACGGAGATTGGTGCTGCCGATTCTCAAAGCGCCTGTGCAAGTGTTGGGGCCCAGGTCAACTTCCTCGTCCTTTTCGCCGGGCTTCTTCTTCTTCTTCTCTTCCGCCTTTTTCTGCTTCTGTTTCTCGGCCTTTTTCTTATCCTTCTTGCTTCCTGCTGACTCCTTCTCGAGCGCATCGGCTTTTTCGGGTTTCCCATCCTTATCAGCAGTCTCCGGTCTCGCGACCGTGCCCAGGAGATCATACCAACGCTGCACAAGAGCGACGATGGTACTCTTTCCGGAACCAGAAGGACCAACGATAGCCGTCACTTTCCCAGCCTCGAACGTAGCATGGAAGCCGTCGAGAATTTGTACATTCGGGCGACTCGGATATGAGAAGGCCACGTCCTCGAACGAGACATCCTGGTCTGCAGCGACATGTGGCTCTTTGAGTCCAGACGTGTCCGGCACTTCGGAGTCGATCGTCTTGAACAGCTCCGTGGCAGCGGTGGCGGCCTTTGCGATGGCCATCATGGGAGAGGCCAGCCGTCCGACGTTTAAAACGGCCGTCATGACAGAGAAGAGCACCCTGGATTCGTCAGCATCTGTCTGTTCACTTGCTACGCAGCACCAGCTGTAGGTTGGAGAGTACGGTGTCAACGTACACGACAATGTCTCCCACATCCGTTATCTTCCCCCGACTATACTGTCGCACTCCGAACCAGAACGTCAGCCCATACGTGCCGTACATAGCCATCATGGACGGGGCCATGAACAGGCCCATGATAGGCGCCGCCTTGGCCCCGTTCTTCCGAGCGCCATCGAGAAACACGGCGTGCTGCTTGGCCAGCTTGTCCTCCGCACCAAAGGCCACCACGATGCGGATCGAGGAGAAAATCTCGTACGCCAAGGCCGATGCCTGGTCGTGGTACTCCTCGGTGATTTTATGGCGTTTGAGCAGAGGTGGCAGCAGTAGGCCGTACGTGATGACGATGAAGGGAAGGGAAATGCTGGCGATGAGGGTAAGGAGCCAGCCCTTGACAAAGGCCACGACGTAGAGGGCTATCGTGAAGGCGAGGGATTGGAAGAACATAGCGAACTGCTGCGAAATGGCTAGCTGGATCGTGTTCGAAGATGTGGTAATTCGAGTCGATACTTTCCCAGGCGATACTGTGTCGATGACGCTCACTGGCTGAGCAAATGTCGCTCGGAGGTAGGCAAGGCGGAGTGCAGCAGACATGCGGAGTCCACTGATGCGTACGGTGATCATGGATATGTAAGACAGAAAAAATTTGGCGATGAACAGATATACGATGTAAAGTGCTTGCTTGTTCACTGCGGACTGGAACTCATGTTTCGTCACCGTCGTGCCTGGGAGGAAGTAGTCGGTAAACTGGTTGACTAGCTGGCCAAAGACGATGTTCATTAGAGGAAAGGCAATGCCAGACCCTATCGAAGTAAGGCAACTTAATGTGATAAGTAAAGCATCGAGGCTTGTCCCATAGGAGAAGACGCGCTGAGTAGAGTCAGTAGTATTCGGTAACAAGCAAGTAGAGTGGAGCTCACAAAGTAATTCTTGAGGCCAGGCTCCGCCTTCTTCTGCTCGACTGTACCATCAACTCCCTTCCCAGCAGAAGAGTTAGATACAGCATCTTTCTCTAGTACTACCTCCTCGACTGCTTGGACTTGCTGAGAAGCATTTGGTGCAACCACGACCGACTGCAGTGGATGATCGCTCTTGGAGACGCTCATTGTCGTTCACAAAGGGTAGGCAATTTGAATACAGGTAGGGCCTTGCCATGAGAAAAGCGATCATTTAAAAGTAAGGAGTGTGGTAAAGACCAAGTCAGAAAGCTGGTGCCTGATATTTTACTTTTGCGTTGTACTTGTAATGGTGTTTATCCGAGATACGAATATGGCAGCTGGTTTGGTGACCAATGATCACCGCCAGGTACGCCAGCGAGAGCAGAAGGCGGACAGTTGTTACAGCTGGCTACGGTACCCTGTTCGAACCGTTGCAAGACGACGTAGTGCTTTTATATAATCCCGTGTGTGATGACCCCTTGGATGCAGTAGGTGACCAGTAAGCGACCAGGAAATACGGGGTTTGGCGCTAGTCTTGAATGAGCGACGGACTGCGAGCGCTAGGCTCGTCGCACGGTGCAGGCTCGCATAAGTTCGACGAGACCGAGCGTAGGAAAGGGAGCTGCCGCGCCAGCGGCAGAAGCATGCTAGGCAGCAGCAATTTCGCAGAACAAGTTCTAGAAGAGAACAACTCTGCGAATACGACGGCGCAATAAGTGTGGGGAGTCGATCTGTCACTCTCATGCGAAAATACCCGAAATCACGTGAAACATGATCGGTGCTCGGGAGCGAACCGGCCCGGTCGCTGTGCCGTCTAACACTAACCTAAATGGGAAAAATACTAGGCCAAGAAAGCGCGCCGGTGTGACTTGACTGATTTGGCATTCGAGTTGATATCATGAGCATGCCAAATCGGTTGACTGCGGCGTAGAAATTGCAAAATCAATAAATCGCGTTATTAGCCTTTGATTAAGGCCATTCCCATGTTATGGGGGTTGAGAATATCCTCCGAGTACTCGACCCTGTCTGGATTCCACCTCGTGGAAAACATCGAAGACTTCCATGCCCAAGTATGTCATGATAACAATTCTGTTTTTCGTAACATACCACGACCAGAGAAATATTTTAGCCTTGTTTCGATATCATTCTACTTTAAACAAGCGTCTGGGTATCTGCCATCACATGTACATGGACCATGCCATGATAAGCTGAGCTGCTGGCCTTGGATTCATACGTCATGGTCGATAAAATACCAAAACCATTAATTTGTTAGCCCTACAAAAGTGCAGCCAAAGTAAGCCTCTCCTTTGAAGATGCCCGTCTTGACATTTGCAAGAGACCATGGTGTTCAAGATTCATCAGTGGCTAGCCGCAGAGTGCTGGGACTACGTTTCCGTCCAATCGCGTCTTAGGCGCCATGCATTGTAAGAGCCTATTCCTGGTAGCGCTTACAGCCAGAATCCCTCTCACTGCGGTATTAGTGTAGTGAATACCAATGTGGGTGTAGAAGCGACAAACATACCTATTGACTGTTTAGCATGGCGCCATACTCGCTCATTACCTACTATTATCGCTAGCGCAATTTTCTCTATCCGTTCATGCCTCCCCGAGTAGGTGCTGTCCTTACTGCTGCCTGTCTTTGCATGCCGGATTCTGTCTCTAAAGTGACAAGCTCCGAGACAGAACCATGGCCAAATACTCCGTAAAGCACATTTTGAATGGTCACTATACGCAACATTGTATTTTAATCACTGACCCAGGATGGAAAAGTCCCATCGCATGGACTGAGCCTCGAAACTATGACTAGAGGAACCAAAAGAGAAGGCGACATTGAGCCACAGTATCCTCATCTAAACATCCGGGAATAGGATGCGTGATATTCCTCGATGGTGTTATAGAAGAGGCAAGTCTACAACGGCAAATGACGAATCAGAAGCAAGGCGCAGCAGCAGCCTCGGTCTAAGCCTCGTTCGTCACATCCAGTCCGGTGCTCACGTTTGATTCTACTCCACAAACACTCGAAGCTCAGCCGCAGCTGCCATTGCGCGCCTTCGCCTTCGGACATCACCGCTTTCCCAAATGACGCCGTCTGTGTGGCGCGCGTTCGTCTCTGCTGACCATGTGCTGCCGTCTTTATTTAAAGGCCGTGTGATGTGCGACCCCTCCCCCACCATCAGCACTGCTTCCCGCCCCTGCCGACTTCATTCCTCTACACCTCACCACCTCTCTCGATACACCAGCATCTTGCGATAACTGCCATGAGTAGCTACGATTATTACGGCGGGGATGGCTCCCACAGCCAGCCTCCGCACAATCAGCAGTACCAGCAGCAGGGACAAGGCTACAACAGCTATCCTCCCCAGCAGCAAGCCTACGGCCAGCCGCCCCATGACCAGTACAACCAGGGACACAGCCCGTATCCAC
>Ga0247757_10000519_pt1 | contig 31234 bp, 28 predicted proteins | sample UWRJL126311R4_FD_180929 | JGI IMG/M metagenome (GOLD analysis project Ga0247757, IMG submission 180929) | Plant litter microbial communities from Arlington Agricultural Research Station in Wisconsin, United States - UWRJ-L126-311R-4 | ecosystem: Environmental > Terrestrial > Plant litter >... | reverse complement strand
GAGCACGCGGTCTGTCGTTGCGAAAAAGGCTTTGGGAACCCAGTGTCGAAGTGCTGTGTGCGCACAGTATGTTTGCGCGTGTGAGCACGCGGTCTGTCGTTGCGAAAAAGGCTTTGGGAACCCAGTGTCGAAGTACTGTGTGCGCACAGCCTGCTTGCGCGCGTGAGCACGGGGTTTCCCGAGCGTCGCCGCGGTGAAGAGCGGGCCCGAAGTGTGCGTAAGCGTCACTCGGCGTCGGCGATGAGCTCCGCGCTACCGCGCGGGCGGCGTGATGCGCGCTCGCTGCTGACGCCATTGCTGGCGCCGTTTTGCGACGTGATCAGCACGCCGTTGTCGTCGTATTTGTCGAGTTCGGCGCCCACACGGCGTAGGGCCGCTTGCTTCTCGTGGAAGGGCTGAAAGCTCGATTTGAAGCCGGCCAAGATGATGCTCTTGATGTCCGCGAAGGGCACCCCCATCTGCGTGTGCACGAGGTACAGCTCTTTCGAGACGCTCGTGTCCGTGATCAGGCGATTGTCGGTGTTCACGGTGACCCGCAAACCGAGGTCGAAGTACAGCTTGAGCGGGTGCGAGGCGAGGTCTTTCACGGCGCCGGTTTGCACGTTGCTCGACGGGCAACACTCGAGCGGTACGCGGTGGTCGTTCAGGTACTGCATCAGATCGCCGTCTTCACGCAGCCGGCAACCGTGGCCAATGCGGTGCGCGCCGCACACGTGGATCGCCTGCGCGATCGACTCTGGGCCATACGCTTCGCCCGCGTGGATGGTGCAATTGATGTTGTTGTCGCGCACCAGCTGGAATGCGGCGCGGTGATGCTTGGCCGGAAAATCGGCCTCGGCGCCCGCGAGGTCGAAGCCGACCAGGCCTCGGCCTTTGTACGCCACCGCGAGCTCCGCCATTTGGTACGACGACTCGGCCGAGATGTTGCGGATACCGCAGATGATCACCGTCGACTTGATGCCGTACGTTTCACGTGCGCGCCGCAGACCGGCGAGTACGGCTTCCACCACTTTGGTGAGCTTCAACCCCCGCTGCGTGTGCAGCATCGGCGCGTAGCGGACCTCCATGTAGCGCACGTTTTCACGGTGCGCGTCCTCCGCCAGCTCGAACGCGATGCGTTCGAGTGAGGCCTCGGTTTGCATCACACGCAGCGTGATCTCGAAGCCGCGCAGGTACTCGACGAGTGAGCCAAAGTTGCTGCCGCAGCCAATTGCGGCGCGCAAACCTTCGACGTCGTTGGCGGGCAGCTCGACCTTTTCGGCCTGAGCCAGTTCGAGGATGGTTTCTAGGCGCAACGAGCCATCCAAATGGACGTGCAAGTCCGTCTTGGGCAGCGCTTTGAAAACCTCGAACGGGACGTGTGCATTCGCGGTCCCCTTGACCGCGCTGTCGTTCGAATTCGTGTGTTCCATGTCAGAGCGTAGCACGCGTCACGCGGCCGGCCCAAATGATGGCGGCCGCGACGGCGAGTACGACAGACCAGTAGACCGAGCCCGGAATCCCGCGGTCGCCTTCACCTCGTGCCGCGCGCTCGAACGCATCACGGAAGACTTCTTCGGGTTGCGCGCCGAGGATGGTTTTGGCGCCGACGTAGGTGGTAGGAAGGCCCTGTAAGCCTGCATCGAGTAAGATCTTGGATTCAGCGTCGATGATTTTGTCGGCTGCGCCGGAGCTGATGCACTTGTCGTAGGCGGAGAGCTCGACACCGAGCTCCTTGGCCAAATCACGATTGCTGGAAGGATGCAGATCTTCCGCCAAAAATAGGCGATCCGCCATTTGATCGCCCTTGCCCTGTTCGCGCGCGCAGACCTGCGCTTGCGCGGCCACGCGGGCAAACTCGTGGCTCTTGAGCGGCAAATTCAGGCGCGTGAAGTGCACCTTGTCGCCGTAACTGGCGATCACCGCGGACAACTCCGGGTGCAGTCGACGACAGAAAGGGCACTCGTAATCGGCGAACTCGACGACGTTGATCTTACCCGGCTGATACAGCCGTTGTACGCCCGCCGGCACGGGCGACGAGGGACGTAGCTGCGGCCACGCGAGCGGGCCGAACATCGCCAAGCAACCGAGCATCGGCCACGCGCCCCCGCGCAGGCCGAACGCTTCGTTCGGGTCGCCCTGGCCGCGCCATTGCAAGACGCCGCAGATTGCCGCCACCACGGCCAAGGCATCGACGGTCACGCACAGGGAACACAGCTGGCCAATTTTGAACCATTGCAGGCCGAACAGAGCGAGCCCCGCGAGGCCCCCCAGCGCGGCGGCCGGGGGTACGAAGCGCGCGAGCCCGCGCGTCAGCGTCAGGCCCAAGAGCAGCGCGAAACAGAGCAGACCCAGCGCCGGCAGAGGCAGATTCAGGTCGAGCACGCTGACATAGCCGTAGCCGCTGCCCCGAACTGCCGCGCAGCCCGAGCCGACCCCACAGAAGGTCGGTTCACGGCTGATGTAATCGACGAAAAGCGCCGCCGAGAAGCCCAAAGCCAAGACCGCGGCGAGCCGCACACCAAACAGACCAAGCGCTCTTCGCACGCACGATTCTTAGCTCGAACCGGGCAAAAAGCCCAACGATCGGCGAGCGTGGGCCAACGCGTGCCGGGCCGCTTTTGCTTGCCAGAAGATGCTAGAAGGCCGCCATGGCTAGTCGAATCCCAGCGAAGGGCGAAGTGATTCGCATGGTCGTTGAAGCAAAGAAACCAATCCACCCGCGCGAACTTGCGGCCAAGCTCGGCGTGAGCCCTGCTCAGTTGCCCAAGCTCGAGGCCGCGTTGGAGCAGCTCGCAGAGCAAAAGCGAATCAAGCGCCTGAGTGGCGGGCGCTACACGGGCGAACTGCGTGAAGTAACCCAAACCGAAGGCTGGGAAGGCGTGCTCTCGCTGAACCCGCGCGGTTTCGGCTTCGTGAACTCGGTCGGTCACGACGACCTGTACATCGCGCCCGAAGCGATCGGCCCCGCGCTGCACGGTGATCGCGTCAAGGTGACGGTCGTCAATCGTTCGTCGCGCGGCGCCGAAGGGCGCGTCGATCACGTCGTGGCGCGGCGTAACCCGCGCGTGGCGGGCGTGCTGCGCCGTCGCGGCCGCAGCGTGTGGCTCGAGCCGGACGACTCGCGCTTGCGCGGCCCCATCGTACTCTCCAATGCCAACAAGCAGGGAGAAGACGGCGACGCGGCGGTCGCAGAGATCACCAAATTTCCGGAATTTCCCGACGAAAATCCAGAGGGGGAGCTGATCACGGTGCTCGGTTCGCCGGGCGATCCGAACGTCGAAGTGGCCAAGATCCTGATCCGCGAGCAGGTCACGGAGCAACACCCCGAAGGCGCGATCCGCGAAGCAGAAGCCATGGCCGTGCGGCTCTTACCGCTGAACATGGAGGGCCGCGTCGATCTGCGCTCCATCCCGTTGCCCACGATCGATCCGGAAGACGCGCGCGACCACGACGACGCGGTGTGGGTCGAAAAACAAGGTGACGGATTCCGCGCCTGGATCGCCATCGCCGATGTGAGCGAATACGTGCAACCGGGCAGCGAGCTCGACAAGGAGGCCCTTCGCCGCGGCTGCACGATTTACCTACCCGACCGCGCGATCCCGATGTTGCCCGCCGCGCTGGCCGCCGATCTGTGCTCGCTGCTGGCCGAAAAAGAGCGCCTCTGTTTGTGCGTGATCGCGGATCTCGACCGCGACGGCAAAGTGAAGAACTTCGAAATCGTGGAGGGCGTGATGCGCTCGGCGGCCATGCTCACCTACGGTGGCGTGGCGCGAACCCTCGGTTTTACCGACATTCCGCCCAAGAGCGCACCCGCGGAGGCCTTCAAGAAAGAACTGCGCGTGATGGAGGAGCTCACCAAGAAGCTCCGCAAAGCCCGGATGAGCCGCGGTTCACTCGACCTCGATCTGCCCGAAGCCAAGCTCACGCTCGACCCGACCACCAAAGCGCCGATCGACGTCACGCGCCGCACTTCCGATCCGGGCATCAAGCGCGCGTACAACATGATCGAAGAGCTGATGCTGCTCGCGAACGAACTGGTCGCGACCTGGCTCGGCACCAAGAAATCGCCGGCGATCTACCGCGTGCACGGCAAGCCCGATCCGGTGAAGCTCGCGCGCCTCGGCGCGGTCGCCGAAAAGCTCGGCGTCGAGTTCGACGCAGACGAGATGAGCGAGCCGCTCGGCGTGTCCAAGTTCCTGCAGCGCATTTCCACCCACGCGCGCAAACAAGTGCTCGAAATGCTGCTGCTACGCTCGCTCAAGCAGGCCGCGTACGACGTCAAAAACGTGGGCCATTTCGGGCTCGCGTCCACGAATTACCTGCATTTTACCTCGCCCATTCGTCGCTACCCGGACGTGCAGGTGCACCGCGCGGTCAAAGCCCTGCTGCGCGGCGAAAAACCGATCAGCGGCGAGCCGGCCCTCGAAGCGTTGGCCCAAAGCGCGACCTCCGCCAGCGTGCGCGAACGCGCCGCGATGGACGTGGAACGCGAAGTCGTCGATCTGTATCGCTGCTTGCTGATGCGCGACCACATTGGCGAAACGTGCGAAGGCGTGGTCACCGCGCTCGTCGGCAGCGGCGCGTACGTCACGCTCGACACGCCCTTCGTCGACGTACTCGTCAAACACGAGAGCATGGGCCCCGACCACTACGAAATGTCCGACGACGAACTGAGCGTGGTCGGCTCGCGCTCGGGCGACACCATCTCCCTCGGCGATCGCCTAGCCGTCGTGATCGAAGACGTCGCGATCCTCCGCCGCCAAGTGCTCGCGCGCCGCGTGGTCCCCGACGCCGTGCTGGAAGCGCTCGAAAACGGCGAATCCCTCGCCGGCCACGAACCGGGTGAAAGCCGCGAAGCCGGCGGAAAACCGCGCCCGCGCGCGCCCGGCCAACGCGGCGCTGGCCCGCGCGTCGCCCCGCGCGGCCGGGGCGCTCCGCTTCTCAAAGTCGGCCATCGCCCCGTCCCCACGCGCAAAGGCGCGGCCAAACCCACCACCGGTGGCGGCAAGAGCTACAAGCCCGGCCGCAGCGGCAAAACCGCGGCCACGAGCGGCGGCCCGGGCGGCAAACGGGAGGCCGGCAAGAGCACCAGCGGCGGTAAGAACGGCGGTCGCTCCAAAAAGCGCCGCTGAGACGACCGCACCTCGGGTGCAGCTGCTTTCGACCCATGCCACCCCGGGGTGCGGTCACTTTTTGGCCCGAGCGGGAGCGTTGCGAGGATCGGGTGACTTCAACAACGCTCAGCTCTGGGTGACCCTCACCTCAACGGCATGCACTCGCCGCCCAAGGGCTCGTCTGGCAGGTACCGCTGATGCACGACATGGCGTACGGGCACGGGTGGAGCGTGTCGCACGCATCGCCCAGGCCGACTATCGATTTGGGCACACAATTGCCGGGAATGTCGTTGTCGCCGTTGGGGTCCGCGTAGGTGCAAAGGTCGTCGTAGCCGCAGCTGCCACCCCCTTTTTCGGGAAGGCCGCCGCATTTGCCCTGCACGTGCGCCGGTCCCCGATCGGCAACGGCGCATACGGATTGCTCGTTACAAGCGAGGCCGGCTCTACGCATGCAGCGATCGTCGGTGGCAGTGCAGCTTTCTCCGAAGCCGCGGGGCTCGATACACGTGCCCTCGTGGCATTCGAGCTCGTTGCCGCAGCGCTGCGAGTCGGAGTAGCCGGAGCTTTCAGGCTGGATACACGGGTCACCGACTCGCGGAAGCAGGCAGACCCTGGTCGAGTCTTGACACACGAGCCCGGGCACGCCGCACCCGTACACGGTGGCTGCGCCCGCGCCGTCTGACCAGCACGGTTCGTTCTCGTGCTCTTCGAGATTCGGTTGGACGGCACACGTACCGCAATCAGCGCCGGGCGACGTTTGACAGTAGAGTGAATCGCACTGGATACCGAGGCGGCACGCCGCGCCAATGGCCCTCGAACCTGGCTGATCGGTGTATTGCGGTGTCCAGGTGGCGGCCACGATTACCGAGCAGGCCGTGCTCTCGAGCTTTGCGGCGATGTTGCGTGGACCCTTCGGATCTTGGCTGACGGCATCCAACGCTAGCCGCTTCTCGCACTCATCCAATGCAGCGGCCTGACAGATCGCGGGTGTCGCGTAGAAGCGTTCGAGGTCCAGCGGCGAACATTCTTCGAGTCGCCGGCACCATGTATCCGCCACGAGCTGACACGCCGCGTGTAGCTCTTCACTCACCGGCTGGGTGTTGTCGTCACCGCCCGAAGGATCAGCCCCCGATTCGTTCGAACTACTGCAGCTCACCGCCGCGACCAGCGCGAACAGCCCCAGCAACCCCACACGCAATTGGTCCATGTGCCCTCGAGGAGCAACGAGCGTGCCGACCGCAGTTCGACGCAATTGCCGCAAATTCAACGGAGAAGCGCACACGCCTCGACCAGCCCCGCCTGGCACACGCTGGCACAGCGAGGCGGCAAGATCGCGAGCGGCGTCAGCGAGGCGGTCGCTAGAAGCATCGCCGCAGTGCGTTGCTTATGGAGACAAGAGGGGGCGTTCGCGATCCCGCATCGCACCTCTCAAGGCGCCGTGTTCCCTCGATGCATTGGCTGTAACCGCGCTCGAAGCGTTCCGCGGTGTGGTGTCCGCGCGGCTGTACCAGTGCATGGCCTTTGCGAGCTTGAGCATCTGGGCGACATTGAGCATCTTGGCAGCGGTCGGGATCGCTCCAAGCCGCGTCAGACGGGGGAGGCGCGAACGGGGGTCAGCACCAATGCCGTTCACTTGAGAATTTGTTCGCGGAACTCTCGTGAACTGCGCCTCTTCAGGCAGAAAATCGAGTTCGAATTCGAACTCGATTTTCTCGAGTGGCACCCCTACCGCACAAATCGGAGGCGTGAGCGGCGCTCATCTCAGACCAAAGATCGCGGACGTTCCTGGTGGCTTGGCGACCCCAGAGCTGCCGACCCTTGGGGCACACGCGTTAGCCGCGCCATGCCACGGAGTCAGCCCACACCGCGACGCCGAAGGCTGGGCCGAGGCGCGTTGTGATGATTGACCATCAACAACCCTCGGCCTCCGGCCCTCGACTCGGCGCGGCTCAGGTTTTGGGCAGGCTGAGGCGGTCGGTGCCCATGAAGGCGCGCAGCGCTTCGGGGAGGAGCACGCTGCCGTCGGCTTGTTGGAACTGCTCGAGGATGGCGACCCAGGTGCGGCCGATGGCGAGCCCGGAGCCATTGAGCGTGTGGAGCAGTTTGGGTTTGGCTTTGGGCTCCGGGCGGTAGCGGATTTTGGCGCGGCGCGCTTGGAAATCACCGAACACCGAGCAGCTGGAGATTTCGCGGTAGGCGTTTTGGGAGGGCAGCCAGACTTCGAGGTCGTAGCCTTTGGTGGCGGCGAAGCCGAGGTCGCCCGCGCAGTGTTCGACCACGCGGTAGTGCAATTTCAGGCGTTTCAGCACTTCCTCAGCGTGGAGCGTCAGTTTTTCGAGCTCCTCGAGTGACTGCTCGGGGGTCGAGAAGCGCACGATTTCGACTTTGTCGAATTGGTGTTGGCGGATGAGCCCGCGCACGTCCCGACCGTACGAGCCGGCTTCGCTGCGGAAGCAGGGCGTGTACGCGGTGTAGCCGAGAGGCAGTTGAGCGGCTTCCAAGATCTCGTCCGCGTGCAGGTTGGTGACCGGCACTTCGGCGGTGGGGATCAGGTAGAGCGCGCTCGGGTCGTTCGGATCGCTGCGCTTGGTTTTGAATAGATCTTCTTCGAACTTGGGTAGCTGGCTCGTGCCGCGCAGGGCTTCGGCTTTGACCAAGTAGGGCGGGTAGACTTCGGTGTAGCCGTGCTCGTTCGTGTGCAAATCCAGCATGAATGCGGCCAGGGCGCGCTCGAGGCGCGCGCCGAGACCCCAGAGCACGGAGAAGCGCGCGCCGGACAGCTTGGCGGCGCGTTCGAAATCCAAAATCCCGAGCTTTTCGCCCAATTCGTAGTGAGGCTTGGGTTCGAAATCGAAGCTCGGCTTTTCGCCCCAGGTGCGCACGACCACGTTTTTGTCTTCGGTCTGGCCGTCCGGAACGGTCTCGTGCGGCACGTTGGGGATGCCGAGCAGGATCTCTTCGATCTGCGCGTCGGCGGCGGCGAGCTCGAGCTCGAGCGCTTTGACGGTTTCGGAGAGCGCTTTGAGCTCGTCGCGGCGCGCGGCCATGCCCTCTTTGTCGCCGCTCTTGGCCAGCTTGCCCATCGCGTCGCTGGCGGTGTTGCGCTCGGCTTGGAGCAGCTCCGTCTTGCGCGTGAGTTCGCGGCGCGACGTGACCAAACTCACCACGCCGTCGATGGCTTCGGCAAACTCGGCCCCGCGGCGAGCGAGTTGAGCGCGGACCTCATCGAAATGTTCAGCGACGTAGCGTGCATCCAACATGGGATTTTCCTCGGGCTCCTCGAAAAGTCAGGGGTAGCGTTAATAGCCGAAACCGACGCCCACGCCCACGCCGAAGCTCGGGCCGTAGGGCGCGTAACCCGGGGCGTACACGGGAGCGCGGTAAACGTTACGCAGCGTGATCAGCTGCGTGACGAGCGTGCACGTGCGGCGATTCGGGCCATCGCAGCCCGTCCATTTGCCGAGCGGGCTGCGGTCGCCATTGGGCTGAAAGAAGAGCACGCCACCGTCGGGCTGCAGGCTCAGCCAAGCTTGATCGGCCATGGGCGGCGTGGCGTTGTTCAGCCCGACGTAGCCGAGCGCGCGCTCATCCGTGCCGACGACATTGCCGTCCGGCAAAAGCACGGCCAGCGCGTCGTAGTCTTCGTCACTCACGCGGCCCACTCGATCGACCACGAAGCGCAGCGTGCCGCCTTCGAGCACGCGCCCGTTGGCTTGGATCTCGATCGTGTCGTCGTCACCGCGCTCCCAGCGCGCGGGCGCGATGACCAACGCGGAGCCGCCTTCGGCCCAGCGGGGGGGCGCGCTGGGCGCGCAGCCGAGCAGCGTGGCGAATGGCAAGCACAGTGCGAATCCGTAAGCGGTGCGGTTCACGGCTCGAGGATAGCGCGCTCCCACGCAGCGCGCGAGGCGAGGCGAGGCCGCGTCAGCGTTTGGTCGCGCTGACCAGGTATTCGTACAGCTCGCGCTTGCTCGTGCGTTTGCGCAAAGTGGTCACGCGGGCCGCGCGAAAGCCGGAAAGTTCGAAGATTTCCGCGAAGATTTGCTCGACCGGCAAGAGCACGTCGAAGAATTTCGAATTGCCGACCACGTAGTGCGCTTGGCCACCGCGCGCGACCACTTGGGCCAGGCTCTGCACGTGCTCCAGCATGTCCACGAAGTATTTGGCGACGTAGCGCGCGAGCACATCGCTCTGGCGCGCGATCTGCGCGGTGATCGCCTCGAGCTCGCGCAGCGGACTCTTGCGTTTGCTCTGCCAAGCCGCGACGCGACTCGTGGCCGAACCCCAGGTGCCACCGATCGCTTGCCAATCGAGTTCGCCCGCGTCACGCGGTTCTTCGAGGTACCCGAGCCAATACATGTACGGCCGCAGCTCGCGCACGTAGCTCATGCGATTGGCGTACGGCGGGGAGGTAACCACCGTGCCAAATGTCGCCTTTCCTACGTGTTTAGCCACGGTACGCGCGTCACCCAAGTGCACGCGGCGCGGGCTACGCGGGAGCGCGATGGCGGCGGCCGTGGCGATGGGCGTGAAAGCGTCGCGCAGCGCGACCGAAACATGGCGCGCGCTCGGCCCCTTTTGTTCGTCTTGCGCGAACGACATCGATTGGTGCCCGAAGCTCACGTTCGCGCTCGTGATTAAACTGCGGCAGAAAGCGAGCTTGGCCAGATCTTGCGCTGCCTCGTCGCCATCGGCTTGCTGCAGCACCGCGAACGCGCGACCCAGTGCGTGCAACGCCGGCTTCCCCCACCACTTTTCGATTTGATGCAGGGCGGGCAGCCAGGGCGCGTTGCCGCGCGCGAGCGCGGCTTGGCTCATCTCGCTCAGCAGGGTGTCCGCCCGTTTCAGCGAAACCGCGCTGTATTGGGCGGTTTTTGCGCGTGCCAGCCAGACCAGAAACGGATTCACGTCCAAGGTGGCGCAGGCGATGCCCAGCTCTGCGCAGGTGAGCAGCGTGGTGCCCGTGCCGCAAAAGGGATCGAGCACGGGTAGCTCGGGCAGCGTGCGTGACTCGAGCAGCTCGCGCACCAAGTGCACGGAGTAGGCGGGCGTCAGGCGCAACCAACCGTAGCGCGTGTCGCGCACGTTCCCGTGAAAGGTGAACTGTGCGCGCGGCGTGCGCGATTCAGGCTTGGATATTTTCGCCGAGGTACGCTTCACGTATCCGAGGATCCGTTCGAAGATCGGCGCAGGCGCCGGACAGCACGACCTCACCCGTGACCAACACGTAGGCGCGCTGTGCGACTTGCAACGCCAAGCGGGTATTCTGCTCGACGAGCAAAATCGTGATCCCGGACCTGGCGATTTCTATAATAGATTCGAATATTTGCGTGACAAGCTTGGGGGCCAGGCCCAGGCTCGGCTCATCGAGCAGGAGCAATTGCGGGTCGGCCATCAAGGCGCGCGCGATGGCCAGCATTTGCTGCTCGCCGCCGGACAGCGTGCCCGCATTTTGCTCGATGCGCTCCCCGAGCCGCGGGAACAGTTGAATGCTGCGTGCCAAGTTCTTCTCGATGGCCGCGGCGCCGCGATTCAAGAACGCGCCCAGCATCAGGTTCTCGCGCACGCTCAGATTGCCGAAGATGGCGCGCCCCTCGGGCACCAGCGCCGCGCCCAGCTCGACCACGCGGTGCGTGGCCATGCCTTTCACGTCGCGACCGAGCACGCGCACGCTGCCGCCCGCGTGGGGCACGAGCTGCATGATCGACTTGAGCACGCTGCTCTTGCCGGCCCCGTTGGCGCCGATCAAAGTCACGATTTCGCCGCGCCCGACGCTCAGCGAGACGTCCTTGCACGCGGCAATACCTCCGTATTTCACGCTCACCGAAGCGAGCTCGAGCGCGACCGGCGCGCTCACGCCGAAGCCTCGTTTTCCACGTGTTCTTCGCCCAAATACGCGGCCAGCACCTTGGGGTGAGTCTTGATTTCGGCGGGCGTGCCCTGGGCAATCGTCTCGCCGTGGTCGACCACGTGGATCGTCTCACACACGTTCATGACCACGGCCATGTTGTGCTCGACCAAGATCACGGTCAGCCCGAGCTGGTCACGCAAGAAGCGGATTTGCTCGTTCAGCGTGCGCGCTTCTTGGCTGTTCATGCCAGCCGCAGGCTCGTCTAGGAGCAAGAGCTTCGGCGAGAGCATCAAGCCACGCGCGATTTCGAGCCGACGTTGCGAGCCGTAAGGAAGGCTGCCGGCGATCTCTCCGGCGAGCTCGGCCAGGCCCAGCACGTCGAGCAGCTCGTGCGCGCGCTGACGCAACGCTTGCTCGTCACGCTCGTAACTGCGGGTGCGCAGCATGGCCGCGGGAATGCTGGCCTTGTGCAGGTGGTGGCCGGCCACCATCACGTTCTCGGCCACGGTCATGGTCCGGAAAATGCGAATATTCTGGAAGGTGCGGGCCACGCCGCGCTCGGCGATCAGCGCGGGCTTGAGCCCCGCGATGTTCTGGCCTCGAAACAGAATCTCGCCGTGCTCGGGCGTGTACACGCCGGTGATCACGTTGAAGAGCGTGGTCTTGCCCGCGCCATTCGGGCCAATCAAACCGAAGATTGCGCCCGGCTCGACTTGAAACGAAACCCCACGCACGGCGTGCAAACCGCCGAAGATCTTATCGACCGCGCGCAGCTCGAGCAGGCTCACGTGCTCTCCGTGGGCGCGGCTGGCTTCGCGGGCCTCTTTCGGCGCAGCAGGTGGTGCAGCTCACGGGTGCCGAGCAGCCCTTGCGGGCGCACGATCATGATCACAATCAAGAGCAACGCGTACAGCACGAGCCGGTACTGCTGCAGATCGCGCATCAACTCGAGCGAGACGGCTACGAAAATCCCGCCCAAGATGGCACCGGAAATCGAGCCCAGGCCGCCGACGATGATCATCACGATCATGTCGATCGACTTTTCGAAGCGAAAATCTTCGGGGCGCACGCCGGATTGCATGTGGGCAAATAAGCCGCCCGCGATGCCCGCGCTGGCCGCGCTGATCGCGAACGCGGTCACCTTCAGCCGGGTGCTGGGTGTCGCCATCGCCTCGGCCGCGATCTCGTCCTCACGGATGGCGGTCAAGGACCGGCCGGTCTGCGAGAACGTCAGATTGTGGATCAATAGGACGATGACCGTGACCCACGCGAACACCCAAAAGAAATTCGTGTACTCGGGCAACCCCGACGGACTGTCGCCGAAGTAACCCGTAGCCGAACCCAGGAAGGTCGCGTTGTTGAACAGAATGCGGATGATCTCGCCGAAGCCGAGCGTGACCACGGCCAAGTAATCGCCGCGCAAGCGCAGGCTGGGCATGCCCACGATCAGCCCGGAAATGCCGGCGAATATCGCGCCGGCCAAGAGCGCCAGGTTGAAAACGACGGCGTCTGCGAGAGGGCCCAGACCGAGCAGCCCGTGCACCGGCCCCGCGAGCTGCACGCCGATGTACGCGGCGCCATAGGCGCCCACGGCCATGAAGCCCGCGTGCCCGATCGAGAATTGCCCGGTCGTACCGTTGATCAGGTTTAGCCCGACCGCGAGGATGACGTTGATGCCGGCGAGCAGGATGATGCGCTGAACGTACTGGGTGAAGCCCGCTTCGACCCCGAACTGCAGGCCGTAGATCACCAGCAAAACGCCGGCGGCGACGGCGACCCGAGTCAGCGCGCGCATCACACCTTCTCCACGCGCACCACGCCCAGCAAGCCCTCGGGCTTGAGCAGCAAGATCAGGATCAAGATCACGAACGTGATCGCGTCGCGGTACTCGGGCGAGAGGTAGCCGGCGGTGAGCTGCTCGGCCAAACCGATCAAGAGCCCCCCGATCACGGCGCCGGGGATACTACCGATCCCGCCCAAAACCGCGGCCACGAAGGCTTTCAGCCCCGTGAGCACGCCCATCAGCGGGTTGATCGTGATTTGGTCCAGGCCGAACAAGATGCCGCCCGCCGCGGCCAAGGCCGAGCCGATGGCGAAGGTCGAGCGAATCACGCGGTTGGTGTCGATGCCCATCAATTTGGCGGCATCGATGTTGAACGACAGCGCGCGCATCGCTCGGCCCGTCCACGTGCGTTGCACGAAAAGGTGCAAGCCGAGCATCAAGGCCAGCGCCACGACGAAGATCGTGAGCTTGATGTTGGTCACGATCACGCCGAACAGCTCGAAGCGCACCTCGCTCAAGATCGCCGGGTAGCGTTGCGGATTGGGCGAGAACAAAAGCATGCCCGCGTTCTGCAAGAACAAGCTGACACCGATGGCGGTGATCAAGGGCGTGAGGCGCGGCGCGCTGCGCACGGGGCGATAGGCCAAGAACTCGATTGCCATGCCCAAGAGCGCAGCGGCGGCCATGGCGATGATCAGCACCAGCACCGCCAAATACAGCGGAAACGCCTGATTTCGGCCCTCGAAGCCAGCCACGCCCAGCGCGCCCGCGGCGTAAAAACCGGTGTACGCGCCGACCATGAACACCTCGCCATGCGCGAAGTTGATCAGCTTCAAGATGCCGTAGACCATCGTGTAGCCGAGGGCGATCAGGGCGTAGATCGACCCGAGCGAGAGGCCGTTGATGATCTGCTGAAGGAGCTGAGTCACGAGGATGCCGAGCTAGGGCGCGATCGACGTCTCGAACTTCGCTTTGCCGCCTTCGACTTTGAGCACGACTGCGCTCTTCTGCGGATTGCGCTGCGCGTCGATCGTGATTTTACCGGTCACGCCTTCGAAGTCTTTGGTGCCCGCGATTGCGTCGCGAATGGTGCTCGGGTCGTTCTTGCCGGCGCGCTTGATCGAGTCGACCAGTACCAACCCGGCTTCATAGCCGAGGGCGCCCAGGCCGGTCGGGGCTTGCCCGTATTTCTTCGTGAAATTGGCCACGAACGCCTTGGATTTGTCGGTCGCGACGTCGGGCGCGAAGTGGTCCGAGAAGTACGAGCCGTTGATCGCGTCGCCGCCGATCTTGAAGAGATCGGGCGAGTCCCAGCCGTCACCGCCCAAGAGCGGCACTTTGAGGCCGAGGCGATCGGCGGTGCGGGCGATCGTGCCGACCTCGGAATAGTAGCCCGGGACGAACACCGCTTGCGCGGCCGTGCCGCGGATGGCGGTCACTTGCGCGCTGAAATCCGTATCGCCCTGTGAGTACGACTGTTCGACGACGATCGTGCCGCCGACCGCGGTGAATGCTTTCTGAAACGCATCCGCGAGGCCAATCGAATAGTCGTTCTTCACGTCCTTCAAGATCGCGACCTTGTCGAACTTGAGGTTGTTGCGCGCGAACAGCGCCATCACCTTGCCCTGAAAGGGATCGATGAAGCACACGCGAAAGATGTAGTCGCCCACCTCGGTCACCTTGGGGTTGGTGGAGGTTGGAGAAATCATGGGGATTTTGCGGCGTTGCGCGACGCGGCCGCCGGCCAGCGACAGACTCGAAGCGACCTCTCCGATCACGGCCGTGACCTTCTCCACGTCGATCAGACGGTTGACCGCGTTGGCCGCCTCGGCCGAATCACCACGGTCGTCGAGCGTGACCAGCTTCAGCTTCTTGCCCAGCACGCCGCCCGTCGCGTTCGCTTCTTCGATCGCCAGGCGCAGACCACGGTCGGTGTCTTGCCCGAAGTGCGCCGTGCTGCCGGTCATCGACGCGTAGTGGCCGATCGCGATTTCGCTCGCTTCGACGGCGCCCGCGGTGCTGCCGTCCGTCGCGTTTTTTTTGCAGCCGATGGTCGACACCAGGGCTGCCGCACACAATCCGGAAATCAGGGTTCGGCGCAGGATCCGCATCGCCGGGGAAGCTAACACAGGCCCGGTTTCCGGGGATAACCCAGGGACCGCGGTCTATTTGCAGGCGCGCAGAATTTTCAGCCCGTCGACCTCGACCTCGCACATGCGCGGTGCGGCCGAGGTGGCTTTCGGCTGCGCGGCCACCGGCGCGCCCAAGAGCTTGATGGTGACCTTTTGGTCGCGCTGCGCGAGCACCTTGGCCGTGCCTTTGAGGGCGCCTTTGACGGCCTGAAATTCCAGCGTCTCGGCCGGTGTGGCGACGACCTCACAGGGCGTGGCATCGCACACTTGGAAGCCGTTTTTCAGCAAAATTGCGCCGCTCGGCTCGCTCGATACATCGAGCCGAATCCCGATGGTCGGCGTCACCGTGGCCTGGTTCGGGACCGCGGGCGCGGCGCTCGCCACGGGCGGCACGGTTGCGGGTGGCGCAACCGGGGGAGGTGCGGGAGGAATGGCGGCCAAGGCCGACGGGGTTTCCGCGATGGGGCTCGTGCCACCTCCGCGATGGGTCATGAACCACGCGCCGCCGCCACCGAGGGCGACCACCGCGACCAGAGCTGCCACTAGCCCGCCCTTGCTGCGGGTCGGCGGCCGCGTGTTGGCCTCGGCTCCGATCAGGGTCTCGGCGCGCGCCGCATCCGTGTCCTTGGCTTGGCCCGGGCCGTGCACGGCCACCGCGGGCGGCGGTGGGTTCGTGGAAGGCGAGAACTGCTGGTGGGTGGGCGTGCCGGGCGCATGCGGCACGAACGACATCGAATGCTCGCCCGCGGTCGCGACGGAGGGTCGGTAGCCGAGCGCGGCGGCGTCCGCACTGGCGCTGATCGCCTGTGCGAACTCCAGCATCGTCTGGTAGCGCGTGTTCGGGTCTTTTTCGAGCGCGTGCATGATCACGCCCTGGAGTGACGACGTGATGCCCAGCTCCGGAAAGACCACGTTCATCAACGGCGCGGGATCGCTCAGGTGCTTGGCCAGGACGCCCAGGAACGTCTCCCCCGTGAACGGCACCGCGCCCGTGAACATCTCGTACATGATGATGCCAACCGCGTAGATGTCGGCGCGTAGATCAGCGTGTTTGCCGCTCGCCTGTTCGGGCGCCATGTACTCGGGCGTACCGAAGATCATGCCGGTGCGCGTGAGGCGGCGCTTGGTCTCGACCACCGCGTCGTCTTTGGATCGGAGCTGCGCGATGCCGAAATCGACGATTTTAACGATTTCTTCGCCGTCGGCGGTGCGCTGTAAGAACACGTTCTCCGGCTTCATGTCACGGTGCACGACGCCGTTGGCGTGCGCGGCGGCGAGCGCACGGCAGATCTGCATCGCGATACGAATGCCCGTGGGCGCATCGAGCACTCGGCGGCGCGTGATCTCGTCGGCGAGATCGTTGCCCTCCAGGTACTCCATGGCCAAGAAGAAGCAACCGTTGTCCAGCTGGCCGAAATCGAACACATCCAGCACGTTGGGGTGCTTGATGCGCGAGGCGCTGATCGCCTCTTGCTGAAAGCGGGTGACGATCTCGCCCTTGCTCGCGTACTCGGCGCGCAGCACCTTGAGCGCGACGCGCTTTTGAATCGCGACGTGCTCGGCCAGGTACACCTGGCCCATGCCGCCCTCGCCCAGTAGCTTCAGCACGCGGTAGCGCCCCGCGGCCAAGGTTCCAATCATCTCATCGTTGGGTTCGGTCATGGCAGGCAGGCGGCAAACACGGCTGACGCGAGCAAAGCCCTGCCCGAAGCCAAGGCCCACTTAGCCTGAAACCATAGCGTTCCTTGTCCGAAGGAGCCACCGTGCTCAGCCGGGTGGTAACAAATCGCACCCTTTGATACGCTCCCGAGTCCCAAATGATCGTGGTGATGGAGCCCGATGCGTCGGACGCGGCGATCGAGAGCGTGATTTCTTTTCTGGTTGCGGCCGGCTTCGACGTACACCGATCGAGCGGCCAGTCCCGGTCGATCCTCGGTGTGGTCGGAGACGTGAGCGCGAATGACGTCTCGGTCGTGAGCGAGTTCGAAGGCGTCGCGCAGGTGACGCGCGTGAGCGAACCGTTCCGGCTGGCCTCGCGTCGCTTCAAACAGCGCCAGACGGTCGTCGAAGGCGCATGGGGCAGCATCGGCGGTGAGCGCCCGTGGATCGCCATCGAACCAGTCGGACCGCTCGGCTCCGCGCGCAAGCGCGCATTGGGTGACGATGACGCGCCGCCCTCTGCGGACTTGCCGTATGCGGTTGCCGCTGGTCGGCCCTTCGACGCGGCCGTCACGCGCTCGCATTTAGCCTTCGAAAACGTGGGCTCGCTCGTGTGTTTGTCGATGCACCCTCAGCCGTTGCAGCAGGCTTTCCCGGTGCGCTTCGTGGAGCGCGCGCCCAGCTGGGGCGCGAACGCCTGGATCGGCGCGGCCGAGCGTGAGCTCGAGCGCGGCTCCGAAAAAGTCGTGTTGCTCGAGGCGGGTGGTGAGTACCCGAACGGCGCGCGCACCTTGGAGATCGCCGCCATCGCGCGCGCCAAGATCCGCACGCACTTGCCGCTCGTGGTCGACGTAGCCAGCATCGCTCAGCGCGCGAAGTATTCACAAGCCGTCGCCTGCGCGGCGATCGCCGGCGGTGCCGACGGCGTGATCTTGCGCACCTGGGTCGGTCGCGAGGGTGAAGTCCCGCGCGTCCCCGCGACCCTACGCTGGAGAGAAGCGGTGGAATTGGCCGAACGGTTGCGTGAAATAGGCGCCGTCGTGCGCAAATGAAGCGTCTGGCAATCTTCGGCTTCGGTTTGATCGGGGCGTCGATTGCCGCCGCCGTTCGCAAGGCCGCCCCCGCGATTCAGCTCGTTGCCATCGATCTACCCACGACGATCGCGCTCGCCGAGGTGCGCGCGCTGAGCGACGAACAACACGACTGTGCAGACCGCGCGCGCGTGCAGAGGGCGGTTGCGGTCGCCGATCTGTGCGTCTTGGCCGCGCCCGTGAGCGTGATCCGCGCCGAACTGCCGGCGCTGCTCGAGGCCGCGCCGGTCGTCACCGATTGCGGCTCGACCAAGCGCTCGATCGCGGCGTCGATTGTTGGCTCGCCCCGCGCTCGTCGCTTCGTGCCGGGGCACCCCATGGCGGGCGGGCCCGAGGGCGGCGCGGCGCTCGCGCGTGCGGACCTCTTCGAGCGCCAAACGTGGCTCGTTTGCCCTGAAAACAGTGATTCGGACGCGGTCGCCGTGGTCGAAACGCTAATCGATCTGGTGGGTGCACACGGGGTGCGCCTGAGCCTGGATGCGCACGATCGCGCGGTCGCCTACACCAGCCACGCGCCGCAGCTCGTGGCGAGCGCGCTCAGTGCGCTCGCGAGCAAGGCCGGCGCGTTGCCCGCCGCGGGCCCCGCGTATCGCGCCACCACGCGCAGCGCGGGCGGCGCCGAGATCATGTGGCGCGATATCTTTGCCGCCAACGCAGACGAGATTAGCGGCGTGCTCAGAGAACTCGCGGACGAGCTGCAGAGCGTGGCGCAGGGCCTCGAAGCATCGCCCCCCGATCTGAGTGCGGCATTGTCGCTCCTCGCTCGAGCGCGCGCCGCGCGCGGGGGATGAGAGTGAGATCTGCAAACCTGTTGGCCGGAATTTTGCTAAAGGCGGCGGGATGAGCCGTTGGCGATGGTTGGGGTGCACGCTGATCGCGGTCGGCTGCAGCAGCGGCACGATCCCGGTCAACCCGATCCCCGAGCCGCCCGGTGGCGCGAACCCCGGCGGTTCCGGTCCAACCGGTAGCGCCGGTGGACTGAATACGGGCGTGGGTGGGGCTCCTTCCGGCACCGGCGGTGTCGCTTTGGGAGCCGGTGGGCGCTCGGACGGTGCACAGGCGGGCGCAGGGCCCGTCACCAGCGCGGGGACGAGCAGCGGCGGAGCGTCGACGGGCGCTGGCGGCGGTGCTGCCGCGCAGGCTGGCACGGGAGGGGGCGCGCCCGCGAGCGCCGCCGGTGCGGCCGGCACGAGTGGCGCTGGCGGAGACAACGGCTCTGCCGGTGCTCAAGCAAGCGGCGGCGCCGCCGGTATTTCCGGAGGCGGCGGTTCGGCGGGGGCATCCGGCCGTGGTGGCTCTTCCGGGAGCAGCGGCACTGCGGGCGCGCAAACGAATGCTGGCAGTTCCGGGGCGCTCACGGGCGGCAACGCCGGCGGTGGAGGCACGCCAATCTGAACCCCCGAGCCTGGTTCGCGAGTCCTGTATTGTGCCAACCTGTGCCAGCAGAGCAAGGCCGGCGCGCGTAGAACTACGCGCTCAAGGCTTGGCGTGGGCCGTGCTAGAAGGATTCCAGGGATGCTCTTGCGTTGGCACAAATGGTCGCTGTCGGCGTTGCTGGTCTCGGGTTGCTTTCTCAACCCGCAGCCCGACACGCCCGGCAATGACGCGAGCAGTCCGGGCGGCGAAACCGGCGGGCGCAGCGGCGTGGCGGCGGGCGGTCGCGCCGGCTCGAACGGCAGTGCTGGCGCTGGCAACGGGGTCAACGCGCCCTCGGGCGGCGCGAACGCTTCCGCAGGCAGCGGTGATATTGGCTCTGCCGGCGAAAGCGAGCAGGGTGGCGCGGCCGGCGACGGCGCGGGTGGCACGTCGAACGGCGGCGGAGCTGCGGATGGCGGCGCCTCCGACGGCGGTGCTTCCGACGGTGGCGCGGCGGGCGCGGATTAGCTCGCGCCGGGGCCGAGCGAATAGTGGTCGAGCACGTTCGAGATCAGGTCCGCGAGAATGCCGTCGGCGACGCGTAGGCGGCGGCTGAGTTCGCGCGCCAAATTGAGCACGATCAGCGAATACGAGCGCAAATCATAGCGGTACAGCGCGTCCAAATCAGCGGCGGTGATGCGCAGCAGGCGTGATGGAGCGAGCGCACGCACGGTGGCCGAGCGCGGCTGAATGTCGACGATGCTCATCTCGCCGAACCAGTCACTCGGACCGAGCAGGGCCACGCGCGATTCAGTCGCGCGTTTGCTCTTCTTCAGCACTTCCATCTCCCCGCGTAGCACGACGTACATCGCGCTCGCGTCGTCTCCCTCACGGAAGACGATCGTGCCGGCTTCGGGCGTTTCGACGCTGAGCGTGCCCGCCAGGTGCGTGAGCACTTCGTCGCTCAACGCGCCGAACAGGCCGATCGCGCGGAGTTCACTCGGGCTGACGCTGCCTTCAGGGGAATTGCTCATGACCGCTTGGGGAGCTTCTATCGCTGATGGGTGGCGCGTCAAACCGAAGCGGCGATGGGCCGAGAAAGTCATAGCGTCTTCTTGAAAACTACGCGCGGGCGCGCCGGGCCCGCGTAGTCGTCCACGCTGGTCACGCTCCAGCCCGTGGCGCGATGAAAAGCGATCGAGCCCTCGTTGCCGCTGGTGGTCACGGCTTTGAGCTGCGTGCAGCCCGCGGCGCGCGCGTCTTCTTCGAAGGTTTGATACAGCACTTTGCCGACGCCGCGCCGGCGATAGTCCGGGTGGATGCCGACCAAGTGCACGTAGCCGGTTTTCGGCGGACCGGGCGCCACGAAGCCGAGCAGGAAGCCGACCAAAATGCCGTCGTGTTCCACGACTTTTGCCATTGCGCCCAGCTCGTAGAAGAAAATCGGATGCGCGAGCGCGGTGGTCGGCCCGCCCCACCAGCGATCGATGATCTGAACGATGTGATCGTAGTCTTGCTTACCGAGTGGCCGAGTAATCATGGGCTCATTCTGGCGCTGCGACGAAAAATCGGAAGCTGAGCGTTCAGCACAGAATAACACGCATTCAGCCCTGATTCTTCCCGTAATCGAGCGCACGACTGGCCGAGCGACGATGCGTCGGGTAAACCTTTTTTGCGATGCCCAAGCGCGAGTTCCGGATTGCCCCGTCGATTTTGAGCGCTGACTTCGGACGGCTGGCCGAAGAAGTGAAGGAAGCCGAACTCGCCGGCGCCGATTGGATTCACGTGGACGTGATGGACGGGCGCTTCGTGCCCAATATCACGCTCGGGCCGTTGGTCGTGAAGGCCGTGCGCCGCGCGACCAAAGTGCATGTCGACGTGCATTTGATGATCGTCGAGCCGGAGCGATACCTCGAGGCCTTCGCCGATGCGGGCGCTGATTCGGTCAGCTTGCACGTGGAGGCCTGCACGCACCTCCAGCGCGCGCTCAATCAGCTGCGCGATTTGAAAGTGCAAGCGGGAGTGGTGCTGAACCCGCACACGACCGAAGACTGCCTCAGGTACTTGATGAGTGACTTGGATGTGGTGTTGCTGATGTCGGTAAACCCCGGCTTTGGTGGGCAAAAGTTCTTGTCCCAGATCCTTCCGAAGATCGCGGCGGTCCGCAAAATGATCGACGACGCGGGCGTGAAGGTCGAGCTCGAGGTCGACGGCGGGGTCGCGTCGGACACCGCGGCCAAAGCCGTTGCCGCCGGCGCGAGCGTGCTCGTCGCGGGCAACTCGTTCTTCGGCCAACCCGATCGTAAAGCCGCGATGGCCGCGTTGCGCGCCGCCGCTGGATCATGAGCCTGCGCCGCCTCGCGTCGATCGCGATTGGCAGTATCGGGCTGGGGTGTGCTGGATCACCGGCTTCGCCGTCGGGGTCCGCGCCCGCATCAGCTGCGAGTGCGAGTGCGAGTGCGAGTGCGAGTGCGCCGCTGCCCCCCGCGACCGCGCCCGGGTCGGAAAAAGACGCCGCCGCCGAGCGGACGGTCGCGCGCGCACTGAAGTACATCTCCGCGCTGCGTGAGTTGGACGCGACGGGCCCCGTCAAGGGTCGCATCATTTCGCGCGACGAGATGGTCGCACGCGTCGAGCACAGCCTCGATACCGAGGTGCCACCGGCGGTGGTCAGCGCATCGGGCGAGATCTTGTTCGCGCTGGGCACGGTCCCCGCGAGCTACGACTATCGCCGCGGGTTGCTCGACATGATGCGCTCGGAGCTACTCGGCTTTTACGAACCGCGCGAGAAGACCATGTTTCTCGGCGGCGATTTGCACGGCCAGGAGCTGGACGCGACGCTCTGGCACGAGCTCGTGCATGCCCTGCAAGATCAGCACTACGGCCTGGGAAAGCTGCTCGGCTGGACCGACGACGCGGGCGATTGGCAAGCAGCAGTGCACGCGCTGGCCGAGGGCGACGCGACCAGCGCCATGGTCGACGGCTTGTTCGCCGAGAAAGGCCTGCGCGCGCCCGATCTCCCGGAGTCGGTGATGGACCTGCAAAGCGCACTGACCGCGGGGAGCACCTTGCCCGTGCCCCCGATCGTGAAGCGCTCGGTGGTCGCGCCGTACATGGACGGCTTGGCCTTCGTGAACGCGCTTCGTCGCCGCGGGGGTTGGGCGGCGGTCGCCGCGGCGTGGCAACGCTTGCCGGCGAGCACCGAACAAATGCTGCACCTCGACAAGTACGACGCCCAGGAGGCCCCCGAACCCCTGCCCGCCTTATCCCCTCACCCGCTTGGGCCCGCGGCCAGCACCTACAGTGATGTGTACGGGGAAGAGACCTTACGCATCGTGTTCGAGGAGTGGATGCCGGCCAAAGTGGCGCGCGAGGCGGCCAGCGGCTGGGCCGGCGATCGCGTGACTAGCTTCTCCGACGGTCGCGTCACCAGCGTCGCGTGGCACATCCGCTATGACAACGAAGCCGCGGCGCGCAGGGCGCTCGTGGCATTCGCGCGCGGAGCTTTGGCCAAAGAGGACCAAACCGTAGACGTCCGCGGACGTCTGTCCGAGTTCGTGTCCGTGGCCGACGCAGAAAGGGCCACCCGCACCGGACAGGTGTGTCGCGAGCGGCACACTCGCGGGCCGTTCGCGGTGTTACGCCGCGGGCGCGAGCTGGCGGTGACCCTGGGTCCGTACGGACGCACCCCTGCCGGCGCGCAGTCGGACGGCCAATGCAAGGCAGCTTTGAGCTGGGCGGCCGCCCTAATTACCCAGCCTTAGAACGAGATTTTTTAAAGAATCTGGGTAGTTGACGTGGGCTGGGTCGTGTACGACCCGGACCTGGGTCGACCTTGACCCCAGATAAGCGTCAAAAACGCGACTAAGTGCTCAATCTGAGATGGCTAAGTCACCATTCGTACTTGGCACGGAAACTGCTTAAGCAAAAGCAGGAAACGAACTCCTCAGTTCAAACGTTGATCAAGAAGGCAGAGGCGACATTGGCAAACTCGAACAGCATCGGAAAGCGAACGCGCCCCACGCGCTCATCCGTCGTGAGTTCTGCGGCCGCCGGTGCCTCTTGGATGGCCCTGCTCGCGGTCACCAGCCTCGGTGCCGTCTCGGTCGAACGCATGCGCGCTGAGGTTTCTGCGCAAGATTTGGCGGCCGCGACCGGTGCAGGGTACCGCTTGATCGTGCAATCTTATGCACCGGACAGCGTGGCCGCGAACCAACTGCCGGGTGCCAACCACCGCCCCCTCGCGTCCGCTCAACGTGCAGTAACCGCTGAGGAACTCGCACAAGGCGTCGCGGTGGATGTGCTCCAATTCGACGAAAACAGCGGCGAGCACCCGCCAATGATCGTCGCTTGGATAGAGCACGGCGCTCCGGATTTGGAATTGGATGCATTGCGCGCGCGCCCGACCCGCGCTGCGGTCTACGGCGTGAGTCAGAGCTCCGCTGGCTCGGCGCAAATCGTGATGCGCCGGCAGTCGGTCTGAGCGGCGCTGCAGCGCGAAGAGACCGCGCGCCTGACAAGGTGGCCCCCCGGTGCGCAAGCACCTGCCAATTAGGCGGCAGCGCGTTCGTTTGCCGGTTTTTGAATACGTAACGCGCGGACGCGGCGCGCAAACTCGCGACGCTCGTCGGCGCTCAGGGTGACGCCGCCAAAGCGACCCGCGATGTACAGTTCCGTCAGCGCCAGCGCTTCTTCGCCCACCGGGTGACCGAGCGCGACGAGCCCGAGCGCATGCGCGCGGGGCGGCGTGCCCGTGGGGCGCGCGACCCCGCGCATGGCCAATGCGGCCTCGAGCTGCCGGTACAGCTCGACGATCTCCCGGGCCGCAGTTTCTCGCTCGGTCGCGGCCCGCGCGGCCGGTGAAAGCGTTTTCCGCCGTCGACTGTACCAGTACACCCCGTAAGCCGCGCCCAGCAGCGCCATCACCAGGAGCATTGTGGCGCGGGGCGAGGACAGCATTTTCCCGAGCGTTCCCGGGCGACCCCGGAGCTCGCTGTAGCTGCGGTGCACCGAGCGGAGCAGGCCAACTTGCTGCTTCAGATCGTAGCCGATCACGTGGCGGTTCCAGCGTTGCGTGGTGGCCTCCACGAAGTCGCGCACGAACGCCAGCAGGCCGGTGATGTCGCTCTGAGGTGCCGCGTTTGCGGGCGGAGTGGGATCGAAGCGCGTCCAGCCCGTGTCGTCGAGGTAGACTTCGACCCAGGAGTGCGCGTCACCCTGCCGCACCGCGTACGAGCGGGCGAAACGATTGTACGTGCCGCCGATGAAGCCGGTCACATTGCGCGTGGGCACTCCCAACGTGCGCAACATGACGGCCATGGCTGTCGAATAGAACTCACAGTGTCCACGCTTGGACACGAACAGAAAGTCGACCAGCGGGTTCTTCGCCCCGCCGGAAGTCGAGTCGACGTCGTAGCGGTAGTCTTTGCGGAGCCGCGCTTCGATCAATCGCGCTTCCAAGCGCGGATCGGTGGTGTGCCCGACCCAGCTGCGCGCCAGTTCCGCGACTTTGGGCGGCAAATCTGCGGGCAAGGTCAGGTAGCGGGGGCGCTCACTCGGCCCCACCGCGACGGACGTGGGCTCGTCGGCGTTGGCCAGCGAAACGTCGTAGCGCAAGCCGCGCTCGTCTTGGGTTTTGTAGGTGAGCGAGCCCTCGGGGCCGCCGGTGATCTGCGGGATGTTGTTGATGATCGAGGCGCCTTGCGTGGCCACCGTGAGTGCCACCGCTTCCGGAGGCAGGAACACGACGGCCGGCTCGATCGCCTCGAGGTCGATGTGCATCACGCGGTCTTGCGGCAACTCGGGAAAGCGCAGGAGCTGCACTTGGCGACCGTTTTGTTGAGCGCGCAGCGTGCCCCCCAAGCTACGCGACCAGCTCTTGCCGCGGTACGTGTCGAAGGCGGCGCCGCGCAGGTAGAGCGCCACGCGCGGCGGCGGTTCTTTGGGCAAATTGGGCACTTCGACGCGCATCACGATCGTCGGATCGCTGCGCAAGCGGCCCACACCGCCCAAATCCACGCGCTCGGTGAAGCCGACCATGCGCTCGGCTTTCGGGTGACTCAAGAGCAGGAGCGAGAGCCCGACGCGCGGGAAGGCCACGAACAGCGCCAGCGTGAACAGGAAGATTGGCACCGAGAGCAGGCAGGTGAAGATCAGAAACGATCGACCGATCACGCGCCGGCTGCGCAAGATGCGCGGCACATCGACGGGCAGACCGGTGCGGTCGCGTGCGCCCTGACGGTAGTTGCCCTCGACCTCGCGGCGCAGGTGGCTGAGCACGAGCGCGCCCGGTGCGATCACCAAAAACCCCAGAAAACACAGGCCATACGCCAGGCCCGAGCCGAGCACGGTGGCCGCGATCAGGTGCAACATCGCGAGCACGATCACTTGCTGATCGTGCGCGGCGCCGCGGCGCGTGCCCAAGCGGATCACTTGCAAGCCAGCCGCGAACTCGACTGCGGTCTCGAGCAGGCTCGCACCGGTGAACAGCCGCACCGCTTGCATGCCGAGCAGCACTAAGGGCAACGCCACGCCAACGCGGCGCACGAGCGGGCGATCTTGGAAGCTCTCGGGAATGACCACGGCGATCGCGAGACCGATCAAGATGACGATCGTGAGCCAGTGGTTCAGCTCACCGCTGGAAATCAGCGCCAGCAGGCCCAGGGCAGCCAGGCTGTCGGTCATGATTCGGTGAATCAGCCCGAATCTCACGCGCTTTCCTTGGCCCGGTTTGCGCGGCCGCTGCTAGGCACGCCCTCGGCGGGGGCTTCGGCCGGTTTTGCCTCTAAAAGAGCCAAAAAACGCAACACGGGGTCGGCGCCGACCGCGCTCGTGGCGCGTACGCGCTCGCCGCTACGCGCGCGCACGGTCACGCCGTCCCCGCGCTTGAGGTGCGCGACTGCGCGCGAGGCCACGTCGCGAATGCGGCGTTCGAAACGCGCGCTCCAATCTTCGTCCGGCGTGCGGCCGGGATGCAGCGAATCGATCAAGTACGAGACGTCGCGCCTCACCTCGCGCGCGCGTTCGCGCACGATGAATTGCTCCACGCTCTTTCGCCAATAGATGTCGCGCGGGTCGTCACCCTCGCGCATCGCGCGCAGGGACAAGATCTCGTCGCCCGCGCCGCGCCCGAGCGCTGAATTGCCGCCCATGCGGTCGCCCGGTAAGTTGCTGGGCAGCTGCACGGGATCCACCGCGGGATAGATGATCAGATCGCCATCGGCGTTGAGCTCGCGTGATTTTTCGAACAGCCCGAACGGGAAGCGCGTGGCGACGCGGAAACCCACGTGGCGGTCGCGCCCACGCCGCGCCGGCGTACGGCGATAGGCGGCAACTTGCGCCGAACGCGGGCTGATCTTCAGGAAAAAGCAGCGTTTGTCGGCGGGCTGCCCGGCGCGCAAATCTTCCACCTCGATGGCGTAGGAAGGGATGCGGCGCTTGTGGTTGAAGACTTCGATTTCGACCAGATGAGGGCGCGCAACCTGCGCGCGCGGCGGCAAGCGACGCACGACCGTGAGCTCGCGCAAGCTGAGCTCACTGAGCACGCCCGAGACGACGATCATCGACAGCAACATGCCGAGCAGCAAGTAGAGCAAGTTGTTGCCGGTGTTGATGGCGGCGAAGCCCACACCGAAGGTGATGCCGATGAAGTATTTGCCCTCGCGCGTCAGCTTCAAGCGGCGTGGCGGGCGGAACCAGCGCCGCAGGCGCGCAAAGAACGCGCGTGTGCGCTCGAGCGGGCTCGGCGCCGTACGGGCGACCGGGCGCACGGGACCCGACGCGGGCGGTTCCGCGGTCGGCGACGGAGGTTCAGGCGTCCGAGGAGGGTCTGCCACCGCTCATCCCTCGGCTAAAGCGGCACGGGGACGCGCGCGATGACCTCGCGGATGGCGGCTTCGGTCTCTTCTCGGGTGGGCGCGTAGCCTTCGGCGTGCGCGGCGAGGCGCACGCGGTGAGCAAACACCGGCACGGCCAAGCTGTGGATGTCGTCTGCGATGCAGTAGTCGCGGCCGTTCAACAATGCGCGTGCACGCGCCGCTCGCGATAGATTCATGCCCGCGCGCGTGCTGGCGCCGAGCGAGAGCGCGGGGCTGCCACGGGTGGCAGTGACGAGCGCTTGCAGGTACGTGCCGAGCGCGCCGTCCATCGTGACGCGCTCGACCTCGCGCTGCAGGCTGACGAGCGTTTGCGGATCGAGCACGACCGGCACGTTCTGGATGCGATCGTGATCGGGTTCCATCATCAGCCGCATTTCGACCTGCGGGGGCGGGTAGCCGATGCGAATACGCATCATGAAGCGGTCGAGCTGAGACTCGGGCAGCGGGAAAGTACCCGCGAAATCTTGCGGATTTTGCGTGGCCACGACCAAGAACGGCTCTGGCAATTGGTGCGTCTTGCCGTCGAGCGAGACTTGCTCGTCACTCATTGCCTCGAGCAACGCGGATTGCGTGCGCGGGCTGGCGCGGTTGATCTCGTCTGCCAAGAGCACGTTGGAGAACACCGGACCGTGGCGCAGCACGAACTCCGAGGTGCGTTGATCGAAGACCGAGACGCCGAGCACGTCACTCGGCAAGAGGTCACTGGTGAACTGCACGCGGCGCATCTCACCGCCGACGGCGCGGGCGAGGGCACGAGCGAGGGTCGTCTTACCGACGCCCGGCACGTCCTCGATCAGGATGTGACCGCGAGCGAGCAGCGCGGTCAGCGCGAGCTCGACGACCTCGGCTTTACCCTCGAGCGCCCCCTCCACGGCACGGCGCAATTCGAGCAGATGCTCGAGACGCTGGGCTGGCATCGCAAGAGCGGAAGAACTCATTCTCGAGCCATGTTAGCATGTGAAGGGCGCAGACTGCGTCAAGCCAAAATGGCCGTGCTTTCTCCCGTTCTGCCCTGGTTTATCGAGATAGTAGTGCGCTTCGCAACATCGCCGGAGGTTGGCCGTAAGGCGTTTTTCGCGCGACCGGGCTGGCGGAAAACGACGTGCGCGCGGGCTTGCGGGGCACGCCAATCGTGATCGAGCGCATCGAAGTGCGCGCCGTCACGCGCTTGTTCGGCGCGACGCCCGCGTTGCGCGCGGTCAGTACCGAGTTCGAAGCGGGCAGCATCACGTTTTTGGAAGGTCCCAACGGCGCGGGCAAGAGCACGCTGCTGGCCGTCGTGGGCACCGTGCTCGCGCCGACCAGTGGGCATGTCGTGTATCACCCACTCGGGTCGGACATGGAGCAGGTGCGCCCGCACATCGGCTGGGTCGCGCATGACTCGCTGTGCTACCGCGAACTGAGCGCGCGTCAGAACGTGGAGCTCGCCGCGCGCATCTATGGCGTCGAGGTCGAAGGCGCGTGGCAACGAGTGGCCAAGCGCGTTGGTGCGGAAGCGCTCGCCGACCGCCGCGTGTCCACGCTCTCGCGCGGGCAGCGACAACGCGTGGCTCTGGCCCGCGCCTTGGTGCATGATCCAAGCCTTTTGCTGCTCGATGAGCCATGGTCTGGGCTCGACCGCGCGAGCGCCGACCACCTGCAAAACGCATTGCTCGAAGAGCGCGCGCGCGGCGCCTTGGTGATCGTCGTCAACCACACCGAGGGCTTGGCCGAAGCACTCGGCGCCAGACGCGTGCGGCTCGAAAACGGGCGCGTCGTCTAGCTGGCCCGTCCGTCGTCGCGACACGCGCTACGGAGCGAGCAGGCGATCGACGAGCGCACTCACGCCACGGTCGTCGTCGCGCGCGAGCACCGCGCTCGGTTGCGCGATGCCGAGCGACGCGAGCTCCGCGGCGTTGCGGCCCGTGCTCGCGTCCGGTGCACGCGCGCCGGACAACACCACGTGATCGGGCTCACGCCCCCCAGCGCGCATCGCTCTCGAGGTCGCGGTCACGTCGTGCAGCACGCCCAGCGCGTCGGCCGCGACCAGCACCCAGATCGCAGGCTCGAGTGAGCGCGCGAGATCGAAATTGGTGATGCCGGGGGCCAGCGGCGAGAACACCCCGCCCGCTGTCTCGATAACCGTTACCAGTGCACTAGGTGACGCTACATGACGCGCCACTGATGCCTCGCTCTCGTGTACCCAGCGACTCACTCGGCTGAGATCGATGACAATGCCGGCTGCGCGCGCGGCGAGGTGGGGCGAGATCGGATCCGGCAGGGCGTACAGCGGGTGCGGCAGTTGAGTTCGAAGCGAGCCGGCTTCAGCCAGCGCGGCCGCGTCTGAACCAACTGGGGCGCCGGACGCAGTCGCGTCCCGCTGAACGCCGCTCTCGATCGGCTTCAAGCCGAGCGCGGGCAGGCCCTTCGCCACGAGCGCGCGCAAGAGCGCGCGGCTGACTCGCGTCTTGCCGACGCCCGTGCCGCAGCCGAGCACTACGATGCGCATGCTTCCTTCACCGCCTGCGCTAGGCGCTCGATCTCGGCGGGGCTGAACGTGGCTTTGACGGTCAGTCGCAGTCGCGCGGCGCCGACCGCTACCGTGGGCGGGCGAATGGCCTGCGCGAGGATACCGCGTGCGCGCAGCCGTGCCGCGGCCGCCAAGACGCGCTCGTTCTCTCCGAGGATCACGGACACGATCGGCCCGAACGAACCCGGAGCGATGGGTAGCCGCGCGTCTCGCAGTGCGCTGCGCAAGTGCTCGGCGTTGCGCGCGAGGTCCGCGCGCAGGGCGTCCGCGTGGCGCACGAGTTCCACGTGAACCCGCGTGAGATCGGCCAAGCGCGGAGAGGGCGCGGTCGAGAACACGAAGCTGCGGGCGCGGTTCCACAGATACGTTCGTAACTGCGGCGTGCCGGCGACGAAGCCCCCGTGAGTTCCGACCGCCTTGCCCAAGGCGCCCGTCAGAATATCCGGCTTCACCCCGAACTCGGCACAACGCCCGCCCCCTTCTGGCCCAAAGACGCCCACCGCGTGCGCCTCATCAACGATCAAACAAGCGTCGTGTTCGTCGCACAGCGCGCGCATCGCAGCGAGGTCCGGGCCATCGCCGTCCATGCTGAAGTAAGACTCGGTGACGACCCAGCAGGCCTCCGCGCCCCGCTGCTCCTTCAGGGCCTGGGCCAGCGCGCGCAGATCCAGGTGCGGCAACACGCGTACTTCGGCTTTCGAGAGGCGCGAGCCATCAATCAGAGAAGCGTGATTGGCTGCGTCGGACAGAATCACCGAACCGGGCACCCCGAGCGCCGAGAGTAAACCCAGGTTGGCCGCATAAGTGGACGAGAACAAGAGCGCGCCTTCGGCGCCGACCCACGAGGCCAGCTCAGCCTCCAGTTGCAGGTGCTCGGCGGTCGAACCGTGAATCAACCTCGACGCGGCGGCGCCGGGGTTGCCGAGTGTTTCACGTGAAACGGGGCGGGCTGCGAACCCCAGGTAATCATTCGACGAAGCGTCTAAGGGCGACAAACCGATCTGCGCGGCCGCCCCGGCCACCGCCTGCCGCGCACTGCCGTCGTCCGGCTCACGCAGCAAACTGGCTGCCCGAAGCTCCGACAAACTCCGCTGGAGCAATGATTCGAATCGCACGCCTCCGTCTTAGCACCGAGCCTGCCTCAAGCGGAGAAGAGCCGGTTGGGCGCTCGCGCGCCGGCATTGCACCTCCCAAATCGGCCGAGTACCCCCCAAGCTCGTAAACCCTACTCGCCCTCATCGGCGGAACCCGAGCTATCTCGCCTTCTGGGCATCCTCCATTTACGGAACCCGGGTTCGCGCGGCTCCACTCCATCGATTCCGAGGCGGCGTCCTGATGGCTCGTGCTTCGGACGCACACCCCCTCGCATCTCGGCGAAGTCGGAGCGACGCCCCGCGGTCCGGACGGACCTGAGCCGCGCGCACCCCGGCACCCGACCCGCGCCGCCGCGCGTGCCAAGGATCTCGCTCGCTCCACGTGAAACACCATCGATGCGCCACTCGAGGCGGCGGGATCTACCATCGCCGCGACTCTGCGGGTGCGAACCGCTCCACGTGACGGGTTGCGGGGCCGCGTAATCGGAGCCTTCAGCCGATCTGCGGCCCCAGCTTGGTCTCTCCGGCAGCAAGCATCGTGTCGGCGCTGTGAGAGCGAGGACCGGGCCGCACCGCGCACTGAGCATTGCGGCTGAACTCTGGATGCCGGCTGAACTCTGGATGCCGGCTGAACTCTGGATGCCGGCTGAACTCTAGATGCCGGCTGAACTCTAGATGCCGGCTGAACTCTAGATGCCGGCTGAACTCTAGATGCCGGCTGAACTCTGAATGCCCGGCTGAACTCTGAATGCCCGGCTGAACTCTGGACGCTCACTACCGGCGTTG
>Ga0247757_10000518_pt1 | contig 31257 bp, 26 predicted proteins | sample UWRJL126311R4_FD_180929 | JGI IMG/M metagenome (GOLD analysis project Ga0247757, IMG submission 180929) | Plant litter microbial communities from Arlington Agricultural Research Station in Wisconsin, United States - UWRJ-L126-311R-4 | ecosystem: Environmental > Terrestrial > Plant litter >... | reverse complement strand
CACCTCAAGTTCGTACCGGCCTTGCAGATGTTCCTCGCAAAGGGCGCGGAGATTGGCCACGGCCTGGGTGGAGCGAGGGGAGGTGCCGGTGACAAAGAGCTGCAGCTGGTAGCGCTCCTGGCCGGGGGCGACGGCAGGCGGGGGCGGCGGAGAGGGACGCCTGCCGGACTTCTTCATGATGCGAGGCTGTGCTCGATCAGGTCGATGCCGAGGCGCACGCGGTCAAAGTTGGAGAGATCGCCGATGAGGCGCTTGACCGGCTCGGGCAGCTTGCGCACGAGCGTGGGCAGGGCGACGATCTCGTCGACCCGGCCCAGTTCCGGCTGCTGCACGAGGTCCACGACCTCGATGCAGTAGCGGCCGGCGAGGTGCTGTTCACACAGCTTCTTCAGGTTGGCAAAGGCGGTCAGAGACCGCGGGGTCTGCCCGGCCACATACAGCCGGAGCGTCCAGGTATTGGGTTTGGGCTTCGCGCTGCGGGGGCGAAGGCGTTTCGGGGCGGTGGTTTTCCGTTTCATGGTGATTGATTGTCTCCGTTCCGGGTGCCGGCGTGGCGGTTGGCCGCCATGCGCGCCCGGTCGGCGGTGATTTGGTCGACGCGGGCCTGCTCGGTGGCCAGGGCCCGGCTTAGCTCCTCGTTTTCGGCCCGGAAGCCGGCGCGGAGAGCCTCGATCTGGGCCTCGACCGCGCGGCGGCGGTGCTCGAGGGTCATCCGCCGGCGGGCGACCTCGGACTCGACGGCGGTGACCTCTGCCCGTTCCTTCGCCTCCTGGCTCAGGCGCGCCGAGCCGGTGAGGACCCCGGCGGCGCCGAGGTAGGCGGGGACGAGCTTGACGCCCTGGGCGGTGATGAGGAACTCGCGAATCTGGTTGGAGTGGGCCATGCCGCGGGACTTGAGCACGTAGAGGGCGCGGTTGCGCTCGCCGCCCAGCTCGATGTCGCGCACGAGCAGCCAGGTGTCCACCAGCGAGCTCAGGCCCTCCTCGGTGCTCTCGATGGCGTCCCGGCCGCGCGTGAGGCTGACAAAGAAACCGGTGATCTGGTGGGTGCGCAGGTGGTCGATCAGCCGCACGAGCATGCTGGTCGAGTCGTCGAGCGTGCCGGCGCTCTGGAGGTTGGAAACCGGGTCGAGAACGACGACGGACGGTTTGAAATCCTCGATCATCTTGTGCATGCGCACCAGGTGCATCTCGAGGCCGTGCATCGTCGGGCGGGCGGAATGGAACGCGAGCCGGCCGGCCTTGACGTGCGGGGCGAGATTGATGCCGATCGAGCGCATGTTGCGGATGATCTGGGCCGGCGACTCCTCGAAGGAAAAGAAGAGGCAGCGCTCGCCGCGGCGGCAGGTGGCCTCCGCGAGATGGGCGGCGACGCTGGTCTTGCCGGTGCCGGCGGTGCCGCTGAGCAGGATGGTGCTGCCGCGATAGTAGCCGCCGCCCGTGAGCAGGGCGTCGAGTTCGGGTATGCCGCTGGAAATCCGCTCGTTCGAAACCACGTAGTCCATCCCGGACGAGGTGATGGGCATGACGGAGATGCCCTCCGCGTCGATCAGGAAGGGATATTCGTTCGTGCCGTGCGTGGTGCCGCGGTACTTGATCACGCGGAGCCGGCGGGTGGAAATCTGGCCGGAAACCCGGTGGTCGAGCAGGATCACGCAGTCGGAGACGTATTCCTCGAGGCCCTGGCGGGTGAGCGTGCCGTCGCCGCGTTCGCCGGTGATGACGGTCGTCATGCCCCGGTCCTTGAGCCAGGCGAAGAGGCGGCGGACCTCGGACCGGAGGACCGCCTGGTTGTTCAGGCCGGAGAAAAGCGCCTCGATCGTATCGAGCACGACGCGCTTGGCGCCAATGGTGTCGATCGCGTGGCCGAGCCGGATGAACAGGCCCTCGAGGTCGTACTCGCCGTTTTCCTCGATCTCGCTGCGGTCGATGCGGACATGGTCGATGACGATCTTCTTCTGCGCGATGAGACGCGGCAGGTCGAAGCCGAGCGAGGCGACGTTCTTCTCGATGTCGGCGGCGGTTTCCTCAAACGTCATGAGGACGCCGGGTTCGTCGAACTCGACGGCGCCGCGCATGAGAAATTCGGCGGCGAAGAGCGACTTGCCGCAGCCGGCGCTGCCACACACGAGGGTGGGGCGGCCGGCGGGCAGGCCGCCTGCGGTGATGACATCAAAGCCACTGATGCCGGTGGGTGCCTTCTGGAGGGACTTGCGCGGGGGAGGAGTGCGTTTGGCCATGAGGGTGGTGAATAATCAGACCGCGGCAGGCGCGAAGGGAGCCGCCTGCGCGAGGGCTTTTTCGAGCGAAGTGATGCTGACGGGTTTCACGAGGTGGCTGCCGAAGCCGCCGGCCTGCGAGCGCTGCAGGTCGTCCTCCATGCCGTAGCCGCTCAGGGCGATGCCGCGCACGGCGGGCTGCATTTTTCGCACCGCCGTCATCAACTGGTAGCCGTCGCCGTCGGGCAGGCCGACGTCGGAGACGAGAAAGTCGAACGTCCGGCTCCCGGCCTGCGCCAGCGCCTCGGCCACCGTGCCGGTCGCGACGACCTCGTAGTTCCGGCGGGTGAGGAGCTTTTGCAGCGTCTCGCGGGTGGAGACGTGGTCCTCGACGAGGAGAATGCTGCGGCGCGGCTGCGTCGTCCGGGGCGCGTCCGCCGCCGGTACCGCCGCGGGCGGGGGCGGGGCGCCGGCGCCCTCCGCGGCGGCCAGCGGCAGCTCGATGACAAAGGTGGAGCCCCGGTTGCGGCCCGGGCTGGTGGCATGGATGCGGCCGTCGTGCAGCACGATCAGCTGGCGGGAGATCGCGAGGCCCAGGCCGAGTCCGCCGAAACGCTGCGTGCCGGCGGCGTGCTCGCCCTGGCTGAAGGCGGCGAAGGCATCCTCCAGCTCCGCCGGCGACATGCCCATGCCCGTGTCGCGGATTTCGACGACCAGCCGGTCCGTCTCGGGCACGAGGCGGGAGATCACGGTGACCTGGCCGCCCTCCGGCGTGAACTTCACGGCGTTTTGCAGCACGTTGCCGAAGACCTGCTGCAGCCGGACGGCGTCGCCGGTCACGAAGGGCTGGCGCGCGCCGAGGAACAGCTGGAGGTTGAGGCGTTTCGCGTCGATCTCGGCCCGGAAGTTGGCCACCGCGTCGTGCAGCACGGTGTGGACGTCGACCCGGGTCTTCTCGAGCTGGAGCTTGCCGCGGACGATGCGCGTGTGGTCGAGCAGGTCGTCGATGAGGCGCGCCTCCAGGCTGATGTTGCGGCGGATGGTCTCGAAGTTGTGGCGCACCTCCGGCGGCAGGGCGGGGTTGTTGGCCGAGTCGCTGGCGAGGAGCAGCACCGGGTTGAGCGGGGTGCGCAGCTCGTGGGACAGAGAGGCGAGGAACTCGTCCTTGGCGCGCGAGGCGGCCAGTGCCTTGTCGCGGGCGTGGGCGAGTTCCAACTCGACCTGCTTGCGGGCGGTGATGTCGACCACGACGGCTACCAGCCCGACGACCGCGCCATCGGTCGCGCGCTCGGGCTCGTAGATCACGTGCACCCAGCGGCGCCCGAGCGTGTCGTACGCAATCTCCTGCTCGAACTCGATGCGCCGGCCCGCGAGACAGGCGTCCATGCGGGCCTTGAAGCTCGCGTAAGCCTCGGCGCCGGTCAGCTCGGAGATGTGGCGCCCGACGATGTCCTCCCGCGGGCGGCCGTAGCGCTCGGCATAGGGCTGGTTGACGAACTTGAAGCGGTGTTGGAGATCACAGTGCGCTAGGAACACCGGCGCGTGGTCCGTGACGAGCCGGAGTTGCTCCTCGCCGCGGCGGGCGGCGTTCTGCACCTGCTTGATCGCGGAGATGTCGAGGTTGATCCCGATCCAGCGCTGGATGCGGCCGTGCTCGTCGCGGACCGGCACGCCGCGAGCGAGGACCGGGTGCCACTGGCCGTCGACGCCCTTGAAGTGGTGTTCGCGTTCCCAGAACGTGCCCTCGCGGATGCACGCCTGCCAGGCGGCGGAGGTCGCCGCCGCTTCCTCGGGATGCAGGACGCCCATCCAGCCGGAGTCGGAGGCCTGTTGCTGCGTCAGTCCCACCAGCTTGAGGAAGGAATCGCTCGCATAGAGGTTGCGCCCCTCGGCGTCGCAGACCCAGACGCCGTAATCGATGGACTCGCCGATCGCGCGGTAGAGATTTTCGCTCCGCCGCAGCGCCTGGCTGGCCCGGGCCCGCTCGATGATGGGCCCGACGCGCGCGGCGACATTCTCGATCACGTCGAGTTCCGCCGGCGTCCAGCCGTGCGGCTCGCCGCGCGTCACGACCAGCGAATACGCCCAGCGCCCGTCCTGCCAGAAGGCGGAGGTCGCCAGCGCGCGGATGCCGAGCGCGGCGAAGCGGTCGCGCTGCCCGCGGGTGCTGGAATGTTCCCGGACATCCGGGATCGAATGCTGCGGCCGCGTGATCCGGTTGCGCAGTTCCCGGGAGCCGTAGTCGGCCAGGAGATGGTGGCCGCCGAGATCGGTGAGGCCGGGCCGGTGCCAGTCGTCGCTGACGCGGCCGCTCGCGCCGTCGGCGTCGATCTCGACGAAGAAGCAGCGGTTCGCGCCGAGGTACTCGCCGAGCGCCACCTGGGCGGCGGTGCGGATGAGGGCGGGATCGCCCATGCCGGAAAGCCGGTCGCTGAGATCGTGGAGGAACTGCGTCTGCAATTCCGCGTGCTTGCGCTGGGTGATGTCGACGCAGCTCCCGAGGTAGCCTTGGAAGCTCTCGTTGCCAATGAAGCGCACGGCGCTGCCGTGCACCCAGGCGACGGTGCCGTCGGGGCGCTGGAACCGAAATTCCGACACCGACGGATGGCCGCGGGCGACGGCTTGGTGCCAACCGGCCAGGACGCCTTCCCGGTCGTCCGGATGGATCGCGGCGGCCCAGCCGTTGCCCATGGCCTGGGAGGGCGACAGCCCGGCCATGTCGCTCCAGCGCGCATTGACGAACACGCAAGCGCCGGACTCGTCGGAGAGAAAGATGCCCACCGGGGCGTTGCCAGCGAGCAGCCGGAAGCGCTCCTCGCTGGTGCGCAGCGCCTCCTGGTGTCGCTTCCGCTCGGAAATGTCGCGCGCGATCTTCGAGGCCCCGACGATGCGGCCTGTCGCGTCCTTCACCGGCGAGACCGTGAGCGAAACCTCAAACTGCGTACCGTCCTTGCGCTGGCGGACGGTCTCATAGTGCTCGACCCGTTCCCCGCGGCGAATCCGCTCGAGCAGGTGAATCTCCTCCGCCTTGCGGTCCTCCGGCATCAGCATCGTCACCGAGTGGCCGATGGCCTCGCGGGCGGTGTAGCCAAAAAGGCGCTGCGCCCCGGCATTCCAGCTCGTGATGATGCTGTTGAGGTCCTTGCTGACGATGGCGTCGTCGGAGGAGTCGACGACGGCGGCAAGCCAGAGGCTGGCCTCGTCGACATGCCGCCGGCCGGAAATATCGACCGTGGCCCCCGCCATGCGCACCGGGCGGCCATTCTCGCGCTCCACGGTGGCGTTGGTGTAAACCCACGCCTCCCGGCCATCAGGGCGGACGATCCGGAATTCGATGTCGTAGGGTGCATCCTTTTCCAGGGCGTCCTGGATGGCCTGCTGCACCTGCGCCACGTCGTCGGGGTGGATGAGCCGCAGAAAGTTCTCCAGTGTCACCTCGAAGGTGTCCGGATTCACCCCGTGGATCGCGTAGACGGCGCGGCTCCATTTCACCTCGTTTGTGGCGACGTTCCATTCCCACAGCCCGACCTTTCCGCCGGTCAGGGCGAGGTCGAGGGAACTGGGTTTCGGCACGGGCTGCCCGGAAGCATCAGGGGGAATCGGGGGCAGCGACATGTAGGTGTATGCGTGAGGGATGAAAAATCCGGGTTTGCCGCCACCTCCGCTTCCGGTGCCGGGATAAGGCGGGAGGCGTGGCAGGATTCTACCCCAGAACGTATGGATTGAAATACTCCGCGTCAAAGGGGGCATTTGGTGTTTAAACACCACAGCTCCGTGCTTGCTGAAGCGACGAATGCTGGAATTGTCGGGGATGCCGATGAAGATTGCCGTTATCGAAGACCACGCGCTGATGAGGGACTTGCTCGTGCGTGCCTGCAGCGAGGCCATTCCCGGCTCGAGCGCGCGCGGTGCCGGCGACGCGGCCAGCGGGCTCGCGCTCTGCCGGCGCATGAAGCCCGGCATCGTCATTCTCGACCTCGCGCTGCCGGATTGCGACGGGCTCGACCTGGTGGACGATCTTCTCGCGATCGGGCCCAAGACGAAGATCATCGGCCTCTCCGGTTACGTCGACGAGTTCACCGTTTATCGCGTCCTCGGCTCGCGCCTGAACGGCTTCGTGGACAAGAACGACCACACTTCCGGCCAGCTTGCCGCCGCCATCCGCGCGGTGATGGCGGGCGAGCGGTATTTCTCGCCGCGCGCGATGAAGGCCTGGGCGGCGTTGCGCAGCGATCCCGGCGCCTTCGACAAGATTCTTTCCGCGCGCGAGCAGGACCTGCTGCGGCTTTTCGGCCAGGGACTCGGCAACGACGAGATCGCCACGGCGGTCAACCTGTGCGAGATCACCGTGCGCAATCACCGCTGCCGCATCATGGCGAAGCTGGGCCTGCGCACGAGTGCGGAGCTGGTCACCTACGCGTACGCGAAGGGTTTTGTGCGGGTCGACTCGCACCGCGCCGTGAGCGGTTGACGCGCTCCCGGCGATCCGCCGGAGGGGGCCACGGGATTCCGCCGGATAGGCATACACCTACGTAGGCGGAGAACGGAGCGTTTTGTGGGTTTCAACCCACTGGGGCGATGGCGCCGGCTCGGTTATCTTGGCGGCCATGAAAGCAAACGTTTCGCGCCATGAAGCTCCTGTTCGTCCATGAACGTATCGGGGCCTGGGCGGGAGCCGAGGCCAACCTTTTTGAAGTCGCCGGGGCCCTGAGGGACCGCGGCCACGAGCTTGCCCTGCTGCATGGCGCCCCGACGGGCCGCGGCGAGGAGCAGTGGCGCGCGCTGTTTCCCGTGCGCTACGCGGCGGACGAGGGGAGCGAGGCGGCGCAGGCGGCATTGCGCGGGTTCCAGCCCGACGTCGTGTTCCTGCACAACTCCCCGGGCCTCGCGCTGACCTCCGGCCTGGCCGCGGGCGCCGTGCCCGTGGTGCGCATGGTGCATGACCACCACCTGTTCTGCCTGCGCGGCTGCCGTTACTCCACCTGGAGTCGCCAGCCCTGCACGCGGGCGCTTTCGCCGCTCTGCCTCGTGCCGTGCGGCGGCATCGTCCAGCGCCGCGGCGACGGCTGGGGCCTCGCGCTGGCGGACTACTGGCGGAAGAAACGGGAGCTGGCGCTGCATCGCGGTTTCGCGCGGCTGATCGTCGCGAGCGAATACATGTTCACGGAACTGCGCCGGAACGGATTTCCCGCGGAACAGATCGAGATTCACGCCCCGGTGCCGGGCCGGCCGCTGCCGGTGGCGACCGTCGCGGAGGACGCGGCAGAGCGTCCCCGGATCGTCTTCGCCGGCCAGATCGTGCGCGGCAAGGGCGTCGACGTGCTGCTCGAAGCGCTCGCGCTCGTGCGGACGCCGTTCGAGTGCACCGTCCTGGGCGACGGCAACCACCGGCCGTATTGCGAGGCGCTGGCCGCGCACCTCGGCCTGGCGTCCCGCGTGAAATTCGCCGGCTACCGGCCGGCGGACGAAGTCGCCAGCCACTACCAGAGCGCGCGGCTCGCGGTTTTCAGTTCGGTCTGGCCCGAGCCCTTCGGGCTGGCGGGACTTGAGGCGCTGCGGCACGGGGTGCCGGTGGTGGCCTTCGATGTCGGCGGCGTGCGCGAGTGGCTCGAGGACGGCGTCAACGGCCTGCTCGCGCCCTGGATGGATCGCGCGGGATTCGCCGCCCGCGTCGAGACCTTGCTGCGGGACCCCGACTACGCGCGCCGGCTCGGTGCGCAGGGGCGGACGCTCGCGGCCGAACGATTTGATTTCGCCCGCTACATCGCCGGCCTGGAGGATCTCTTCCAGCGCGTGCAATCCACCCCAACCCAGGAGCTGGCCGGATGAACGACGACGATCCAGTGCGTTTGGTCGCCATCACCGGCGGCAGCGGGGCGGGGAAGTCCTGGCTGGCGGACCGCCTCCACCACCTGATCGGGGCGGAAACCGGCCGGCTGTCGCAGGATCAATTCTACCGGGACTGCTCGCACCTGCCCGCGGCGGAGCGGGACCAGGTCAACTTCGACCATCCCGACGCGCTCGACTGGGACCACTTCGCGGCGTCGCTCGACGAGCTGCGGCGTGGCCGCGGCTGCCAGTTGCCGGTCTACGATTTCGGCACGCACCGCCGCCTGCCGGGCGGCGAGCCGGTGGCGGCGCGGCGGCTCATGATCGTCGACGGGCTGTGGCTGCTGCACCACCCGGCGGTGCGCCGGCATTTTGCGCTCACGATCTTCCTCCATTGCGCCGAGGAGGAGCGCCTGCGCCGGCGGATCGCGCGCGACATCGTCGAGCGCGACCGGACCGAGGCGTCGGTGCGGGAACAATTCCAAGCCACCGTCGCGCCGATGCACCGGAAGTTTGTCAGCCCGCAGGCGGCTCACGCCGACCTGCTCCTGCACTGCCCCTGCCGGGACGCGGAAATCCTCCAGCTGGAGGAGCGCCTGAGCCGGCTGATTCCGCTCAAGGCGGAAGTCGTGCAGCGGTTCGCGGATGTGTTGCGTCCCGCCGTGCCGCCGCCGGCGCTGGCATCCCCCCTTGCCGTACTCTCATGAACAACGCCGGTTTCCATCCCCTCGTCCTGCGCCGCGTCCCGCACTTCCGCCGTCGCGGCCGCTCCCGCTGGTGGCTGAATCTCCGGCTCGCGTTGCTGCGCCGGCTCTGGGCCTGGCAGCTCCCGGCCGACGAATTGCGCAAGCGGGCCTTCGACGTCTGCTTCAGCGGCCTCGTGCTCCTGCTGCTGAGCCCGCTGTTTCTTGCGCTGGCCCTGCTCATCAAGGCGGAGGACCGCGGCCCGGTGTTCTTCCGCCAGGTGCGGGTCGGGCGGCACGGCCGGGAATTCCTGATGTTCAAGTTCCGTTCGATGCGCCCCGATGCCGAGGCGCGGTTGCGGGAACTGCTCGCGCAGAACCAGCACGCGACCGGCGTCACCTTCAAGCTGAAGCACGATCCGCGGATCACGCGCATCGGCCGCTGGCTGCGGAAGTTCTCCCTCGATGAGCTGCCGCAGTTCTACAACGTTTTCCGCGGCGACATGTCCGTGGTTGGCCCGCGCCCGCCGGTGCCGCGCGAAGTCGCGCTGTATTCCCTGGCCGACCGCCGCCGCCTTGCCGTCCACCCCGGCATCACCTGCCTCTGGCAGATCAGCGGCCGGGCCCAGATCGATTTCCACGGCCAGGTCGAACTCGACGTGCGCTACATCGAAAGCCGCGGATTCTGGAAGGACCTAGTCATCATCACCAAGACCCTGCCGGCCGTTGTGTCAGGCACGGGCGCCTACTGAATTAACATGAAAGCCATCCTCATTTGCCCCGGGTACCGCCCGGGGCTCAAGCATCTCACGGACCTTGCCCCGGTCGCCGCGCTGCCCCTGCTCGGGGAGTCGCTGGTGGTTTACTGGCTGGTCCACCTCGCCTCGTTCGGGGCGCGGGAAGTCATCATCTGCGCCAGCGACCGGCCCTGGGCCCTGCGCGAGCTTGTCGGCTCCGGCTCGCGCTGGGGCCTGCAGGTGCGCGTCGTGACGGAAATGTACGAGCTGACCGCCGCGGAAGCCCGGGCCCGTCACGGCGGCGGCGACGGCTGGCTGGCCGCGCCCCACGACGTGGTGTGCGCGGATCACCTCCCGGGATTGCCCGGCCACCCGCTGGCGGAAGGTTATGCGGACTGGTACACCGCCGTGCAGGCGTGGTGCGACCGGGCCGTGACGCCCGACCGCACCGGCGTCCGGGAACTGGCGCCGGGTGTGCGCGTCGGCTGGCAAAGCATGATCCCGGCGGATGCCGTGCTCCGCGCGCCGTGCTGGATCGGCGAAAAGGTCCGGGTGGGCGCGGGCGCCGTGATCGGCCCCCATGCCGTCATTGAGGACCGCTCCCTGGTTTCGCCCGGCGCCGAGGTCGTGCGGAGCATTGTCGGGCCCGAGACGATGGTCGGCGAGAACACCGAGGTCGTCGACTCGATCGCCTGGGGCAATACGCTCGTCAACTGGCGCGACGGCTCGTGCCTGCATGTGCCCGACGAGTTCCTGCTCTGCTCGCTGCGGGAGCAGTCCGACGCCACCGAGTGGTTCCGCCGCATCGCGCAGGCGCTGACCGGGACCAACCCGCCGCTGGTGCCGGCTGATCATTCGCCGATCGCCAATCCGCCCCTATGAAGATCACCACTGCCGACGAGACGCTGCAGGTCAGCGATCTCCGGGAGTTCGGCCCGCTCGAGGCCGACGACCTCATCCGGGACCTGCGGGCGGCGTTGCAGCCGTCCCATTCCACGGTCGAGTTCGACTTTGCGCTCCTGCGTTCCGCCGACTGCGACACCGCCGACGCGCTGCTGGCGGTGTACGCGGAGCTCGACCGCGGGGAAACCGCCCGCGTGTGGCGGGTGGCGAATCCCTCGTCGGACCTGCGCCAGTTGTTCGAACTCGTGCGCCTCCACCATTTTTTTGAAATCACCCCGCCGCGTCCACCCCGCATGATTCTCCTATGAAACCCGTCCTGCCTCTCTTCGTATTCATCGACGCCTGTGGCTGGGAAATCATCCGCGACCGGCCCTTCGCGCGCGGGATCGCCCCGCTGCGGCGTCCGCTGCGCTCGGTCTTCGGCTACAGTTCGGCCTGCATCCCCTCGATCCTCGCCGGCACCTGGCCGGAGGAACACCGCAACTGGTGCTACTTCGTCCACGATCCCGTCCGCTCGCCGTTCCGCGCCCTGCGGCCGCTCGGCTGGCTGCCGCGCTGGATCACGTCGCGCCGCATCTTCCGCCGCTGGCTGTCGAAGCTCCTCCGCGGGCCGATGGGCTTCAAGGGCTACTTCGACCTCTACAATCTTTCCTTCCGCCAGATCGGGGAGTTCGACTTCACCGAGAAGAAGAATCCGCTCCAGGCCGGCGGCATGAACCGCGGCCCGAACATCTTCGATTTCCTCGAGGAGGCGGACATTCCCTACCACGTCAGCGAGCCCGCCCGCGGCGAGGCGGGAAACCTCGCGGCGCTGGAGGCCGACATCGCGGCCGAGCGGATCGATTTCGGTTTCCTCTACTGGCCCGACCTCGACGGGCTGATGCACCGCGTGGGGAACGACTCGCCCGCGGTGCCGGCGGCGCTCGCCGCCTACGAGACCCGCCTGGCGCAGCTGCTCGCCACTGCGCGCCAGCACTACGAGGACGTGCGGCTGTACGTCTTCAGCGACCACGGCATGGCCAATTGCACCCGGACGCTCGACCTGCGCCGCCGGATCGACGCGCTGCCGCTGCGCCTGTCGCGCGACTACGCCGTGGTCTACGACTCCACCATGGCGCGCTTCTGGTTCTTCAACGACCGCGCGCGGGAACTCGTCACCGCCAGCCTCCGCGGCGTGCCCGAGGGCCGCATCCTGCCCGATGCGGAGTTGTGCGAGCTCGGGACTTTTTTCCCGGACCGCTATTTCGGCGAGCTCATCTTCCTCGTCGAGGAAGGCGTGCTGATTGTGCCGAGCGACATGGGCGAACGTCCGCTGCACGCCATGCACGGCTATCACCCGGACGCACCGCAAAGCTACGCGGCGCTGCTCACCAATGTCCCGGACGTGCCGGAGGACGTCACGGCCATCCCGCATATCCATGGCCTGATGCGCCGCGATGCCCTGGCCGCGCATGCGGCGAACCGCGCGCCCGTTCCCGGTGTGGAGGTGCTCTCCGCTTGAATTGCCCAACCCGCCTGTCGCCATGCCTCCCTGGATCCCGAAACAACCCCTCGGTCGTCTGCTCTTTCGGACGGCCTCCCGCTTTCCCGTGTTGCGCCCCGCACTCTGCCGGTGGGGCTTGCGCACGCAGCGGCAGTGGTTTGCCGGCTGCGTGGCCGAGGCGGTTTCGCGCCAGGACGGCCACCGCCTGAAGCTGGCGAGCTTTGCGGAGAACTACCTGAGCTTTGAACTCTTCTGGCGCGGGCTGGACTACTACGAGCCCCTGACCACGTGCCTGGCGGAGCACCTCACCGCGACGACGAGCCTGTTCGTCGACGCGGGCGCCAACATCGGCTTTTTCTCCCTCCGGCTGGCGGCCGCCAACCCGCGGCTGGACATCGTCGCCTTCGAGCCGCACCCGCGCCTGAACGCGCTGCTCGCCGCCAACGTCCGCGCCAACGGCTTCAGCCGCGTCACCCCGGAGGCGGTCGCACTCTCCGATCACGAGGGTACGATGCCGTTCTTTCTCAACCAGTCGGACATGAGTTCGTCGCTCGAGCGGGGTTTCGATTCGAACCACGCCGGCGTCGTCAATGTGGCGGTCTCGAGCCTCGACGCCTACCTCGAGCGCCGCGGCGGGGTGCCGGAGCGGTTCCTGATGAAAGTGGACGTCGAGGGCCACGAACCCGCGTTCTTCGAGGGGGCGGAGCGGACCCTGACCCGGTATCGGCCAGACATCATCGCGGAAGCAGCCGTGCCTTATCCGACCAAAACCATCGCGCTGCTGCAGCGCTGCGGCTACCATTTCCGGCAGATCACCGACGACGGCCTCGTGCCCTGTCCGGCGCCGGCGGCGCACCTGCGCGACTCGCTGGTGTTTCTCAACTGCCTGCTGACGACGCGGCCCGACGCCGAGCTGGCGCCGCTGTCCGCCGCGATCAGGGCGCGGGCGAAATCGATCGACCTGTACCGGACAAGTAAGCGGGCCGATCACCGGGTTGTGGCGCGCTGCCGCGGGCTGTTTCCGGAGTCCGTGCCGCCGCCGCCGGTTCGTTCCCTGGCAGCGCTACCCGGCCGGTAGCCAGGTCGGCAAAGGAGATGACCTGGATGTCGGGCGTGCGGGCCAGATAGTCCGCCGTCCAGTGCAGCACCTCGATGAAGGCCGTGTCGGGCTGCGTGTCGCGGAAATATTCCCACCAGTGGGTGACGAGCACCGTGAGCGACTGCGACTCCACCGCCCGGCGGATCTGGTCCCGCATCTCCTGGAGCGGACGATGCTGGGAGAGAATGCAGCCGGGATGGGACAGCAGCAGCGAGCCGTGGGCCCGCCAGTGCGGGCGGCGGCGCAGCTTCTTCAGGAGGTAGGCGGGCCACCAGCTCGGCGGCAGGCGCCGCCACTCGAACCAGCCGGCGGAAATCACCGGGTAGCGCGCGGCGGCCGCGCGCAGGCTCTCGGCCGTGAAGCGGTCATAGGGCGCGACGAAGGTCTGCGGGGTGGGAAACCCGGCGGCCTGCAGCCGTTGCGCCCCGGCGGCGAGGCGGTGTTCGGCCTGGGCGGCGTTGCATTCGAATTCGAAGGGCGAGTGGTCGTAGCCGTGATGGAGGATGTGATACAGCGGCTCGCCCAGCAGGTATTCGACCAGCGCGCGGTTCTGCCCGATCGGGACAAAGGGCGTCGAGCCGCCGGAGCCAAACTGGAGAAAGCCCTCGCGCAGGCCGTTGGGCCGCCGGGCGTCGGTGCTGACGTTGGGGATGGTCGCGAGATTGACCGGCAACCCCCGGTCGAGGAAGGGCCGGTAAAGGGTCTCCAGGCATTCCACCGGCGTCAGGGCGCAGGTGTCGTCACGCAGAATGACGTAGTGCATGTTTTTGTTCGCTCAGCCGGCCGTAGAGGTCCTTCAGGCGGCCGGCGCTGACGGAGGTGTCGAAATCGCCGGCCCGCTCGCGGCCGGCGGCAATGATCCGCTCGCGGAATGGCTCGTCGCGCAGCACCCGGTCGAGCGCGGGATGGAATCCGGCGGGTTCGTCGAGGGCGAAGAGGGCGCCGTTCTCGCCGTCGCGGATCAGCTCCAGCGCGCCCGGCGTGCGGCTGGCCAGGATGGGCAGGCCGGCGGCCCACGCCTCGAGGATCACGAGGCCGAAGGCCTCGGAAACCGACGGCAGGAAGCCGGCCCGCGCCACCTGCATGAGCCCGGTCAGCCGGGGATCATGCGGCGGCAGGCCGCCCGTGAGGAGGACGTGCCCGGTGAGGCCGAGCCGCCGGATCTCGCGGTGCAGGTGCACGCCGTAGTCGGCGTGGGTGCAGGCGCCGGCCAGCACGAGCAGGGCCTGTGGATGCCGGGCGATGACGGCGGGCAGCTGTTCCACCAGCCACGACTGATTCTTCACCGGGTCGATGCGGGCGACGCACAGGAGGACGTCCCGCCCCGCGAGCTCCGGGTAGGCCGCGAGCGCCGCGGCGCGCTGGTCGGTGCCGTAGGAGCGGGTGTCAACGCCGTGGGAAAGCGCCAGGATGGTCTGCCCGGGATGGCGCTCGCGCAGCAGGTCGGCCTCGCGCGCGTTGCAGGTGACGATCGCGTCCGCCTCGTCGAGGACATGGCGCGCGCGCCACCACCAGCCGAAGATCCGGCCCCACTCGAGGTGGCTCGACCGTTCGTTGAACTGTTGCTTCAGCGCGTCGGGCAGCGAGTGCACACCGCCGTGGAGGGTGACGACAAACGGGAGGTTGCGCCGGCGGGCGATGGTGCGGGCGATGCCGCCGAGCCGGCCGAGCACGTGGCTGTTGATCACCGTGAGCCCGGGCTCGGCGGCGAGCATCCAGGGCAGGTCGAACGAGAGGAGATTGCCGCCGACGGAGATCATCTCGCGGCGCGCGGCCGGCGACAGGCCGAGGACCGGCAGGTAGGCGTGAAACGGGCGCAGCTGGCAACCCGCCTCGGCCAGCGGGTCCGATTCGGGCGGCGGCGCAGCGGGGTGATAGACGATGGACTCGACCCCGAGGGTCGCGAGGCCGCCCGTCAGGTTCCGGACGGCGGTTTCGGTGCCACCCCATTCGGCGGGCACGTACTTGCGGAGGATATGGGCGGCGCGCATGTCAGCGTTGCAGCGGGCTCGCGGACGCCGGCTCGGCGACCGGGTCGAGATCCCAATCCTCGTCCGTGACCGCTTCGGCCTCCTCCTCGTCGACCGCGACGGCGCGGGCTTTCTTGAGCGCGAGGAGGGCGGCGAGCACGCCCACCAGGAGGTGGAACATCTCGAAAATCTGCGTCTGCCGGAACGTCCACTCGGTGAAGCTGTGCAGGAAGACGCCCAGCAGACCGAAGGTCACCCCGACGCCGAGGCGATGCATCGCCGCCGGGTTGCGGGAGAAAAGGAATCCGAGTCCCATGGTCAGCCACCGCGCCCAGAGTGCGAGCAGGAGGGCGAGGCCGACCCAGCCGAGTTCGGCGGCGGTCAACACCCCGAGATTGTGGGCGGGAGCGGCGTAGCGGTACATATAGAGAAGGTCCGACGGCGGCGCGTAGATGATGTCGTCGTAGTTCTCGTAGTTCATGCCGACCGCCTTGCCGTATTCGCGGCTGACCCAGTAGGACCAGTTGTTGAACCCGACGCCAAACGGCCGCTCGGCGAGGATGACACCCGCCTGCCGGAAGTAGTAGCCGCGGGTCTCGCCGGGGGAGTCGAAGTATTCCTCCTGGAGCGTGGCCTGCCCGAAGCGCTCGGTCAGCAACGGCCAGGACTTCAGCACGACGCCGCCGAGCACCACCAACGCCAGCGCCCCGAGGGCGAAACGCCCCGGCGTCGGGCGCCAGGAGATGCACCAGGCGAGCGTGGCGCCGGCGACCGCGCCGAAAATCGGCAGGCCGGCGCGCGACAGCGTGAGCACCATGGCGCCGGCGGCGGCGACCACGGCGACCCAGCAGCAGCGGCGGACCGCCGGCGCCAGGGTGGAGCACGCCGCGGCGATGAGCACGGGCGTGACGAGGCAAAGGAACATCGAGAGGCTGTTCGAATGGTCGAGCGTGCCGGTGGGGCGGTAGACATCGAAGAACACCCGCTCCCGGACGGCGAGGAGCGACTCGCCTATCACCGCGGCGGCGAGGCCCAGCGCGAGCACGGAGAGGTCGCGTTCGCGGCGCACGAACATTGCCGCGGCGAGGAAAATGACGATGCCGCGCACGAGCTTGCTGACCTCGAAGAACCCGAAGACGGCCGGTTCCGAGGCGATGGTGTTGCCGACGCAGTAGAACAGGAAGACGAGCATGCCACCCAGGCTGGCCGGCCAGAAGCGGCGCATTTCGCCGGGGCGGGGCGCCAGCCAGGAGCTGAACAACAGGCCGAAGGCGAGGACGTCGAACAGGCTGATTTCAAAGCCGCGACTCGAGCCGCGGTACCAGTAGGCGCTGTAGATGTTCAGGTCGAACCAGCTGCTCAGGACGAGGCCGGCGGCCAGGGCGAAGAACGCCGCGGAACGCAGGAGCGGCCAGACCAGCAGCGCAGCGGATGCGGCTACGATGAGGGCAGGGAAGAGGAGCATGCCGATCAGGTCCTTCGACTCGATGGCGATGGGTAGTTCGTTCATGACGGGACGGAGGTCAGCCGTGGGTCGGGGCGAGGTCGAAACCGCCGGTCAGCGGGGCACGGGGCGGCAGCCCGGTGTGCGGGGGTTTCTGCGGCCAGTAGCCGAGCGTGCCGCGGCGCAGGGAGCGGTAGGCCAACCACGCGGCGACGAGCGTTACCCCCGTGCCCACCAGCGTGGCGGGCAGGTACGTGAGCTTGCGGCTCGACGACAGCCGGCTCCAGCGCTGCCAGCGGAAGCGGACGAGCCCCGGGAACAGCCGCCAGAAATGGCCCGCGGTGCGCACGTGGCGGTCGATCTCGTCGCGCAGCCAGTCGGGCTCGGTTTCGTCGAGCAGGCGCACGACCTCGCCGGGAGATGCGGCATGCTGCACGCAGGCGTCCGGCAGATAGCGGTCGATGAGGACGTGCACGAAAGTCTGGCCGATCATCTGGCGCTTCTGGTTGCGCAGGATCGCCGAAGCGCTCGTGTACGCCTCGAAGACATGCGAGGCGCCCGCCACGCGGAGGATCCGTGCCGGGTTGGACGGCGTCTGCAAAAAGTCCGAGCACACCAGGCTCTTGATGAATCCGTCCTCGCACGCCGCGAGGTCGCGCGGGAGCCGGATGCGGCGGGCAATCGAACCGCGGATGCAATAGAGCTGGCCCGTCAGCTGCGCGGCGGAGCCTTGGGTCAGGCGGGAGGTGGCGAGGGAGAGCCGCTCGCGCCACGAGGGGGCGGGTTTGAGCGCGAGGTCCTTCACCGGCTCGCCCACGGTGACGCTGGCGGCGGGATTTTCCTGCAGGCCGCGCACGAGGTTCCAGAGGGTGGTGGGCTCGCCGAGGAGAATGTCGGCGTCCATCAGGATGAGGCAGTCCGTGTCCTGGTGGGAAATTTCGTGCACGAAGAGGTTCCACGCATTGATCTTACCGGGCGTGGCGACGGAGAGGCTGTTGGCGAGGAACGTCGCGGCGTGCGGGTGCGTGGCGTCCTGTTCCTGGAAGACACGCGCGGCGGCGGCCGCGGTATCGTCGGTGCAGGCGTTGGCGACACACCAGATCTCCGCGCGCTGGTCGCGCTGGGCGAGTTCGGCAAAGAGGGTCTGGCGGAAGAGCGAGGCGAGGGTGGCGGCGATGCGGGTTTCTTCATTCCGGGCGAGCAGGCCGATCGACACCGTGATTTTCGTGGGACGGGTGCGCTTGGACATGGCAGGGACGGTTGGGAGGATGATCGAGGAACGACCCGGACACTCTACCGGGCAATCGCGCGACCGAAGATGGGTTGCGGGACCCGAAATGATGGAGGCAATCACCCCATACGGCGGTCCGGCCGGCGCGGCTAGCATCCGCCCAGTGAATACACCCGCCGTCAGCATCGTCATGCGCTCCTACAACGAGGGCTGGGCCCTGAAGGGAACGCTGCAGGCCCTCCGGCAGCAGACCTTCCGCGACTACGAGTTGATCGTGATCGATTCGGGTTCGACCGACGGTTCGGACGAACTCATCCGGCAGGCGGCCCCCCGGCACTACATCGGCATCCAGCCGCACGAGTATCACCCGCCGCGGGTCATGAACCTGGGCATGCGCCTGGCGCGCGCGAATTTCGTGGTGTTCCTGAACGCCGACGCCACGCCCGTGGACGCCCACTGGCTGGCGCCGCTGGTGCGGAGCCTCCACGACCCGCACGTGGCGGCGGTCTTCGGGCGCCAGGTGCCGCGGCCGGACTGCCAGGCCGTGTACGCCGCCGATTACGAGCAGTGCTTCGGGCCCCGCCGGGCCTCGGCGCGCTGGGATCACTTCTTCAGCATGGTCAGCAGCGGGATCCGGAAGGACCTGTGGGAGCCGCGCGGCTTCAACGAGGCCATGCAATATTCGGAGGACGACGAGTACACCCGCTGGGCCCGGGCGCAGGGCTATCGCGTGCTCTACGTGCCGGAGTCGGTGGTGACGCATTCGCACAATTACACGCCGGCACAGGCGGCGAAACGGAGCTTTGGCGAAGGCCGCGCGCTCGCCGCGATGTGGGACGACGATCCCCGGAGGTTTAATTTTGCGCGGACCGTGCTGCTGGGGTGTGTGAACGACGCGCGGCGCGACGTGGGTTTTTGTCTCCGCCACAAACGCCTGAAGGAGCTGCCGCACGCCCTTCACATCCGCTGGGTCCAGCGCCGCGCGCGGCTGGCCGGGTTTCGCTCCGGCTGGCAGGACTACCGGGCGGCCGATCTCGCCCGTCCGCCGGCGTGGATGCAATGGGTGACGCCACCGCTGCCCCGTCCGGGTGCCTGAGCCATGCGCGACGTCACCAGTACTCTCCCGTTTGCCCCGGCGATCCCGGTACCCGCGTTCGCCGCGGGCCCGGCGCGGCGATTCACCGTGGACGGCGACGCCGGGTTGGAGGAGCACCTGCGCGCGACCTGTGCGCGGGTGCGCGCCGGGGTGGAAGCGCTGGTGCCCGCCCGCCGCCTCGAGGGCATTTTGCTGGGCGGAGGCTACGGGCGCGGCGAGGGCGGGGTGCTGCCGACGCCGGAGGGCGACCGGCCTTACAACGACATGGAGTTCTATGTGCTCCTCCGCGGCAGCACGGTTCTCAACGAATGGCGGCATCGCGCGGCCTTGAACGAGCTCGCCCATGCGCTTTCCGGCCCGGCGGGCGTGGAGGTGGAGTTCAAGGTGATTTCGCGGGCGAGCCTGGAGCGCGGTCCCGTGACGATGTTTTCCCACGACCTCGTGCGCGGCCACCGCCGCGTGTGCGGTTCGGCCGACCTGCTCGCCGGCTGTGCCCACCACGTGCGCGCCACCAGCATTCCGGCGGCGGAAGCGACGCGGCTGCTCCTGAACCGCTGCACCGGCCTGTTGCTCGCCCGCGAACGGCTGGCGCGGCGGCCGTTCACGGCGGACGATGCGGATTTTGTCGAGCGCAACCTGGCCAAGGCCCGGCTCGCGCTGGGCGACGCGGTGCTGGCCGCCTGCGGCCAGTACCACAGCAGCTGTCGCGAGCGCGCCAGTCGCCTGGTCGCGTTCGACCTGCGCGGCGATCCGTCGTGGCTCGGTGCCGTGCGGCGGGAACACGCCGCCGGTGTGGAGTTCAAGCTCCACCCGTACCGGGGCCGGCGTGACGTCGCCGACCTGGAACTGGATTGGGACGGCCTCAGCCAGCTGGCGTGCCGCGTCTGGCTGTGGGTGGAAAGCCGGCGGCAGGGGACGGAGTTTCGCTCGCCCCTCGGTTATGCCGGCGATCCGGCGCCGAAGTGTCCGGGCTCGCCGTGGTGGCGGAACTGGCTGGTCAACGCGCGCCGCTTGCGCACCCGCGGCATGCTCGGCCGCCGCGCCTTCCGCTATCCCCGCGAACGCCTGCTGCGCACGCTCCCGGTGCTGCTATGGCAGCCGGAACAACGGGTGAATCCGCGCGTGCTCGCGCGACTCCAGCGTGAGTTGCAGACCCCGGCGGACGACGAGGCCGGATTGCTGGCCGCTTACCTCCGGCTGTGGGAGTATTTCCGCTGACACCCCGCGCGCGTGGCTGCACACCGGGTCATTTTTCTGCTGCTGATCGTGCCGATCGTCGCGCACGCGAAGCCGGCCGAGGATCCCCTGGATGCGCTGGTGCGGGATTCGCCCTTCCTGCCCGCCGGCGGGGCGGCTCCGGCGGCCAACAAGGAGAGCGGCCCGCTCGAGTTGCGTGGCGTCGCCTTCGAGGGACGCGAATACGTTTTCAGCGTCTATGACCAGGCCAGCAAGGAATCGAAATGGGTGAAGCTCGGCCAGGGGGACCTGCCTTTCACGGCGCGCAGTTATGACCAGGAACAGGAGCTGCTCGTCGTCGAATACCAGGGCCGCACCACTTCGCTGAAGCTGCAAACCGCGCATGTCGTCGGCCAGGCTCCGTCCGGCGCGGCGTCTTCCCCGCCGCCGTTGCCCGCGCCGGGAGAGGGTTCGCCGCAGGCGGGAGCGCCGCCCGCGCCGCAGCCGGGACCTCCCGGCAGCGGTCCGGCGCGACCCACCTCGACGGGCAACCCCGAGGAAAGCCAGCGCCTGCAGCGCATGGCCGACGAAATCCGCCGCCGGCGCTCCCTGCAACAGGTGCCGCCGATCAGGAAATGACGTCGGAAATCCGGTAGCGGGTCAGTCTGATGTAGGTCGGGGTTTATCCCCGACTGATTCCCGTTTCTGTCGGGCATGAAGCCCGACCTACAGGCGACCAAGTCCCCCTCCAGAACGCTCGCTCTGCTCAGTTCGGGCCTGACACGGAAGCCGGCTCCGGCACGGGTGATTCGGCGGGCTGGTCGCGGGAGACGGCTTGCGGTGCGTCCGCGATGACCTCGTGGACGAAACGCAGCTTGGCGATCGCGGCATCGGAGAGGACGAACGGATAGAGGTCGGGCAGGCCCATGCCGCGGTTGAGGGAATTGAGCGCGTAGGTGAGCGAAAACCAGGTGCCGAGAATCAGGTCGAAGCCCGCGCCGTCGGTCGCGGCGCGACTCGGTTCCGCCGTCATGTGGCGCGCGGCGGGGTGGCGGGGGCGCAGCGACAGGCCGAAGCCGGCGGCCGTCTCGATGGTGTCGACGATGTGGAAGTAGTGGGCCCAGGTCACGGACCAGTCCTCCCACGGATGCGAACTCGCATACGCCGTCACCCCGCGAGCGTTCCACCCGGCGTCCGGCCCGTTGGCGTAGTGCCGCTGGAGCGCGGCGGCGTAGTCAGCGCGCTCGTCGCCGAAGAGGGTCCGGAACGGATCGAGCCACCGGGTGCCGGCGATCAGCTGTTCCCAGTAGTAGTGCGCCACCTCGTGGCGGAAATGCCCGAGCAGGGTGCGCAGCGGCTCGTGCAGGCTCACGCGCCTTTGCTCGCGGACCGCGTCGTCGGCCTCGGCGATGTTCATGGTGATGATGCCCGCCTGGTAGCCGGTCAGGATTGGCGGCTCGCCGGGGGAATCGCCCAGGAAGCGGAAGCGCAAGGCCCCGGGGGTGGCGTCAGCCGCGCCGACCAGGGGCAGCTGCAGCTTGAGCAGGGTATAGAGCAGCCGGCGCTTCGCGAATTCCAGACGCTGCCAGCGCCCGGCGTTTTCGGGTACGGACAGGTCCGGGATGACCGCATTCAGACGACAGGCCGCACAAAAGGGGTCGGTGACGGTGGCCGGGACCATCCAGTTGCAGGCGGCAGGGCCGTCCCGGTTGGCGCAAAGCCGGAAATGCCGGTTCCCGGCCACGGGGGCGAGGGCGCGCGCGGTCCCGTCCGTTCCGGACTCGAGCGCGCTGAGTTCCAGAAACTCGGGCAGGAACCCGAGCGGGTGGTTGCATTGGAGGCAGTGGGTGTTCTCGAAAAACACCAGGCTGCCGCAAGCATCGCAGTTGAAGGTTTTCATGGACCGGGAGGCGCCGGCGCGCCGCACTATAGAATCATTTCCCGGCGAAGGGTTCCCGTCCGGATGCCGCCCTCGGAGGCCGCGATCCGACGCGGATTGGGGAGAAGCCTGGTCCAGTCGGATCTCACGGTCCCCGCGCGAAGGCCGAAGTCCCGCGGAGATCTGTATCGCAACGGAAGTGCAGATAGCGGCAGGCAAGAGACGATTCTTGCTAAGCAGGCGACGAATCACGTCGCTTATGATTCGGCCGGGTTCACTCTCCGCTCGCCCGCGTACGGCTCGTCGCTGACGGCCGGCCAAAAGATTTCCCATGAACAGACGCAACTTCGTCAACGTCATCGCGGCGGGCACGGTGTTCGGCACCGTGCGCGCCTTCGGCCAGGTTCCAACCAGCCCGGGCAAGCCTGCGATCGTCCGGGCCGGACAGGATCGGGGCGGGCGCCGTCATCATATCGTGGGCGGTCTGATCGCTTTTGATGCGAAGGTCGCCACCGCTGATTCCAGCGGCGGCCTGTTTCTCTGGGAGAACATTATGACCACCCAGGGCGGCCCGGGCCGGCACCTTCACCACGCGCAGGATGAGTGGTTCTACGTGCTTGAGGGCGAATACGTCGTCGAAGTGGGGGAAGAGCGGCATTTCCTCCATCCAGGCGACTCGATCTTTCTCCCGCGGGAGGTACCGCATGCCTGGGCGCATATTTCAGAGGGCACCGGCAAGCTGCTGGGGGCGTTGCAACCCGCCGGCACGTTTGAACAGTTTGTCGAGGAATTCGACCAGGCCGGAGCGCAGGCCACGCGGGAGCAACTGCAGGCGCTGACGGAGAAACACGGCATGAAAAATATGGGGCCGCCCATCGACCTCGCGAAACTGAAACGGGAAGAATGAGGCCCGGGATTGGTTTCAGTCGGTAGCGCAACAGGCGGGGCAGGCGAACGAGGGCGACCAGGCCGCAGTCGGCCCTGGGCTAGTAGAACACATTCCGGTCCAGGCTCCGGTACTGGATGGCCTCGAGGAGGTGCGGGGACTCGATGCGCTCGGCGCCGGCGAGGTCGGCGATGGTGCGGGCGACCTTGAGGATGCGATCGTAGGCGCGGGCGGAGAGCGCGAGCTGTTCCATCGCGTGCTGGAGCAGGTCGCCGAGCGCGGTGTCGATGGCGCCGAAGCGCTTGAGCTGCGACGGCGTCATCCGGGCGTTGGCCGCGACCTTCGAGCCGGAGAAGCGCGCGCGCTGCCGCTCCCGCGCGGCCTCGATGCGTTCGCGCAGAGCGGCGGAGGATTCGCCGGCGTGGGTCGAGCGCAGTTCCGTGAGCGAGAGCGCCGGCGCCTCCACGTGCAGGTCAATGCGGTCGAGCAGCGGGCCGCTGATGCGCGCGCGGTAGCGCTGGATTTGGGACGGCGAGCAGCGGCACTCGTGCTTGGCATCGCCGAGGTAGCCGCAGGGACAGGGATTCATCGCCGCCACGAGCATGAAGTGGCAGGGTAGGGTGATCTTGCCGGCGCTGCGCGAGATGGTCACGTGGCCGTCCTCCAGCGGCTGACGCAGCACCTCGAGCGCGGAGCGCTTGAACTCCGGCAGCTCGTCAAGGAATAGCACGCCCTGGTGCGCGAGGGAGATTTCGCCGGGGCCCGGGATGGCGCCGCCGCCGAGCAGGCCGACGTCGGAGATGGTGTGGTGCGGCGCGCGGGACGGGCGTTGCAGGAAATGCAGCCCGCCCTGCAACGTGTGGCCGGCGGCGGAATGGATGCGCAGGACGTCGAGGTATTCCTCAAGGGTCGGGCGCGGCATGATGCCGGGGATGCGCCGGGCGATCATCGACTTCCCGGAGCCGGGCGGCCCGATCATGAGCAGGTTGTGCCCACCCGCGACGGCGATCTCGACGGCGCGGCGCACGCCCTGCTGGCCCTTGATGTCGGCGAAGTCCGGCTCGGCGTCGCGCGGGTCGCGGGCGGGATGGGCCGGCGGCTCGAGCGGCGACATTTTCAACTGTCCGCCGAGGAAGCGGTGCGCGTGCTCGAGCGAGGTGATCTCGTAAACCTCGACGCCGGCGACGAGCGCGGCCTCCTGCGCGGCGCCGGTGGGCAGCAGGATGGCCCGGTAGCCGGCCTCGCGGGCGAGCACGGCCATGGCGAGGCCGCCTTTCACGGGACGTGTGGCGCCGGACAGGCTGAGTTCCCCGGCGATGAGACAGTGCGGCAGCCGGTCGCCGGCGAGCTGGCCGGTGGCGACGAGGATGCCGAGCGCGATGGGCAGGTCGTAGATCGCGCCCTCCTTGCGGAGATCGCCGGGCGCGAGGTTGATGGTGGTGCGCGTGCGCGGCATGCGCAGGCCGGAATTGCTGAGCGCGGAGAAGACGCGGTCCTGCGATTCCTTTACGGCGGTGTCGGGGAGGCCGACGAGGATGAGGTCGGGAATGCCGGACTCGCCGGTGTTGACCTCGATTTGGACCGGAACGGCATCAATGCCCAGCAACGCGGCTGAGCCGATCATGGCTAACATGGACTGAAGCGGGAGGAGGGTGGGAGGTTATCCCTCGCCTGCCTGCAACCGCCGACGGACCTCGGCAAGATTGGCCTCTACGGCCTGCAGATAGGGATTGGGCTGGCCCGCTACTGTCAAATATCGGTACACGCCGCCCGCCTCGAAGTCGAGCATCGGGCGCACATAGTCGGCCCAGAACCCGCCGGTCTTCTCGAGCATCTGGCGGAACGTGAGGTACGGCCTCTTCTCGGGCGGCACGCCTTCGAACTCGTAGGCCTCCTCAAACTCCCGGTAAAGCGGCGTGAGCTTGTCCACGTAATCCGGCGCGCTCATCTGGGCGAGGTAGTCCGCCGTCACGAGGATGAAGGCAAAATGCCGTCCGGCGTCCGTCCGAAACGATATCTGGCTGATCTTGTTGCGCGGGCCCGTGCAGATGATCGCCGCGCAGATGTCCTCGATCTCCGTGGCCGTGACCCCCATGCGCGGCAGGTATTCGCGGCAGAAGTCGCAGCTGCGGCGCTCGTGGACGAAGGTGTACTTGGCGCCGCTGCCGACCGTGTCGGTGTTGGGTTTGAGGTAGCCGGTGTCGTGGAGCAGCGCGGACATCACCGCGAGTTCCCAATCCCGGGCCATCAGGACCGGCTTGTCGGGCGTGCGGCTGCGGCCCTCCAGGATGCGGAGGAGGCAGAGGGTGGCCTGCAGGGTATGCTCGAAATCATGGTACTTCATGTCGATGGCCTGGTACCCGGCATACTCGCCCCGGAACATTCCCTCGACGTCCGCGAACAAACGGTCCAGCAGCGGGAAGCTCGCGCTGGCCCCGATCCCCGCGAACGCCTCTTTCACTGCCTTGACGACGGCGCGCGGATTCTTCGTGTCGATATCGTACAACGGGGGCATCCGACAACAGGAGATAGGGGTTGCCCCGCATATGTCGCAAGCCCATTGTGCCGCCTCATTTAAAATGGGGAGGCGTTCCAATTTGATCGTCGGGCTGACCGGCGGAATGGGCTGTGGCAAATCGACGGCGGCCGCGCTGTTCGCGGAGCGCGGATTCCGCCGCCTGGATTCCGACCAGGTCATCCGGGACGAGCTGCTGGCCGACCCGGAGGTCGTGGCCGCCATTCGCGCGCGCCTCGGCCCCGAGACGGTCGATGCGGCCGGAAAAGTGGTGCGGAAGCAGGTCGCGGCCGTGGTTTTTAAGGACGATGCGGCCCTGGCGTGGCTCGAGGACCTCTTGCACCCGCGCCTGCGCGCGCGCTGGCTGCAGGTTTTCGCCGCCGCGGAAGGGGAAGCCTTCATGGTGGAGGTGCCGCTGCTCTTCGAAAAAGGGCTGGAGAATTGGTTTGATTCCACCGTCTGCGTGACCACAGACTCCGCGACGCAATTGAGGCGGCTGGAGCAGCGTGGCGTTCCTCCGGAACTGGCCCGCCAGCGCCTGGTCAAGCAACTGCCACTGGCCCGAAAATGCGAGCTGGCAGACCATGTTCTCCTGAACGACGGATCCCCGGAGTTTCTAAGGGAACAGGTAAGCGCCCTGGCTGACCGCCTCTTGAAAACCAACCCCCCTCGGCCCACTGGCCGCTTTCATGGACGTCCCTCCTAAATCCGACGAGGATACCAGCAAATCCGACAACTCCGCCGAGTCGTCCACTACCAAGCGCCCGGCCCGCTCCCGTCTCACGCGCGGCGCCAAGAAGCCCGCGAAGGCCGCCCCGGCTAAGGCGTCCAGCAAACGGGCCGAGCCGGAACTGGATTTCGTTCCTCCGCCGCCGGCCCCCGTGGTCGAGCAGGCTCCCCCGCCGCCTCCTCCCGCGCCCGAACCTCCGCCGCCGGCCCCGGTGGCGGAAAGCTTCCAGCCGTCGACCCAACAACAGGGCGATGGTGGCCAGGGTCACTCCGATGACAGTGGCGGGCAAGGTGGCCAGGGTGGCCATGGCGGTGGTGGCAATGGCGGCGGCAACGGGGGTGGCGGCCACTTCCAGCACGGCGGTGGCGGCGGCAAATGGAACCGGCGCCAGCGCGGCAAGGGTTTCCAAGGCGGCGGTGGCAAGTGGGGTAAACAGAATTTCCAGGGCGGTGGCGGCGGAGGTGGTGGCGGCGGTGGCAGCAACAAGCCCCCGCAACCGCTGCCCCCGAAGGAAGCCATCATCTATGGCGACCTGCCGGATCCCTCGCGCTTCACCAGCCTCGAGGCGATGGAGCAGATCGCCGGGGAGATCGCCAACACCAAGGAAGACCCGATCTGGCTGAACGAACTCTACGCGCTGAACCACGCCGACCTCACGGCCTTCGCCCGCAAACTGGGCGCGAAGATCGAGGGTGTGCCGAACCGCAAGCAACTGCTCACGCAGGTCTTCGCGCTGGCGGCCGAACAGAAGCGCCCGGTCTACGACCGCGGCTACATCGACGTCACGGAGCGCGGCATCAGCTTTGTCGTCCATGAGGACGTGAACTACCGCCTCTACCCGGAGGACGCCGTGCTGCCCGAACTCTTCGTGAAGCACTACGGCCTGCGGCGCGGCCACCACGTCGAGGTGCAGGTGCAGCCGCCGCTGGCCTCCGAGCGCTGCCCCGCGGTCGTCGCGATCCTCAAGGTCATGGGCAAGAATCCGTCCGACGTCATCAAGGTCCAGCCGTTCGAGGAACTCGTGCCGTATTACCCGCTCAAGCGCATCTGGCTCGAGGTCCAGGGCCTGAAGGATGTGTCGATGCGCATGACGGACATCGTCACGCCGATCGGCTTCGGCCAGCGCGGCCTCATCGTCGCGCCGCCGCGCACCGGCAAGACGATCCTCATGCAGAACATGGCGAACTCCATCGCGGAGAACTCGCCCGAGGCGAAGCTCCTCATCCTGCTCGTCGACGAGCGTCCCGAGGAAGTCACGGACTTCAAGCGCCACTGCAAGGGCGAGGTCGTCAGCTCGACCTTCGACGAGGCGCCGGAAAGCCACGTGCACTGCGCCGAGATGGTCATCGAGAAGGCCCGCCGCCTGGTGGAGCAGGGGGAGCACGTCATCATCCTGCTCGACTCGATCACCCGTCTGGCCCGCGCCTACAACGCGCTCGCCGGCAACAGCGGCAAAATCATGTCGGGCGGCCTCGAGGCCAACGCGCTGCAGAAGCCCAAGCGCTTCTTCGGCTCCGCCCGCAATATCGAGGGCGCCGGCAGCCTCACCATCATCGGCACGGCGCTGGTCGACACCGGCAGCCGCATGGACGAGATCATCTTCGAGGAGTTCAAGGGCACCGGCAACATGGAGCTCCACCTCGACCGCGACCTCGTCAACAAGCGCATCTTCCCCGCGATCAACATCGACAAGAGCGGCACCCGCAAGGAGGAGCTCATCTATCACCCGGACGAGTTGCTCAAGATCTACTCGCTCCGCCGCGCCATGCAGGGCGTCCCGGCGGCCGACTCGATGGACATGCTCATCCAGCGGCTCAAGAAGACGAAGACGAACTCCGAATTCCTGCTGAGTCTTAACCGCTGACGCGTTCCGCTGCCGTGCACGCTTTACACACCCCGTCGCTCCCGCCTTCGCCAAGCTCCGGCGAGGCAAGTCGCGCCACCCCTCTTCATAGAGGGGATACCAGCCTGCGCTGGCGAGAATCCCCTCTATCAAGAGGGGTGCCCGAAGGGCGGGGTGTGTCGGTTCGATTCCTGCCGTGAGATATTCAGGTTAACCTCCGATTCCCGTGGCCGGCGGGAGTCACGCTCTCGTGACCAACGTCGACCCTCTCCTCGTCATCGCCCGGCAACGCGGCCTTCTGGCCGCGGAGGAAACGGGCGCGAACACCAACCGGTGCGCCCTGGCTCGGGCGGTGGCCGCCGAGCTGGGCATGGAGTTTGTCGAGTTGGGGCTGCGGCGCATCGCGGCCGACGTACTCGCCGCGCTGCCGCGCGCCTTTATCACGGAGCACCAAGCGCTGCCGTTCGCGCGCAGCGAGCGCGGGCTGCACGTGGCCGTGGCCGATCCCGTCGCGGCCGAACTGATCGACCGCCTGCCCGAGCACACGGACGGTGCCGTGACGCTGGTGCTGGCCGAGGCGGACGACCTCCGGCAAGCCATCGAACGGGAACTCGGCGAAGGCTGGTCGCAAACGCCGCCGCGAGCCCCGTTCGTCGTGGCGGAGCCAGCGGGAAGTCCGCCGGCGGACGAGCGGGATGCGCCGGTGATCAGGCTCGTGCAGGAGCTGTTGGGCGAAGCCGTCCGCCGTCGCGCGTCGGATATCCATCTCGAGCCCTTGTCCGGACGCTTTCGGATCCGCTACCGCGTGGACGGTTCGCTGCAGGAGGGCGAGTCGCCGGACCGGCAGCTGCATCCGCCCGTGACCTCCCGGCTGAAGCTGATGGCCAACATGAGCATTGCGGAGAAGCGCGTGCCGCAGGATGGACGCATCCGTTTCGACCACGCGGGCCGCGCGTTCGACTTGCGGGTTTCGTCGCTCCCCACGGTGCACGGCGAGAGCCTCGTGATGCGCGTCCTCGACCGGGAGCACCTCGAGCGCAGCATACCGGAGCTGGGTTGGATGCCGGACGACCAGGCCGAGTTCGAGCGTCAGCTCGCGGCCGCGGACGGCTTGATGCTCGTTACGGGACCGACCGGGTCGGGCAAAACAACCACGCTCTACGCCAGCCTCCAGCACCTCAACCGGCCGGACCGCAAGATACTCACCGTGGAGGATCCGGTGGAGTACCAGCTCGCCGGGATCAACCAGGTGTCGGTGAATTCGGTGACCGGGATGAGCTTTGCCGCCGCGCTGCGCGCGATGCTCCGGCAGGCGCCCAATGTCATCATGGTCGGCGAAATTCGCGACCGGGAGACGGCCGAGGTGGCCATCAACGCCTCGCTGACCGGCCACCAGGTGCTGAGCACCCTGCACACCAACGACGCCCCGGCCGCCGTTACCCGCCTGCTCGACCTCGGGGTGAAACCGTTTCTCGTCGCCGCCGGCTTGCGCTCCGTGCTGGCGCAGCGACTGGTGCGGCAGGTCTGTGCGCGCTGCCGGCAAACCTACCGGCCGCCCGCCCACGAGTTGCGGGCCCTCGGCCTCGAGCCCGGCCGGGCGGGCGACGCGTCCTTCGCCCGGGGCGCGGGCTGCCCGGCCTGCCAGGGGACGGGGTATCGCGGACGGGTGGGGTTGTTTGAAATCTTTCTCGTCCACGACGGTATTCGCGCCATGATTTACGACCACGTTACCGCCGCCCGCTTGCGCCAGCAGGCCCGGCGTGATGGTATGCGCACCATGAGAGAAGACGGCATCCGCAAAGTTCTCGCCGGCATCACCACAATCGAAGAGGTTGTGTCCGTGACCGCGGCTGATCACCCTTAATTTACTCCGTTCCTCAACCCATCCCCTGCATGAGCTACGAAATGAACGATCTCCTCGAGCTGGTCGTCGACCAGAAGAGCTCCGACTTGCACCTCCAGGTCGGTGTACCGCCCTGCCTGCGCCTGCGCGGCAGCATGACGCCGATCGACGGCCCCGAGCTGAAGCCCGAGGACACCGAGCAGCTCATGCTCTCGATCACGCCGGACAATCACATCCAGAATGTGAAGCTGAACGGCGGCACCGACTTCGGCTTCGCCTACGGTGACAAGGCCCGCTTCCGCGTTTCCGTGCTCAAGGCCAAGGGCAACTACGGCCTCGTGCTGCGCCAGATTCCCAACCAGCTCTTCGACCTCCGCACGATCGGCATGCCCGACAAGATCAAGGAGCTGCTCTATCGCCCGCGCGGCCTGTTCCTCGTCACCGGCCCGACCGGCTCGGGCAAGTCGACGACGCTCGCGTCGATGATGAATTACATCAACGAGAACCGCGACGGCCACATCATCACCATCGAGGACCCGATCGAGTATTATCACCCGCACAAGAAGTGCGTGGTGACGCAGCGCGAGGTCGGCTCCGACGTCCCGAGCTTTTCCGAGGCGATCCGCCGCGCGCTGCGCCAGGACCCGGACGTCATCCTCGTCGGTGAGTTGCGCGACCTTGAGACGATCGAGGCGGCCATCTCCGCCGCCGAAACCGGCCACCTGGTGTTCGGCACGCTGCACACCAACAGCGCGTCGAAGACCGTCGACCGCATCGTCGATGCCTTCCCGGCGAACATGAAGGAGATGATCCGCATGCAGCTCTCGACCTCGATCATCGCCGTCATCTCCCAGACGCTCTGCAAGAAGAAGTCCGGCGGACGCATCGCGGCCTACGAGATCATGGTCAACACCTCGTCGATCGCCTCGCTCATCCGCGACAACAAGACCTTCCGTATCCCGTCCGACATCCAGACGGGTGCCGCGCTGGGCATGATCACGCTCGACACCCATCTCATGAGCCTGGTGAACCGCGAAATGATCGAGCCCGACGAGGCGCTCGAGAAATCGCAGGAGCCCGTCGCCATGAAGGAGAAGTTGATCAGCATGGGCTTCAAGCTGCGCGAACTCTAGGCCCCAAAAAAAACATTTCAGGTCGCTGGCCGGGCGACCTGTTTCCGATGCAAGGAAAATCCGGCCAGGCCAGTCATGTCGCACCCGCGGTCGCGCGGGCAAGCGATGCGTTTGCCCTCGAGGCGTTGGATGCGCCTGGCGCGTCGCCCGCGGGCGCAGGTGAGCCGGCCGCCCAGGCCGAAGTGGTCCGCCTCGTCAACGAAGTGCTGGCGACGGCCATTCGCGAGCGGGCGTCGGACATCCATTTCGAACCGTTCGAGCACGAGTTTCGCGTGCGGTGTCGCGTGGACGGGGCGCTGCGCGAGACGATGGCGCCACCGCCGGCCCTGGCGCGGCCGGTGATCTCGCGGCTGAAGGTGCTGGCCAACGTGAACCTGGCGGAGCGGCGCGTGCCGCAGGACGGACGCATCCGGATGACGCTCGGCGGACAGGCGGCGGATTTCCGGCTCTCGACGCTGCCGACCCAGTTTGGCGAAAGCGTCGTGCTGCGCGTGCTGGACCAGGCGGCGGGACGTCTCGAGTTGGCGGAGATCGGGCTGCCGGAGCCGGTGCTCGCGGG
>Ga0247757_10000517_pt1 | contig 31308 bp, 36 predicted proteins | sample UWRJL126311R4_FD_180929 | JGI IMG/M metagenome (GOLD analysis project Ga0247757, IMG submission 180929) | Plant litter microbial communities from Arlington Agricultural Research Station in Wisconsin, United States - UWRJ-L126-311R-4 | ecosystem: Environmental > Terrestrial > Plant litter >... | reverse complement strand
TTATTATTAATTTAATCTTTAATTAAGAGTTATATATATTAATATCCTCTCTAGAATTAGTATCCCTTTAATATATTACTAATCACCTATTTATTCTTACTATATTAACTCCTATTCTTAATAACTAGTACTTAACCTAAGGAACCCTCTTTATTATAAGAAGGTAGGCCTATTATAATAATAATTAATTTATTAATAAAATAAAAATAATATAAAGCTAGTCTTATAAATATAAAATAGAATATTTCTACTATATTAGATTTCTAAAACTTTATATTTATATTTTAAAATATTATTATAAAGTTAAATTAAAGTAATTAAATATCTATTAATAATAATATAGAATAGATATATATACTAAACTAAGCTAATTATCTAGACTTATAATCTAATAAAGTTGGTATTAAAAGTATTTAATTTTCTATAATATAAAGCCTAGCTATATAGAAGGCGCTAGTTCACGCTAGTACCAAACGCCACTGCTTTATATGCTGGAAAGCGATTTCCAACAGTTTAACGCTCTTATATAGCGAGAACCCATCATGTGACATGGCCCTGGCCGCTTATAAAAGCCCTACTACTCTTTATAATATGTAAGCCGGTTGACGGGTTAAGTTAAAGTAGCGGCGTAAGCGATACAATGCATCGCCATTGTACGCAGGAATAATGGCCGACCAGTACCAGCCACATCCTTTGCCATGATCGTCTGGAATAGATGGCTTGGCGAATGCATAGGGATCATTTCCAGTCACGGAATATGGGCATGCAGCCCTTAAATAGCGTAGTGCTTGCCAAGCATAGCCACTATCACAGTTTTGCTAGTGTTCATCCCTCACGAACATGTATTCACGTCACTAAAGTAAGTATTGCGCTGTGCGTTAGACTGTATCCTGAAGTTACAGGATGGTTATGTCGAAGCTGGTTTCGACGCTGACATGTGTTGGCTGACTGAACAAGGTTGAATCTACTTCGATTGTCCATAATTCGCCGATCAACGAAGCTAGAAGAGGCATAATTGTCATGGATTCAATCCTATACGCTACAGTCTTATTATCTGGGGTAGATAGGCATCCTTCAATAACCATCTTCACTTCTTTCCTACCTAGTGCATCCCCAAGCTGCACCCGCAAACTGCCTCTACTGCTACCCAACAGGGTCCAACACCTTAACAAAGTCCGTTGCAGCCACCCGTGCTACCAACCTCATTAACGGTAAGAATACCATGATCACCGTCGTTGTTATCGCTAGGGAAGAATACTGGAACGCTCCCGCATTTTTTGCAGCCATGATCTAATAGATCTTGAAGAAGAGTCTTGATCGAAGAACCGGGGACACCTCCAGTATTCTGAAGAAAAGCGCAGAGACCAGTGCCAGCCAAGCTCTCAACACAAGCGATGTGTTCACCATTCTGATAAAAGCGATTATCGTCCGCGCCATTTGCAAAGGATTTGATTTCACTAAGACTGCCTACGACGCCAGGGCAGTTAGCGTTACCCTCACAGTTGATACCAGCCAAGGCAAGGCCAATGATGTTAACAAATGCAACTGTAGAAGTAAAGCGCATTTTGTAACTGGATTGGGTACGTAATTCAAGTAAGGATAGGTAGGTAGTATGTATTGAATTGACGTAATATATTCTTGATAAAGAAAGCTTGACGGGCACAAGTGCTTAACCGGATGATGACAGGAGTTGTGATTTTCAATGTTAAGAGCAATGTGGTATATATACTCAAAAGTTAGGATACAGGCTAGTTTAAGGTTATCTAAGCTAAGGATGACTGATTCCATATCAGGACTATCGTTTAGGTAATGGTGTTGCATCGGATGAGTTAAAGCATAAGCCTATCATGGAATTAGCTTACCCAGCTTAGCATACTGACTGTAATATAACTCAGATTCATTGCTCCTCCTTAGAAAGGTTTAAGATAATAACATAGGTGGGGTATTCCGCTGATTTTAATAAAACTTTAGCACGTCACTCTTCCTTAGAAAGGGTTGAGATAATGTGGGCGGACGATTCTGCTGATTCTGCTGATTCTGATGATTCTGCTGATTCCACTGATTCTACTGGTTCTATTGGTTATACTGGTTCTATTGGTTCTACTGGTTCTACTGGTTCTATTGATTCTGATGATTCTGATGATCACTAATGATTCTGGTGATCACTAATGATTCTGATGATCCCTGATGATTTTGATGATTCTGATGATCCCTGATGACCCTGATGATTCTGATGATCCCTGGTAATTCTATTGACATAATCGATTCGCTTCTAACACCTAAACAGTAATTTTAGTTACCCTAGCATGGAATTAGCTATCCTACGAATAGTGGGCCTTTAATTATACTATACTATAATTTACATGCAGCTTACTATACTATCAATACCTCGAATAGTAACCCTAATATGGAGTCAGCCACCCTCTAGATATCTAGCCTTTAAGTAGCCTACACCCTAACTCTAGAGTATATATACCACTTCGTTCTTAGCATCTAGGATCAAGATCAATTCACACTTCCAATCTAGCTCAAAATGCATTTCACTTCTACGCTTCTTGCGCTTATTAGTACCCTTGGCCTTACCTCGGCTGGTATCAACTGCGAGGGTAACGCCAACTGCCCTGGAGTAAATGCCAATCTTGGCAATTTAATCGGCTTCGCAGCTGGTATTGACGACAATCGCTTTTACCAAAACGGCCAGCATATTGTCTGCGAAAAGAGCCAATCTACAGGCGCTCCTGGACTCTGCGCTTTTCTTCAGAATACTGGTGGCGTTCCAGGTTCTTCGATCAAGACTCTTCTCCAAGATCTACAAGACCATGGCTGCAAAAAGTGTGGGAGCGTTCCAGTATTCTTCCCTAGCGATAACAACGACGGTGATCATGGTATTCTTACTGTCAACGAAGTTGGTAATACGGACGGTTGTGACGGGCTTTGTTAGATGGCGAGCAACTTAGGATGCAATAAGTTGGCCGGTGGTGTATGTGGTTGTTGGATAGAGCTTGAATAGGTTCTAAACGTGAGCTAAGGTTGGTCGTGTTGTAGCAGGGGTCTTTGAGGATATTAAATAGGTCTCGTAGTTAGGATGATTATAGTGAATAATCCTATTCTATGACACACTAAACTTATCGGTGTTAAATCCTCATGAACATTATTGAGTCTTGCTGGCAAAGTTGCAAAGGCCTCAGGTTCTCTGATGGCTGGTGGGCATGGCCGAAAATAAGGCATGGCGCTTGCGCAAGCGCTGTCCACAGCCGTGTGAATGTATGTATTGGCGTTCCCACAGCGTCTCTGCAAGAGGATTTGTTATCGTACCCGAAAGTTGGTGTAAATGGTCGGCTAGTGGTATATCTAAAGGTCCAGGGAGCCTAGCCACGGTACTGTCCAGTTCCGGTTGAGCTCAAAGTGGAGCTCGCCCATGCCTGTTGCTCTTCCAGCTTGAAAGGCGCTCGTAGAGACCCGTGTGAGGAACTTGGGCCAATCACTCTACGTTAGTAGCGTAGCACTTGAAAGGGTAGAGTCATTTACGAAGGGCGTTCGGCAAAACTTTATTCCTCACATACTTTGCAAGAGTAAATACCTATATGTAGGAACGCCAAAAATCGCGCATTGTCGCAAGATCGCGTCCTATATAAATTTGTGAAAAAAAAATCGCGATTATTGATCGTAGAAAGACGTTTTATTTGGCTGTAAAATTGTTGTCGCTGTTAGAAATGTCTTGGCACGAAACACGTGAGAATTGGTCACGTGTATTCGCTCTTATATAATTTCCTTCCTGTGTTAGTCAGTACAATCAATTAACTCTTCTTCAATATAATATACCCTAAGGGAGCCTATTTTAATAGTCGCTACTATGTATTATACACCTGACACCAGTACGCGCCAAATATATTGGTTGCAGGTGCCGTCGTATATACTCAGCTATGTCAGCGTTATTTTGCCAGGCGTTAGTAATAAATTTGATAGCGCCGTTGATAGCCTCTTTAGAAGAGGACTGACAGTTGTAGGCCCTTAGGAAACCCTCCAGCCTGCTAATACAGCGCTCAATAGGGTGGAGATCAGGCGAGTTCTCGCTGTAAGGAGCCTATGTGATTCCGAGGCGTTCAGCCTCTGCTGCTGCATATTTTTTGCCCTTGCCGTGGAGTCTAACGTTTTTAATTACCTGCACGTCAGGATTTGCCTCTCGTACGGCGTAGTAATATAGGAAGACCTCTGCCTTGAGTTTGTATATAAAGGAGGGAAGAGTATAAACGCTATTTAGTTCGCTGAGTATGTACTCATCGTATTTGTAGAACTGTTTAGGTGTAACGAGGTGCTTGATGCTACGGCATACAGCGCCGCCTTTCAGACTAGTAGCCTTATTGCGAGTAATTGCCTCCTTGTTAGCGATGCGTATATTGGCGTTAACCTCGCGGAGGGCGCGCTCCACTTGAGTATTTACAGCAGTCGCGCGAGCCCGTTTATTAAAGAGTTACCCCTTAGCCTTATTGTTCACGCTGACTACACGCTTAAGGAGATCTCTAGTGTCCTCCTCTGTCTGCTCTGCTACCTAAAAGTTTGTAGGGACGAGGACCTGTTGTAACGTCTGTACATGTAGCAGCGCAGAGTATAAAATTGAATAACAGCGGCTTGTACGATATGGTGTAAGTATTAGCGTTGAAACTTGACGCCCTGTGGCCCGCTGCTTACCGCCGCGATTGTTAAGCCCTCTTATACCCTTTAACGTCTCGTCATAATAGATAAAAATAAGCTTGTTTTTATACATTTGTACTGCGTAAACCACTAGTTCGAGTATATAACTCGGCGTTACCGAGTACTCTAAGAGAGCGCTGGTTTTTAGTCTATACGCCGCGTACAATAGCGTAAGGGTGCTTAGCATCTCGGTGTTGGCGGGCTACTCGCTCGAATAGTTTGTCGCTGGGAGAGAGCCTATACTCCGCGCAGGCGTCAGCCGTAGCGTCTGTATACGTATAATTAGGATACCTGAGGATCTCAACTCTGAGTGATTTACTGAGCTCGCTGCCCGGTTCTACCTTCAGTCTTCTACCCGTATGAGGATTCTCCTCTAATTACCGAGGGATAGCTCTGAGTAGAAGAAGCATCCCTGAGCTGCCTGTGTAGCTCTAGATCCGATGGAAAGCTTGCCTTGTAGTGCGATGGTGTATAGAAAGTCCAAAGAAGATTTCTGGCCATGTATAGCCTAATTCAATGCGCCGAAAAAAAAAATAATAGCAACAAGAGCATCAGATATTTGCTTCAAGCCTCCGGGGCGCGGCATAACGATGCGTAGGGTGAGTAAAGATGGGTGCAGGTATAGAGAACGTCATTATATAGAGAGTGTGTAGTTAGGCCACCCCTAGCGTCGCTGAATGGTCACGTAAGGAATAAAATTTCGCTGAATGCCCTTTATAATAATGCGATCGTCTTTAAAATAACAAACTGAGTATGATACCAAAATATTATAGCAAAGATACAAGGCTTTGCTAACCAATCAGCGTAATATATAGTCTATATAGCTACGTTACTACCAGCTGATAGGAGGATCGCCGAGCTATACCAGCTAGAGGGTTGCGCGATTATAAAGGATACTATATTATTAAAAAATCGTAATTATCTATTTCTATATTATAAATAAAAAGGTGCGTCAGTTCTGGTAGAGGACCTGGATAAGTCATGACTCGGGTGTCTGGATGAGTGGTGGAACACGTTACATAAGGGTTCTTATACATTGTAAGTAAACTTGTTACACAATGTAATACCCCTTCGTGCGATACTTAAACCCCCCTCCCCTCTCGATCTTGCCAGTCAAGAAACACACCACTAACTCATATATTAGAGATGCGTGTCCATATTGTTCCGTTTTCCGAGGTTTCTTCCGACGTCGACGAGGTCAAAAGACAGAAAGACACCAGTAACCCATCGTCGCGCTCCCAGAAGTTCAACACAGCTCAACACCATCGGCATGAAATCCTTCCTATTGTTCCTGAACACACGCACTTCAAACACGAGGTACCCAGTTGGGAGCCTTACGACTACACTTTGTGGCTGCCAGTTATCGCCGAAAGTCAGGAATTGACGGAGAGCGACTGCTTCATAGGGAGGATACCTGGGTTCATGTGTGAAGACCTCTTGCGATGCCACAGTGCGTGGGTCACTACCAGTCAAATCAGTCAAACCCTTTTGGATGACGCAGTTGAGACATGGATGGCAACACCCTCCGGTAAGAGCATGGCAAAGCTCTTCGATGGTCGCCGTCCTTGGTTCGTTCGTCTCGCTCAGATGTCGCCAAAAGATTCTCCTTTGGGAGGTAAAGTTCCCTCGACTACCCTCCGCCATGTTATCATGAAGCTCTGCAGTAGCATGCGCGCATATGGGTGTATACAGAAAGAAGTAGAAGACGCAAGACAAGACGGTAGGGATATCGATCTTAAAATTGTAGTCAACCGGTGGGATAGCGAAATGGACTCTGCCAAAGAATTCCGAGTGTTCGTACCACCCCCTCTAGCACGTCTGAGAGACCGAACTTTGGACGTGTTAGATGTCAATGCCGACTTCCAAATTAGTGCTATAAGTCAATACCGATGGCCCGAGCCCTTCCAAGAGGTGTATCCCGGCTTGCGACTCGAGGATACTGCACATCTTGTTCGAGACCACGCAAACGCTATTTTGGAACGCATCCTCAAATTCATCGACAAGAAAATTGAGGTTCACATCAAAACTATGTTGTTGACATATGGTTTCTGTTTCGATGTTGTTGTCAAAGAGGCTGGTCAAGTCCAGCTTGTAGAAATCAACCCATTCGGGGCCCTGAGTGGCTGTGGTGCATGCCTCTTTAACTGGATCAAAGATGGGAAAACACTTTACGGACTACAGGAAGCACAATTTATTTTCACCCTAGAGTAAACATAGAATATAAGTTACTTGTTTATAAAGTACGTTAGAGGAAAGTGTTATAAGGCTGGCTAATTATATAAAATAGTATGACGGGTATCAAAGATTATCTATATTTCGCCTATTCCCTAGTTAGAGATGAATACTACTCTGAATTAGACAATAAGACAAATTCTATGTACATTAATAGAGAAATATCTACACCTTCAGCGTCCTAGTAGCCCCGAAAACCAACTTGAAATATGTTTTGAGCTCGTGCTAGGCGTCCAACTCAGAGCGCTTTCTATATTTCTCTCCGGTGTCTTAGGGCTGCTCTCCGTTGAAAACGTGTTTCCTCTTGCGCGACCTGTAGACGGTGTCTTCGGGCTTGAACTGATCTTGTCGCGGGACCCAAAAAGTAGTGCTCTAGGTGTTCGCCGCTCGGGTGTGTCTTGAATTGGGGAACAGGGCGTTGAAATTGAGGCCGTGCCTTCAGCACTGGGTGTTGGATTGGACCAGGAAGCTTTTCGACAAAGAGCGGGTGTGGAGCCTATCATTCGGATCATTAGAACCGGTTCTTTATGAAGCGATCGGGAAAATCCAAGACCAGACACACCGGTCGGAGCGAGTACGGAAAGCGGCAGAGATAGGCCAGCTTTGACCCGGGGGCGCGCAGTATGTTGCAGCTGCGAAAGGTCTAGACGATATCAGCACAAACACAGATGGAAGAAGAGGAGACGGATTATGCGGCACCAGCTTCAGGACTAGCTGCCCGCTCCTCAATCGACCTTGTGGTTTCTGCTCCGATCTGGTTCGCGTCCCCATTAGTTGCCGCGGCTGCAGCTGCAATTTCCGCAGCCTGCTTTTCAGCTCTAGCTTTCTCCCGAGCAAGCTGCCTCTCGTGATTTTCCTTTCGAGCACGTTCGTCTTTCGCTTTGCGCAAGCGCTCTACTTCCTCGACGCCTCCACTCTTCTTCAGCTTGCCTTCTTCTACGAAAGCGCCAAGCTCTTTCTTGAATTCACCCTCACGTCTGTTCTCAAGCTCCCGTTGCCGAGCCTTTTCAGCACGCTCGATGGCTTCCAACCGGCCTTCGTGGTTAGGCTGCAGAGCTTTTACCTCCCCTAGGACACCATCTCGGGCTTGTCGGGGGTCAACGGCCTTGTCGAAAGCAACTACGTGGAGCAAATTTCGTCCTGAAGCTGAGCGTGCCTTGCCTTGGCCATCTTCATTATGAAGGTTTTGTTGCTTGGTGGCTTGCTCCACGAGTTCGAGGGTGGCGGCTGCCTTCTCCAGGTCGTCTTGCAAATCAGCTGCAAGATCCTCCTGCATTGAGAGAAGATCTCTCTCTTCACAGACCGTCTGGAGCTCCTGCTCCCAGATCTTAGTCCACAGTGGCTTCTCCCTCGCCAAGAAGTCCTGCAGCTTCTTGAGATCGGCAGTTGCCTTGGAGAGATCCTTTGCAGTAGTTTCAAGCTGACGGGGCAATGGTCTGACACCACGAGTAACCACGTCTTTGCGCAAGTCCTCGACTAGATCTTGGATATCGTCAACACGTGTGACCATTTTTTCAGAATCATCTTGCAGTGTCTTTTTGCCATCATTAATGTACGCACGACCATTGTCGCCTTCAAGAGTGGGCAAGGAAGCTTTTACCGCAGTTGACTTGACAGCAGCAGCCTTGGTGCGAATGGTAGACATACTTGCTTCGATGTCCGCAACCATGGATGAATAGGTCTGTTTCACAACAGCGAGGTCCCTACGAAGGGATTGTACCTCGCTCAGTTGAGCTGCTGATGACAGTGAGACCTCCGTCGTTCCACCCGATGGCGTCGGTGACCGGGGACTTAATATCGTGGAGACACGAGCTGATGATAGACCAGGTGCAACGGACATGCCTGCTATCTCCTTAGAGGTCTGTTGTTGACGCTCAGCTACCCGTTGGATAGCTGACTGTTGATCTTCCACAACAGTTTTGATAGTTTCCACAAGACGACTCAGGCCGTTAAACTTATCATCAATGTGGTGCTTGACCTCATCGAGCTGCTCTACGTTGAGGACAAGAACGGATCGCTCTTTGATGTCATTCATATCCTCTAATTCGTATCGCACCCCTGAGACTGGATCTTGAATGTGAATTTCAGGGAGCTCACCATTGCGGTGAGTGTCCCAGGCGAATTTTTCAATGAAGGCGAGCTGAAGTCTTCCAGGTGACAGATCAGAGCCATCGGAGAAAACGTACTTCCTAATCTTGCTCTTATACTGCAAGAATATGGTAAGCTCCTTGCCAGCCTGGGGAGATTGATCAGGAACAAATGGTTCCGGCTGCGGCGACGGTGTTTTCATCCTTCGAGAGCCAAGCCGAGCTGGCAAACCTGCGGGTTTCCGTGGCTCTTTGATGGGGGATGATGACGGCAGCTCGGTAGGTTCCATAAGAGGGCCACTGAGCGTAGCAGCAAGATCTGGTGCCTCACTCTCGGGAAACTTGGGCGCGCCAAGTTTGTCTTCGGGAGTTTTTGCAACAGGGCTATCTTCGGCTACAGATTCCTGGGGAGGTTTCATGTTCAGTGCAGAGCTTTGAAAGCTCTCTTCGGAGATGCGCCTCGAGACATCGTTCATCTTATCAAAACCGGTGTCCACTGCAGGTCTGGCTGCCGACCGCTGGCGGCTGTGTAGTGTCGATCCTCTTACACGAACAGCATTCATAGACTCTCGTACGTCCCTTCCGCGGTTTGGAATGGGTGAGTTCTGCACTGGTGGGAGCGGAATCCCATTTGTGCCCAGATGCTTCTGAATCTGGTAGGCTGAGAACCTCCGAGACGCCCTCCTTTCTAGCTCCCCTCCCCTCTGCAAGGCTGCCAGCGCGTCTTGTTGCTTGGGTGGTGGCGGAGGGGGGGGGAAATCGATGGGGTAACCGGATTGTTGGCGTGGCTCGGGAGACTTTGGCATGGGATCATCAGACGGGTATGGAGCGATGACAGGAATCTGTTGCATGGTAGAACTAGAGAGCGAGGAGTCGGTGGACAGTTGACTGGCGTTTGTTGAGCGGTTCGCCCTTGGGTTTGAGGGCAGCGCATCGTGCTTGCTGGGTGAGGCTCTTCCCGGGACCGATGACGAACGCGGGGGTAGCTCCGGGCCATCTGCCATGAGCTCCGGGCCTTCATGGCGAGGAGGAAGACGCGTGCTTGCGGCGCGTGCTTGATGCGGCTCGTCGACCTCGCCAACGCTGCCCACACTCCCTTGTCTAGGACTGCCGCCATTAACAGTTCCTTCCCGTCCGTTACGTTGACGTAAACGCTGCTGCTTCTTCTTCAGGCCATGGAGCAGGTTGATTATGATGTCTCGTATGCGGGGGAGAAAATTATCCAGGCTGGCCTGCGACGCTTCCTGGCTGAGGGTCTCCTCTAGGATGCCACGCAACAGCTCTGGCACGTTGCCCAGATCCTGGGTATCGACCCCGATAGCGTTGAAGGCACGAGAGGCAATGTTAAACTCATAGCCTAGGCGCACGTAGACGTCAGACACCTCGCTCTCGGTGGCGGTCCCACGAGACCAGAGGGTCAGGGTTTCCAGCAGCTGTTTGGTAGCGACGAGGAGATGAGTGACTGCTCGGTCAGTGCCGTCTCTGGGGTACTCGGACGAGTTGCAGTTACCTGACTTTTCGATCTGACTGAGCTGTTGTTGGGGCTGCATGGTGGGTTAGTGATGGTGGGCGCAGTCAGGCGGGCGTGGGACAGGAATGTAGGTGATGCTAACCGTTTGCTGGGTGCGGCGGCCGTGCGACCCACGCGAGGAACCCTTGCTGGAGGCCTGGGAGGGCGGATACTCGTCTGTGAGGGTCATGGCGGGTGCCGACGCGGGAAATCTTTCACTTGAAGGCGAGGGTGTTGCGGCGAGCTTGGGTGATGGGGGGAGGTAGTGGATGCCAAGCTCGGAACGGCCAGTGCAAACAAAAAGGTCGGGTATGCTCTCAGGTGAAGACGCTTGGACGAGGGTTTTGGGATGGGATGGAAGAGTGGAACCAACAACAGAACGCTGATGGTAGTATCTGGTATCTTAATCCCGACTTTTCGCTCCGGCAAGAGAGCGCATAATGCAATGAAGTTTACGTTGTTGTGGATTGGGACCGCGCCCCAGCCCAAGCCGTGAGACGGTTGAACCCATAGCAGGCGGCCTGCAGCAGCAGGCGGGCGGGCAGGCAGGCAGGCAGGCAAGCAGGCAAGCAGGCAGGCAGGCAGGGCCCAGCTGCAGCATCTGGAGCACCCGGAGCATCGTGAGACACGGCTGGACATGGCATGCCACAGCCCTTTGGGAAAGCCAAGTCGCGGCCAACCAGACAGCTCGGGCGGGTCACCGTCTGCAGCGTCTTCTTCCTCCCTCCAGGGCTCAAGCAGCCACCGGTCAGTCAGACAGCTTGGAGTCAGTCTGCTAGCGCGCCCGTGTGGTCGAGACAGCCAGACAGCAGGACAGCAAGACAGTCCCCTCCCCTCTTCCTCCAACAGCGCCTCCCCTCTCGCCAGCCAGCCGCGCCAATCTCTCTGCATTGCGAAACGCTTGTCCCTCGCGCAGTTACAGCACGCACATATTCCAGCGCTGCTGCTGCCGCTGCCGCTGCCGCTGCCGCCCCCAGTCTCTGCCCTGCCCTGCCCTGCCCTGCCCTGCCCGCGTACCGTGCCCACTCGAGCCTGCGCTTGACCCTGCGCGCTGCCAAACGAGAGAGAGAGCCTTGGCCCCGTTTCCGCTCCGCCCTCTCTTAGCTCCCCTAAACCCTTTTGGGGGCTGTTTCACCGCCGTCGATCGCGGCACCATCCTCTAGCCTCCGCCATTTCCAAAGCTCGCTGCTGCCAAGTTCCCCCCAGTCGCTCCTCCTCCTGCAACTCACCTCACCGCACCCGCTCAACCCTCCACCACCCCCGATCCACCTCACATCCTCCCCGACCCTCCGACTGCGTCCACCGCCTGGCACGCATTCGCCCTCTCTGCCCCTGCCTGAGCCCTCGCCTCTGCATTGGGCTCTTCGCGCCATCTTGCGCTTCGCTACTACCCCCCGTCCCAGAGCGGCACGCTCCCTCCTCAGGCACACCGACCGGCACGCTCATGTCCAGCACCGCCGCGGCCACGTCTTTCAACGGCTCCCATGTCAACGGCCCTGTCAACCCCGCATCTTCAACCTCCTCTGCTGTCCGAGCACAACTCAAAATGAGCACTTCTGCCCGCGGCCCTGACGGTGCGCGCAAGCAGGCTGGCAGTCCTGTCGATGCCGCCCAAAAGTAAGCTTCCCTTGTCTCCACGTCTAGTCCAGCAGCCATGCCTGCGCCTGCCCCTCTGCCACTACGGCTGCTGCTGCATTGCCCCGCGAGCGGGTGCTGCCGCTGTCCCAGACACGCCGCGAGAGCTCGTTGGCCGCCCTTTGCGCCCAGCGACACTATCTCGTGCGACGTGCAATCAGTCACATGGAGCCACGGTGCAACGCTCTCGTCTGCCACTCAGTCTTGCCCTCACGCCGCTTGCCATGTACTCGTTTGGTTGCAACCCGCCGCCCCCGTTCCCCAAATCCCGCCGTATATTGTGGGATGCCGTGCTGACTCGGTAATCTTCTTTAGGAAACCTCCGCAACCCAGAGCATGGCAGGGCACCAACCCCATCACACAACGTCCCGCGAGTATGAACACGAACGGCGTGGTCAATCCCCCTCGGTTTGGTCAGTCTACTGCGCTTTCTGCCGAGTCAGGTACCCCAATGAGGCACCTCAACGATCGCATGATGTACTTGCTTGCCAATCTTTCGGTGAGTTGCTGCTCTTCCCCATCTCCCCTGCAGTCAGAAACTCATATCACCCACTCAGGGCCTCCCCGGCAACATCACCTTGAAAAATGGCGACAAGTACACTGGCGTTCTGTCGGGCACCTCGCTCGACCCCAGTGAAATGCGTTATGTTTTCAAAATGGTCAAAAAGATCCAAACTGGGAGTGACGCCCCGGTCAATGGCGCAAGTGATAGCTTAGACGATTACATAGGTCAAGGTGACAATCATGTCATGACGTTTGACATGATTGACGTCGCTGATTTTCATGTGAACGGCGTGGTTCTTGACAAGACCCACTCCAAAGGCCAAAACGGTTCGTATCTGCCAATACGCGCTCGTCAATCACTAACATGCTCAGGAGTCTCGGGTTTCCGCACCGACACCGACATCTCTGGAAACATGGCAGTCCGGGAGAGAACGCTCCAGAAATGGGAACCCTCCTCGGACGCCAATACAAGTCTGTCTTTGGAATCTTCAGGACAATCCGGTGGATGGGATCAATTTGCCACCAACGAGCGTTTGTTTGGCGTCAGGAGCGACTACGATGAGAACCTGTATACCACTACCATTGACCGCAGTCATCCGCAGTACGCAGAGCGAGCTGCACTCGCCGAGAAAAAGGCAAGGGAGATCGAGGCCAGCTCTGCACTCAATGCGCACGTGCGTGAAGAGCGAAGTCAAAACGTGGCCAGCGACAAAGGTGGCGACGAGGAAGATCTGTATGTAGTTTCCGGGTGTTATGCAGCTGACATGCTAATTGTTGTGTAGTTATAGTGGAGTCTATCGCCCTCTTACTAGCGGACAATCCAACAAGTATACACCGCCTGCGCGACGTCCACCCACGAGCCAGCCGACTGTGCCCGGTGCGCCCGTCGATCCCGCGATTATATCCTCGCAACTAGCTCGTCCTGACTCGTCGGCTACGAAGCCTCCAGCTTCCCAACGTACCATTAGTCCAGCTGCAGAGAAGCCTGCTGTTCCTGCACCAACAAATACGGATCCTCCTACTAAAATGGAAACCACGACTATCCCCAAGCCTATGCCTTCGCAAGAAACAGCTGTGAAAGCAGAGGCAAAAGCTGCATTGCCAACGAAACCAGTTATCGAACTTGCACAAAAGCCCAGTGCTGCCTTCAATATGGCCACAGCCAGTAGCGTTGCCCGAAAACCTGGACGGCCAGACAATGCGACCGCGAATGTCGAGCACGAACTCCTGGACTCTTTTAAACAATTTTCTGCCGCAGAGAAGTTGCGTGTGTCGGAGCGTCAACGGTCTCTCGCACGCGAATCCAAGGCCGTGAAATTAAATGATCTCAAAAAGTTCTCTCAAAACTTTAAGCTCAATACCCCAGTGCCCAGCGATCTAGTGCCTATACTGGCCAAAGATGAGGCTAAGCAAGCTCAAATCGTTCAGAAGGCCCTCAAGACCGTACAAGAGCTTAAGGCCACACCTCCCAAGTCAGCGGGTACCGCTGTCGACGCGAAAACTACACCACGACCCACCAACACCAAAGCTGATGCAATACAAGCATCTCCGAGTGCCCCAGTCGATCGCCAACAGAGCCAGCGACCTCGCCCGGGACAGAATCAATATGGTTCCGCGACTGTGCGAGAACGTCCGGGGCATAACACACATCTTAATCAACTATCACAGCGTAGCACTGGTCTGCTGGCCGATCGCCTCCGTGTAAATCAACAGCAACACAAGCTTCAAGGTAACATGCCATACAATGGCGTCCCACAGCCAATACCCCCGCAGGACAGGATACCTGCTCCCGGCCCTTCTAGCTCGTCGAGTGGTGTGCAGACACCTACATCAAATGTATCCACAAAGTTCAATGTTCGCGCAAACGAGTTTAGGCCTAACCCTGGGGCCACTGCTTTCCAGCCGAGCCATCCCAGCAATCACTCGAGCCCCAGGCCTGATTCTGCGTCACGACAGGAAGTGCCTCGAAAGCCTCAGATCACGAGTTTCTTTGGGAATCAACGAACGACTATGCAACCTTTGGACCTCAATGAATATTTCAATCCCATCAAGCGTTTGCGCAAGGATGCGGAAGATCCACAGAAGGCTCGCCAGTATCAACCCAACGGTGGCATCCAACCTCCGTACCACACGCCACCCACTTGGGACTTCCCAGAGACGAACACAAACAAGGGATATGTGGACATGTTCGAGCGCCCCGCAGCGCCATCAATGACAAACGCGCATAGCATGATGGGCAACGGCCACATGCCTCACCAGCACCAGCTACCTCACCAGTTCCAGGGGCCTCAGGGAATGCCTCAAGGTCAAACACCACAGCAGACGCCTCGTCACCCGCCAGTGCAACTACATCATGGCCAAGGCCCCCACCAATTTGAGGCTCAACACATGCAATATTCTCACTCGGCGTCCGGAGTGCATCCTTCACCTCGCTCAATGCAACCATACATGTACGGCTCTCAGCCACAGCCCGTTCCGGGTTACTCTCAGCAGGTACCAATGCCGCCATATGGTATGAGCCCGAACGTGCAGCATGTACCCCTACGACCTGGTCATGGCGGTCCTCAGTTCGTCGCCCCTCCGGGCCCCGGGATGGGTGGACAAATGATGGCAAATCAACCCTCGAATGGACCTTACATGGGAATGCCTGGCAATCCGCAGATGCCGATGTATCCAGCTGTTCCAGGTCCCGGGTATCCTCAGTACCCAGGGCAGATGGCAACCGGTCCTGGGGTCAACGGATACTCGAACAGCCCCAGGCCGGGGGCGCCCATAATGGCCCATCAAGGCTCACAGCAGAGCCACCAACAGCAGGGCCTTGTTTACATGCAACACAGCGGTCAAGGGCCGCCCATGTTTGCTCAGGTTCCGCCTGGATCCAGTAGGTATTGCGAGTATCGCTCTAGTGCCATTGCTAACCGTTTCGAAGTGACGCCCATGCGGGGACCGTTTCCGCAGCCACACCAGCCTCACTATGGTTCGCCACACCAGCACCATCAATTCCCGCAATCACATCGCGGTACGCCCAGCGCTAGCTTTTCGACCCCAATGATGCCACAGCACTCTCTTCCTCTTCAAGCTCCACCGACGGGCCCAGCTAATCACGGACCAGAAGGTGGCGAGGATGCTAAATGAGATGTCTCTTTCAGCTAGTGATGGCTTTGTGGACATAGTTTTGGTTGTCCACAGCTACCGGTAGTCAGGACCTGGGCATGATCTGCAACATGGGCCGTCAAACCTTTTTCACGCTGGTTCTTTTTTTGCTCTGCATTTAGCGTAGGAGACGTGTCATTCTTGGTTGGCTCCAAAAATCACGCATGAGCGACCGGCGTTGGTTGGGGCATGACGGCGTCTAGCTGGCCTCGTTGTGAACCTTGAAGCCCTGACGAGGCAGGGGCAGCACAGAGCGGGTTGTTGTCGATGACCAGGGCATGCAACCCACCAACCGCGATCGCAGCTGTACTGACCACGGGAGGGAGGGTCCAAGAACCGCTTTGGCGTTTTTTGAAGGAGATGGCAGTCCAGGCGCGTGCTCAATGAGGGTCAAAGGGTAAATGAGAAAGAGCTGGGCATTATGCCGTGGTAGGAAGATGATCTGGCCTACCCAGTCCATCCACTATATATCTATCAAACCAACCAAAACACGAATAAAACTGCCACGGTTCTTCAAAGTACGTGAAGACCGAATCCAAGCTCCGCCCCAGTCCAGCGAATGATTGTTGTATGCATGCCTCGCAACCCTGGCCTTGGCCAGGGCGCTGAGGCACGGACCATAGTTTTTGTCGGCCAATTTGCCGCTCGGAACGGTCGCCAGACCTCAGACAAGCTCACGCGCATACACATGCGCTCGCCCGGTGCTCCTGCCTCTGTCATCTGCTACAGTGCGTGCCAAGTACCCTTTGTGTGTTTATTCCTCAACCATTTCACTGACCGTTCCAAAGCAGGGCCTTGCGCTGCCTAGTATGGCCGACACTGCTGCTGAGCCACTCATCGCTGCCAGTCCCGAGATTCCGAGGGAAACCGCCGATGATGGGGGAGATGCGGATGTGGACGAGAGCGTCCTCGTAAAACCGGGCTTGTTTGTATGGATACTAACCCTCTGCGCCGGAGTGTCCGGTCTTCTGTTTGGCTACGATACGGGCGTCATCTCGTCGACGCTGGTATCCATTGGCTCCGACCTGTCGGCCCGGCCACTATCCACGCTCGACAAGTCGCTCATCACGTCGTGCACGTCCTTCTTCGCACTCGTCGCGAGCCCTCTGACGGGCATCCTCGCCGACACCCTCGGCCGCAGGTTCGTCATTCTCGCCGCAGATGTTTTGTTCGTGCTCGGTGGCCTCGTCCAGGCCTGGTCGCATACCGTCGCTGGCATGATCGTCGGTCGCAGCGTCATCGGGGCCGCCGTTGGGAGTGCGAGTTTTGTGGTGCCCCTATATATCGGGGAGTTGGCGCCAGGGCCATGGCGGGGCCGCATGGTCGTCGTGAGCACGCTGTTCATCACAGGTGGGCAGGTCGTTGCATATGTGGTTGGATGGGCTTTTTCAGGCATGCCGGGCGGTTGGAGGTGGATGGTGGGTTTGGGCTGCCTGCCCGCCGTGGTGCAGTTCTGCCTGCTGCTCTTCTTGCCCGAGACGCCCAGATGGCTGGTCAGAGCTGGGAGGAAAGAGAAAGCAAGACGGGTCCTGGGAAGGGTGTATGACAGGAGCAAGGGCGTGGAGAGGAAGAAACTAGTCAGTGCGGTTTTGAGGAGAGTGGAGAAGGAGGTCCTGGAAGAGGAGGATGCTGTGGTAGGAGAAGGCGAGATGAGACATAAAAAGCGTGGATGGGGCGCCTGGTTGGACAAAGTCCAGGAAAGGTACGCACAGTTAGTCAGCATCGGAGGGAATAGGAGGGCGTTGGCCATCGCCTGTATGCTGCAAGGTGCCCAGCAGCTTTGCGGTTTTGTAAGTTGTAAACCATGCATGCACATACTTCCAGCACGGATATTGGGCAACCCCTAAAAGAAAAGACAGGACACGAACCTGATCATGTTAACAGAACTCTCTCATGTACTTCTCGGCCACCATCTTTTCCCTCGTCGGTTTCCGCTCTCCGACACTAACCTCTCTCTCCATCGCCACCACCAATTTCCTCCTCACCCTCGTTGCTTTCCACTACATAGACCGCGTCGGTCGCCGTCGTATCCTGCTCCTCTCTATTCCCATCATGATCGTTGGACTGCTAATGTGCGCTGCGGCCTTTAATTACCTCGATGTCCCCATGGAATCCAACGGCGTGGACGCACACGCCAACGCACAAGACAAGACGTGGCCGCTTGTCCTGCTCGTGGCCATGATTGTCTACGTTGCGGGATATGCCATTGGTTTGGGTAACGTACCGTGGCAGCAGTCTGAGTACGTTTTCATTTCTTCTTGCCACCACCTCTCTTTTATTTTGGTTTCTTCTCTTCCGTTTTATTTTTATTTATATTTTTTATTTTTTGCTCACAGTCATCTCAGGCTCTTCCCTCTTTCCGTGCGCTCTCTGGGCTCTGGTCTCGCAGCTGCAACCAATTGGGGCTCTAACACGCTTATCGGCCTTACCTTCCTACCCATGATGCAGTTTTTCACACCGACGTGGACATTTGTTTTGTACGCGCTTGTATGCGTGGGCGTGTGGGTGGCTGTTCAAAGAATCTATCCTGAGACGGCGGGGCTGGGACTGGAGGACGTCGGCGAACTTCTGAGGCATGGGTGGGGGGTTGAGGAGAGTATCGAACAGGCAAAGGGGAGGAAGAGAAGGAGAGGAGATTAGAGACCTTTGCATAAAGAAGACGTTATATTCCTAATGTATTTTTTTTTTTTTTTTTAAAAAAAAAGGGCAATACATGCATGTTGGAACCACTGCTCTTACTTCTCTATATCCGCATCTATTCTCAAGGTCTCAACACTTTTACAACACTGCAAACCCCAGCTCAACAACCCATCCGACCACCAACCGCGCATGCTCAAGGGCATGGCTGAAATCGATCCTATCAATCGTATCCTGCGCCGTATGTATATACGGGTTCTCGTACGCCATCTCGCTCTCGTAAATCATAACGCTCGCAAACCCCGCACGATTCGCACTAGCATGATCGCTGCACGCATACCCGCACTTATCCTCGGCATACGCCGTGCTCGTATACGCAGTAATAACCTTCTTTGTAAATGCTGTAAGACTCGACGACACGTAGTCGGTGATGATACCGAATTTTGGGGCAAGCCCGCGCGACGTGTAGCCCGCGGTGTAACCTGTCATGTCCTGGTTAAGCATGGCGGGGACGACGCGTCGCGCGGATGAGTAGCTGTTGAAGATGGCTTGCGAACCTAGCAGGCCGGCTTCTTCGCCAGCATACCAGTGGAACTCTATGGTATTAGTGGCTTGGCCTAAAGCGATGGTCGAGTTGGTAAGGAGCGCACGCCAGGCTTCGAGGATGGTGGTGCTGCCTGAGCCATTGTCATCTGTAAAATGGGCACATGCCTGTTATTCTCTTTGTTCCATCGGCGCTGAGAGAAACAGGGCGTGCAGAAATGAAGCAAACCCAGAGTAAATAGCAGGGGTGGAGGAGTATTTAAGAAAGGCACTCTGAATAATGTGCGAGTGAAACATACCAGCACCTGGAGCGCGACCACTCGTCGGCGAATTTCCATTCACGCTATCGAGATGAGCACCTACGATGATCGTCTTTGTGCTCTTTCCTGGAATGGTAGCAATAATGCTGTTTTGCGTCCACGAGTGGGTAAAGGCGCTGACGGTCGCTACCGAGCCTGAGGGGATGTAGCTTTTGACCTGAGACAATAGCCAGTCCGACGACTGCTTGCCTGTCGTGGCGCGGTAATATCTAACGTTTCTTATCAGATGATCATTCTTCCGGCGAGGCTAAGCCTGAGGCAGAGAAACGACTTTACCGGTTGTTGTAGTTACTGAAGGTCTGGAGGTTCGACTGGATGTTTGCGCTACTGAGTTTGGCGGTGAGGGCGCGGACGGAGGCCCCTTGAGTGAGAGTGTCGGGGTAGGTGACAGCCTGACGTTTTTGCATCAAGGGTGCGAATTCGGGCCAGTAGGTCACGTCGAAGAAGTGCGTTCCCTCCTGTCCTATGCCGTTAGCTTTGGTATGTGTTTCGTTCATTCTCCTGTGCATCTATCCATATCCATAGACAAAACAAGAGCCTACGCACAGCTTTTAGAACAAATTTCTCTGCCTCTGTGATTTGACGACGCTCTCCTCCCTCAAGTTCAATGGTGAAGAGTTCACCCGCCAAAGAAACGGTGGGCGCAGGCAGGCCGATGGCCGTGGCGGCGAGAGCGGCGAAGCAGTAAGCGTAACGCATGGTAGTATTGCAATCCCTGTTAGGATACAATCTGCACTGACAGCGTTTGAAGCTGTTTGCCGCGGCGACATGTCTTTATATCCATGAAATGAATGCGTCCATCAGCACATGCTCAATACTCATCGCTCCTTCGCTTCCCACGTCGCAACCCTCGAAGCCCTTGTGCGGTAGCCGGACGGCATCACACCATCCCACAGCCTCCTTCTCGCGCGTAGCGACTGGCCCCAAAAGGAAGAAGCCAAGACTAGCAAAGTGTCTTGCTCTTGCGTCCTGCCGAATCGATATCGGACCACCGACTGTGAAGACGCCGCGGGAGATCTACAGCGAATCGACATAAGGTTGCGAAGCGAGGTCCCAACGGGAGGCAGGGGTCTTGTTTAGGTAGGTGAGTAAATGCGCGTGTGTGGTTCAGGCATCTAAGGCGCTATCTAAATGTGCTAATCTGATAAGCAGGGCAGTTGGGCAGCTGCCTGATGCAGATAGCCAGGGGCTCCTCTTCTGGAAACCAAAAGGTCGGAAATGCTCTCCTCAGGCAAAGGCCCTCGTAAGGGCGCTTCAAGAGAATGACAGAAGGAAGCAAAGGCATGTTAGCTGAACGACAAGAGGAAAATTGAAACATATGAGGGCCTTTTGATAGTCGTAATCTGTATCGTTATTTACGACTTTCTTGCTTCTGTAAGAAAGGCTCATATGGCGTCTAGGTGGTACCACATTTGAAAACAAAAAAAAAAAACAAAAAAAAGCTTGCCAGAAAACCAGCTGTCTCAAAAAGACGTCCAGCTTAGCACGCATGCGTCAAAAGTCTAGGTATTGGTCTTTTGTACAATGCTGATATACTTTAGCTTCTATGCTTTTCCAATTTCCACCAGGGACTCCTTCAATGAATCGATGGCCTTTGTAATGTCTGAGCGCGCCGGGTCGGTGACACTGACGCCCATGTGCCCGAATCGAATGTACTTGGAGGCAATCTCCTTATGAAGGCCGCCTGCGAAGACTACACCCTTCTTCAAGAGGCTAGGAATAACATCTGGCGGAGATACACCCTCCGGGAGATAGATGGCCGTCATAGTGTTGGCCTGGTTCTCGGGCTTGGAAGCCAGCTGCTTAAGGTTGAGATCGGCGACGGCCTTCTTAACCTTCTGCGAGACAGCCCGGTGATCGGCGAAGCGCTGCTCAAGCGGCCTAGAAAGAATCTGCTTCAGAGCGGTGTCGAGGGCATGGATGAGCTGAGGCGATGGCGTAGCAAAATAAGAAGCTTTCTTTCCTTCGTAGTTTTGCATGACTACATATCACGTCAGTAGAGATTCGTAATTGGATCAACAGTCAACTCACTCGGCAACCAGTTCTTCCACGATCCAAAGTAAGAAGTCGGTCTGGTTTTCCGTGCCTTGAATGTCTCAATAGCTCGGCCGGACACCATCAGAATGCTCAACCCAGCTGGGCAGCCAATGGCCTTCTGCGAAGCTGTGAGGACCACGTCAAGCTTCCATTCGTCAAACTTGATCTCCTCACCACCAACGCTGCATACGCCATCGACCACAACCAGCGTCTCAGGGCTAACACGGTGAACGAGCTCGCTAAGTGCCTGGATTTCGCTTAACACGCCAGTGCTGGTGTCGACATGCGTGACGGTCAGAATTCTGAATTTCTTCTCTTCCAATGCCTTCTCAACCTCGTCGAGCTGTGGTCGGTCGCCAATGGGTGCCTTGAGCTGGGTTACCTTGGCGCCATAGGTTTCAAAGCAGTCGGCGAATGAGTCAGCAAAGTATCCAGTGTGCAGGACGAGCACTTCATCACCAGGCTCTGTCAGGTTCGCCGCGACTTGGTCCCAGCCGAGCGTGCCAGAACCTGAAATGACGAAAGGCTGGGAAGCGGGGTCTGTGGTCTGGAAGAGCTTGCGCAGATTGGACAAGACATCGCCAAAGGTGTTGACAAATGGTTGGCCGACGTGCGATTCGCTGCACACAGTCAGTCTCAAGCGTCGTGGTCTCGGACGAGTGGCGGAACATACCTATAGTGGCTCATTGATTGCAGTACAGCATCGTCAAACTCAATTGGACCCGGGATAAGTAAGGTGGGGTGCGCAGGCTGGCTAGACATCTTCCTAGGCACGTTGGGTTCGGGAGCTTTCTTTGGTCCAGGTAGCTTCTTCGCCTTGATGATGATTCCTAGCTCGTCTGTAAGGGGTGCACTTCTCTCGGTAGTAAAAGGGGTGTTCAATTCGAGGAAGGGATTTGGATCGAGGTGTCTGGAGAAGAGGTTCAGACGCGAGACCGGGCGTGAGGGAGCCACGGTGACGAAAGTGGGCGTGCAGGCGGGGTAGAGACGGGAATTCAAGGCACCGAGCAGACGGCGCGGGGCAGCCAGTGTGGCGGTTTCGGCGATTTCGGAGGCGTTGCAGCAGATCACGGGAGCTCGAGCTCGCTACGGCGCAAGGAGCGATTTGGATGCTGCCCTGGATGGGTCGGGGTCGATGTTGGGGGTTGGCTAGATAATGCGATTGGGAGGTGTTGGCCTAGGGGAGGTACTGTGCAAATCTGAAGAAAGACGATTCGACAGCCTGTGGGGAGAAGCACGTCTTGTTTTGTGCAATAGTCATCAGAATCTGGCCGTAGTTCAACGCAGTCGTGCACTCTTTGATAAGTTTCGAGGAGTGAGAGCACGCGTGGGGCGTTTGATCGGTCAAAGTCCGCCCAGTCGGCTAGTCGCTGATTGGCCCAGCCCGACTGTTTGTAAACACAGGCCACAAGTTCGCTCGCCCCCGTTCCACGACCGTCACTGTCGCTCCACCCTCGCCAGCGACGCCAGCTATCGCTCGTTGCATCCATGCGCCTCACAAGAGCCGCGTTACATGCTGGCGCAGTCCGGCAATCGGGGCATGAGATACTCGACGCGTCAAATCCGCATGCCCATGTAAAAGACCGCATTCCATTGGGCCATGTAGCCGGCAACTCTTCTCCCGACCCCGCGCCCACCGAAGAACCGTCCAAGACGATTCCTGTGAAGAGGGGAAAAGCAAAACGTGGCGGAAAGAAAGGTGTGAAGGGAGACAGGGGGAAAGCCACAGATGAGGACCTGGACAGCGTTTATGCAGCTGGGGCCCCGGAAAGCAAGCCACAAGGCCCAGTGACCCTTGACGGCGCCGTGCTTATGGAATGCGTAACAGATTATGCCACTGGAGGTGTGCGCCCTGCAGAGTGCTTTGGCTCTATTGAATTGCCCATGCTGATCCAGACATGTAGGCACGACTCAAACACCAGCCATGGACGAACGACCAGTTACCCCTCAGTCGCGTCCGATTCGCATGACTCGTTCACAATTGGCCAAGCAAGAGCAGGAGCTAGGCCGGTCACTTCATTCTCATGCACCTGGCGAGACAGAGACGGGTGCAGGCGGGGCGGCGGCGGCGGATACGTGGGAACCTTTGGTTCTCAAGCCGCAAGGGCCACCTGCTCCAGAATCACCGAGAGAGGCCGCTGCTATTGCTGTTGAAACACATGCCAGAGTAGTTAGGCTATCGGCAGAATTAGTGCAGCCAGAACCCAAGACGTTGACATCAGAGAGACCGTGTGAAGAAGAAGCGACAACTGCAATGAACCTGACTCCCAGCCAGGCTCTGTCACGAAGCTCATCTCGGTCACCCTCCAAAACACCCATGCGTCTCGAGGAATCAATCGGCGCTATCGATGCCTTAGAGGAAGCTTTGGAAAACGTTGGAAAAGACCTCCCTCGAATGGACCAGCTAGCTGATGAGAAATCTCCCAAAAAGGCGCATTTTACGAGAGACGCGACTCGGAACGTAAGTAAAACGACAACAAAGACGTCACATCTATCAACGAAGATATCTAAAGCGCCTATCAAGGCGCCTAATTTCTTGAAGCCCGTCGGAACCTCACGTGCCTCGAGTGTCCGTCTGCCCCCAAAAGATAGCAAGGGTTCGGGAACGGTTACTGGCGCTCTGACAACCAAACTTCGACCTATTAGCATGACATTTGCGGCACCAGTGCCTCCAGTCAGGTCCACCAAGCCTCTCACCAAGCCTGCCTTCCACCTTTCAGGAGAAGCTGCTGCAGTAAAGCTAGAAGCGCAAAAAGCGGGGCACTTGAAGCGAGAATCAAGAAAAGGGCCTGTAAAACAGCGTCCAATGAGCATGCCTCCCCCGCCGAAATCCACCAGACCACTAACCAAGCCCGCCTTCCAACTATCAGGCGAGGAAGCAGCTGCAAAACTGAAAGCCCAGAGAGAGGAAAGACTAAAGCGTGCAGCTAAAGGTAATAGTCTTGCTCCACACCAGGTCGTTGGGAGTATGTCAGTTTCAAAGTCCTCTAAGCCGCCAACGGTACCAAACTTTCAGCTTCCCGGCGAGGCGGTAGCTGCAAAATTGAAAACTCGAAGGGAAGAACGCCTTAGACGTGAGGAAGAGGCTGGAGCTGCAAGGAAAGCTGCATTGCAGGCAAAGTCCACGCCGGTTCGAAAATTTGTTGCTGCCCCTGTTCGCCCGACGGCCGCAGGTCAGGCGCATAAAAGGATGGCGAGCAAGGACGATCCGAACGGTCTCACTGTCCCGTCCATACAAAGATCGGCTTCCTCTGCTAGCAAACGTGATAGCATGGTCCTCTCCCGTACGGTATCACTTTCATCCGCTGCCTCGGCCAATTCGTCGAAACGCAACGGCATCGTCATGCATTCTGGTCCTGTCGCTAAGAGTACGGTCACCCCTGCAGATGCAGCAGCGCTGAAGACGAAAGGACGGGAAGTATTTAACAGGGACCTCCTTGAGAAAGAAGCACGAGATCAAGAGCGGCGAGAGAAGGAAGAGGCGGCCAAGAAGGCCAGGGCAGAAGCTGCGGAGCGGGGGAGAATTGCCAGCAGGGAGTGGGCCGAAAGGCAGAAGAAAAAGCTAATGGCTACGGCCGCTACTTTCAAGAAGGGCACCGCTACGTAAGCAGCCTTGAATGGGCATTTTTGCGTAATTGAATTGGTGCACGGGGGAAGCAGCTTGGTGTTCGATCATTTTTGGGTGTTGGCGGTGACTTGCTTCTTGAACTTCTTTCTTGCCGCTTCTTGCTAGCTTTAGCACTCGTACTCTTGTAATAGCTTGTTTAACTGGCGCTGCGGCGGCATTGGGCCCTGGGAAACAGACGGCCTTGGAGCACAAGATGACAGCCATGTGATTGGTTTCAGCCAAGGACTTTGTTCGATTAGCCAGCGACTCCACATTTTTCAAGGAGAATGATTAGGTGTTCACTCTTCATTAGAGTGATTGCAAATCAGTGTTCGATTTTCACTACATATTTCAGGTGATTGATGTCGTTAATGGCGTGACGTTAGTATTGGAGTACGACCGTGCATTCTAAGCGAACGGTTCTGCCGCTATAAACCGCCTAAACTGACCGCACCGCCGGACGTCAACATCACCATATAACATTCAAAGATTGCAGACTCTGAACCTGTCCTCTCGACAGACCTCTTTTTTCCTCTCATCTGTTCAGTCTGTTGGTACCTTTGTTAGTATCTGAACGACTTCAATCCACACGTAAACCGCCGCAATGGCGTCGCGACTCGTGCTCTGCCTGGGCGACCTCTTCATACCCGACAGAGCTCCTGTAAGCCTTCTTACCGTATGCACTTGCCGCTAGACCTCACAAGCTCACAGGAAACATAGGACATACCAGCCAAGGTACATTTCTCTGTGTCACTCCCGTCTCACCCTTCCCGACATGAGCCGTAGACCAGAGTACTAACGCAAGGCTTCTTCGGCACAATAGTTCAAGAAGCTCCTCGCACCGGGTAAGATTGGGCAGATCCTCTGCCTCGGAAACATCACGGATAAGGAGACGTACGAGTTCCTACGAGGCATCGCGCCTGACCTACAGATCGTCAAGGGCGACTTCGACGTCGAGGCGCCGAACCTTGCGCTGTCCAAAGTGGTCACGCACGGCAGCCTACGCATTGGATTTACACACGGACATACCATCGTGCCGCCGGGTGACGGCGACAGCTTGCTCATTGCCGCTCGCCAGATGGATGTTGATATTCTGCTGTGGGGCGGCACGCACAAGTTCGAGGCGTATGAGATGGAGGGCAAGTTTTTTGTAAATCCAGGGAGTGCAACGGGCGCCATGACGACAGGATGGTGGGCTGAGGAGGAGGACCCTGTGCCAAGCTTCGTGCTTATGGATGTGAGTGTGCCCCCAAGAGTGTGCAGACGGTCGTTGCATGCTAGTGAACTAGAGGATAAGCAGCTGACGCCGGACAGGTCCAGGGAGACGTGCTCGTACTGTACGTTTACCAGCTGCGGAAAGACGTCAACGGCGCGGAGAATGTTGCGGTGGAAAAGGTATCGTTCCGCAAGAATGGCGGTGGGGTGTCATAGTATCGGTAGGTGCAACGGCTCATGCGGCACCATGCATTTGTGCAGGCGTACTACAAGGAATGTCATGGCTACGGGCAGCATCTGCGGAATGCTACCTAAACTTTACCAAGTGTCACGAAAATCTAGTGCGGCTGAGGTCTAGTTACAGGATCGTGACATGGCGACGACTTTTAGATTATGCCTGCCACCGAATTGGTCTTGCTGTGCGGCACACGAGGGTCTTTGGTTGGTCACTCGGCGAGGCTGCGACGTTTAGACCCGTCGTTCTCGCTTACCCCACATTCTGCGTCTTATGCGCAGGAGCTGTGTTACCAGCTGGTGAGGCTCTGTCACACCGTCTATCAAATTTCTTGTCGTGCACCACCGCGTTCCTCCGTCACAAAGTCCTTCGACCCAGTACGTCCCTGACGGCCCGATGAACAGCGTCAAAGGCCCAGGGCATGGCGGCAATTAAGCCGTAGTTATTGGTACCCAGAATGCGTCGGCCGCGCGAGAGGTCAATGGCATGGCCGTCAATATCCTTGACGATGCCCCCGACCTCCTGGAATAGCAGCAAGCCGCCGGCGTGGTCCCACACATGGGTATACCGCGCCCTCGTCGTAGGCAGCCGTACCATGACATGGGCAGCGCCCAGCGCCAGTGCTACGTACTTGATCTGCTGGCTCCAGACGACGGTTCCAGGCCAATTGGCACCGAGCGTTTCGGCAACAGCCCTGTGCTCGGCCTGTGAAAGCGACGTGGATCCGAGCGCACACTCGACAAAGTTCAGCTGGCTAAGACCCTCCCGAGCGCCTCGGTGTTCAACCCTGTGTGGCTCTCCTAGGCCATGACGAAGCATGCCGCGCACCCAGGTCCCCTGGCGGTTCACGGCAGACAGCACCACACCAAAGCCGGCCTCGTCGACCAGGTCTTCGTGTACCTTGGTAGACATCTCAGGGTCCCAGGGGAGATTCGGACAGGCAATGACAGCGACCTGCTGCACACCATCGACAAGCAAGCACAGGCAGACAGCGTACTGGTTCCCCGTCATAAAAGTGGCGGTGCCGTCGACGGGATCCATAACCCATATACGTCCGGTGGCCGTCTGCTCGTTGGTCCCTCTGTCAATAGCATCCAGCATATCAGCCTTTGTCGTGGGAAACACGAGATTCTCGCGGTGCACCGCGTGCTGCAGGTGGCTGGATTGGGCAGGGCCTGCATGGGCAGGACTTTGGTTTGCGTCGTCTGCTGCCGCCGCTGTGCTGCACACGAGGCCCCAGACGCGGTCGGCCAGCTCGCCGTTGCTCCTGAGCTGGGCGGCCGACTCTTCGCCCAGGAATTGGTCGGATGGGTACAAGGCGTGCAGGGCGGAGATGATGAGGGCCTGGGCAGCGAAGTCAGCCACGGTGACGGGGCTGTCGTCGGCTTTGGTCTCCGCTGCGACGTTGTTCTTGACCGCACGCAGGACGGATTTGGTGAGCAGGGCGGCCTTGTGGACCACGCGCAATGCGTGGGCGAGCTCTTCGTGGTAGGGTGCAGGCGTGGACATGGCAGCGGGTCGGGCGGTGGTACAGCGCTTGGGCTGGCTGCTACTACTACTGGTGGCTAACGAGTGTATCGTGGGCAGGGCTGGGTTGGGACTGAATCGGGACTGGGATGGGTGGAACGGAACGGACGAGAGAGTGGTGGCGGGATTGCTGGGGTGTATGTGCGAGTGCGCGAGGGGAATTGAGCCATCGGTAACCGAGCGAGCATAGCGGAGAGGACTAGCGACGCAACTATCGGACGCGGACGGCCGCCGGCGCAAGCATTCGCATCGAGTGAGGTGCCGACAGCAAAGCACGCAGGCCAGCAACAAGTTCCGTCGACGACCGTGGTTTCTTATCTAGGCGGATGGGCGGCGGACGGAGGGAGAGGCACAGAGGCTGGGGCTCAGGGTGGAAAAGCACCGATGATGGGCAGCATGACGAGCTCCGAGCCGACCGCACGCCATGCACCGTGGGGAGAGTCTCCTTGGCCCTGGCCCTGGCCCTGGCCCGTTTGAGCATCCCGTGCCAATCTGGAGTGTTTGCGCTGCAGGCCGTATCGTGTGCCTCGAATCGACACACACGCGGAGCAAGTCACGTAGGCAGGTCCGTCCCCTCTGGCTGCACGGGGACGCATCGCACTCCCGCTTGGATCGCTCGCTCGCGGTGCTACACAGGTGCATGCTGCCAAAGAATTGGACGGCGACGTGGATACATAAGGGACGGCAAGACAGGACGCGGAGCGAGGGCGAGGAGCCATGGGCGCGCGCTGGCGTCGTCGCGGTTTGCGCCTGCCCAAAGGCTGCCGCTGGTTCGGGCTAGTGCCCGCGTCTATTTGTGGGGAAGGAAGGCACGGCAAGCCACCGGATCCCGCTGGCTCCCTTCCCCTCCCTTTACAATAGCACTGGCGCTGCACAGCATGTCTGGTCCCGCCACGGCATCAGCCCGAGACGGCGGCCTCGCTGGGCCGACACGGCCAGGGTGGCAAGGGATATCGCACGCCATTCCGTCCTGCCTTCTTCCTCCTCCATGGCCATGCCCATGCTGGGCTCACGATGCACTCCGCAGCTGGCTCGGGACCACGGCCAGCCAGACTGGCGGCGTGGGGGTCAGCACCGCTTCGAGAGCGCAGTGGCCACGGCCCATCTTCGTGTCTTCGCTGTGCCGTGCAGGGCGCCGGCGAATGGCAGGCGGCCTTGGGGCTGCACGGCCTGCAAGGCCTCTACAGTCTACAAGACAGTGGCTGCGAGGCCTGCACGTCCTGCGCGTCCTGCGCGTCACTGGCCCATGGCGCTGCTTTCCCCAGAGACGCTGTACAGACACTTGCTCCTCCTCGCGCCCGCCGTCGTCCCCTTTGGAGCACCTGCAGGGCTGACACCGTCCAGCGAGACGGCCTGCCCCTGCGTTCAGCGCTTGGCCATCGCCGCGTGATTGGCCTCAGGAATGGGGCCGCCGTGGCTGCACCAATGCAATACGCTGCGCTGCTGCACCGCACAGTACGTTGCCGGTATACAGGCCTGGCATCGCTCGCGCAATCCAAGCGCGCACGAGCTGCGTGCCCACCGGCAACCCCTCCACCACCCGGCCCATATCGAGAGTATCGAGAGTGCCCGTTTCGGCCATGCTCGTCGCAGAAGCAGCTTAGTCGTGTACCTACATCTGCGCCGTCTTGCTGGTCATCCGTCACCTGTCCGGCGCAGGGCAGGCCTGCTGACTGGTGGCGGCCGCCCCTCTGCGACGTCTGGGTGCTGGGTTCTCAGCAACGCTCCGCTGCTCACCACACTTGCGTGTGCTGTGTCACAAGGAGAAATTCTCCTCAGCGCCGATCGGCTGATGCACCCATGATGGCGTGGGCGTGGGACGTCGTGGGCAAACCAGGCAGGCCAGGCAGTGAGCAGCAGCAGCAGTAGCAGCAGCAGCAGCAGCAGCACGCACGCACGCACGCACGCAGCCCTCCCGGTCTGTCGCTCTCTGCGAAAATGTCGCAGGCGCCCACCGGGGGGATAGGCTCGGGCGCGAGCTGCCCGCTGAGGGGATGCGTCTGCGTCTGCGTCTGCGTCTGCTAGAGGAAGCGTAGCGCGGATGCGAGAAAAAACAGGGCGCACTGTCCACCCTGCGCCCGCGGTGCGGAGATCCTGGCTCCTGCGTCGTCGGCGTGGAACTGGCCCTGTCCATGCGCCATCGAGCAGGGTCATGATAGGCTCCATAGGCTCCCAAGAGCGCTCCGTGTGCCTGAGGGCCCGCCATAAAACTAACTCCATCGCCCGCTCCCGCTCTCCACAACCAGCCCTCTTGCCAGCCGTGCATCCTTCAAGAACCCCCGCTCTCCACCACCGCATGCTTTCCTGATCCATTCCTCCCCTCTCTCCCCAGGCACACCCCTCAACACCACCAGCACCTTACCGCACCACAGTCGTACCATGGCTTCCCAGATGGAGTGGTCGCCCGACTTCTGCCTCTCTTGCGACCGTCAGATCGCCGAGGGCGGTGCCTACTGTTCACAGGCCTGCCGTCTGGCAGACCTGGAGAAGGCGAGCACCACAGGACAGACGTCTTCGCAGCTGTCCTCGTCGGCCTCATCGACCTCGTCGTCGACAAATGGCTTCTACCTGCCGCCGGCTGTCAACTTCTCAGCCTACAAGCAGCCCACACCTTCGCGGGGCTTCGACACCTCCTACTACTACTCTCCTACCACCAGCGGTGCCTACTTTGCCCCGCCTGCTTCCACTGCCTCTGGACAGTCTCAGTCACAGCAACGCAGCCTTACGCCCTCGTCGTCACGGTCGTCGCTGGCTTCTTCCCATTCGCAGCAACCCGGCATATCTGCCCAAGCCGCCAATCAGCTCAACCACTACGTTCGGTCGTTTGACCAGGTCCGCGAGATCAGGAGGAGGATGACCTAGCCATGGCAAGCCGCCAATCAACCGTTTTCCCTTGTCCTTTCCATGTCTGGAGTTCTTTTTATCGCGGAGTTACGAATTGGGAACCATGCTAGGCGGACATCTCCACCCTTGTTTAACCGGACTACCCCTTGCTATACGCCTTTGCAAACCGCATCAGGCTCCAGCCATTCCACCCCCGGAGCCGGCGTCTGTTTCTCGGAGTTGGACCCACTTACACGCATACACACGCATACTCTGTACGCGCATGTACATGGCAGCGATATCGGCGGCGGGCTGCCTCGTCATCCATCTTGACTCACTACTGCACAAATTTACTTGTCTTTGGCCTTTTCTATGTCACACGGAGCTATTTTTTGATCTCATCTCCTTTTCTTTGTTTTCCCTTGTCTGTTGATCCTAGTCTGCACGAGCGAGGCGGGCAGCTGTACCAAAAAGCATAGCATCGGTGTTTGGGCCGTTGTTGGGGCCGCTCTTCGGGAGCCTTGGTCCATGTTTTCTCTTTCCCAGGTGGT
>Ga0247757_10000516_pt1 | contig 31321 bp, 37 predicted proteins | sample UWRJL126311R4_FD_180929 | JGI IMG/M metagenome (GOLD analysis project Ga0247757, IMG submission 180929) | Plant litter microbial communities from Arlington Agricultural Research Station in Wisconsin, United States - UWRJ-L126-311R-4 | ecosystem: Environmental > Terrestrial > Plant litter >... | reverse complement strand
CGGGTTCGCGGCGCGCGCGGACGACGCGTACACGTCGACGTACTCCTGGCCGCTCAGCCGGTCGATCTCGTACATGATCTCGTCGGTGATGGAGCGGAGCACGAAGCGGTCGCCCTCCATCCCATGGAAGCGGCTGAAGTCGAGCGGCTCCCCGAAGACGACGCCGACCCGGCGCACCTTCGGGATCCGGGCGCCCAGCGGCTGGATCTTCTGCGTGTCGACCATGGCGACCGGGATCACGGGCACTCCGGACTCGAGCACCATGCGCGCGACGCCCGTGCGGCCGCGGTAGAGCCGTCCATCGGGGCTGCGCGTGCCCTCCGGGTAGATGCCGAGCTGGCGCCCCTCGGCGAGGACCCCGAGGCCCGAGTTGAGCGAGGCCTCCGAGGCCTTGCCGCCGGAGCGGTCGATCGGCACCTGGCCGAGGCCCAGGAAGATCTCCTTCTGCAGCCAGCCGCCGAGTCCCGACCCGGTGAAGTAGTCGCTCTTCGCCAGGAACGTGATGTGCCGGCTCACGATGAGCGGCAGGAACACGGAGTCGACGAACGAGAGGTGGTTGCTGGCGAAGATCACGCCGCCGCGTTCGGGCACGTTCTCGCTGCCCCGTGTCCACGGCCGGAACACCGAGATCAGGAACGGGCCGGCGACCACCTTGATGATCCAGAACAGCCACGGGCGTGAGCGGCGCACGGTAGCGACTCTAGGGCGCGCTGGTGGCTCTGGCGAGGTCCGCGGCACCGACGACGCCCGCGTCGTTGACGAGCTGGGCGATCACGAACTCGGGCTCCGGGTGGAAGCCGCGCGCCGGGACGTGAGCGCGGAAGGACTCGCGGATCGGCTCGAGCAGGAGCTCCCCGGCGGCCGCGACGCCGCCGCCGAACGCGAAGACCCGCGGGTCGAGGATCGCGCCGATCGAGGCGCACGCCTCGCCGAGCCGCTCGCCGAGCCGGCGCAGGGCCGCGATCGCGCCCGGATCCTGCTCCGAGATCAGCCGTCCGACGTTGGCCGCGTCGAGGGCGCCGTCGACCTCCCGGGCCGAGGCGAGCGGGACGCCCATCCCTCCCGCGTCCGCGATCTCGCCCGCGTAGCGCAGCAGGGCGCGCCCGGCGCCGTACTGCTCGAGGCAGCCGCGCTGGCCGCATCCGCAGGGCAGCCCCTGGGGCACGAGCCGCATGTGGCCGATCTCCCCCGCGACGCCGAAGCCGCCGCGCAGCAGGTGGTCGTCGACGACGACCGCGCCGCCGACTCCCGTGCCGATCGTCAGGAGCACCATGTCGCCCGCGCCGCGCCCGACGCCGTAGCGGTGCTCGGCCCAGCCGGCCGCGTTCGCGTCGTTGTCGATGATGATGGACGCACCCGGAAGGCGCTCCGCGAGCAGCGCCTTCAGCGGCACCTCGCGGAAGCTGATGTTCGGCGCGTAGTAGACCTGCTCGCGGGCGGCGTCGAGGAAGCCGGGCACGACGACGCCGATCGGCGGGATCCCGCCCTCCCCCGCCAGGGACCGCACGATCGCGACGACGTCATCCACGATCGCGGTGGCGTCGCCCGCGGGCGTCGGACGCCGTTCGCTGCGCACGATGCGGCCCTCGCCGTCGACGACCGCCCCTGCGATCTTCGTCCCGCCGATGTCGATCCCGATCGCCTGCACGAGCCACGAGTCTAGAGGCGCGTGGGAAGGCACAAGACACGGTGCCCTCTCGGCCGCCGTCGAGCGCGCACGACTACGATCGGGAGACGGACGTCACGTCACCGAAGGAGATGCCGTGAACGAATACACGACCCCGCCCGTCGTCGAGGCCGACCCCGACGCGAACATCACCGACTTGCTCCTCGAGCGTCTGAAGGCGAGTCCGGATCGGGCGCTCTTCGCGCTCCCCACCGCTGACGGCGGCTGGGAGGACCTGACCGTGGCCGAGTTCCACCGGCAGGTGATCGCCCTCGCCAAGGGTCTCGTCGCCGCCGGGATCGAGCCCGGCGAGAAGATCGGCCTCATGTGCGGCACCCGCTACGAGTGGTCGCTCATCGACTTCGCGACGGCCTTCGCCGGCGCGATCATCGTGCCGGTCTACGAGACATCGGCGCCGTTCCAGGTGCAGTTCAACCTCGAGGACTCCGGTGCGACCGCCGTGATCCTCGAGAAGGACGACCACCTGGCCCGCTTCACGGAGGTGGAGGCGCAGCTCCCCGCGGTCACGAAGGTGTGGCAGCTGAGCGACCTGGACGGTCTCGCCGCCGCCGGCACGGACGTCACCGATGCGGAGATCGAGCGCCGCCGCACGATCGCGAAGGCCGCGGACATCGCGACCATCATCTACACCTCCGGGTCGACCGGTACGCCGAAGGGCTGCGTCATCACGCACGCCAACTTCGTCGAGCTGTCGCGCAACTCGGCCGTCGCGATGAAGGAGGTCGTCGCGGAGGGGTCGTCCAGCCTCCTGTTCATCACGATGGCGCACGTCTTCGCGCGCTTCATCTCGATCCTGGGCGTGCACGCGGGCGTGCGCGTCGGACACCAGGCCGACACGACGAAGCTCATCGATTCGCTCGGCAGCTTCAAGCCGACGTTCCTGCTCGCCGTCCCGCGCGTGTTCGAGAAGGTCTTCAACTCGGCCGAGCAGAAGGCGGAGTCCGGCGGCAAGGGCAAGATCTTCCGCGCCGCGGCCGAGGTCGCCATCGAGCACTCGAAGGCGCTCGACGCCGGGCGCGTGCCGCTCGGGCTGCGCATCAAGTTCGCGGTGTTCGACCGGCTGGTCTACTCGAAGCTCAAGGAGGCGATGGGCGGCCGCGTGAAGTACGCGGTCTCCGGATCGGCGCCGCTCGGCCTGCGCCTCGGCCACTTCTTCCGCAGCCTCGACGTGCGCATCCTCGAGGGCTACGGCCTCACCGAGACGACCGCGCCCGCGACGGTGAACCTCGTCTCCAAGTTCAAGATCGGGACCGTCGGTCCGGCGCTGCCCGGCGTGAGCATCAGGATCGCCGACGACGGCGAGATCCTCGTGAAGGGCATCGACGTCTTCGCGGGCTACTGGAAGAACGACGCCGCGACGAACGACACGTTCGACGGCGACTGGTTCACGACCGGCGACATCGGGAGCCTCGACGCCGACGGCTACCTCACGATCACCGGGCGCAAGAAGGAGATCCTGGTCACGGCGGGCGGCAAGAACGTCTCGCCGGCCGCGCTCGAGGATCCGATCCGCGCGAACCCGCTCGTCGGTCAGGTCGTCGTGGTCGGCGACCAGAAGCCGTTCATCGCGGCGCTCGTCACGCTCGACCCGGAGATGCTGCCGGTGTGGCTCAACAACAACGGCGAGGACGCGACCATGTCGCTCGACGAGGCGGCGCGGCATCCCAAGGTCGTCGCCGAGGTGCAGAGGGCCGTCGACAACGCGAACACGCACGTGTCGCGCGCGGAGTCGATCCGCAAGTTCGTGATCCTGCCGACGGAGTTCACGGAGGCCTCGGGCCACCTGACGCCGAAGATGTCGATCAAGCGCGGTCCGATCCTGAAGGACTACGCCGACATCGTCGAGGGCATGTACGACAAGTCCCACCCCTCGGCGGCGCCGGAGACGGCGTCGATCCCGGCGGGGTAGCGGCTACGACGCGGAGCTGACCCCGGCGCGGAACCAGTCGGCGGTGCGGATGACGCGCATCGCCTCGCGCTTCGCCTCGGGCTCCAGCCCCTCGATGTACAGCTTGCCGTCGAGGTGGTCCGTCTCGTGCTGCAGGGCCTGCGCGAGCACTCCCTCGCCCTCGACGACGACGGTGTTGCCCTGCGCGTCGAGGCCGGTCGCCCTCGCCCACGGATACCGCAGGCGGGGGAAGTAGAAGCCGGGCACGGAGAGGCATCCCTCGTCGACGAGCTCCGGCTCGCCCGACACCTCGAGCACGGGGTTGAACACGTAGCCGACGTCCCCGTCGACGTTCCAGCTGAAGGCGCGCAGGCCCACGCCGATCTGACAGCCCGCGACGCCGGCGCGGCCGGGGAGCAGGACGGTGTCGATGAGGTCCTCGGCGAGGCCCTGCAGGCGCGCGTCGCCGGGTGTGATCGTGATCGGGTCCGACGGCGAGCGCAGCACCGGGTCGCCGAACAGCCGGATCTGGCGTTCCGTCACGGGACGAACACCTGGGCGCCGCGCTCGGAGGGCAGACCGTCCATGACGGAGGCCGCCAGCTCCCGCGCCGCCTGGCGGGTGAAGGGCTTGAGCGCCGCGTAGCGCACGACCGAGCCGGCCGCGAGCTCGCGGTCGTACGGGATCCGGATGACCTCGCGCACCCGCGAGCGGAAGTGCGCCTCGATCTCGGTGAGCTTCACGAGGTCCGTGCCCTGCGTGGCGGTGTTGAGCGCGACGACCCCGTTGCGCACGAGGTGCGCGTAGCCGTTCGCCTCGAGCCACGTGAGGGTCTCGGAGGCGAGCCGCGCCTCGTCGACGCTGCCGCCCGACACGATGACGACCTCGTCGGCCCGCTGCAGCGTCGCGCGCATGACGGAGTGCACGATCCCCGTGCCGCAGTCGGTGAGGACCATGCCGGTGCCCTGCTGCGTGAGCACGTCGGCGATGACGTTGTAGTCGTTCTCGTCGAACGCCTCGGAGATGAGCGGATCGGTGTCGGAGGCGAGCACGTCGAGCCCCGTGGCGTCGCGCGAGAGGTGGCGCCGCAGGTCGTTCCCGTCTCGGATCTCGGGCGCATGCACGACGACATCCCGCACCGTGGAGCGGGTCTGCCGGTTGACGCGCTCGGCGAGCGTGCCGCGATCGGGATTCGCGTCGATCGCGACGATGCGGTCCGCGCGCAGGTCGGCCAGCGCCATCCCGAGCAGCGTCGTGATCGTGGTCTTGCCGACGCCGCCCTTGCGGGTGAGTACCGGGACGAAACGGGTGCCGCCCTCGAGCGGCTTCGTGATGCGGGCGTCGATCGCCTTGCGCTCGCGCACGCGGGCGGAGTCGCCGGGATTCACGAGGTGGAACGTGCCCTCGTAGACGCCGCGCTGCCAGAAGCCCTCGGGCGCCGCATGCCGGCCCGGCTTGGTGCGGGGGGTCGCGTCGGCGTCGTCGAGCGGGATGACGGGACGCGCAGCGGCGTTCTCAAGCCGCACGCGCTCGCGGCGGCTGAGCGGTGCGGCCGCGGCGTCGGGCAGGGGCGGGACGCTCGCCGGATCGAACGGCTCGACCTCCACGGCCGAGTCATCCTCCTCGATCAGCTCGGCGGTCACGATGTCGATCGACATCGTCGCCGGCGTCACGACGTCGGCGACGACCGGCGACACGGCGATCTCGTCGAGCGCGACCGCCTGCTCGTCCTCCGGCTGCTCGTGCACGGGCACGGGCAGCGCGATGCTGACCGTGAGGCTCTCCGGGACCGCGGCCGTGAGATCGTCGTGCGCCGGCAGCACGGCGCGCTCCGCCGCGGGATCGGCGGCGCGCCGGCCCGGGCGACGGGCGTCTCGGTCGAGGGTCACAAGCCCGGAGTCTACCGATCGCCCTCCGACCCGGCTCAGTCGACCACCACGAGCAGATCGCCCGCCTCGACCTGCTGGGTCGTCGGAATGGCGAGCCGCGCGACGCGACCGGCGACCGGGGTCGTGATGGCCGCCTCCATCTTCATCGCCTCGATCGTCGCGATCGCCTGCCCGGCCGTCACCTGGTCGCCCTCGGCGACCTTCAGGGTGACCACGCCCGAGAACGGCGCCGGAACCTGCCCGGGTTTCGCGGGGTCGGCCTTCTCGGCTGACTTCGTCTCAACCTTGATCGAGCGGTCGCGCACCGACACCGGGCGCAGCTGGCCGTTGATCGTCGTCATCACGGTCCGCTCGCCCTTCTCGTCGGGCTCGCCGATCGCCTCGAGCGAGAGCAGCAGGCTGACGCCGCGGCTGATCTCGACGACGGTCTCGGTGGTCGCCTGCAGGCCGTAGAGGTAGGCGCGCGTGTCGACGGCCGAGAGGTCGCCGAACAGCTCGCGCACCTGCTCGAACTGACGGGTCGGCGCCGGGAAGAGGAGCCGGTTGAGCGTGTGCCGACGCGTCGCGGCATCGCCGCCCTGCTCGTCGTCGCGCAGGCCGTCCTCGTCCTCCGAGGTCAGGTCCTCGACGCCGATCTTGACGTCGCGGCCTTCGAGCACCTTGCTGCGGAACGGCTCGGGCCAGCCGCCGGGGAGGTCACCCAGCTCCCCCGCCATGAAGCCGATCACCGAGTCGGGGATGTCGTACTTCTGCGGGTTCTGCTCGAAGTCGGCCGGGTCGGCGTCCACCGCGACGAGCGCGAGGGCGAGGTCGCCCACGACCTTCGATGAGGGCGTGACCTTCGGCGGACGGCCGAGCATGCGGTTGGCGGCCGCGTACGCGTCCTCGACCTTCTCGAACTGGTCGCCGAGGCCGAGCGCGATCGCCTGCTGACGCAGGTTGGAGAGCTGCCCGCCCGGGATCTCGTGGTGGTAGACGCGACCGGTCGGGCCGGGGAGACCCGACTCGAACGGCTTGTAGGCGCGGCGCACCGCCTCCCAGTACGGCTCGAGCGCATCGACCGCGTCGAGCGAGATGCCCGTGTCGCGCTCGGTGTGCGCAGTCGCCGCGACGAGCGCGGAGAGCGACGGCTGGCTCGTCGTGCCGGCCATCGGCGCGCTCGCGACGTCCACCGCGTCGGCGCCCGCGCGGCTCGCCGCGAGGAGCGTGGCGAGCTGGCCGCCGGCCGTGTCGTGCGTGTGCACGTGCACCGGCTGGTCGAAGCGCTCGCGCAGGGCCGAGACGAGCTTCTCGGCGGCCTCCGCGCGGAGCAGCCCCGCCATGTCCTTGATCGCGAGGATGTGCGCGCCCGATTCGACGATCTGCTCCGCGAGGCGCAGGTAGTAGTCGAGCGTGTAGAGGTCCTCGGCCGGGTTGAGCAGGTCGCCGGTGTAGCACATCGCGACCTCGGCGACCGAGGTGCCGGTCGCGAGCACGGCGTCCACGGCGGGGCGCAACTGCTCGACGTCGTTGAGCGCGTCGAAGATGCGGAAGATGTCGACCCCGGTCGACGCCGCCTCGGCGACGAAGGCGTCGGTCACGCGCGTCGGGTACGGCGTGTACCCGACCGTGTTCCGCCCGCGCAGCAGCATCTGGATCGCGATGTTCGGCAGGGCCTCGCGCATGACGGCGAGGCGCTCCCACGGGTCCTCGCCGAGGAAGCGGAGCGCGACGTCGTAGGTCGCGCCGCCCCAGGCCTCGACGCTCAGGAGCCCGGGCGTCAGACGCGCGACGTGCGGCATGACGGCGACGAGGTCCTTCGTGCGCACGCGGGTCGCGAGGAGCGACTGGTGCGCGTCGCGGAACGTCGTCTCGGTGACGGCGAGGGCCGTCTGCTTGCGCAGCGACGATGCGAACCCGGCGGGGCCGAGCTCCAGGAGCCGCTGCCGCGACCCGGCGGGCGCCGGCGCGTCGAGGTCGACGACCGGGAGCTTGATGGCCGGATCGTAGGCGCCCGCGCCGTCGCCGTTCGGCTGGTTGACCGTGACGTCGGCGAGCCAGTTGAGGATCTTGCTGCCGCGGTCGCGCGACTCGCGTGCGTGGAACAGCTCCGGCCGCTCCTCGATGAACTTCGTCGAGAGGTCGCCCGCCTGGAACGCCGGGTCGGCGAGCACCGCCTGGACGTACGAGATGTTGGTCGTCACGCCGCGGATGCGGAACTCCGCGAGCCCGCGCTCCGCCCGTCGCACCGCGGTCGGGTAGTCGCGCCCGCGGGCGATCATCTTGGCGAGCATCGAGTCGAAGTGGGGACTGATCTGCGCGCCCGTCGCGACCGTGCCGCCGTCGAGCCGGATGCCGGCGCCGCCCGGCGAGCGGTAGGACGTGATCTTGCCGGTGTCGGGCCGGAAGCCGGCCGCCGGGTCCTCGGTCGTGATGCGCACCTGGATCGCGGTGCCGCGGAGCTGGATGTCGTCCTGGTGCAGGCCGAGATCGGCGAGCGTCTCGCCGGACGCGATCCGTATCTGCGACTGGACGAGGTCGACGTCCGTGACCTCCTCGGTGACCGTGTGCTCCACCTGGATGCGCGGGTTCATCTCGATGAACACGTGCTGCCCGGCGCGGTCGCCCTCGGTGTCGAGCAGGAACTCGACCGTGCCGGCGTTGACGTAGCCGATCGACTTCGCGAACGCGATCGCGTCGCGGTAGAGCGCCTGGCGGATCGACTCGTCGAGGTTCGGAGCCGGCGCGATCTCGACGACCTTCTGGTTGCGCCGCTGGATCGAGCAGTCCCGCTCGAAGAGGTGGACCGTCTCCCCCGTGCCGTCGGCCAGGATCTGCACCTCGATGTGCCGCGGCCGGATCACCGCCTGCTCGAGGAACATCGTCGGGTCGCCGAACGCGGAGTCCGCCTCGCGCATCGCGGCCTCGAGCGCCGGACGCAGCTCGTCCTTCGTCTCGACACGGCGCATCCCGCGCCCGCCGCCGCCCGCGACGGCCTTCGCGAAGATCGGGAAGCCGATCTCGTCGGCGCCGGCCAGCAGCTCCTCGATGTCGCGGCTCGCCGGGGTCGACTTCAGCACGGGCACGCCAGCCGCGATCGCGTGCTCCTTGGCCGTGACCTTGTTGCCGGCCATCTCGAGCACGTGACTGCCGGGGCCGATGAAGGTGATGCCGGCGTCGGCGGCCGCCTGCGCCAGATCCGGGTTCTCGGAGAGGAAGCCGTAGCCGGGGTAGATCGCGTCGGCCCCCGACTCCTTGGCGACGCGGATGATCTCGCTCACGTCGAGGTAGGCGCGGACCGGGTGGCCCTCCTCCCCGATCAGGTAGGCCTCGTCGGCCTTCAGCCGGTGCAGCGAGTTGCGGTCCTCGAACGGGTAGACCGCGACGGTCTTCGCACCCAGTTCGTACGCCGCCCGGAAGGCGCGGATCGCGATCTCGCCGCGGTTGGCCACCAGGATCTTCTTGAACACACAGGTCCTCTCGTCGGGTGGCGTGGGGAAGGGGCCCTCCCAGCGTAGTGACGCTAGGCTCGGTGCTCGTGCATGTGCTGAGCGTGAGCTCCCTCAAGGGGGGCGTGGGAAAGACCACCGTCACGCTCGGCCTCGCCTCGGCGGCCTTCGCGAAGGGCATCTCGACCCTCGTCGTCGACCTCGATCCGCAGTCCGACGTCTCGACCGGCATGGACATCGCGATCTCCGGCCACCTGAACGTGGCCGACGTGCTCGCCTCCCCCAAGGAGAAGATCGTCCGGTCGGCCATCGCGCCGTCGGGCTGGACCCGCGGACGCACCGGCACGGTCGACGTGCTGATCGGGTCGCCCTCGGCGATCAACTTCGATGGACCGCACCCGTCGATCCGCGACATCTGGAAGCTCGAGGAGGCGCTCGCGCACGTCGAGCGCGACTACGAGCTCGTGCTCATCGACTGCGCCCCGTCGCTCAACGCGCTCACCCGCACGGCGTGGGCGGCCTCGGATCGCGTCGCCGTCGTGACCGAGCCGGGCCTGTTCTCGGTCGCCGCCGCGGACCGCGCGCTCCGGGCGATCGAGGAGATCCGCCGCGGGCTCTCCCCGCGCCTGCAGCCGCTCGGCATCATCGTCAACCGCGCACGGGTCCAGTCGCTCGAGCACCAGTTCCGCATCAAGGAGCTGCGCGACATGTTCGGCCCGCTCGTGCTCTCGCCCCAACTGCCCGAGCGCACCTCGCTCCAGCAGGCGCAGGGGGCTGCGAAGCCGCTGCACGTGTGGCCCGGCGAGAGCGCTCAGGAGATGGCGCGCAACTTCGACCAGCTGCTCGAGCGGGTCATGCGCACGTCGACGATCTCGGGAGCACCGGCCACGGTTCCCACCTCGGCGTAAGACGCCGCGGGTCTCGATACGCCGGCGGCGCCGGCTCCCCGATCCGCGTCAGGACGCGCGGGCGGCGCGACGCGCGGCGAGCTCGTCCATGGGGTCGGACGCGGCCACGGAGTCCATCTCGACGAGGTCGGACTCGACCTCACGCAGGACCTTGCCGACCGCGATGCCGAAGACGCCCTGGCCGCGACTCACGAGGTCGATGACCTCGTCGTTCGAGGTGCAGAGGTAGACGCTCGCGCCGTCGCTCATGAGCGTGGTCTGGGCGAGGTCGTAGATGCCGGCCTCACGGAGCTGCTCGACCGCCACGCGGATCTGCTGCAGCGAGATGCCGGTGTCGAGCAGGCGCTTGACGAGCTTGAGCACGAGGATGTCGCGGAATCCGTACAGGCGCTGCGATCCGGAGCCGGCCGCCCCGCGGATCGTCGGCTCGACGAGCTGCGTGCGGGCCCAGTAGTCGAGCTGGCGGTAGCTGATGCCGGCGGCCTTCGCGGCGACGGTGCCGCGGTAGCCGGCGCCCTCCTCCAACTCGGGGAGACCGTCGGTGAAGAGCAGACCGTCAGCGAAGCGCGCCTGCTCGGTGCGGTCGACTTCGCTCATGCGCGCGCTCCTCATGTCGGGTCCCGTCGTTAGCTGACGCTAACCCTCAGGTTGAAGTTGAGGTTCAACTTCCTGTGCTTTCTCACGGTACCGGTGCAGCACCGGGGCGACAACGAGGCGCCGGGCGTGTCGCGACGGAATCGCGATCCGGGTTCGCTCAGAGACGCGAGAGCGCGGAGCGGATGAGGCTCGACCGGACCAGCTCCAGCTGGCCCGCGATCTCACGAGCGAGCTCCATCGCCTTGGCCCGGCTCGACGCGTCGGCGCGGCGTGCGGTGGGGATCAGGGCGCTCTCGATGAGGCCCAGCTCGCGCTCCGCGGCGGCGCGGAATCCGCGCAGGTGCCGCGGCTCGATGCCCGAGCGCTGCAGTTCGACGAGCGCCTTGAGCACGACGAGCGACTCGTCGCTGAACGTGTCGCCGGCCGGCACGAGCGACGCGGTGATCGCGTCGTTCAGGAGCATCGGCGTGGCGCTCGACTCGCGCACCAGCTCCTCGCGGGTGAGCTTGCGGGCGGCGGGGAGGATGGATGGCGCGGCGGACATCTGCACGCCGCCCGGGAGCACCGGCTCACGCCCCGCGTCGAGGTCGTCGAGGTAGCCGCGGATCACCTTGAGCGGCAGGTAGTAGTCGCGCTGCATCGTGAGCACGAGGCGCAGGCGCTCGAGATCGGTCGGGGAGAACTTGCGGTAGCCGGACTCCGTGCGCGACGGGGTGACGAGCTGGCGCTCCTCGAGGAAGCGGAGCTTCGACGGCGACAGGTCAGGGAACTCCGGACTCAGACGCTGGAGCACCTGACCGATGCTGAGGAGACCGGCCCCCGAAGAGGATTTCGCCCCGGAAGCCTGCGGCTTCGGGGCTGTCGCGCCGGCTCTCACCGGCCGAGCTGCGCCAGGTCGAGACGCGACGCGTAGAAGGTGAGGCGGAACTTGCCGACCTGCACCTCGGCTCCATCGCTCAGGAGCGCCGACTCGATGCGCACCCCGTCGAAGTAGGTGCCGTTGAGCGACCCGAGGTCCTTGACCTGGAAGACACTGCCGACGCGGCTGAACTCCGCGTGACGGCGCGAGACGGTGACGTCGTCGAGGAAGATGTCCGCGTCCGGGTGTCGACCCGCGATCGTCGAGTCGGCGTCGAGCAGGAACCGCGCGCCCACGTTCGGTCCGCGGCGCACGATGAGCAGCGCTGAGCCGGACGGGAGCGAGGCGATCGCCTCCTGCTCTTCCGGTGAGACGCCCGCCTCCATCGCCTTCAGCTGCTGGGCGAAGTCGTCGGCGAAATGGACCGTGGTGTCGTTCCCGGGGTTCGCCGGAGTCACCTCCGACGCGGTGGTCGGCGTCGACTCGGGAGCGTGCTCCTCGTGCGGGTCGTCGGCCATGTGATCCCCTTCCTTAGCGGTCCACCCTAGCCGATGCCTCGGCGCCGGAGTCCTCCGGAATCCGGATCACGCGACTGGTCTGGATGGCGTACACGATGCCCGCCCACCAGTACAGGAAGACGCCCCAGAGGGCCGCCGCCCAGCCGATCGGTTCGGCCCACGCGTCGAGGTGCGGGAAGGCCGCGCCGAGCACCAGGACGGGCATCGCGACGAGCAGCAGGAAGGTGCCCATCTTGCCGAGATGGTGCACCGGGAGCGGCCCGTAGCGGTGCTGGGCGAGGATCACGCCGAGCACGAGCAGCAGGACGTCGCGCGCCACGATGAGCCCCACCAACCACCACGGGAGGAACCCGCGGATCGCGAGGCCGATGAGCGTGGAGAAGATGAACAGGCGGTCCGCGGCCGGATCGAGGAGCTGTCCCACCCGGCTGACCTGGTTGAAGTGGCGGGCGACGTAGCCGTCGACGAAGTCGGTGACGCTCGAGACCACGAGGGTCACGAGCGCCCAGAGGTACTGCTCGGTGATGAGCAGCACGAGGAAGACCGGGATCAGCAGCAGCCGCACGCAGCTGAGCGCGTTCGGGACCGTCACGACGCGGGAGCTGACGACGGCCGAGGGCACGGCCCCAGGCTATCGGCCGGGTCGACGGGCGGCTCCGGATAGCCTGGCGGGATGTCGCCCCTCCTCGTCGCGCTGATCGTCGCGGCCGCCGTCTGCGTGTTCTGCTGGGTCGCCTCCGTGATCACGAAGGACACGTCGTGGGTCGACCGGATCTGGTCGATCGTGCCCGTGGTCTACGTGTGGATCTTCGCGGTCGCGGCCGGCTTCCGGGATCCGCGGCTCGACGTCATGGCCGTTCTGGTGCTCCTCTGGGGCGCGCGGCTGACCTTCAACTTCGCCCGCAAGGGCGGGTACTCGGGCGTCGGCGGCGACCACGAGGACTACCGCTGGGCGGTGCTGCGAGGGCGGATGAACCCCGTGCTGTTCCAGATCTTCAACGTTCTCTTCATCGTGCTGTTCCAGAACGCGGTGCTGTTCCTCATCGCCGCGCCAGCCTGGACCGCGTTCCAGCACCGCACGCCGTTCGGCGTGCTCGACGTGCTCCTCGCGATCCTCTTCCTCGCCTTCCTGGTCGGCGAGGCGGCCGCCGATCAGCAGCAGTGGAGCTTCCACCGCTGGAAGGCGGCGGAGCGCGCCGCGGGACGGGAGCCGTCCCCGCGGTTCCGGCAGACGGGGCTGTTCCGCGTGTCGCGGCATCCCAACTTCTTCTTCGAGAACGCGCAGTGGTGGGTCATCGCGGCGTTCGGCCTGGTCGCGGCGCGCGGGCTCGACTGGACGATGCTCGGCATCGTGCTCCTGCTCGCGGTCTTCATCGGCTCGACGCAGTTCACCGAAGCCATCACGAAGGGCAAGTACCCCGAGTACGCGGAGTACCAGCGACGGACGTCGGCGGTCATCCCCTGGTTCCCGCGGCGTGTGCGGGACGAGGCGGCGCGGACCGCGGGCTAGCCTGGCGCGCATGTCCTGCATCCGGTTCAACACGCCCGCCCAGCGCGCGCAGCTGGCGCGGATGGCCCCCTCGATGCTCACCCCGGAGGAGCTCGCGGCGCAGCATCCTGCTCCCCCGGTGACCGAGAGCAAGATCCGCCGGATCCGGCTGCTCGCGAGCGACGCGAACCCCAAGATCCGTGCCAGCGCGGCCGCGAGCCACCACCTGCCCGAGGACGTCGCCGCGGAGCTCGCGGCCGATCCCGACGCGGAGGTCCGCCGCTGGCTCGCCCGCAACGAGACGGTGTCGTGCGACCTGCTCCGCCGGCTCGCGCACGACGACGAGGAGACCGTGCGCGCGTTCGTCGCGGTCAACTACTACGCCCCCGAGGACGCGATGGCCGAGCTGGCCGACGACGACTCGGCGACGGTCCGCGGACTCGTCGAGTGGAAGGCGTCGCTGCGGGAGACGGCGGGCGCTCCGGCCTGAGCGCCGGTCCCCCTTAACGCCGACACCCCCCTTGGGGGGACGATCCCCCTTCCGCCCCACGGCCGCGGCGTCCTACACTCGTCCCACGATCTCGGGGGAGATCACTCAGGGGGACAGCATGAGCCGGAACAAGGCCGCACGCGCTCGGGCTCGCGCGATCCAGGCGCTCGCCTATCGCGCCTGGTATCTCGCTCCGGCCACGGCCGCCCTCCCGTCGCTCGACGTGCTGACCGACCCGGCCCTGCAGCGCCGCGAGAAGACGCGCCAGCTGCGACGCGCCCAGGTCGGCCTGTTCGACACGCTCGCGCCGGTCGAGCCGAGCCGCCTCGCCGCCTAGCCGGCCGCCTCGAGCCGCGCGCGCAGGTCGGGCCAGCTCGCCCCGAATCCCGGATGCAGCGGCAGCTCCGCGACCTCGGCGAACGGGGTCCAGCTCAGCTCCACGCTCTCGGCGTCGCCGACGAACGGCTCGAACGTCTCGCGCGCGCGGGCCAGGACCGTCGTGTACGACCAGTAGCCGAGGTCGAGGACCGAGGTTCCGATGACCTCGACGAGAGCCGGCGGGACCCCCGCCTCCTCGTCCGCCTCGCGGATGGCGGCCTGCTCCGGCGTCTCGTCGCCCTTGCGCGCGCCGCCGGGGATGCCCCAGGTGCCGCCCAGATGACTCCAGACCGCGCGGAGCTGCAGGAGCACCCGGCCGTCGTCGGCGATGAGGAGGCCCGCCGCGCCGTGCGCTCCCCAGAAGCGGCCCTGCGCTCCCTCGACCCAGACGTCCTCGGGGCCGTGCGGGCGCCGCTGCGTCGGGTCGTGCTGCGCGCGGGTCATGCGGTCAGCCTAAGCCGGTGGATCCGTTCACCCCGTTGTCGGACGACCTGTCTACCCTCGGCTGCATGGCATCCGGCATCGTTCCCCCGTACCTCCTCACGCATCTGGCCCAGACCGACCAGCCGCACCTGCAGGACGCCGCCCTCGCCGCGCGGCGCACTCTGAGCCACGACGACGACCGCCGGGCCGCGCGCCTCACGCTGAGCATCGAGGGGGGCAGCCTCGTCGCGGAGATGAGCGACGCGCCCACCCGCACGATCTTCGACGCGAAGCACACGGACACGCTCCCCGGCACGAAGGTGCGCGGCGAGGGCGACGGGCCCGTGCAGGATGTCGCGGTGAACGAGGCCTACGACGGGCTCGGCGCCACCTTCGCGCTCTACTCCGAGGTCTACGGCCGCAACTCGATCGACGGGCAGGGTCTTCCCCTCGACGGCACCGTGCACTACGAGAAGGGCTACGACAACGCGTTCTGGAACGGCGAGCGCATGGTGTTCGGCGACGGCGACGGTCAGGTGTTCGGGCGCTTCACGATCTCGGTCGACGTAATCGGGCACGAGCTCACCCACGGCGTCACGCAGTACACGGCCGGGCTGATCTACAAGGACCAGGCGGGCGCCCTCAACGAGTCGATCTCCGACGTGTTCGGCTCGCTCGTGCTGCAGTACGCGAAGAAGCAGACCGCCGCGCAGGCCAGCTGGCTCATCGGGCAGGGGCTGTTCACGAAGCAGGTGAAGGGCGTCGCGCTCCGCTCCATGAAGGCGCCCGGCACGGCGTACGACGACCCGGTGCTCGGCAAGGACCCGCAGCCGGCGACCATGGCGGACTACGTCGAGACCACGGACGACGACGGCGGCGTGCACACGAACTCCGGCATCCCGAACCACGCGTTCTACCTGATCGCGACGAAGATCGGCGGCCATGCCTGGGAGACGGCGGGCCGGATCTGGTACGACACCCTGCTCGCCGGGATGAAGCCGACCACCGACTTCGCGGGCTTCGCGGCTCTCACGCTCGCGGCGGCCACCAAGCGCTACGGTGAGGATTCGGCCGAGGCCGACGCGGTCCGCGCCGGCTGGTCGGGAGTGGGAGTGGACATCGATGGCGGGCGCACGAGCTGAGCACTCTGCGGTCGAGCTGCAGATCCTCGTCGTGCGGTCGGGCGGGTTCGCCGGGCTCACCCAGCGCTGGTCCGTCGACGAGCGCGACCCCGCCGACGACTGGATCGCGCTGGTCGAGGCGTGCCCGTGGGACGCGGTCGGCGAGGATCCGGCGAGCCGCGACCGCTTCGTCTGGCGGATCGAGGCGCGCATGGCGCGGCGCCACCGGGAGGCGTCCGTGCCCGACAGCCTCCTCACGGGCCCGTGGCGCGACCTCGTCGAGCGGGTGCAGAAGGACGGCACGGGTGCCTGACTCCCGCGTCGACTCGTGGCTCTGGGCCGTGCGCCTCGTGAAGACGCGCTCGGCCGCGACCGCGCTCTGCAAGGCCGGCCACGTGCGCGTCAACGGGGACCGCGCCAAGCCCGCGCAGCACCTCAGGACCGGCGACGAGGTGCGCTTCGCGGTCGAGGGCGGGTCGCCGCGCGTCGTGGTGGTGCGGAATCCGGAGCTCGTCAAGCGCGTCGGCGCACCCATCGCGCAGGCGGCCTACGAGGACAACAGCCCGCCGCCTCCGCCGCCCGAGGAGCGGTTCTTCACGGGCGTCCGCGATCGCGGCGCGGGGCGGCCGACCAAGCGCGACCGCCGCGATATCGAGCGGCTGCTCGGGCGCGACTGATCAGGCGGCGGAACCCGCGGCGGGCAGCTCCTCGAGGCCCTTCTCGATCGCCGCGATGACCGTCGGGTCGTCGGGCTTCGTCGTCGGGCGGAAGCGCGAGACCTCGCCGCTCGGCGCGATCACGAACTTCTCGAAGTTCCACTGGATCCGGCCGCCCTTGCCCTCGGCGGTCTTCACCTGGTGGAGCTCGGAGTACAGCGGGTGCTTGTTGCGCCCGTTCACCTTGATCTTGTCCATGAGCGGGAAGGTGACGCCGTAGGTGGTGGAGCAGAACTCCTTGATGTCGTCGGTCGAGCCCGGCTCCTGGCCCATGAACTGGTTGCAGGGGAAGCCGAGCACGGTGAAGCCGCGGTCCGCGTAGTCCTTCTGCAGCTGCTCCAGCTGCTCGTACTGCGGGGTGAGTCCGCACTTCGACGCGACGTTCACGACCAGCACGACCTTGTCGGCGTAGTCGCCCAGGGTGGCGGTGCCGCCGTCGATGGTGGTGAGTTCGATGTCCCGGATGTTCCCCGCGGTGGCCATGAAGGCGAATGTATCTCCGGCGCCATGCCGGTCGCTGGACGTAGCCTGAAATCATGGCGACCGAGTTCCTGCACGACGAGGCGGCGCACCGGTACACGATGGTGGTGGGCGGCGAGCGCGTGAGCTTCCTCGACTACCGGGACCACGGCTCCTCGGTCGTGTTCCACCACACCGTCACCGTGCCGCAGTACCGCGGGCGCGGGTTCGCGGCCAAGCTCGTCGAGCACGCGGTGGACGACGTCGAGCGCGCAGGGCGCGGTCCCATCACGCCGACCTGCTGGTTCGTCGCGGAGTGGTTCGACCGGCACCCGGAGCGCGCGGGGCTCCTCGCCGCGCGGTAGACGCCATGACGACCGCGATGTTCCCGCTCGGGATGGTGCTGCTGCCGCACATGCCGCTGCCGCTGCGCCTGTTCGAGCGCCGCTACCTCGTGATGCTCGGCCGGCTCCTCGACGAGGACGAGCCGGAGTTCGGCGTCGTGCTCATCGAGCGCGGGCGCGAGTCCGGTGACCAGGACGGCCAGACGCGCTTCGACATCGGCACGATGGCGCGCATCACGCATGTGGCCGCCGGCGAGGACGACGTCCAGCTGCTCGCGCGCGGCACCCGGCGCGTCGAGGTCGTGGAGTGGCTGCCGGACGACCCGTACCCGCAGGCCGTGGTGCGCGAGCTCCCGGAGCTCGAATGGCACGAGGACCTGCGGGAGCTGCACGCCCGCGCCGAGGAGGTGGTCCGTCGATTCCGCCTGCGTGTCTCCGAGTTCGCCGAGCTCGGCGCCGACCTCGACGTGGAGCTCGACGACGACCCGGTCGCCTCCGCGTGGCAGCTCGCCGGGATCGCACCCCTCGGCCCGCTGGACCAGCAGCGCCTGCTGCGCGCGGGCACGCTCCGCGAACTGCTCTCGCGCCTCATCGAGGCGGTCGAGGAGGCGTCGCAGGTGCTCGGCGCGACCGCGATCGATGCGATGGACGAGGAGCTCGCGGAGCTGCTCGGGGAGCCGGACGACGACGCCGACGACGACGGGCCGGATCGCTAGCCGAGTTCGGCGGCGAGCTCCCGCGCCCGCGCGAGGGCCGCGTCGAGCGACGCCTCCCCCTCCTCGCGCCGCGCCGCGAACACGTCGAGGTCGGCCGCGAGCGTGAGCTGGGCCACGATCCGCTGCGGAGCCATGCCCATCGATGCGCCGAGGACGACCTCGAGCGCGGCCGTCCCGTGGTCCCACTCGAGCGGGTTGTCGTCGTCGCCGTACGCTCCGCCGCGGCTCGACACGAGCACGACGGGCCGGTCGCGGAGCGGCAGCTCCTCCGGCGGGAAGCCGGCGGTCACGCCGGGGACGTGCACGTGGTCCAGCCAGGCCTTGAGGGTCGACGGCATCGAGTAGTTGTACATCGGGACCGCGACCAGCACGACGTCGGCGGCCAGCAGCTCCGCGATGTAGGCCTGCTGCCCGGCCTCCCACACGGCCGGTCGCTCGCCCGGGATGACGCCCGACGGCCAGTGCAGCGACGACGACGGCAGGTGCGGGGGCGGATCCGCGTGCAGGTCGCGCGCGACGACGACGTGATCGGGGCCGAGGGCGGTCCACGCGTCGGCGAAGGCCGAGGTGATGGCGCGGGAGCGCGAGCGGTCACCGGAGGCGGAGGAGTCGAGACGGAGCAGGGTGGGCATCGGGTCCACGGTAGTGCTGAGGTGGAGGCATGGACGAGACGCCCGCGTACCGCGCCGCCGACATCCGGGCGGCGGAGCAGCCGCTCCTCGACGCGGGAGCGCCCCTCATGGCGCGCGCTGCGGCGGGGCTGGCGCGGGAGCTGCGGGCGTTCGACGGGCCGCTGCTCGTGCTGGCGGGGGCGGGCAACAACGGCGGTGACGCCCTGTTCGCGGCGGCCGAGCTCGCAGCGGAGGGCCGAGCCGTGCGCGTCCTCGTGCTCGCCGATCGCGTGCACGAGGAGGGGCTCGCCGCGGCGATCGCGGCCGGGGCGACCCGGCACGAGGTCTCCGAGGCGGTCGCGCTCGCCCGTGGTGCGATCGTCGTCGACGGGATCCTCGGGACCGGCAGCGCCGGACGTCCCGCGCTCCGCGGCACGGCACGCGCTGTCGTCGAGGCGCTCCGTCCGCTCGCACCGACGACGATCGCGGTGGACCTGCCGAGCGGCTTGGACGCCGATACGGGCGCCGTCCCGGATCCCGCGGTCCTGCGCGCCGCCGTCACGGTCACGTTCGGCGCGATGAAGGCGGGACTGCGGCGCGAGCCGGGCGCGTCCTACGCCGGCCGGGTCGTGGTGATCGACATCGGCCTCGACCTGAGCGCGGTCACACCGCTGCCCTGACGGGCGTCAGCCGGAAGATCCGTAGCACGCGTCCCGAGGTGCGCTCGTAGCCGCGGTATCCGGGCCAGTGGTCCTCGAGCTCGCGCCAGACGGCCTCGCGCTCGTCGTCGCCGATCAGGACGGCTCTCACGGGGATCCGCGTGCCGCGCAGGCTCACTGCCGCATCCGGGTGCTTCAGCAGGTTGGCCGTCCAGGCGGGGTGCGCGTCGCGCGCGAAGTTGCTGCCGGTCACGAGCATCCGCCCGTCGGGCTCCGGGCAGTACATGAGGGTGGAGTCGCGCTCCTCGCCGGACTTCGCGCCGATCGTGTGGAGCACGAGCGACGGGAGCAGGAGCCCGCTCAGCTGCACTCGCCCGCCGGTGAGACGCACCATCATCCGCTCGAGCGGCGGCATGAGGGTCGGCCCCATCCGCCGGAACAGCAGCGTGCGCGAGAACCAGGCGACGGGGCGGCGGAACAGGCGGGGCAGCACGAGAAGATTCTGCCCGGGCGGGCCACCTCCGAGGGATCAGGGACTCGGAGGCGCCTCGCGCCCGGGCAGAACCGGTCTGGATGCGCCTACCGCGTGGGCGGCACCGGGTCGGTCTCCACCGACTCGGCTCCCTCGAGGAGCGCGGGAGCGGCCGCGAGGGCCTTCGGTCGCGCGATCGACAGCACGATCGTGTAGACGATGCCGACGACGATCAGCAGCACCGAGCAGAGCGGCAGCCAGGCGGCCGGTCCCTCCTGCCCGGGCCGCAGGTTGCCCCAGATCGGGATCGCGAGCACCGCGACGCCGATCACCGGGACGACCAGCCACAGGAAGGGGTTCTTGCGGATGCCGCGCGCGCGGAACCGGAAGTACTGCACGAAGAGCGCGACGTTCGTGACCGTGTACATGACGACCACGCCGAAGATGCCGAAGCTCGGCAGGAAGCCGACCGCGGATCCCGGATCGGAGACGATCGCCGCGATGACGCCGACGACGATGCTCGGCGCGACGAACGCGATCGCCGCGGCCCACGGGGTCTTGAACCGGGCGCTCGTCGCCGCGAGACCGCGCGGCCAGAGGCCCCCTCGCCCGCCCGCGAAGAGCACGCGCGCGGTCTGCGTGTTCGCCGCGATGTAGGAGCTCGTCACGCTGATCAGGAAGATCGCCGCCAGGAACGGCACCATGACGACGCCGCCGACGTGCAGGAAGGCCGCGCCGGCCGTGGCGAACGGATTGCCGTCCTTCGCGAGGGCTGCGCCGTCGTTGCCGAATGCCGCGACCATCGCCCACGAGCCGAGCGTGTAGATGAGCCCGCTGATGACGACGGAGCCGACGAGCGCGATCGGGACGTTGCGCCGCGGGTTCGCGGTCTCCTCCGCGAGCGGGGCCGACGCCTCGAACCCGCCGAAGGCGACGACCGCGAGGCTGAAGGCGAGGAAGATGTTCGATGCCTCCGTCCCGTGCGGCCACGCGAAGGCGGCGCTGGACAGTCCCTCGGTCCCGCCCTGGAACAGCACCGCGAAGGTGATGATGAGCAGCACCACGACCTCGATGAGGTACAGCACCACGGTCACGCGGACGCCGAACTGGAGACCGAGGATCACGGGCACGGTCACGATCACGCCGTAGATGATCGTCGTCACGATCGTCAGAGCCGTGTGCGTCCCGGTCACCTGGAACACGGTCGTCACGATGTAGTCGCCGACGTAGATGTAGATGCCGGCGAACGTGATCATGTAGCCGACGATCGTGATGACGCCCGTGGCCGTCCCGACCCGGGCGCCGAAGGTGCGGCTGATGTAGGTCAGGAACGATCCCGAGCTCGGGTAGACGCTCGAGAACTGGGCGAGGGCGAGGCCGGTGGCCAGGAAGCCGACGGTCGAGATGAGGAAGACCAGCGGCACCGAGGCGCCCGCCAGGCTCGCGATGAGGCCGGTGGTGAAGAACAGGTTGAAGGCAGGCGCGATCTGCGCCAGGCCGGGCAGCATGACGCCGAGCAGTCCCAGCTTCTTAGCGGGTGCGAGCGCCTCGCCCGCGGGGGCGGTTGCGGTCATTCGTGGGGTCCGTTCTCGAGCAGGAAGTCGACGAATGCGGAGTTGAACTCGTCGGGGTGCTCCCAGATGCAGCCGTGGCCGCCCGGGGTGGTGCGGAACGTGGAGCCGGGGATCAGCTCCGAGAGCTCGCGGGACAGCCGGGTGGGGATCAGGATGTCCTCCTCCCCCGCGAGCACCAGGGTGGGGATCTCCGCGAGCTCGCCCAGCCGGGCGGACTCGTCGAAGTTCTGGATCACGGCCAGCTGCGCCAGGTACGCCGGCACCGGCTGGTCCATGTAGCGCATCGCGGTCTCGAACTCCGCGAGCTCGTCGCCGCGCTCGCGGAAGAAGTCGAGCGTGAACGCCCACAGGGTCACGTCGCGCATGACCTGCGGCACGCCCATCGTGCTGGCCGTGTCGGCCCACATCGCGAACATCCGCGAGCAGAACGGGCCGGGCGCCGCGTACGTGCACGCGAGGGTGAGCGAGAGCAGCTCGGCGCCGTGCTTCAGCGCGTAGCTCTGCGAGATCATGCCGCCCATCGAGACGCCCATGAGGTGGTAGCGGGTGAGGCCCAGGTGCTGCACGACCGCATACGCATCGTCGGCGAGCAGCTCCGCGCTGTAGGGGCCGGCAGGCTTCGACGTCCTGCCGATGCCGCGATTGTCGATCGTCACGACCCGGTACCCCGCCGCGAGCAGGGCCGGGGTCTGGTATCCCCAGCTCTCGAGCTCGTCGGCGAGGCCGTTGATGAGTACGACGGTCTCGGGGCCGTCGCCCTCGACCTCGTAGCGGATGTCGATGTCGTTGGCGGGGAGGAAGGGCATGGCGTCTCCTAGCTCTCGGGGGTGGTGCCGGGCTCGGCGTCGGGATGCGTGCGGTGGTGGAGCGCGCGGAGGACCTCCGCGGTCAGGGAGAAGTGGATGCCGGCCAGCCGCGCGGCGTCCGAGGCCCGGCCGTCGATCACGGCCTCCGCGATCTCGGCGTGCTGGACGACGGCCCGCGCGCGCACGTCCGGGTTGTAGGGCTCGGCCTCGAATCCGAGGCTCACCTGGTGGCGGAGCCGGAGGCTCAGGTCGGCGAGCTGCGGGTTGCGCATGGCGGCCGCGATCGCGCCGTGGAACGCGAGGTCGGCCAGCCGCGACGCCTCGCGATCGCCCTCGGCGTCGACGTATCGCTGCACGCCCGCGCGAATCGCGACCTCGTCCTCGGGGGTGCGGCGTTCCGCGGCCGTCCGGGCGATCTGCTGCTCGATGAGCGAGCGGAAGTCGAGCGTCACCTCGAGCTGGGCCCACTCGGGCTCCAGCGCGCGGCGCACCATGGAATCGGAGGCCGGCCCCCACTGCGACACGACCGTCGCACCGCCGGTGCGGCCACGGGTCACCTTCACGTAGCCGAGCGCCGAGAGGCGGGTGAGCGCCTCGCGCACGGTCGTCGGACTCACTTCGAGGCTCGCCGCGAGCTCCGGGATCGTCGGGAGCTTCTGCCCCACCACGAAGTGCCCGAGGGCGATCGCCGTCACGAAGCGGTCGGCGATGCGGGCGGCCGCCGTCTCGGCGACGAGGGGGCGCAGGGCGCCGCCCGCGGCGTCCGCCGCGCGCGCGCTCATCGCGCGAACCAGTCGCGCAGGAGCCGCGCGACGACGCGCGCGCACTCGGCGATGCTGGCGATCTCGACGGCCTCGTCGGTGCCGTGCATGTTCTTCGTGCGCGGTCCGTATGCGGCGGCCGGCACGCCGAAGCGGTTGACGTAGAAGCGCGCGTCGGTCGTCGAACCCATGCTCACGAGCGCGGGAGCGGCACCGTGGACCTCGTGGTGCGCCGCGGTGATCGCCCGCACGAGGGCGGTGTTCGGATCCTGCGCGTAGCCCTCGGCACGGAAGCCGTTCATCCGCAGCACGGGCGGGTGCTCCGCGAGCCACGGGTCGGCCGCCGCCGCGGTCCGGACGGCGGCGGCGACGCGCTCGAAGGCCTCGTCGCTCGTCCAGGACCGGGGGTGGCCGACCCGCACGCCGAGGCGCGCGACCGGGGGGACGCTCGAGATCCAGTCGCCGGCACCGATCGTGCCGACGCTGACGTTGTAGGGGTGCGCGATCGCGGCGAACGCCGGGTCGGGATCCGCGATGTGCGCCGCGTTGACCTCGTCCTCGAAGGTGTGGAGCGCGGCGATGAGCCCGGGCACCGAGAGGATCGGGTTCACGGCGCCGCCCGCGGCCTCCGCATGCGCGGCGCGCCCCGGGATCTCGATCTCGACCCAGATGATCCCGATGCCCGCGAGCAGGATGTCGAGCTCGGTCGGCTCGAGGAGCAGCGCCGCGTCGGCGACGTGGCCGGCGCGCGCGGCGGCGAGGGTGCCGTTGCCGGTGTACTCCTCCTCGATCGCGGCGACCCAGCCGAGCCGCCCGTCGCCCAACCAGCCCGGCTCCACCGCGTCCAGCGCCCAGAGCGCGAGGAGCCCGGCGGCGAACCCGCCCTTCATGTCGCCGGCGCCGCGACCGTGCAGCCAGCCGTCGACGATCGTGGGCTGGAACGGCGGCGTGGTCCAGGGGCCGTGCTCGTCGGCGGGGACGACGTCCATGTGGCCGTTGATGAGGAGGCTGCGGCCGCCGCCCGCGCCGCGGGTCCCGACGATGTCGTAGCGGCCGGCGTACGACTGGCGGGGCACGCCGGCGAGCGGGTCGGATCCGATGTCCTCGGGGATGCCGAGTCGGGTGACGTCGAAGCCGAGCTGCTCGAGCTCGCCGGCGAGGACCTCCTGCGCGCCCTGCTCCTGACCGACCGTGCTGGGCTGCGCCACCAGGCGCTCCAGCACCTCGACGGCGCGCGCCAGGCGCTCGTCGATCGCACGGTCGAGCGGGGTTGCGAGCATGGCTGCCTTTCGTACTAAACAAACAGTCTTTGTTTGTTTTCCGAGAATGTAGCGGCTGCGGGACTCGAACGGAAGATCGGAAACAGGAATGTCACATTCCGTGCCACCCGTCGATGCGTCTGCATGAATTGGGTGATTTGTCACATACTGAGTGCATGAAGAAGATCGGGTTCCTCTCGTTCGGGCACTGGTCGAACTCCGCCGGCTCGCAGACCCGCAGCGCGTCGGACGTGCTCCTGCAGTCCATCGACCTCGCGGTCGCGGCCGAGGAGATCGGAGCCGACGGCGCCTACTTCCGCGTGCACCACTTCGCCAACCAGCTCGGGAGCCCGTTCCCGTTGCTCGCGGCCGCCGGCGCGAAGACGAGCAGCATCGAGCTCGGCACCGGCGTGATCGACATGCGCTACGAGAACCCGATGTACATGGCCGAGGACGCGGGGGCGGCCGACCTCATCGCGGGCGGCCGGCTGCAGCTCGGTGTGAGCCGCGGGTCACCGGAGTCCGTCATCGACGGGTACCGCTACTTCGGCTACGAGGCGCCCGAGGGCACGACGATGAGCGACGTCGCGCGCACGAACACCGAGGTCTTCCTGCAGGTGATCGACGGGGCGCGCTTCGCGGAGCCGAATCCGCGGCCGATGTTCCCGAACGCGCACCCGGGTCCGCTCGAGATCCAGCCCCAGTCCCCCGGACTCCGCGACCGCGTCTGGTGGGGCGCCGGATCCGACGCCACGGCCGTCTGGGCGGCGGAGCAGGGCATGAACCTCATGAGCTCGACGCTCAAGCAGGACGAGAGCGGCGAGCCGCTGCACGTCCAGCAGCGCCGCCAGATCGAGAAGTTCGAGGCGGCCTGGAAGGAGGCGGGCCACGCGCGCACGCCGCGCACGTCGGTCAGTCGCTCGATCTTCGCCCTCGTGTCCGACCAGGACCGCGCCTACTTCGGGCCCGGCGGCGGGGAGCGCGAGGACAGCGTCGGCGTCATCGACGACTACCGGGCGGTCTTCGGCCGCAGCTACATCGGCGAGCCGGACCAGCTGATCGAGGAGCTGCGCCGCGACGAGGCGATCGAGGCGGCGGACACGCTGCTGCTCACGGTGCCGAACCAGCTCGGCGTCGACTACGTCGCGTCGCAGCTCGAGGCGATCATCACGCACGTCGCGCCGGCCCTCGGCTGGCGCTGAGCGGCGCGTCTCAGCCGCGCGGGATGTTCAGGCGGTCGACCGACCGCCAGAACTCGTTCTTGATCGAGGCGACGATCTTGTCGGGCGTCTCGGTCGCCGCACGCGCCGCGTTCCACGCCGTGTCGGCCTGGAACGCCGACCACTTCTGCTCGCGCTCGGCCATCGACTCCCACTCGAGCAGGTAGTGCAGCACCTGGTTCGACTCGCCGATCTCGGTCGTCCAGAACCCGGCGGGCCGGATGCCGTAGGTCTCCCAGAACGCGAACGTCACGTTCTCGAAGCGGTCGACCAGCGCGGGGAGGCGGCCGGGGAAGCAGGTGTACGCGCGGTACTCGTAGATCACGAGACCATCCTGTCGGACGATCCGCCGAGGTGCTCCCCGAAGAACGCCTCGATTCGAGCCCAGGCGTCGGCGGCGGCCTCCGGATCGGGGCCGGCGCCCATGATCGGCCGCGTGATCATGCGCATGAGGGCGGGGCCGGTCTCCGCGTCGTTGAGGAACGAGTGCCCGGCGGTCGGGTACTCCTTCACGTCGTGCGGGACGGCGTGCTCCGCCAACACGCGCTCGAGCGTCGCGGCCGCGCCCCGGAGCGACCGGTCGCGCGCGCCGTACGAGCCGACGACCGGGCAGGCGCCGGCGAGGGCGTCGAGGTCCTTCGGCAGCATGCCGTAGTTCGCCGAGGCGGCGGAGAAGCCACGACCGGCGGCGGCCGCGAGCGCGAACCCGCCGCCCATGCAGAAGCCCAGGATGCCGATCGCGCCCGTGCAGTCGGGCCGCGCCGAGAGCGCCGCCCGCGCCGACTCGATGTCGGCGAACGCCCGCCCCTCGCCCGAGCGCAGCGCGCGGAACGTCGCCCCGAGGCAACGGCGCGGACCGCCCTCCGCGAAGAGATCGGGCATGAGGGCGAGGTACCCGGCGTCGGCCAGGCGCGCCACCTGCCGGCGCATGACCTCGTTCATCCCGTACGCCTCGAAGACGAGCACGACACCCGGCCACGGGCCCGGGCCGTCGGGGACGGCGAGGGCGCCGGTCAACCCGTGGGAGCCGCCGGGCGCGTCGGGCAGGACAATGTCGTCGACGGCACGCGTCACGTCAGTCCTTCGCCGCCGAGGGGGCCGGCGCCGATGCCGCACCCAGGTCGATCGCGAGCGTCGAGGCGACCGCGCCGCCGCCGAGCGCGAGGAGCGCGGCCCACAGGCCCGCGCGCCGCTTGCCACGCAGGGCGTCGACCGACACCGGCCCGGGTCCGTCCGCGACGATCGCGAGGAGGGCCCCGATGAGCGTGAGGTTGAACTCGTACCCGCCCTTGCCGTTGAAGAAGCCGTTGCGACCGTGGACCTTGCGGATCGCCGTGATCATCGTCGCGATGAGCCCGCCCGCCGCGACGGGTGTCGCGACGCCGAGGGCGATCGCCACGCCCCCGAGGGTCTCGGTGCCGGCGACGAGCAGCGCGTTCGCCTTCGCGGGGTGCATGTTCGTGCCGGCCATCGCCTGCTCGGTGCCGGCGAGACCGCCGCCACCCCAGGATCCGGCCAGCTTCTGCAGGCCGTGGGCGGTGAAGACTCCCCCGACGATGAGGCGGAGGGCGAGCTTGCCGATCATGCGGTCCTTCCGGTCGATGATGGGTCCATCATCTCGCGGGGCGGCGGAGGTCGGAACGGCGACGGCCGAGCTCGAACCCGCCGATCAGGATCCCGATCCCGGCCCCGACGAGCATCGCCAGGCCGTGGGCATCGCCCGCGATCGTGAGCGCCGCGCCGATCGCGAGCATGACGCCGCCGATCGCGCGGACGGCGGGCCGCGTTCCCGTGAGCGCGGTGCGGATCGTGAGGGCGAGCATGGTCCCGTCGACCGCGAACGAGCTGCCACCGCCGTGCGTGTGCCACGCGAGCGCGACGAGGTTGACCAGGACGCTCGTGCCGAGGAAGGCGAGAAGGGTCCGGATCCGGCCCCACGCCTGCTCGGCGACCAGCACGACGTAGGCGACGACGACGAGGTTGAAGACGGCCGCGACGAGGCCGCCGTCCTGCGCCAGCAGGGCGGTGAGCGGGCGCCACCACTCCCCCTGCGTCAGGGTCGCCGCCGGATCGCGTTCGAGTACCCGCCCGACGGCCGGTGCCGCGAACTGCAGCAGCGACGGGACCCCGATCACGACCACGGCGACGACGGCGAGCACCGGCGCGCGGCGCGGCCGGCCGCGCAGCACCGCCATCGCGACGAATCCGAACAGGGTGAGGAGGGCGAGCGCGGCGGCGACCGACCACCAGGCGGTGCCGGAGGTGTCCACGGACTCCATCGTCGCACCGGCGCGTCCGACGGGGAGTTCACCGTGCGCGCACCCGATCGACGCGGAGCCGGGGCAGAGGTTCAGCTGGGCGAGCTCTACGTGGGCAGTCGGTCGGTGTTCGCGGACGCCGGATTCGCCGAGGTGTCGCGCCCGACGCCCCGGCGCGTCGTCATGCGCCGGGAGCTAGGTCGATGAGCACCTTGCCGACGGCTCCGGCCTCGACCGCGTCGTGCGCCTTCGACGTCTCCTCGAGCGGGAAGCGGTGCAGCGGCAGGCCGGCCTCCTCGCCCACGGGCATGGCGGGGAGCGCCGCGGTGATGTCGGCGACCGCGGCGTCCAGCGCATCCGTCGGGATCGTGTAGAGCAGCACGAACTGCATGCGGGCGTTGAGCGTCATGAAGACGCGGATGTCGACGACGAACCGGTCGCCGGGATTCGTGGCGTAGATCGCGATGGTCCCGGCCGGCTTCAGCACGGCCGCGTCGAGCTCTGCATTCTGCGTGACGGCCACGTCGACGATCGTGTCGACGCCGTCCGGCGCGATCTCCCGGATGCGCTCGGCCGCCCCGTCCTCGCGGTAGTTGACGATGTGCTGGGCGCCGGCCGCCGTCGCGAGGCGTCCCTTCTCCTCGCTGCTGACCGTCGCGATGACGGTCGCGCCCGCCCAGCGCGCGAGCTGGATGGCGGCGTGGCTCACCGCGCCCGCTCCGCCCGCGACGAGCACCGTGGCACCCGCGAGCGAGCCGGGGGCGAGCCGATCCGGCCATCCCTCGGTCATGGTGAGCGCGCGGTGGGCGGTGATCGCCGGCACTCCGAGGCTGGCGCCGACGTCGAAGCTCACGCCGTCGGGCAGCTGGTGCACGCGCTGGACCGGCAGCACGATGACGTCCTGCGCGGTGCCGGCCATCGGATCGGTGGCGGCCGCCATCGAGACCCAGACCCGGTCGCCGACCGCGAAGTCCGTGACATCGGGCCCGATCGCGTCGATGACGCCTGCGCCGTCCTGATCCGGCACCGACATGCCGTTCACGGTGCGCACCGACCCCTCGCGCGACTTCCAGTCGGTCGGGTTGACGCCCGAGACCACGACCCGGACCCGGACCTCCCCGGACCCTGGATCAGCCGGCTCCCGCTCGATGAGTCGGAGCACCGACGCCGGACCGTTCTCCTCGTACACGATCGACCGCATGATCCCATCGTTCCACGGGGCAGCGGTCCGCGCCGGGCCCGAGGATCAGTCCTCCGCGGCGTCGTTCTCCTCGGCGTCGTCCTCCGCGGCCTCGACCCGGGGCTCCGTCTCGGCACGGACGCCGCCCGGGCGCTCGCCGACCGCCGTGCCCGGGATCCGGCCCGAGCCCGGCGCGTGCTTCTCGCGCTCGTCGACGAGCCACTCCGGGCGGTCGTCGAGCAGGGCGTGGATCTCGGCCGTCGTCATCGCGTCGCTCACCCCGGCGCGGGCGAGCGCCGAGTTCGAGACACCGAGGCGGCGCGCCGTCTCGCCGCGCGGGTGCGGTCCCTCGCGGCGGAGCTCGACGAGCCAGGCGGGCGGGTCCGCCTGCAGAGCCTGCAGATCGTCGCGCGAGATCGCGGCTGCGCGGAACTCCTCCGGCGTCGCCGGCAGGAAGACGCCGAGCTTCTCAGCCGCCGTCGCCGGCTTCAACAGCTGCTGCTGGCGGGGCTTCGGCTGCTGGCGGCGGTCCTCGCGGGGCGCATCGGTCATCCCAGAAGCGTACGGGGCCGCGGATAGCCTGGGCGCATGGAGCCGCTCGTCGTCGCGTTCGTGCCCGGCGTGACCCCGGGCAAGTGGGAACGGGTCTGGCGCGAGCGCCGTCCCGGCGGGCGACTGGAGCTGCTCCCCCTCGTGCAGGACGCGGCGCTCGACGCGTTGGCCGGCGGGACGGCGCACATGGCCCTCGCGCGCGACGTCGCGGCCGACGAGGAGCGCCACGCGATCCAGCTCTACCGCGAGCGTCCGGTGGTCGTCGCGCCCCGGGGTTCCCTCGTCGCGAGCCTCGACGCCGTCGACCTCGTCGACCTGGAGGGCGAGAACGTCGTCGACGCCGACCTCGAGCACGGCGGCGGCGCGGATGCGATCGAGCTCGTCGCGGCGAACGTGGGCGTGACCGTGCTGCCGCAGTCGGTCGCGCGGGCGCTCTCGCGGAAGGACGTCGTCGCGCGCCCGCTGCGGGATGCCCCGGAGACGGGGATCGCGCTGGTCTGGCGCGCCGACTCCCCGCACCCGCTCGCGGACGTGTTTATCGGGATCGTCCGCGGGCGCACGGCGAACAGCTCGCGCTAGGCGCCCGGGCCCCGTCGCCGGGCGACGACCGCTCCGGCTACCGCGCTCGCCACGACGACGACGAAGCCGGCGGCGAGCAGAGCGGTCGCAACCGGCGTCGCGGGAAACACCGCGGCGCCGTCGGACACCCCGACGAAGGCGAAGCCATCGGGCCCGATCGGGATGGTCGGCCGAGAGAGCAGCACGGCGCCTCCGGCGAGCATGAGGGATGCCCCCACGATCCCGACCAGCATCCGCAGCACTTCGCCCCGCATCCACCCAGCATATCGCCGAGCGACTCTCATGTCCGCTTGCCGCCGCGCCGGCGCCCCGCTCCCCCGCTGAGCAGGCAGGATGACGCCATGCCTCCCGCCCGCAGCCGCGGCGTCTATGTGCGGATCGTCATCCGCGCGCCGCTCGAACGCGTCTGGGAGCTGACGCAGGACCCCGTCGAGCACGCCCGCTGGGACCTCCGCTTCAGCAGCATCGTGCCGATCGAGCAGCTGCCGTCGGGCGCATACCGCTTCCGGTATGAGCGTCGGATGCCGCTCCACACCATCCGCGGGACGGGCACGTCGATCGGCGAGCGCCGCAACGTCGACGGCACCGCGACCTCCGCGCTGCGCTTCGACACGCGCGATCGCCTGTCGCCGCTCGGGGATGGCCGCGGGTTCTGGCGCTATGAGCGGACCGAGGACGGCGGGGGCACGGTCTTCACGACCGGCTACGACTACGCGCCGGGCTGGGGTCGCCTCCTCGACCGGCTGTTCCTCCGCCGGCTCATCGGGTGGATGACCGCCTGGAGCTTCGACCGGCTGCGGATCTGGGCAGAGGAGGGCATCCCGCCCGAGCGCTGGCCGATGCGATCGGTGCTCGCGGCCTGGCGTCGCGATCGCCCCCGCGCGCGCCGCTGCGGCCGGACACCGCCGCACGCCCACGCGCTCGCGAACGCGCCCGCATCCCTCGGGACCCTGGAGGATCCGTGACCTCGATGTTCGAACGCGCGATGGGCGAGGACTTCGCGCGGCTGCATCCGATGCTCCGGCGCCGCTTCGGCGTCGGACTGGACGCCGGCTACGCCTGCATCGGCACCGGCACGATGTCGCGGATCCGCCGCGGTCCGTGGTGGACGGTCCCCTTCCTGCAGATCGGCCGCCTCCGCAACATCCTGGTGCCGGACCAGGGCGCCGACGTGCCGTTCCGGATCGAGAACTACCCGTACCGCGACGCCCTCGGCCGCGAGACCGTCACCTTCGTGCGCGAGTACCGCATCGGCGGTCGCGAGCGCCGCTTCGACGCGACGATGGTCGCGAGCTCCCGCGACGGGCACGTCGTCGACTACCTCGGCACCCACCAGCACCTGGTCGTCGATCTGGAGCTGCGCGCCGAGCCCGACGGTTCGCTGCTGCTGCGCTCCGACGCGCAGCGCTTCTACGAGGGCGTCGTCGGGTTCCGCTTCCCGATGCTGTTCAGCGGCCGCGCAGAGCTGCGCGAGCGCTTC
>Ga0247757_10000515_pt1 | contig 31466 bp, 27 predicted proteins | sample UWRJL126311R4_FD_180929 | JGI IMG/M metagenome (GOLD analysis project Ga0247757, IMG submission 180929) | Plant litter microbial communities from Arlington Agricultural Research Station in Wisconsin, United States - UWRJ-L126-311R-4 | ecosystem: Environmental > Terrestrial > Plant litter >... | reverse complement strand
TGTTTTAAAGAGAAGGTCTGAGCAAACAATTCGAAGGCAGAATATAGGTTCCGATCCAGCACTAACGATGACCTATTTTATTGACTTCATAAAAAACTTTTTCCAAATGTTTCATAATTCATGTGAAGTCTGTCACATGAATTGTAAGAACCCTCATGAGGGTATTCTAGATTAGATAACGGAGGAAAGTGAAAACCTATAGTGTTTTTTTTTAAGTCAACGCAGGGGGGATTAAAGAATCAATAAGTAAGAACCACACAACACGCCTTTTTGTTGGTCTGCAAAGGGTGCTTTGCATGGTTCTTATTTTTGATGTTATGATACCCCCCAGTTGCTCTAGAAGACACCATGGGGAACCATGCAAAGCACCCTTTGCAGACCAACAAAAAGGCGTAAGAAAAGATAGTACGTGAAAGCCTGTAGGGGTCCTCTAACAGTAGTTTCTATATCTTACGTTCCGATTCCTTTACCTCTATAAGAGACATAGTACAGAATATCAACGTTGTTGTTTACAATCCTTACCGAGAGGCCTGGATCCAATGCCATTGGCGGATAAAGTAGACTAACAACAACCATATAAATTGCGATGACATGGGAAATTACTAGAAAGGTCATGTTTCCTCTATGGCGCCGTCGATGTCCTTTATAGCCCTTGAGTCATCGGCGTCCTCCCCTCCTTCCTTCCGAAGAAACTGTCTTATAAAATCTTCCTCTAGATAAATGTCAACTGAGCACTGCGTCTTTCTTATTATTCCATGTGAGCCAAATTGTTCTCTTCATAAGGTCTACATCACAGGCCTCCAGTATTTCCAGTATGAATATCACACATGGGAACCCTGGGCTTCCATGTCAACAGCATTGCCTTTCCATCCTTACTGATAAATGTCCACTTGTCTTCACATGCAGCCTGTTGCTTAAGGGGACAAGCTCAGCAGTGTGCAGCCATAGCGATCTTAACGATCGAGATCTTGTTGACATAAACACATAATTATTCTCAGAAACTGCAATCAAAATCATTTTTTACTGGTAGTTTTAATCAGTAAAGATAATCTTTTTCTTAGGGGATTTTGAGCTCGTGCACATAATTGATGGGCTTCCGTCCTGTGCACAAGGAAAAGAATCTCAATATAATAGCGCTTTCCCTATTGTAAAGCCCTAAAAGAACGGTAAAAAGAAAATAGAGGTATACTGGTAGAAACTGAAATTGAAGACTAGACTTTGAAATACGTAATAGTTTATTATGGGTTAGACGGTGGAAGCCAGCGCGCGCCGCCAAGCCCGGAAGACCTCGATAAGCGGTCTTGGCACGTACGCACTCGACAGACATTGCGTCCTGTGCACCAGGCTCTGTACGCAGTATCTCAAAGCACTACTCTAACTACCGTTCATCTAATCTCTCTTCATATTCCGCACCACGTAGTAAAAGGTTTTCGCATATCCCTTTGTAGCTGCTCAGAATGTTTCAATCCATCCACATTGTAACTTCATAAGTCATAATAGAACTTTAGTTGTGGCCTCTATCTGTAGGAGAGGGGTTTTTTGCGCTACCCGGTGTCTAACTCTAAACATGACAAGAGCTACTTAAGCTTAGAAATTCAACGGCGGAAAAGTTGGTATACATGTTGAATCATAAAACGCTGGGCCATTACGACATGAGGTGTATTGGATATTTGGTCAAAGAATCTCTATACCTGTTCATTCATTCATCTTGTTTTGTTAGTAGTTAATGTAACCTTTCTCGGGATTCCCATGCTCCGCATGCGGTCTCGTGCAGCAAAACGGGTAAAGGTAAGATGAGTAGCGTAATACTGTAACAAAGAAAATTTCCAACGGCTCGGGCCTATAAACATGGGTACATAAAAGAGGCATTATTGCGCTAAGGAGGTGGTTTTAATCTGTCGAATCAGAGAAATTTAATCTCTCCGCAAGCGGGTTGGTGGTGTAGTCTTCACGAAAGAAACACTCCTCTTTGTTCAGATGGGTCTATAGGTGGCACTGAATGGTTATTCTTTATTAAGAGCTGCGAGAGATGTCCAAATATTCACATATAAAAGCTACTTCTGATACACGTTGATTTCATCTTCTACTTCTCTCTCTGGTTTTTTAATACATGCGTAACGAACAATGGAGCCGCCTGACAAATCCGCCCTCAGTAAGGAGCTTTGGGGAACGGACGACTACAAGGAAATTCGGAAGATTTTGACGGAAAATGATAAAAATGCTGCAGCGGAATGGAAAAAACTCAAAAATAAGCCCGTAGAGCGATTCACAAAGTTGAAACTCCCTTACTATGCTCCTGAAGATTCGATTCCTCAATCCTTACCGACAATAAGAGACATTGAAAAAGCAAGGGCAACACCACTCTGCCATGAATTTAACCAATTTAAGACATACAGGGTTAACGATGTGTTTGTTGTGAAATTCTCTGCAACTCCAGCTGTCATACAGGTCAGTTTAACGCTCAAAAAGCCCTCGGTAACTAACGCCGTTCTCTTTAGGAAGCTGAAAATTTGTTGTTTCTCCAACAACACCAACCGCTGCTCAAGGTACCGAAACTGTACGCGGCATTTTCCCATCAAGGAGGAAATCCGCTGAATCAAATTATTGAGCCATCTAAGCTTTCAACGTTTTATTATGTTGTGATGGAATTCATCCCCGGCATTAATATGAGGATTCGCCATTGGGAGAAAGCTTCCAAAGAGTTCAAGAGTGGAATGCTGCAAAAGCTTGCTCAGCAACTGCGACTTCTGCGGTCCATCCCGGCACCAGAACCAAGCTACTACGGCCGTATTGACTACCAGTCTTGGGTACCACCGATGGGTATGATTGGATCTGAAGCATTAACAGCGCCCCTAGGACCGTTCTACAGCAAGGAGCCATTCATTGAGTCAATGTGGACAAGGGTCCTTCATAAACTCTTAGCAAATGATCCTTCCGATTCTTGGAATCCACATTACGAGCTTGGTCTTCGATATTTGAAGCAGACTTTGTCTAGATTCGAAGGTTGGGAACCAAAGATGACTCATTTCGATATCAAGCTAGACAACATGGTGTTTCGCCCCATCAAGCCGCAGAAGTGGTGGCAGCCGCCGGAAATTCCGACCGATCCATCCGAGCTTAAAGCGGAGGATTACGAAGTCGTGCTAATTGATTGGGGTGAGGCATGTTGGATGCCAGCTTGGGTAGAGACTCAAGCGATGAGGGGACGAACACCCCAACGCGACGGTCTGTGGATGTTGGAGATGTCAAAGGGACTTGAAGATTTCTATTTCCCAGAACTAGGCCTCGTTAAGATTCTTAAAGAAATTCTTGGTATCTGGATAGGGCGATAGGCGCTATTTGTTTGCAGATCGTAGTTTACCCTCCTTCTCTTTCCTTATTGTGGGTTTTTGTTTTGAATTTATACACGCAATGTGGACTTAGGTCCTCCACACAAGGGAAAGACGCTCAAGATAACATTGCTTCCTCCGTTACAAAAGCTCGAAAGAACGAAAAAAGGAATTCCATTTTACCTTACTTTTCTCTTGCCCACCTTTCCCCTTCCCAAAGAAAAAAAAAATCACAAGTCAACCCATTATATTCTACAGCTAGTTATCTTGATAACAGTAAAGTCAACTGTTGGTTCATTTTTTTATTTACCAGTAGCTCTGGAAGATCTTGTTGAAGACGTAATCAGTGGTGGATGACTATCGAGTATTCGTATTGCAAGTATTCAATCTTACTAGTTGGCTATGTGGGATATATCCTGCGCGTAATTTGTATCCTATTCACAACCCCCTCAACTTTCCACTCCCTTAAGTATGCCTTTTCTAGCTACAGAGATGCGACCTAGAGCAGGCTACACAGTAGCTGTACAAATCCGCGAATGATGTATCCAAGAACCGCCTTTCCGCAAAATCCATGCACACTTCCCCCACTATTTCCCCAAAGTGTCTCTCCCCAGTATCGTAAGCCTTGGATGATGGTGGTTAAGATGGACTCTAATGTGAAGCTCAGCTCAGCGTTTTTTCCACAAGACAATTTTCGCAACAACATCCCGAATAGCTTCACAACGACCACTTGCATGATAAACAGGAAGATCTCCATCCATTTTCCAGTCAGCCAGTGGGGCGGTAGCTTTTGTTGGATGCATCCACGAGTGCAAATGTGAATTATGACAAAGTCGATGACTTCGTCCATTGCAACCACAAAAACTGACCACCGCAAGGAAGCATCCATATTCTGATCTGGTGTCGAGAGTACATGGTCCATGGTTTTCTCAATCACAAACTTGAGGAGCTCGTTCCGTACGTCGCTAAGTTCCAGGGTTTCGATTGTGCACCGTACATGAGATTCCACATTTGCGCAACACTGAATAAAGGGGATCCATCGACGGTTCCAGAGTAAAGTGTCTTTTGTACAAGCAGCCATCCAATGATCTCCAGACATGAAATACATGCTCGATTGCTCGCATTTATTGATGAATGCATCTCGATCCTTCTCCCTTACGTACATTCGTTTATCAATTAACTCGTAATCGAATGGTGTTGTCGACTTTTGGTTGGCAGTTGTTCTCGTTTCGGACTGGAACGAGATTTGGGAACTGCTCACGGCATTTTTATCACCATCTTGATGGACCCAGATTGAGTCGGAGTCCTCCACAGAGGTGCGTTTTTGGGCCACTACCGGGTGCCATGTCGATAGGTTGAAGAAGGGCATGGTTAATGGTATGAAATTTCTGTGTGTAGATACCAAAAAAAATGGATATTCAGATGATACAGAGTCCCAGTGGATGAGTGATGAATACATCCATATATAGCGCTAAGTGGATAGGATTGTCTTGCTCTATGTCAAAAAGCACTGGAAACCCCTCGAACAAGACAGATTGCTAGCTACACAAACGTAGGAGACCGCCATACACCTTGCACAATAGAAGCGGAGCGAAAGGGCATGTTTGTGCTCCATAGGCCCACCAAAAAAGAACAAAATCAAGTTTGTGGAAAACGATCAGGAAACTCAAGCTGCATCACAGGTTGTGGGATGTGTTTGTCTGTGGGATGTGCTTGTCTATGGGATGTGTTTGTCTATGGGATGATCGGACAAGTTCCGAGTTTGCATTGCATTGTTTCCAGCTGTCCCAATGGCAAATCAATACAACCAAGCTTGGCTATCGTTACTTCATTGGTACTACGTAGTGTAGATGCAGGGGGAAACTGTAATATGCATGCATTTGCTACAGATGGAACCACTCTCGCCACATCTCTCCCACCATAGACTTCTCATCTGGTAAAGGAGCTTCGCCTCGTCCTTCGCCCCAAATCTGCGTCGCAAAATATACAGCAAACCGCCCATTGCCGTCCATGTCTCCGCGGATCACCGTGCTCATGATCCTTGCTTTCTCCGTCGGCCACCCCGTTGCAGGATCAATCTCTCTCTCCTCGATTTCGATAAGACGTCTTGATACAAGAGCCTGCTGTTGGGCATCCCAGAGGCCTTCACGGGGTATTCTGCGCTCTAGAAGCGTAACGGCTTCGCGCCGAGTGACAGGGCACCGGCACCGAGAAGCAACTAGGTGAAGACAGGGAATGACGCTCGTCTCGAAAGTGAATCTTGCAGCTGGCGAGCCGGACGACTTCCTCTCGATAGCTTCGACAACAAACCTACAATGTTTGACTACAGACTTAAAGCGAAGGATATGCCTATCGCATTCGGTTTGGTTCGCATCTGTAATTGAAGCCACGAATATGTACAAGCAGTGATAGCACGCTTTGAGTGAATGAATTGTGATTCCGTCATCGGACGAAAGCTTCATGTTAGATTCCAGCTCTTCCGTAGCACTTAGCCAAGCCTCGAGTGCTTCTAAGATAGCCTTTTGGTTTTGTAATTTAGGTGTCGTTGGTGCTGCAGGTTGGAAGTTCTCCCCCATGTGACGCAGCAAGAGCATGGATTTGTTTCGAAGATCGTACATGGCCAATTGTGATTCTACAAGGGAGCTAAATGGTGTCCGACGAAACACTACCGGGCTTGAAGAAAGAGATAAGGCGAGCTCTGTAGGCACGCCATATGCTAGCCCGGTGAAGAGCAGCCGTTCGAACATTGGCACTATAGTGTCCTCGATTATATCGCACCCATGTTCATTCCTACTAGATTTGAAACCAGACTTTCTGGCTGTAGATATCATCTTCAGTCCATTGTTGAAGTGCAAAAATGCCGTAGTATAATTTCCACGTAGGAACTCTATGCAAACGAAGACCAAGCAAGACACGAGGCCGACCTCGGGAGTGTGCCATGGAGTAGAAAATTTCTCGGCAAGCAACTTGATGGCTTTGTTGTAGTGGATTAGAAAAGTTTGTTGACCAGAGACGGAAGCTAGACTGGTACGAGCATCTTTCAAAGAGCCAGATTCAGACTTGTTGAGATAGCCGAGGGCGATCAGGGCGTGATGGATGCACGGCTCGGATTGGGCCATTTGCATCGATAATTGGGACCAAAATTCCCTGTCGAAATTGTCACCGATGCGGGGGCCAGCACAATGATAGTAAAACTCCAAATAGCGAGCATTTTCGCCGACAGAACGAAATGCAGGAACAAGCTGCGCTGGAGGGGTTGAACGGGCTACGGAAAAGGTAATCTGGTTGTTGCTGGTATGGGTTGAAGTCGGCACGTAGCCGTCACACTTGCGTCCTGTGCTGATGCATCTAAAGAGTCGTCAGACAGTCGAAGATGCTGGAACCTGTGAACGTGGTCTCAGCTACCTTAGACAGCAAGGCTTCTCTTCCCCACATTTGACTCGCCGGATTCTTTGAAGAGTGATTCAGCAGTGGAAAGTGGATGGGGGTTTTTCGGTTTCCAATTGTATGTGGTAAACGTACTTGCAGGTAATGCATCCGGTCTTTACCCTTGGGGCAGCTCTCCGCGTGCGGGGCCTGGAGACCAGCGTTGTGAGAGGGGCGACGGACATTGTAAAAAGATACTAAGGAAGAGAGCAACAAGGCAGTGGCAATGATTGGTGGCATGGCTTCTGAACCCACGTCGTGTCCGCTTCGCACTACATGACTGCCAAGCAGACAGGCTTCTTCGAAGACCTATGACTAAGCACATGGCTCCCAGCGCTTCAGTACCCCCACGCTGTGTTATGAAGCATCCAATAACATGGGTTGGACTCGCCGCCGCCGAGCAGGGCACAGTGCATTCCTAGGCTCTCAGATCTGTTACCCATTTACGCTTTCACAGCTTGCACGGTTCCATCTACATAGGCCTAACTTCACAGCTCCCGTCCATTCGTGCTGTATTACATATTGCAAAACCAGCACGGATGAGGTAATGGCAACGAGTTTGCGAGGCGGCCTCAGCGCTCGTTGGCCGCGTCCTTTGCCATCTCGTCTGCGAGCCACTCGGCCTCGTTGGCCATGTCCTCGTCGCTTCGCGGCTTGCGGTGCTCGTCGGCGTCAACGGCAGGAAACCTCGCGCGTTTCACGTCGCCGTTGTCCCGCTTGGTGAACTGCCTTTCCAGGTCACCATCCTCGCTCTCCATCATGGCATATATGGCGTCGGGCTCGGGCAAATCATGCTGCTTCCGGGGGATGATGTGAGCATGCACGTGCGGAACGCTTTGTCCGGCGTCCTTGCCGTCCTGAATGGCTATATTCAGCGACGAGGCACCAAAGACGCGCTCAATGGTCCGGGACACTCGCTGGACGGTGAGGAAGAGGTCCTGCACCTCGGCCGGTGACAGGTCGTTGAAGCGCGGGACTATGCGGCGTGGCGAGACGAGGACGTGGCCCGGCAGCAGCGGCTTCAGGTTCACGAGCGCGTATGAGAGCGACGTGAGGTGGAAGACCTACGTGCTTCGCGTCAGCAAGAACCGCAACGGCCTTGTGTCGTTGCCGTGGCCGTGGCCGTGGCCGTGACCGTCGTCATTGAACGGACAGCCGCAGAGCCGCAGCCAACAGCCAAGCGTGTGCACTGAGACACAGAAAGAGGGAGAGCGATGGAGGGTGGAGGCGTGTGGGCGTGGGCGCGATGACGCACCTGGTTGGTCACCACAAAGGTGCCGAATCTGATGGCTTCTTTGGCCAGCTTGGGCATGCCTCACTCCCTCCTCTGTTGGCCGTGTTGGCAGCTGCTGGTGGTGGTGCTGGAGATAACGGGGGTTGTGTCCGCCGTCGGTTTCCGGGCTTGCAGCAGCCGATTAAGCAGCAGAAGCAACTGGACACGCTGGATTCGCAGGGCCGGGCAGGGATGCCTCAGATTCAGGCCCAGAGGCAGCTGCAAGCGAGGTGACGCGCGGGGTCCAGATCCGTCAAATGCGACGTCAGCTGGACACACGCCTACACGCCCACACGCCCACACGCCCACACCAGACGCCCGCACCAGACGCGTGCTTGACCCCAGCGAATGTATTCGCCTGGCAGCCGTCCACAGCCCGCCGGGCCATATAGGCACCGTAGGAGCAGTTGGCATGGGGGGACACTGGATGGCGCAATGGCTCCTAGCTTGCTTCCCCGTGTGCAGGCTGGGGGTGAATGACTCCGCCGGCCTCCCAGGCTCCCTGTATAAAATCGCTGCGCTGCGTTTGACGCCTGCCTGCCGGATCGTCTTTGCCTGCCCTCTGCGTCGCCTGCCAGGTGGAGCCCTCGGTTTGTTTTTGTAGGGCCGCAGAGAAGTTTCATCTCCATCTAACACGCCGAGCACGCCCAGCACGCCCAGCACGCCGCGAGACGAGCTTGGCTGCTGTGTTCCGCCGCACATCCATACACGCAGAGCCTCGGACGAGCTTCTCCACCACTCCCCGACTTTTGACACCACACACGTCTGCCCTCGCCGGCCCAGTGCAACGGCGCCCGCAATCGGCGCGGACTTGGCTGTTCCTGCAGCCCACCCTCCTCCGGCTTCCCCACCCCGCTGCAGCGTCTCACTTCACTCCAAGAGTCTCCTTTCGAACCACCCTTTACCCTCTTCGCCACGGTTTATAAATCTGCGCTGCATTCGTAACCACGCCCGCTTTCCATAGCCTTCCGTGTCATCACCACCCAGCCTGGCTATCTTTTTTTGCTTCCGTCACGCCGATATTTCGCCGGCCTAGTACACACGCCTGCTACTTAAAAGACTACTCCTCCTTACGGACTTTTCAGTTTCAATCACCCAATCGATACGCTACCCGACCGCCAGCCGTGACATAGAGTGACCACGCTTGCGTCGGACTTCCGTCCCCGCGATTGAAATACCCCACGCTGCGACCTGCGCATGCCTGCGTCCTCTTCATAACCAACTTCAACATCCAAGCCTACAGCGCAGCCTTCAACACCATGGACATCACCACTTCTTCGCGCGACTACTTTGCCATGCCCTCGCCCTCACCGGATGAGAAGCTGTCGCTGGCTGCCTCGTCGACCGTGTACACCTACCACTGCCTCTGCACCCACCTGCTCTTGGCAACCTCCACGCCACTCCATGCCCTCCCCACGCGGAAGAACTCGGTCGATCAGGCACACATCATGCCCCTTCCCCCGCCCCCTGCCGCGCCGATCAAGGGCCGCCAGCCCCAGCTCCCTCCCAACGACCACTACGGGCTCCTCCTGTCCACCCGCCTGGAGAACAAGCCCGAGGTCGTGACCAGCGACAACGGATTCGAGAAGCGCTACTTCCAGCGGTGCGGCCGCTGCAACCTCGTCGTGGGCTACCAGCTCGACTGGCAGCAGTTCGCCGGCGACCGGGCTGGCAGGAAGGAAGACGTCGTCTACCTTCTGCCCGACGGATTCGTCACCACCAGCGAGATGATCATGGGCAAGACGCCTCCCAATGGCGGCGGCGGCGGCATCGGCATGGTCACCGTTGCCGAGGTCAAGGCAGCATGAGCACCGCCGGGGAGCTTCCCGCTCGACATGACCTTTTGACACGAATACAGACAAGGGATGTGCGCTTTCACGAATTTCATACATCATGTACTTAATCACCACTACCACTACTACGACTTGGCGCATACGGTTCAACAGCTAAGGCCCGGATCCGGGCAGGGCCGGGCAGGATAACAGGTATCCTTGTATTTTGCTCTTCTTCGTTGCTTTCTACAGATACCCCATTCGGCGAACGCGCGGGGCCTCTCGTGCTACCCGAGAAAGCCTAGATAGACTGCGTGTGCACAATGGACCCAAAAAACAGAGTTCATTCCTGAATCATTTCCATGCTCGCTGCTACTCCGCCCAAGACAAGTGATGTGACCAATCCAAATGCGCATTCAACGCCCGTGCCCGCATGCCGCCCTAGAGACCCGTCTCGTTTCGTGCATGCTCGTGGTGATAAAAACGCAGGGGGAGGTAAGAAAGAAGATGGTTGTGGGTTAAGAGGGAAGAGGGAAGATAGAAAGGCAACAACGGAACACGTCTCTAGTTCTCGGCAATCGTCTTGACGAACTCTGCCGCTGCGTTAGTTGTACGTTGCTGTGCGTGTCCGTGGCAGAATCTCACCCCTGTAGTCCACCTCGTTGTTGTTCGTATCAATGGTGCTTTTGAACAGCTCCTCCACCTCCTCTTCGCTCATCTTCTCGCCCAAGTTGGTCAGGATGTACTTGATCTGGCCCTTGCCCACAAAGCCCGAGCGGTCTTTGTCGAACACCTGGAATCCACGGATGTATTCCTCAATGTCAAAGGGCTCTCGGAAGCCGCCGGGGCGGTTCAGAATCTTGCTGAACGTCTCAAAGTCGACTGCGGAAGAAAAGGAGGCGTGTCAGCGAGCCGCCGTGCAGACGTGCAGAACACGGAGCTTGGGCAGCGGAACTTACAGTCGGCACCTACGCCGCGCTCCAGATCTGCGATCTCGGCGAGCGTGGGGTTTTGGCCGCAGGCGCGGAGCAGATCGCCGAGGGCGGCTCGGTCGACACGGCCGTTGCCGCGCTTGTCGAAAAGCTGGAAGGCTTCGCGGTAGTTTGTGGAGGCCTGCTGGGTGTTATCCATGGTGTCCTCGCAAGCGTCGTTTCTGGCTGTGGAGGAGAGTGTGGCGAAGGACGGGTAGAGTGTCTGGGCAGAGGGTGGTTGTGGTCGGCGGACAGCAGTCGGCAGCGGCGCTGTGAGTGGCACAACCAGTCGCTGTTTGTGTTGCTTGTTGTTGCCGTGGCCAGGGGCAGTTGCGACGGGTGTGCAGGAGGCATGCACCCCGCGCCCTGTGATTGGGGAAGCCGCCGGGGGGAAGCTCGACTCACCATCTTGTTCTGCCGTGTGCGCTTTTGGTGGGGTAGGCGAGGTGTGAACGAGGTTCAAAGACGTCTACTGCGTGCGAGTGTCTGCGGTGAGGGGTTTGGAGGCCAGAAGGTGCGCAGACGTGAGATTCGAGCCTTGTTTGATAAAGGGTGAGCGTGGGCCAGGGGGCGCGTCGAGCGTTTCGCGTGTTGTCGCCAAGGGTACTGGGCCGTCGTCGTGGAAACGAGATGGAGACGGCCCAACGCCATTGAACGACCAGCTTTCGGTCCAGCATTCTCCGATAGCGCTGCTCTCCAACCTACCTCTGCACCAGCAAATCCGTTGACCAGCCTAGCCTTCCTTGGTGCTGGAGCCAAGCATGCATGTTCAGTCTCGACCACAACTAGACGCGACAGCCCCTCTTACCACGGCCAATTCACCGTATCCGTAGCATGTCCTCATCATCCTCCAAGCCAGAGGACAGCGAAATATGTTATCCATTCATGAACTAGCACAGAACATCTGTTGGAGGAGTTCAGTTCTGCTGTTGACGTTGAGAAGCTTGTTTCCAATACGAGGAAGTAGGCTTCGTGTGGCGCACTGCACGCTGAATCCAGCTGAACACAACTTCCAGCGCCATTGGTCAATCAGCATGGGACACTACGATGGCCCTTCAGCTGGCTGAATTTTTTATTAGCTGCGTCCCGTGAAGCTTTCGTTCAAAACAGACTCCAGTGCAACTTCCCTATCCACCCAACATAACCCACCTCTTGGTGCCTGACTGGCAGGTGGACCGATACTACTCAGTGGATTCTTCTTAGGTAGACTCCTGACGGGTCACGAGCTCGAGCTGGGCATCATGTTTTCTCTTGGCACTTTTCTCCTTTCCACTGCACTCACTGCCCAGGCACGAACCCTTTACGAAGCCATCTCTGATGTTCCAGAACTTTCCAACTTCACAACCTTCTATGCGAACAATGAAGCTCTTGCAAACACGTTCTTCGCAAATCAGACGAACTACCCCCTTACTTTCCTCGTTCCCAGCAACAAAGCCTTTTCCTCCTACCAGGCTCAAACCGGCACTGAGCTTACCAATATTCCTTTAGACAGGCTACTCATTTTATTCCAGTACCATACCTTGGTATCCAGCTTGAGCGGGAGCAATTTCAGCGAAAGTGGGTCGGGTTTGACAGCTCCCACGTTCCTCAATGCTGTTCAGTACAACAACCGAAGCGTGGGTGAGAGCATGGCAAATAAGTTTGGGGGAACGGACAAGGCGAGTGGTCAGGTCGTTTTTATCAAAGGCGACGATTCCACGGCAGAACAATCGAGATTCAAGCTCATGAGCCGCCAGTCGGACGCATCGCAGATCTCAGTACGCTCCGGCCTCTCGTCGACCGTGAACATGACTGTCTTGGACACTGAAGGTCTTTGGGATGGTGGACGTTTCCACGTAATCGACGGCTTGCTCACACCACCAGATCTGTGCAAAACCACTATCCGAAGCGCGGGCTTAAACAATCTCGATAATGCACTGAACCGTTCAGGACTCTGGCCAGCGCTCGATGGAGCGAAGAATGTAACGTGCTTGGGACCGAACGATGACGCATTCCGTGAGGCCGGAAGCCCGGATGCGAGCCTGGACAAAAACGCTCTGAGTGACGCGATTCTATTCCATACCCTACCCGAAGTAGCGTACAGCGATTATTTATACGACGGGCAAATGCTCAAGAGTTTGCAGAATGGGACTGTCAGAGTCAAGGTTGAGGGTACTGGAAAGGACCGGTCAATATGGTTCAATAACGCCAAAGTCGTTAATGCAAACGTCCTGTAAGTGCTTCAATCTCACGTGAATGAGTGTTGGGCTCACAGGGATCCAAGTACTCACAACGGCCTCATGCATGTACTTGATAAGGTCATGGTCCCCTTGGAGCAGATGAATACCACTGCGGCTGTGACGCCGACATCCACACCTACAGCAACTGCAACAGATGCCTCGCGCAGTACTGCCGCTGCAACCAAACTAGAATTTGAGCCTTGGAACTGGACATTTGGTGCGCTCATACTAACTACTATTTTCACTATGGGTGGCTTTGCTGGAAGATTCAGGTGGACTGCTTGACAAAAGTCTTTTGAAAAGGGGCTTCAAAATTTTTATCATGCTATTTACTACTAAGAATTGTATTTGCTGTGACCCAATATTTGGTCTAAATTCAATGCTGCATCCGAAGTTAGATATGACGCATATATCTAAGTGCACGGACCACTCACGTGGACGCGTGAAGCCGTGTGCGTGTTCAAATTCGGTGGTCGTATAGTTCATTTGTTCACTTTTGCCACCTCCATACTTGCAAAACTCTCTCGGTGAAAAAGCGTATCACGACCGTTTGTAAAGCTTATCGCTGTTTCGTTCACTTGTGCGTGCTTTTCGTAATGATAGGAAGGTAGGGTTTACAGTTTTGTTTCTAAAGCTCTACGCTCTTGCGTCATCAGTCTCTCCAGTTCACCTTGCCCATGTTTCAGCAATGCCACGTCTAAAAGCAGTCTCTGTCTCGGATCAACTTGTCCGCAAGCGCAAGCGAAAAACTCATACCGATGAATTGCAGACCAAGAATGTACCAGACACCGAGGCCCAACCTGGTGATGGAATAGTCGAAGTCACCACAACGACAAAAGTACCCACTAAGACGCATGATGGTGGTAAAAAACCAAAAAGGTCGCCAAAGAGAGATGGGGCTCAGAGGCCCACCCTGGGCCGTCGGAGCTCATCTTCGATGGTAGAGACTACAATCCCCTGGCCAGAGCATTTCACAAGGCTCGGGCAGGTGCACCGCGCTTTGAACCTCGTGTACACGTTTTGCTGCACACGCAAACACTTTGCAACGACGCTCGACAACCTCAAAAGCACGGTAGAAGGTCACATCAAGCGTGAACTTATGGTCGAGGACGTGGCCCAGATAGCAGCGTTGATTCCCAAAGCGGTACACTTCGCCTATGTTGACGAGGCCATGTTGCAAATAAATCTAATGGGCTCAGAAGAGAACGTTATTGGCAAGAAGACGAGAGATTTCCTGATTACGGAGCCAGAACTGGACACGCATGAGCATAAGGAAGTTTTACTATTCGAATTTGTTGATGGCGATTTAAAACGGCAAGTGCAGCATACAAAAACGGGTGAACCTACCAAAGCAGTGCAGCGGCTGAGAAATGAAGATCTCAAGATGCCGGTCTTCAGCCAGAAACAAATGATGAGCCTGATCGAGAAAAGGAACGCGAAATTCACATCCGCCGTCAATGCATTCCTCAACCAGTGCTCGGAGAATGGCACAGATGCAGTGGATGAGCTCCAGGGATTGTATTTGGTGTACATGCCTGTGCCGTCAGATAGCAGATCAAGTACACCAGGGCCCGAGAGATCGCTGCTCCCCGCCACGATACCGCAGGAGCGCAAGGCTATACCCAAAATCATTGAAGAGATAAAAAGTTTAGAGTGGTATACAGGGCAAATCGTACCTGACGGACACCGTGTCTTTGACCCCCAGCCACCTATATACGGGGATCTTAAGTTTCAATTGTCTCAAAGCCTTGTCAATGCATTGTACAACACAAGGAGTATCGAACAGCTCTACGCACACCAAGCAGAAGCAATCAACAACCTTTATGATGGACACAACGTCATCGTATCTACATCAACTAGCTCGGGAAAATCTCTCATTTACCAAATCCCCGTTCTGCACCAACTCGAGCAGGATGTGAACACACGAGCAATGTACATCTTCCCAACAAAGGCTTTAGCACAGGATCAACGACGAAGTTTGAAAGACATCCTACGCTTCATGAATGATTTGCGGGACATAGTGGTAGAAACGTATGATGGAGATACGCCAATGTCAGATCGAAACTACATTCGGGATGAAGCCCGCATCATATTTACGAATCCGGACATGTTACATATCACGATCCTTCCACAGGAAGAAGCTTGGCGTTCTTTCCTCCAAAATCTCAAATTCGTTGTGGTAGACGAGCTACATGTGTACAATGGGCTTTTCGGAGCACACGTCGCGTTAATCATGCGACGTCTTCGACGAATATGTGCTGCAGTTGGAAATCGACATGTAAAGTTTGTTTCTTGTTCAGCAACGGTTGCCAACCCAGAGCAGCACATGAAAACAATCTTCGGGGTCGAAGAAGTCAAGTTGACAGACTTTGATGGCTCTCCTTCTGGTAGGAAAGAGTTCTTGTGCTGGAATACGCCTTTTAAGGATCCTGGAGATCCAACATCCGGGCGTGGCAACACCATGGTAGAATCTGCCAAGTTATTCTGCCAGTTGATCTTGCGTGGAGTAAGGGTAATTGCATTCTGTCGTATTAGGAAGCAATGCGAGATTCTGCAAGCAGCGATCAAGACAGAGCTGAACGAGCTTGACCGTCCAGAGGTTATAGCCCGGGTCATGTCCTACCGGGGTGGCTATACTCCTCAAGATCGTCGCCAGATCGAGCGCGAGATGTTCGATGGGAAGCTGATTGGCATCGTTGCGACAAGTGCATTGGAGTTGGGCGTTGACATTGGCTCCTTGGATGCCGTCATCACTGTCGGCTTCCCTTACACGATATCCAATCTTCGGCAGCAAAGCGGTCGAGCTGGCCGAAGGAATAAAGACTCACTCTCTGTTCTCGTTGGCGATTGCTTCCCGACGGATCAATTTTACATGTCAAATCCAAACGAAATCTTCACCAAACCCAACTGCGAACTGCAGGTGGATCTACAGAACGTACTTGTTCTGGAAGGACATATCCAGTGCGCAGCCTACGAGATGCCTATCACTCCTGATGTAGACAAGGTCTATTTTGGTGCACTCCTTCCTAAGATCGCCGGGGAACGAATGCGAAAAGATAAGAATGGATTTTATCATTGTAATGAGCGCTTCCTTCCACAGCCTTCAAGACACGTTACCATCAGAGATACCGAAGATACGCATTTTGCAGTGATCGATGTCACCCGCGGCAAGAATGTCGTACTCGAGGAATTGGAAGCATCTCGGGCTTTCTACACCATCTATGAAGGGGGCATATTCTTACATCAAGGCAATACCTACCTCGTCAAGGAAATCAACCAGGAGCGCATGATTGCCAAAGTCGAATTTGTAAAAGTAGATTGGACGACCCAACAACGCGATTTCACCGACATTGATCCCGTGGAAACAGAAGCCATCCGGAGTATACCCAACTCGCAATCAAAAGCGTTCTATGGCCCTATTAAGATTCAACAAGTAATTTTCGGCTTCTTTAAAGTGGACAAGAAGCGAAGGATCCTGGACGCTGTAGAAGTTGATAACCCTCCAATCATACTCTACAGCAAAGGTATGTGGCTGGATGTTCCAAGGAGCGCATTAGATATCCTCAAGGAAAAGAGACTCAATATCGCGGCTGCTATCCACGCAGCCGAGCATTCGATCCTTTCGCTCATGCCAAACTTCGTCATTAGCATGCCCGGCGATGTCCGTACCGAATGCAAGGTTGCTATCAAGGAGTTCGCCAAACGCGAAACGCAGCGTAAACGTCCCGCCCGTCTCACTTTCTACGATGCCAAAGGCGGTGCTTCTGGAAGCGGCATCTCAACGAAAGCTTTTGAATTTGTCGATACGTTGCTCGAGCAGGCGTGCCGGAGACTGCAAACTTGTCATTGTTTACAAGGGTGCCTGGAGTGTTGTTGTGACGAGAGATGTAAGCAAGCGAATCAAGTTATGAGCAAGGCTGGAGCACTGGTGATTGTCATGTGTTTACTGGGGAAGGAGAAGGAGATTGACGTGGATGCCCTGCCTTTTGGAGAAGAAGACGTGGTACCAGCTGGCATTGAAACAGTCATTCCGGCAGAGGAAGTCCGCATGATGAGAGGGAAGATGGTGAACGGAATATTGATCAAGGAAGAAGATGAAGAGGATGATTTTGCAAGGAGTATACAGATGTTTGGTGCGGAAAGGACATTCATTTCCCGTAAAGCTTCATCTACCAAAAATTGACCCACGAGGTCATTCTATATTAGAGTCACAGCTTAAGATACTAAGATATTACCTATTAGGTATTTTTTTAGACTTACAGTTCGAGAACAACTAAGCAAATGTAAGATCAATGGTATCTTAATATGTAATTCATAAAAACCATGGTATTGCCTGTTGCTATCCTTTCCTACTAGATCTAAGCTGGATGTAAAACACCTTCATCAACTGTAACTATAACTTAGTACTGGTAAGCTACATATGTAAACAAAGGTAAAAGTTGTTTGTCAAGAAAGTTAGTGATGCTAGAAGAAGCAATGCTCCGGGTAGACTGGGTTGACGATGTTATTTTTGCCGGCTCTTAAAGCTCTATCTTGATTAAAGAGGCACAGCTTATCCATGGTCGCCTTGGAGAGCTACCCTTCCTATCGCTCGTAGTTTCCGGTCGAGTTGTATTACATCTCTATGAATCAAGGCTACCACGATTCTACCCCAAACCGACCATTTCCACAAGAATCTTTCGAAGCTGGACTTCAGCGGCTGCATTCAACATCGATTTCATATTTTCAGTACTCCTCCAATGGATATGTTTCTTTTGGCCCATATACTTCCAAGGAATGCGAAAGACAAGCCTACTATACGCAGGCATAAATTTCATTCCGTTCGAGGCCTTCTTCATCGTTATGGCAGCCGTAGTGGGTGCAGCTTTATCGAAAGTTAGTTGTTACCGGCTGGTTCGTCTACTCAGCTTCTGTCTCAGCACAGTAGGTTGTAGACTAAATGTCATATTATTCTAGACTCCACCAACATCTGTCGATATCTTTTATAAATTAGTTAGTACCGTTGGCCGTGGACTTTTGCTTCCTACTATCCTTCCTGCGATCATGACTTCGTTATCAGAGTTTAACACGGCTTCCACAATCAGAACATGTTCCGTTCTGCGAAACCTTAGACTTTTATGGGTGGTGACTATTTTGGGCACTATGTTTGCCATACAGTTTAGTCCATACTCCTCCCACATCAACAAAATCGATATACGTTAATCATATCAATCAATCACTAGATCCTTCACTCAGGCTCTTCTGTCGAGCACCAGGACAGAAGCGTTATCCGTGTACCACGCTTCACAGAGAGCCGTTTGGATTGGAGCGATGGCTTTTGGTGTCGTAGGATTTATCGCGGTGACAGGCGAGAGACACATTATCCTTCACAACAAGCTTGACACACACTTCGGCCCAAAGAAGAAAAGAAGCGAGACAATGAGGAGTAAAGACACCAAAGTACCAAAGTACCAAAGTTATGAAACACAACATGGTGGTCTAAAGAAATCATATAAGTGTACAACGGTTTGAGATGAGAAGGAATCGAACTACAAGCAGGGCTGGTTCTCGCCCAGGCCGAATGCCACGCCAGCCCAGCGGCGCCCAAGACCAGAGGAAGACTGCCACGAAGCCGCCAACGGATCAGCTGGTGCGATGATTGTGGTTGACGTTGTCTAGGTGCCATGCTGGGGAGAGCTGGGGCCGCAGTCGGGGCATGGGAAATTACTTGTGGAGGCCCGACCAAGGCAGTCCCGTCAAGGCACCTTCGCCAAGGCGCCTCCGCCAAGGCATCTTATCGATACCGATGGCCTCAGCATAATCCTGCCACTCGCGCTCTCTGCCGGCAGACCTGCCAACAGCTGACGCCTAACGCCATCACGACGCAGACAGACCAAGACCTTGGTCAGCCTGCAGAAGCTGCGAAAATCTCTTCGTCGCTCGCTACCTCCGACGTGCAACAGGGCATGGCATGGCACGGCACGGCACGGCACGGCATGGCATTGGGGCTACCGTCTTCTGCATAGCACACAAGGCAACACACAGCAATGGCGGGCTTTGACTCCAGTTCACCGAGTAGTCAACAGTCCCCAGCATGCACACATGTGCGTGTCGTCATCCCAGCTTCGCGGCGACGAGACGAAAAGAAAAAAGGCGAGCGAGCACCAACACATGCAGGCCGAGGGGCCATCATCTCCAAACCCTGGCCGTAATTTACTCGCACCCCAGCGCTTTGCCTCTGTTTCGGCCAGTCGTCGACCACTGGCAGGGTTCAGCAGGCGCCGATCAGGGACATCATGCGTCCGATTGGTCTGCCCCTGCTTAGCTGCCATCCTCTAGTCCGCTTGGAGACGAACACTTCACCCATGCTGGCTCTCCGGAAGCGCCACAACGTCTGCTGGCCCCGGCCAGGGGGACCAAACAAACCAGCGCCTTGACCCACCATGCGCCTGGGATCTTGCCTCCTTATTAAGGCCCATTCCCCCAGCTGCCCCCGTTTTTTCCTCCTACCGCACAAGCAGGACTTCGTCAGCCTTGTTGTCGCTGAATAGCTTCACTCCTTCAGCTATCGGCCAGTCACTCGCTCATCACCATTCTTACGAACCATCCCATCTTCCATCAGCCAAAATGCAACTTACTCTCGCCGTCGCTGCGCTCGTCGCTACCACCACCGCTTCGGGCTTCGCCAAGCGTGAATACAATTTCAACGCGACCTGTGACACCAGCAAACCTCATGCCAAAGTTGTCAATAGATGCCCCTACGACGTCTATCTTTGGTCCATCGACAAGCAGCTTGGATGCCCACAGGACCAGGGTTTGTTGCTGAAGACGGGTGCCATTTATAACGAAAACTTCGGCACCTCCGACACTGGCGGCAGGTCAATCAAGCTTTCCAAGTTCGACACTTGCGGCAAAAAAGACATTACTCAACTGGAGTACAAGATCGACACCAGCGAAAACTATGGAGGCAATTATCTCGATATGTCCTTCGTCGACTGCGTAGGAAACCTGGAGGACTGCCCTGGTCGCACTGATGGTTTCTACCTCAAGTCTGGCAACGAGGGTGGTGTGTATGCCTCTGCTGTCAACAACGAGCACTGCCCCATCTTCAGCGTAAACGACGCCACCGAGGCCGCCGCTGTTTCGTACATTAAATGGGATGACCGCCAGACCAAGTTCTGCTCTGCCGATGCCAACTTGCAGCTTTACCTTTGCGGCGGTGAAGCCCCTGGCGCCGAGGCCCCTGCGCCCGCCCCGTCCGCCCCAGCAGCACCAAGCAAGAAGCCCAGCCACAAGCCCAAGCCCTCCCCACCTGCTCCTTCCTCCACTGAGGAGGCTGTTGTCGCTGCTGCTGCTGCCGTTACTCCTCCTCCTGCCCCGGCCGCGCCATACATCAAGACGGAGGTCGTCTACGTTACTGAATTTGTCAAAAGGCACGCTCACGGCCGCCGCCACCAGCACTTTCACGCATAAGCGCCGCCATTCCGGTCATACGCTATGCCAGTTTAATGTTTTTTGGTTATTCGCAGCAGTGTTGGGAAGAGGTAGCCGCGTCGAGCAAGCGCAAGTACAAGATACCGCCTTCACGGCATTTGAGAGGGAGAAGAGATGGAAACATGTACCATTCCATGTAATGGCGGGTAGTCGTCCGCGTCGCAGGCCAATTCAGTCTTATCCTACCTATATTCTTATCGACGCGCTCCTGTCTTGCATTGTGCTTCTGTTCTTCACTTTGCTTATTTCCGCCTGCCCTTTGGCGTACTCGATGGCTAGGAGCGGGTTCTCGCGGTGGTGTTTTTGTCGGTCAATACCCCCTCACGATGTCATGTCACGATAACCTCCATGGGCGTGCTGGATACTATCTTCATTCTACCACTTTCTGCTTCTTCATGGAACGCTTATACCCAGCGATCCCCAAGTTTAGACAGGACGAGCGTGGGCATGGTGTTGCTGCCAACGCTCGACCACGTTTGGAGCAAACCAGAGCGCTTCTTCGCTCAATTGTTTCATACTCTTTTAGGAAAATAGATATTGTGTTCAGTCTACAAATTCGCTTTGTTTTCCCCCAATACCACTACATTGGTGCTCATCTCACAATGCGACGGTCCAAATTGACTTTCCCCCCTAATTTCGCGTGCGACACGGGCGCGTGGCTTTGGCGACTAGGATCCGGCGTGCCCCTTTTTAGCCGCGCAGAGTGCCGTTTGACAAGGCGGCTCGTGCGACCGAAATTGCCTCACCACTCGTACGCAAGAACTTGATTCAACCCTTTCGAGCGTTCCTGGGTTGTATGGCTCAAACCAGTATGTTTGATTTGACTGCGCGCCAATCAGGTATCGCATATGGATGAAATAGTTATATTCTCGAGCCTGTGGCGTTGTGAGCGCTAGAACATTTGCTCCATACGAATAGTGACGGAACATGTACCACTCGGAGATTGCGAGCTGGATGTTGTTGCTAAGAAGACAGAACACGATGGTATCTAGCGGGAAAGGCCAGCACGGTGATCGTTTTATCGATCGGGCAGGTCCATTTCTCTTAGGAAATCGAGACTATTCTTTCCGGCGACACTGCCCCGAAAGAGGCACAGGATCTCCTTTGCGCTCCGAAATCGAACGTCTTATAAAACTTTCTCCTTTTCCACCATACAAAGACTTGAAACCATCCGTCCCTCCCCGGGACAACGTGCCAGATACTGGTCCGGGGGGTGGAGCCGCACCCCGTTTCCCAGACTCCTCATTTTTCCTTCAAACCGACAGCATTACTCTGGGGCATGCTAACCCGCGTATATACGGCATCGGGTAAGGTAATTTCGCCTGTCTTGGAATGCGGGATAGCTATGCGTACGAATGATTAGCACATTGTCTAGTCGGAACATGGAGTTCCAATACTGGTCTATGGCCCATAAGATTGTGTACATCATTGCTTGTCACTAGACCCCGAGCTTCGTTCGTAGGCGGTTTCTTTGCCATGGTACGACCAACGTGAGCCTGCCCAAGAGTGAATTGTGAGTCAATATTGTGTATAGATCTGAAGGAAGAGTCGAAGGCTTCGAAGCACAGCACCTGTTTTATTGAGACCCACCGTGACATACACTTTGGACTAGTGCGAAGAACTATTGCCTGGTGGAGTACTGCCCAGGGCATGAGGAGGAGTTCCTAATGGAAGCACATTAAGCTTGATCAGTCATCTGACACTTTACATGTTCCAAATTGGACTCAATTGACTCTTGAAGTCTAGAGACATCCCTCAATACTTGGATTTACAGTGGCACGCACTTGCTTTGTTCTTGCGCAAGTTATGCCGACAAGGGCTATCGACGGATTGTCAAAACACGAACATTGTCTTTGGTAACTTATTGTTACTGGAAAACAATCAATATAGTTAGGTAGCAGAATAAATGACATTACACTGCAAAATTGTTCTCGGATATCTATCAAAGGACAGTCCCAGGCGTCAGAGAGCTGACAGTGTCTCTCTTACAAGAACCGCTGAACACTTCGGACCACTACGATTCAGGATTTTCAAGTTAAATGCACCATGTGTAGTCCAACCCAACTTGCCATGTATAAATGTTGCTCTGCTCGATCACCCTTTGGGATAACTAAGCTCACCATTGAAACAAGTTCTTCCTCTGAAGGAGGATGCTGAAGGGGTATCAGATAGTTCTTTCTCATCATCGTAAACACATTGCTAGGCAATGCGTTAGCAGTTGTTCGTTGACAAGCTCATCTAAAGGAGCCCGGCTATTTTCATATCCACTTACGCAAGGCCAAACAAACGCTTAAAGATCCTCTTTGTTACCTGGATCTATCTAAACGCCTGTTGTTGCCCACGGCCCGAGTCTAGTTCAGCTGAAAACGGCCTCTCTGCATATCCCACTCCTGGTACTTTTGCTCCTCCAGCGGCACCATGGGTCGGCATAGGATGTGGAGGCGGACTCTGCGGTGGGCTTGCTCCTGGGAACATCTGCTGACCCTGCATAGGTGGCCACTGCTGTGTGTAAGGAGCATGTACTGGCTGCGGCGAATGCGAACCCTGCGATGTTGGCGATTGTGGGGGTGCCCAGCCTTGGTGTGAAGAGACGCCGACAGGCATCATAGTGGGCTTTGTCGAATCGTAGTACGGTGGCGCAGGTGGGTGGTAAGGGCCAGGAATACCCGGCTGCTCATGTTGCTGCATGGGAGGTGGCGGAATCTTTTTGCGACGAGCAAGGAAGAACCAAAGAGCGGCACCTATAAGTGCAAGCCCGACAACAGGCCCGACAACAGCACCGGCAATCCAGGCTTTACTTTTTTCTTTTTCAGGTGGAGGCGAAGGGGTGGGACTCGGCGATCCAAGGCCCTGAGTAGTCGTAGAGGTCGTAGAAGTAGAGTCTAGAGCAGTTGAAGACGACGAAGAACCTATGTGCCTAAGTAAGTATAGATTCTCTTAAGCGAATGAGATGTTGACATACTTGAGGAAGTGGACGGACTCTCCGTTGGACGGACGCGGAAGTATGTCCATCTTGATGGGTATTGGCCACAGTTCACATTTGTTGCGGGGTTTGTATCCGCCGTGTTCTCGAACATCAATGCTGTATTGCACATGGACCATAACGAAGCTTCCGAATTTGTGTAGAGTGTGGTACTACATTAGTTGTTAGTATGTCTTTCTTGGATCTTCGAATACGTTCATACCAAGCTTCGGTTATGTAACTTATCGTTCCGGAGTTTCTCACTGAGTAAATAAGGCTCCCAGTAATACACCCTATGGGCGCATTGCAGCCATCATTTGTCGTCGCGCAACATCGCCAATAATCACCACTCTCGAAGTAAGTTCCGCCAAGGTCACATGACCTTGAGAGCCATGTTCCTGAAATCTGCACCCATCCCATGTAGCGGTCATTGTTCTGCTTCCTAAGTAATTCGATAGGGATATCGGGTGCTTTGGTGACTATAGAATCCGGTGCTGCACTGGTGGCGGTTAGTAGCTCCGCCAGGCTGAAGCTGGAGAGCAGCCCGATAATTGAAAGTAGCTGCATGCGCATACTGAGGCGAGTGGCGTTCTATGATAGAAAATATTCTGCCAAATAAAAGGTTTGAATCTTTGAACGCCGCAAAACGATGCAAAGCGAGCTGAAAGAAATCAACCTGCAGAGGCGCTCAGGGACCGGCGACTCTGGTGTTACTATTAAAGATCAACCCACCCGTATCCGCATCACGGGTACAGGCACCAGCCTCTTAGGACACCTCTTAGGGCACGTCTTGGGGCTTTGTGAATCCACAGCAATGGGCGTCTTTGCAAATCATATTTCAGAGCAGGTGAGTCGGCATGCAGCCAAGATACTGCTTTACTGAAAGAAGCGAGGTGGCTCGTATTCTACTGGGAGTGACAGGTGATACGAGGCGCATTACTCGTGTTGCAATACGGCAGAACGAGGCGTAGCTAAGAATTGCCGCGGATATCCCGTTGGCTATTCACGATTCAGCCAACAGTGCAGGTTCACGATGAAGTTAGTGAATGGGATATGTATACAATGAATTGATTTGTAAACAAGCTGAATGTTATGTTCGTTTTAGTATCATTCTAGGTGTACGGCTTCCGAAACTGGACGCGGTGCGGATGTGGTCAGACGCTGCCTGGCCTAGGTGGGCCTCCGGCCTCCGTGTTCAACTGCGAATTGTGTCGGCAACCATGTATTTCAGACATTTACAACCGGGCCACCGGTTTAACATGATTGCTCAACTGTTATGCTCCGATTGCCATTCTTGAACTATCGGAACAAGTGCTACGGCTGCAGCCCACTGTGTATCATGGCTGATACTCACTTCGCAAAGCTGGCCGTCTGATGCTTCAACATCGTATTCCATTTCGGCAGTTGTTTTAGTTGCCTCAAAAGAGAGGCATTCGCGCAAAACGAGTCCTTGGGGGCGGGTAGTAGATGCTGAATCTATGCCCTTTGGCACAGTAATAGGGAGAATCATGATCGAATGGAGCCCACTAGACGACCCCATGTGGACACAGGCCTTGCGGCATGCTTCTTTCGCTGCCCATCTACTCATAATCAGAAACCCTGCACCAATACGACATCCCTACCGCACATACCTTCCTGCGAGAAACTGAGATATTGATTTGAGCCCAGTGCTAGCTTTGCTAGCATCGTCCCACCCTTTGAATCGCCGCCAAAAGTACTGCTGCTCAGGCCATGTGAAGATCTTTGGCAGGAAGCGGCTGAGCCGCGATGAATCTAGCTGGTGGCCATCGACAGTGATGAGTTTCTCGATCCGTGCGATGCTGCAGATGTCAGTGCCAACACGCAGGGGGAAAGGGAAGGGCCGTAGGGGCATGGCAATGGAGAGGTTCAGATTCGGATTGCGGGCCTCGGATGATGCAAGGCCGACCACAGCCTTGGCACCTTGTTCCCTCCTGCTCCCACCAAAAGAATGAGACCCTGGGATTGGCCTTTGCCCATGGCCTTGACTGCCAAAAAATAGTGAAAATATTAAAAAAGAGTCGACGTGGGCCAGATTCGAACTGACGCTCCCGAAGGAACAAGATTTCTAGTCTTGCGCGATAACCACTCCGCCACCACGCCTATTGTGTCTCTTACTAGACACACTCTGATATGTTGTATGAAGATTTTGACAAAAAGTAAAACATAAATGGTATAGAGACAGTCCAAGTAGAAGCCTAGCCTCATCCATCTTACTCTCAAGGATCTTTACCCCAGGGATGTGAGTCCTAAGAATAGCCTCAGATCGACGGCTCCCCCACCCCACCATCACGACAGTCACCTATTTCGGCAGATGGGCCATGGCTCGCATTCGAAGCTGCAAAAAGTCGCAGATCCACATGTTCGCCGGCTTTGTAGATTCTAAATGTGCGGTGATCTCCACAGCTCATGTTGCCCTCTGGCCTCTTTGCCACGCGTGGCAGTCCTCAGCTGTGCATCTAGTCCGAACCTAGCACGCCCTCGGTGGATTGCCATGCCTCTGCGTCAGAGGATCGTCCAGCGCAGTCGTGGGAGTCTGGGACATTCCCACCAGCCTTGTCTGTCTGGCGCACATCCCAGACGCTCGGGGCCCCAGCGCATGTCGCACCCTCTGTCCTCGGACTTCAAGCTGGACCACCATGACCGTACCCCGATGACCGCCAGCCAATCGCCACACACCGGCAGTCCGTATGACTACACTTTTCGACCTGGTAGCCCTGTAAAGCCTAGCTTCCCGACTCTCAAGTATACAACAATAGCGTGCTGACTGCAGCTAGCTCTGCACACTACGCACGAATGCCTGGTGCTGGCGTCCGCCCCCAAGCTACGAGTATGTACGCTCCCGGTCAAATTCAGCGGGCTGGCGTGCGGGAGGCTGTCATCGCGGCCTTTTGCGACTGGGCTTGTGAGCGCTGAAAGCCCGACGCCGCGGTGCGGCCACCCCATGTCCTTCTGGAACCTGCGGACACTTACATATAATGGTGAGCCGCCGTGCGAAGCTTACCAGCTGCCGTCTAATGTCCGGAGCGCAGCTAACAGAAGATACATAGCCTTGGTCCCAAATGTCCATCAACTCCAGACCTGCTCTGCCTACAGTACTATAAGCCTTCCACGCGGTGTTGCCTTCTTCGCAGGCCGTCTTCGGTCACCATGGGATCGCTACCCTCACCACGTCTGCCGGGCGTCATTATTCTACGGGCAGAGGCCACGGGCCCCGAATACTCGAGATGGAAACGAGCAGTCAAAAGTGCCTTCACATCAAAGGGGACCTGGGGCCATTGCGATGGAAGCTGTCCAATGCCCATGCCCGAGGCTGGCCCGAATTTCTTTTCGCCGCAAACGCAAAACAACGCACAACCCCAACTTCTGGAAGAGAGAAGAGCATGGGTCAAGAAGGACCGTGACGTCAAGCTCGACATCTTCCTCTCCATCTCGGACGACATTAAACTTGAAGTGTTTGAAGTCGGCCCCCCACTCCCACCTTTTACCTTGACAGCCAAAGAGATGATGGAGGCTTTGGACAATCATTTTGAGACTTTCAGCTTCGAGGATTACCACCACGTATTTTGCTATTTCTTAAACCTTCATATCGATCAATATAGCAACATCGACGAGTTCAACACCGAATTCAAAGCCATACTGGATGATTTATTGGACCACGGCCACCCGCTCACCAACGTTCAAGCTTGCAGCGCCTACTTCTCAAAACTACGCTGCACACAAAATCCTTGGGTTGCAAAGCAAATCAAAGCCTGGGATGCCCGCGACTCAGAACCTGAACTTGCGCGGCTCATGGAGAAGTCCCCACCATGGTCTATCATCCGTCCCTTAACGACCTCAGGCAAAGACACTCTGCATAGGTCTGTTCCAAGCTCTATTCCAGAGCACATGGTCGACACACCGCCCCACTCGGATGGTGAATACACTCCGTCAGAACATTCGATTTCCACGGTATCTTCAAAGCCATCACACTCGCGTGATTCCTCTAACACAACACAAAGATCTCAGGAGATCACCATCCATGCCTCCTACGAGGATCTTAATGCGCTTCAACAACTCGATGCTTTCCCCAACGTCCCAACTAGTATTCCAGCTAAAGCTCCCAAGCGCATTTCGAGTGTGTCTAAATTCTCTTCTCATTCAATACCACCGATTAATCGACCCCTTCCACCTATCCCGGTAAATGCACAGCGTTCGCGCTCCACTTCCCCAAACCCAACCGTCACAAGCAAACCTAGGAGCGCAAAGACACCGATTAAAGTTCCATCTCCCACCACCAGTCTACCTGGTCTAGAGCAAGTGCATCCCGCCCTACGCTCATCGCCCCGGGAGCCACTCCTCGATACATCTCAACTAGACATGCGTTCCTTAGCCCAACAAGCGGCTACACCGCCTCCAACAGTGCCTCTCCCACGAACACCATCCCTTCCTGAACCTTCCACCGCAACCCTAGCCACTCACATCGCCTCTGTAATCAGCACCACGCCCCCAACCCCCTCATCTTTCCTCTCCGCCACCCCGGAGCTAAATGTAACCTTAGCTCCGCCCTCGACTCCCGACCTCCTCCCACGGCCCATGTCTTCGCGCTCGGCGGTCAGTTCGCAAGACCATTTTTCTAACTGGGCGCAAAGCAAGCCACTCTTGCGTGTCGACTCCCAGGCCAGTAGTGTGCTCAGCCTACCTTTGCAGGGCATTATACGGAGTGCCACGCCCGAGTTTACCGACACCACAATCACAGAGGCAGAAACGAAAGCGCCAACCAAGAAGTCTCCGTCCAAGATTGAGCTCGCCCGGCTAAAGTTTGAAGGCATGACGGGTAGTCCGCCGCGAGGGTTCCTCGCACCAAACGACGAGGAAAAGAGATTCCGGAAGCGGAGCTGGAGCATCAAGGCGCGGCTGAGCGCTCGCCATGGGATCAAAGAGATCATCTGAATTCCCTCCCTTTTCAAGAACCTAGGCGGTTCATCTCCTAACTGGGTAGGATGGATGTTACATTTTCTGGAAGAGTTCGACTGCATACGCTCGCTTAAGATCTCCTAATAATACCCACTCTATTGGACTCTGTTGGAGTGCACGTCTCTTTCCTTTGTGGGGTTTCCTATCTATCTATCTATCTCTGCTTGGCAGGTGTATATACCCCCTCTTTCCTTCCTGCGTCCTCAGACCACGCCTGTCCATACCCTACTTTCCATTTTTCACGCGATTATACCTCTCCTGTACATACACTTCACATATGCCCCTACGAGTCAGCAGCTAGTAGTAATGTCCATACGGCTAGCGACTAAAGTAGTCATAATGATACACAACGCATGTTCCCAAACACCAGCTAAGCTCTTTGGGATCCCCAAAAACCCAATCATAAAACCACGCCGGGCATTATATCTATGGACGTGCGCATTAGTAGAGCCTGTGCTGCTGAATAGAGTGTTAGAGACCTCGAGGAACGCCTATAAGACTACCGAGTGGCGTACCTTCGGCCGGCCCCTCTTGACGCTCGGAACCCAGCTGCGCAACATGCATACATGTAGACAGATGTTATAGATGGGTAGGTTAGTGCGCTTCTCCAAGGCCACCCGTTCCGGTCAAGTCTACGCATGCACAGCGTACCTACCCGCAGCAAACTCCAAGTGCAACGGTAGGCCATGGACGACAAAGCAGCCACTTTGCTGTAACGGAGATTTGATTCGCCCTTCGGATGCATCTACATTCTAACGCAACCCGCCATGCAGCCCACGATTACCCAATTCTACCATGCCACAACGGTTTCCGTTGCCCGAATGCACAAACAAGTCCGAAGTTCCGAAACGAGACAAATTCTACGGTTTCATCAATTGCGAGCGTGATGCTACAATGCCAGCCATGTGTGTCAGCCAGCCCAATGGATAAGAAGCCCTTTTACATTCCCGAAGTAGGAGAAACGGTCCGGGTGACCCAGACCGTGCCCCGCTACGCGCTCATCTCCGGAAGAAGAACGCCGCACCGGGTACCTGCATCTACTCTACTGCGTTTCCCTCACAGCCTTGTCGACGGCCTTCGCAAAATAGTCAACATTGTTGCTGTTTAGGCCAGCCATCGAGATGCGACCATTCTTGGTCATGTAGACGTGCGAGTCTTCCCGCAGCTTCAGAACCTGCTGTTCCGTCAGCCCTGTGAAGCTGAACATGCCGATCTGGTCGGTGATGTGATTCCAGGTGCCTGGGGTACCGAGTTCCTCCAGCTTGTTGCGCAGTGCCTTGCGCATCTCCTTGATGCGGCCCGACATGGTCCTTAGGTCGTCTTCCCACTCAGCAAACAGCTCGGGTGAGTTGAGTACAGTTGATGCAATACGTGCACCATATGCTGGGGGGTTTGAGATCTCGGAGCGCTGGAGGATGGCCAGCTGAGAGCCTACACGGCTGACTGTTGACTGCGCATCAGCCGAAGGTGCTGTGACGAAGTGGAAGCAGCCAGCACGCTCGCCGTAAAGACCAAAGTTCTTTGCGTACGACTGGGCAATGCACAGCTCGAAGCCCTCCTCAATAAAGTAACGGATGGCCCAGCCGTCGCGCGCAAGGTCACCCGAAGCGAAGCCTTGGTAGGCCGTGTCAAAGAAGGGAAAGTGTTTCTTCGCGCGAATGACCTCAGCAATCTTCTTCCATTGATCCTGGGTAGGGTCCACACCCGTGGGGTTGTGGGCGCAAGCGTGCAGCACAATGATGCTGCCTTCGTCAGCGCTCTCCAAGGTGCTTATGACGCCATCAAAGTCGAGGCCCTTTGTCTGTTTGGAGAAGTAGGGATAAGTCTTGGTTGCGAGGCCAACGTTGGAGAAGATCTGGAAGTGGTTCGGCCAAGTGGGGTCGGAGAAGTACGAAGTTCGCTGGGTGTTCGGCTTGTAGAACTTGGAGAGGAAGAGGGCGCCCAGATGGACGGCGCCGGTGCCTGAGATGGTCTGCAAGCTGGTGACCTGTACCCGAGTGAGCCCGCATCAGGTCATGGTGGTGCCATGGCCACATACACGCTTGTCCTTGATCGCGGGGCTGTCTCCACCGAGTATCAGCTTCTGGGAGGCGGATGTGAAGTCTGCCAGACCGGCAATGGGCAGGTATTCGTGGTTGAGGTCGGGGTCTTTGCGAAGCAATTCGTCGGCCTGGAGGGCGGGCTGTTAGCATCGTCATGGCCGCCACACAGCGGCTGCGGAGCGTGCACTCGCCTTCTTGACTACGGGCAGGACCCAGGGCTTCGCATTGTTGTCACGGTATGCACCGATGCCCAGATCGACCTTCTTTGGGTCTGTGTCGCGGCGGAAGGCGGCCATCAACCCGAAGAGCGGGTCTTCTGGCGCCTGGGGAACCACGTCGGCGCTGAATGAAGTGGAAGCCATGGGGGCGATGTGCTGGGTGACTTGGATGAGGCGGGATTGAGGGGATTGAGGAGACTGAGGGGCACGAGGGGAGGAAGAATGGGTTGAAGAGCGGTTGGCAGGGCCGGTGCCGGCCATGTTGGCAGCCTCCCAAACGTGCCACCACCCAGCAACTGCTGCTCTGACACACAGGCAATGCAGCCTAACACGCTGGGACTGGGCGACCTGGGCAGTCTGGACGTCCAGCGAGCGGGGCGCCACCAACCAATGCCCGCACTAACCCCGCGGGCTCGCTCAGGGCGAATCGTCGGTGCAGGCACTCACACGGAGCGGAGCGCGGAGGAGAGGAACGGATGCACGGTGGGGGCAACAACTGCGGAGGAAGGGAGAATGACGCGAGCCGCAACGGCTTCGACGAGGTATATCTATCCCCCCAGCTCGTCCCAGCAGCCGCCAGCCGTCCAAGCCAGCCGGCCAAAGCCATGGGCCGAGGCACGCGACGACGTCACAGGCCTGGGTAGTCTCCCCTCACATGCTGCCTTTTCCACCACCGCCGCCATCACCACAGTCGCACTCTCGGCCCTTTCCGTCGTCATATGAACAGGTCCCACAGAACTAGGGTGGTGCAGAAAACGCACGTAGACCAGAAGACCATCTGAGCGGTGCTCCTTCGCTCCGTTGCCC
>Ga0247757_10000514_pt1 | contig 31487 bp, 25 predicted proteins | sample UWRJL126311R4_FD_180929 | JGI IMG/M metagenome (GOLD analysis project Ga0247757, IMG submission 180929) | Plant litter microbial communities from Arlington Agricultural Research Station in Wisconsin, United States - UWRJ-L126-311R-4 | ecosystem: Environmental > Terrestrial > Plant litter >... | reverse complement strand
TATTATTATTAACTATTATAAAGAATTCTAGTTAATACTAACTTTTATAGACCTTAATATAAATGCTATCTATAGAAAGAGGGTTATAATTATAAAAAAAGATTCTAATTTTATAATACGCTATTATAAGAAGTATCTTAGTAGTAAAGTAGTTTAGATACTAGGTTTTCGATCTTAGTTATAATATAATAAGTTATATTCTATAATTATTATCTATAATAAATCGTGATATATATAGTAGAAAAGTAGTTAATATACCAGGTTTTTGATCTTAGTTATAATATAATAAGTTATATTCTATAATTATTATCTATAATAAATCGTAATATATATATAGAGTTACTATTATACTTTCGTAATTAGATAATTCTATAATTAATATAAATAATAATATAATATAATTTATTAGACCTAAGTTAACCCAAGTCTATACGACCTAACCCCTACCTAACGTATGGATAACCTGAACTTAACCCCTACCCACGCTAGTAATCCTTCGCATAGGTAGGGGTTAGGTTTAGGTTAGGTCTACTTACGTTAGACCCGAACCTAATATAACCCCAACTAATTTACCACCCTAATTATTTCTAAAAAGTCACTTATTATAAGCTTACCTTTAACTTCTATAACTTTAAATATATATACTTATAAAAATAACTTACTCTACTATTTATATTATACTTTAAAAGTATTTTTTTATACTTAGTTTTTTATAAGTAAGCTCTATATTACTTATATATATAGTTTATTATAAATTAGAGAAAAGGAATAAAATTATACTTTAGCTTTCTAATAAGTATCTAAAGAGTTACCTTACTATTAAATATAAGTTTTATTATAATAGGTTAGAATACCTCTTACGCTACTATAGCTCTAATTTAATTTATTAAATTTTTAAATTTTATTACCTTTAAGCTTTATTTATTAATTAAAAATATAAATTAAATTTAAGTAGACTCTTTATTATTAGAAGGGTATTCTTAATTAATATTTTTAATATCTAGAGTATCTAGGTCGACTTCTACTAAAACTACTTTACTTAAAGCGTATATTTAGAGCTCTATATACTAGTCTAGCTAGTTTATACTATTATATAAGAGCGTTATTATAGAGAGAGTAAGCTCTAGTATTATTAGGTAATATTAGAAGGAGAGGGGGGGAGAAAGGGGTAAGAATAAGGGATAAGCTTCTAAACGCTTATTTGATTATATAGGCGAACGCTAATTACTCAACTTAGAGCTCGTAGAGAATCTATATCTATAGGGAGAACCTTCCTATATTTAAAGAAGCGCTGGGCTTATAACTATAGAAGCGAGCAGAGGAAGCCGAGTGAAAGGGTTCATCCTATAGAAGGAGAGCTGAGTGGAAGCTATATATAGAGGAACTGGAGCTCCTAGAGATCCGGTTCCATACGAAGAACGGAAGAACGGAAGACTGAGGATCCGGGCGTTCTAAGGAGCGGAAGACTGAGGTTCCAGTGTCAGAATCAGGTCTCTCAAAGGGATGAGCCAGAAGCGCGTAAGGAAGAGCTGCGCGCGATGTGCCTGGGCGCGACACTAAGTATCTAACTCTATTTTAGCGACTTAATAGATCTCATTTCAATATAAATAGGCCGATAAGCCGATGATTACTCGACTGCTATACCTCGTAATCTTTATAGTGCTGATATTTCACGTCTTACTCTACCTACTTTCCCTGCCCGTATATATTTTTGCTTAGCTCGCTCCCTTGGAGCTCTCTAGGGGGGGTCGGCGCTAGTAATTGAATCGGAGCTGTTTGCTGACTAGTATAGTTAACGGTTTCACCAGGAAGTTCCGCCTTCTCGTACGGCGTCGTGGCTGCTGCGGTCTGCTTCTCATGCTTGCTGCGCTTGAGTATCCACAACACTGCTACGCCACATATAGCCAGTACCGCGACGCCTCCAACTACACTACCAGCTATAATTCCAGTATTGTTTGAGCTGCCCCCTCGAACGCTATCTCCATTTACGTTCGGAGCTTGCGAGGTCTGTGACAAAAATGTGCTCGAGGTTGTTGTCGTCGATTCGGTTCCAGCCTGACTGGATGAACTTAGGATCGATGTCGTAGTTATAACAGCTGCATACTGTAAGTCGGGGGTCCGGAGTCCGTGCCAACTCTAGTTATTCTACTTACCTGATGGCGGAAGGGTCTCATAGACCGATGTTGTACTACTTTCGTGCCTGCCTGTCCAGTCGCAATAATAGCGAGTTAATCCAAAAGTAGCGCCAACCGACTTGTACTTGATGTCCTTGTAGCATTTGCCGGCCAAGCCATCACTAGTCAGTCAGTACGTACGACGAGGGTAGACGTGTTTCCTGGAACATTAGAACTCACCATGTACTGCTGCTCCCAGACATATACAATGTAGTACCGGAGCAGCTGTTCCACATTTCGCAAGGGGTGGTTGTAAAAGTAGAGACGAACGCTTTGGTACCATCGATATAAGTAGAGACGAACGTTTTGGTACTATCGACATAAGTAGAGAGGAACACGGTACCATCGCTATAAACGGTTCGGGAAGACGCGCACACCTGCCAGAGGTCGCCTTGCGTCCAGAGGTACGCTTCATTCTCTCGAATTGTTGAGCTTGCCCCTATCCATTGTCAAACAGGCACTCTTGATATAAATTTATATCAAGCTCACAAGCCGTGCTTCCATCTAGCGACCCGATAGCAAGCCATCCTACCGTAAATGGGGGTGTAGAAGTTGTCGTAGCTCGCTTAGGAAACTTGGGTGAAGCTGCAGGTGTTTGTGCAAGCCTTACGGCTCCGGCTGCTGTAGCGCTAGTGAAGTTTAAAATGTAGAAAAGTATGCGCATAGTTATCGCTTAGAAATAACGAACAGAGTCCGGTGCTAGTATATAAGTATATTTACAAGTTTATGGCAGGCGAGGGCAACCTTATTGTACCTATAACTAATAGCCTTACTATACTTTGCGCGGACCTAAAACCGGCTGGTGCGGCAATAAATACAATTGCTATCGTTAACTGAGTTTAACTTGCTGCAGCCACAAAATTCATACCTGCCAATAATAGTAAGCTCCGGTGCGGAAAACCTGGCATCTACCATGGAAGTGCGGGTCGGCTCTGCAAAGTGGCACGGCTGGCTATTGGACAAATTCTCGCCTCTGCCATCCGCCTAGGTCGATCACTATGCTATTTACGGTATGCTATTCGATCTGTCGATTATATGAAACATTTAATGGTAATTTTTCTTCTAGAAAAAGCGAAATATCGATTTAGAGCATAGGTCAATACTAAGTACCTATTAGTATACTTAAGATAAGTTTTCTTATGCTGTTTTTTAGGGAATTTTCTTTGTTCAATCCTGTAAGCATCTAGGACCAGGTTACATGATGGGTTCTCACTATATAAGAGCGTTAAACATGTCTTCTATACATAGACTTCTATATAGAACTGCATAGAACTTCAATGCAATATATACAATTTTTTACACTTCCCACCTCCTTTCATTACATATTCGCGACCCGTAATCGAAAGATATTCTAAGGTAGGAAAGAAAATAAGTATTTAATAAGTAGTCGTAGATTCCAATTCTAAATGATAGATAACAATTAGAGGTTTCCTCTACTCTTTAGGATAACAAAGGACGACGCTCCGACTAAGGGTCGAAGATAGTATATATATATACTCTCGGAGAATCCCTCGATCCATTCCCCCGTCGAACAGCCTTTTATTAGAAAACCTAAGGAATACTCTGGAAAGCCGCCAGCTAGCCGCCGGAATGCTACCAGCTTTCTAGCCACCTGCCTGCCGCTAGTCCTTTACTAGCATTCTAAGAGAATGCTTCTAGCTCGCTATCGGAACGTCTAGAGCAAGCTGCCAGCTTTCCCTGCGTCGCTAGCTAGGCGGATGGACTATTACACAACAATAATATATATTAATAGTAAAAGTAGCTAATTAAGATAGGATAAGATTAAATAAAATCTAGGTTCTTTTTACATATTTATGGATATTTCAATTTTTGTAATGTATGGGGAATATCGGGCAAAATAAACAGGTTTAGCTGCTGCGGTAGGAGCTAATGAATCCAGGCGCTATATCGCTACCACGAGTTTGGGAGAGTGATAATGACATCTATGGTACAGCAAACGTTGGGGCTCATTTTAACCCATCCTGCATTCGAATAATGTAAGTAGCTATAAACACTATAGATCGTGCGTCTGCGGGGCGAAAGTACAGCCTGATCAGTCGTTAGGCATATTGTAGAGTGATGTATAGTATATATTATGTATATCTTACGAGTATAAACCGCAACGAGAGCGCTAGGTAAAGAAAACGGCAGCGATTAACAATAGTACCCAGATCTAATAATAAATAGGGTTATGTGTACCTACTAGTTACCTAGCTTAGTATCTAGGGTACTATACTCTTCCTCTTATAAAAATCAGGACGTACGTATAGGACTCTATAAGGAAGGGGGATCCTAGGAGGAGAAGGAGAGGGGGTTTCTACTCTAGAGGCCCTAGAAGGTTCTAAAGGTTCTAAAAGAGTATAGTATCTACTAAATATAGCTAGCCTTACCCTTATATATAAATATATTAAGGTAGTCTATAAAGGCTCTATAGAGGCTCCACTATAGCTTAATAAATAGATATATAGCAAGTGCGATATACCAATCAAGCCCTATCCGGTTTTCTTCCAACAATACACACTTGATCGAGTGTATGATAAATCCCGTTATCAACCTCCCTCATCGCCTCCTCCCTCAACCTCTCGATCCTCTGCTTCGTCCATCCACCACCCTCAACCGCCACTAACTCCTCTAAACATCCTAGGAAGCAAACAATGATATTGCGGGTCCCCTTATCCCTTGCCTTCGCCTCCAGATCTTGCAATCTGTCCGACGAAAAGACGTCTTCGTGCACATCGACCAAGCCGAGTTCTCGGAACACGTCTTCCCTCCTCAGGTTCTTCGGCTCTCGCATCATAAGACCGATCACGGGGTCGACCTTATGGCGAAACAGGTCTAGGCCATCATAGATCTCCTGGCACGCGGCGCGGGACGTGCCAGCCGCGGAATTATAAAGCCCAAAATTGCATGAATCGATCCACTGCAACCAGCCGCCCGGCTTCAACAGCGTCATCAGGTTCGCAATGGAACGAGCCCATTCCGCCCGCGCGGCCACGCTGCTGGTGAAGCGGACGGCAACCACATCATAGGCCCCTACCTCCGAAGCTGGAAAGGGGAGGAACATGTCGTGGATCTTAAACGACACGTTTGACGGCCAGGTCTCCTGTGGAGGAAAAGCGGACGACGTGAGGTCAAACCCGGTGAATTGGCATGTTGACGGCAGACTTTTGGCGACGTCGAGAAGCCGGACTCCGGAACCGGCACCTATATCTGCAATCTTGGCGGTGGGTGAGGTAACCGGAATGTTGGGGTGAATAAGAAACCCGAGCGTTTTCGTGGTGAAGACGTGTTGCTCATCTAGTCTGTTTGATGTGTGAGTTTGGAGGCTATGACAGCGGGTATCTGAACCTTGCCTTTCTGGTATTTCTTCTATGCGAAGATGGGAATCTCGATCCCGGTCATGTAGGTCTGTCATGGTGCGGATCTGAACAGGTTCCGGAGAAATGCTATGATGTAGCGGTATATAGTTGAAAAGTTAGTGGACTTTCGGTTGAGCGTGCTCACGCCCAGGATGTGCACGTGCTGGTAACTTATTATTTATAGTATCTGCAATAGGCGCACGCGGGACAACATCTTTCCACACCACGAATGAAGCGCAATCGCGATCAAAAATTGCTGTATAGCTGTAATTTTGTGGTGGATCACGCCGGCGACCTAGTAGGTGAGAAGCCGGCCGTCACGACGCTTGGGAAATCGGGAAACCCAGCTTGATCCTATGGGTTTCTGAGCAACCTCTGCAAAATCCCGCACTATGGCATGCGTAGGTGGTAGGCCTTTGCTATAAAGCTTCCCGATATGTAAGCTACAAGATTATTCTCTTGCGTGCTGTTAACATTTCTGGGTTTTTCGGCTTTTGGTCGCAAGAAACCCTGAACGACGCCGTGCCGTATACTACGCGTTGAGCGATTAACCCCTATTTTTTTTTCTTTTTTTTTCCGCAGTAGCAGTATGGTCGATCAAATCCGCTAGCTTCAAAGCTTCTAATGCTGCACTAATATCTCCTTTAGGTGGGCATTTTGGTGTTTTGGTGTTCTGCAAGCGCCAGGTGGCGCCTACCGATACGATATGGTATCAGGCTGAAAAACCCCAACTCTAAGACGTGAAATTCTACCATACGCTGGCTGGCCCCGTTCCATCCATAGCTATGCTGCTTTACGCCAAGATTAGCATGAAAGACCCGAGCCGTGGTCCCTTTCCTAATTTCTATCGCCCTCTCGCCCCTAAGTTCACCCGCGTCTTTGAGCTTGAGGCCGGCGAGTTCTCAGACCCCATCGTCGGGCGGCTGGTGCCGCAGACAGTGGACGGGGAGCCGTACGAGGCCATATCGTACGTCTGGGGCAACCCACGAAAGCGGCGCAACATCACCATAGACGGAGCGACGCTCTCTGTGACAGAGAACCTGCACGGGGCGCTGACGGCCTTCCGACACCGACCAGTTGCTAGGAGCAGCGACGAGCTAGATGCGGGCATGGCACCGGCGCGAAGACTACCAGTGCGGAGGCTGTGGGTCGATGCCGTGTGCATCAACCAGGAGGACCTGCAAGAGCGCATGTCGCAGGTCGAACTCATGTCGTTCATCTACGCCGGCGCACACTGTGTCCTTTCGTGGCTCGGCTGGGAAGAGGGCGAAGAGGGTCGCCGGCATATGCAGGACGCCATCCGCTTCATACACGCCTTCATGAACGACCCAGAGGCCGGCCTCTGCGACGCGCGCGTCCTTCTCCTTCACCAAGACTACCTGGCTGACCCCGCCGAGGACCTCGCTCACTTATCCGAGGACGACCGACGCCGGTTTAAGGAGCAAGCAAGCAAGTGGGAGGCTGTCAAGTTCTTCTTCGAGATTGAGTACTTCCACCGCGCGTGGATCGTGCAGGAGCTTGGCCTCGCCCGCGAGGCTCTCTTGATCACGGCCCTGAAGCCCGCCGACGACGGTGCCAAAGCCGATGGGGGAAATTCCGCTGGTCGGGGAGTTACTGCAGAGGACGAGGACTGGGCCTTGGAGGTCGACATTATCGATTGGCCGCTAGTGGGTCGCTTCGTCGAGTTCTTGGACTACAACGGTGCCTCGCTGGTGACGCATCTCGGCCTGGTGTCGTGGGTCGCCCACCACATCCTGATGGTCTGGGCCACCAAGGAGGGCGGCACACCGGACTGCGACTTTCTGACTGGCATGCACTGGACACGCATCCTGCGCGTAACCGACCCACGTGACCGCGCGTTTAGTCTACTCGGTCACCCCATGGCCGTCCTCGGCGGCGAGCTTGTAATCCGCCCTGACTACACGCGTACGCGCGGGGTTATATACACGAGACTAGCCGTCAATTTCATCCGAAAGACCAATAATCTATACATCGTCAGCCTCGTCGACCACGAGGACGACCCTTCCTTGGAGCAGTGGGATTGGGACCCGCAGCACGAAGCCAGGATGCCCAGCTGGGTGCCTGACTGGCATAGCATTAACCGGACCACGCCGTTCGACTACCCGATAGCTGCGGCCGCGATCGAGGACGACGGAACCAGCTTCGAGGGCGGAGTTGATCGCAAGGACGGGACATCGCTTCCACACCTCCTGGTGCGAGGCTGGGTGATCGACGAGATCTCGGCCGTGTCGCGCCGCATGGAAACGACAGACTTCCCCATCACGAACTTGGTGCGAGAACGGACAAAGCAAAACCCTTTCTGGCTCGATCGCGTGTGGGAGCTAGTCTATCCTGCCGAACAACAAGGCAGTACGTTCGCGAGCCCCGGTGGCGACGCGCTGGCCGTACTGGAATCACTGTCGTTGGCCCTCCCGCTCGGCACGCGGGAAAAGAATGATCCAGCCAGCAAGGCAGGGTTGAACCAGACGCTGGAGGAGCACCACCGATCGTTTGCCGCCTACGTTCTCGAGTATCATGAGCTGCTTCACCGCGCGTTATCTGAGGCCGGCGGTGTTAACGAAGACGATGACGACAGCTATTTGCCTATTCGCTCGGTCTTCGACAGCTTACCGGCCGAGGCGCAGGCTGAGCTGGGGCGGCGCGCAGGAGGCACCACCGCCGGCGGGTTCCTTGAGTGCATGACGTGGCCGTCCATGTGCCGTATTGTATACCACACGGCATCGGGCCTTGTGGGCATGGGCTCCCGCGTCACGCGGCTAGGAGATCTGGTTTGCCGAGTAAGGGGTTCGGCCGTGCTAATGACGTTACGGAGGATCGATGATTCCGGCGCCGGCGAGGTGACTGGGACGACAACCGAGGCCGAAGCGGCAGTGTCAATTCACTGCGCTCATATTGGGCCCACTGTCGTACCGGCTCGTATGAAGCCGGGTGTCATCGACGGCGCAGAGTTTGGCGAAAAGGCTGCAAACTTTCGAATCATATAAGCCATCTTCGTTATGCGAGCTGTGAGAGGGAAACACATTGATGTCGCTTGGCTAGATGGTTCTCTTGTCAAGCGCCAGGTACACGCACACTTACATTTTCTTACCAGAGGCAGTTTCGGACTTCCTACACGAATTGCGCCAACTGACTCCGGTTGAGATCGTAGAGTAAGGCGTTTCCATCCAGCCAGCCGAAAAACCTGGGAATGCCGGCTCGGCCTTATGATATCGACTTTGGTAAATATTGAGAACCCGACTTCAGGCTCTTGCCTCAGAGTCAGCAGCTGCCTGCTCATTGTGATCATCTTAGTTAGCGGTTTTACGCTTGGCGAGTTTGTTCCCGGCCTTCTGACTGCTCGCTGCTTCGGTTTGTTCCTAATCTGTAATCGTCCGCTGAACGGGATAATCCTTCGTCAGCGCCCCTCCGCTCAGTGGGTCTGCGGGTCTGCACCCAGTTTGTAGGCGCCCACTTTTTGAGATTCGAATTCAAGACTATCGCATTCATTTCTCTGGCTAATTATCTCTAGACCAACCGCTGGGTAGGCAAAAACTCTACCCACCTATACCCGCTCAGTCTGGCTGCATGGCGATGGACCAAGTCATGAAATCAAGTAGTTTTTCTTAACTAAATATTGCATTATCGTTTCATCTTCTGATATCAGATTGCCTCGTTTCTGTAGCTGGGTTGGCCGAAGCTCTCGAAACAGCAAAACAACAAATACTATAAGTTCTTGTTCTATATTACGCACTCAGTTTGCGGGGAGTAGTACGACCACGAGTACCGAGAGTGAATTATTCGAGGTATAGAGTTGGAAAAAAAACAAAAAAGTTTGTACTGCCGACTCCAGACGGAGGAGTCATCCTCCACTACACTTAAAATTGGTTGGATGTAGATTAAAAAAGACTATATTACTATCATTACATTCTTTTGTAACTCATAGGTTTATGAGTTGTATGAACAACCTTATATGAGAAACTCTATTAGATCAAATGATACATATATGGATAGAATATAAAAAATGTTCCATGTACAGGCTTCATCTACCTATAATATCCATGTTTAGGCTAGACCTATGGCAAGTGGAGAATGCAACAATCCGTACGAATATTTTAGTGATATCAAGCTAACTAACATAGGACAAGCTCAATAATAGTATCATTAGCTGTATCTAGAGTAGATGGTTACAAATTAAAATACTTTCAGTCCGCTACCGAAAGTAGGGAGGGCGTAGATCGGACTGCTTGCTAAGACTCTACACCGCCACAGGTATACTAGTCACAAGACTGCTTAGCCGCCCGACGTTATAATTATATAGCTGTCGTTTACTAGCTAACATTAGTAACCATTCTAATTGTGAAGGTCCAATGTTAGAAAAGGCGAAGGGTCTAAGGAGACGATGAAGGGGTATTATAGTCCCATGGAGTTAAAACTGTAAGGGCTGGATATGAACAATATGTATGGAATTATAGAGAGATATGCACGAGTAGAAACGTAGATTGTCTAACGCTGCCAGCTTGTATAAAATGTAAATGTATTATAGTGTAGCGGGATGTTTAAATTAAAATGTCATGGAGGATTCTCACTGAACAGGATAGTGGAATGATTGAAATGTTATGACTCTATCGTGAAATTTCGTTGTTTATGCGCACTTCAATCATATTACTTAGCTCTAGATGCGTATCGTTTAATACAAATTGAAGCAAGTATGAACTTACCCATCGGAAAAAAGCTGCCACACTCTCCAAAGACACTAACAGTTTACTCCCACTGCTTTAAGAACTCCTTTACATTCTCGAAATCCTTTCTAATAACCTCAATGTGCTTCTCGCTTCTTGGAACAAACCTTACTTTGTACTCTTTAGGACTAACTAGAAACCCATCTAGAAATGCATCATCCCTTACATTCAAATCCATTTCATTACCATGTTCATCCAAGCCTGGCTCGATTTTAAATCCCCATATCAACCTCGCGGTAAGGCGCCACTGCGTACGCTCAGCAAGATGAATACCGACACAAATCCGGCGACCGGAACCATAGGCGTAGTGGTCACGGTTCTCATAGTCAGGCGAGCCAGCGTACTCCATTGCCAGTTTAGGGTGATTAAGGTAACGATCAGGATTGTAAGTGTCGGGGTCAGGGTAGTGGGAAGCAGTGCGCTGGAGACCGTAGGCGGGGAGGAAAATAGTCGAATCTTTAGGGATGAGGAAGCCGTCAAACCAATCGTCACGGTTTACGCGATGGGGTACACCTGGTGGTACCCTAACATATTTAGTAACCGCAACATGTTTAAAGTGTGTATGGGAACTTACACGGGGCGTATTCTCAAGCCCTCCTTAATGATGCAGTTAATATACGGAAGTTCTTTAAAATCAGACCAAGTAGGCATTCTCTTTGTCCCACACACGCGGTCAAGCTCTACTCTCGCTTTATCTTGTACCCACGGATACTTCGCGAGATATAAGATATTCGACAGCATCACACTGGATGTTGTGTCTGCAGCACCTTGGTGGAGAGTGCCGAGGAAATTGCTCATCTGGCTGTCACTTAGTGGAACATCTAATTTGATATTACCAGAGAGAACACGGTCAGCTATAGAAATGCGCTTGTCGCCGTGCTTTCGACGTTCCTCAACTCGTTTTCTCGCTTCTGTCCATACCTCGGTAACGGTTTTGTAGCACTGTTTGGCGCGCGCCTTAGACGGGGCCCAGCTGTCGGGGATGTATTTTAGGATAGGGAATTGCTCAATGGGCAGATAGCTACCCGGTTCAAGAGTAGGATTGATCTAAGTTGCATAGTCAGCACCTAGAGGCGCATGGGTGTGGGGTTAAATTTGTACCGCTCCCATAGCTCGATATACACACTGAATTTGTCAGCTTACGGATAAAACACTTTCCGTTCTGTATAACATACCGAACCCCAAAAATTATCAAAATTTGGCGCGCGATGCCCAAAGATAACGATACTCGCAACTGATGATGTAACTCGCTTGATATGGGTAAAGAATTGTTCCGGTGTAAGAAGTAAGTCGTACGCAAGTTGGCAGCTCCTATAGGAATTATAAGTTACTAACCGTAGCAACTAACTAGTTAAGTTATAGTTAGGGTCTAGAGCTTACTCAGCCTCTTGAATCGGCATAATGTTTTCGTCTAAATTCTTCGGCGCAAGATTCTGGCTTGCAATCTTTCTCTGCGCTCTCCATAATGGCGTCATGTGCATAAATGCAAAATTTTCCATTCCCATGGCGGTCTCAAGATTGTGATCATGAGGTCTGTCAGAATAAATTGCACTTTTTTTGTCGACTAGATCATGAACTGCACGTTTGTCATTGAGGACAATAATCGTGCCCGCACCAATTTTAAGGGAGAAGATAGTCCCGTACATATCGCCCCATTCTTTAAGTCTAGAAGACGCGTTACTGAAAGTTGAGGATGAGTCAAAGGGTCAGATCGCACTTTCTTTCGAAGCCACTAGGGGGAATTTGATGTGCGTTCCCTACGATGGGAAGAGTGGGTGGACCCGGAGGAAGCCGTTTGTCTCGACTACCAAAGCGGAGGAGCTTGTAGAGGAGATACAGCGCACAAATGATAGGGATAGTTCCCACCGTATTAGCAAGGAGTGAGCCCATGCTGCCCTAAAAATCTCTAAAGAGTACACGCGTTTAGTATTGCGGATAGGAGGTTGGATAGTTTTCTATAAATTCCTCTAGCTTGCACGCCGCTACAACTGAGCCTTATACAAATCTTACTACCTTAGATCGACATGCAGGCCTGATGCTGAGTAATACTCGACAGTAAGTTGTGTGGTTGATTTTGTTTTTCGTTGGCTCGAGAAAAAGCGCATTACTGGGATTGATAGTGCTTGGTAAAGCAGACCGTAAGCCTGGGATTGGAATTTGTCTCAACATATTGCGTACTAGGGTGGGGTAGCTGCACTTTTCTGTAGCTTCCTATTCCAGGATCACGTTTTGGGTTATTCCCGAACCGGGTTTGAATATATACCCGAAACATCTATGCAAGCTCTTCCTAATATAGTTACTCGGTAGTATCGTAGCCAGCTAACCGTAAGTTCTTGAAAACAGCCTTGATCCCCACACCTTTCTCCTGCCCATGACAACACCCGGGCGAGAGCACCATCAACGACGATCGGTTGAAGAGATCAAGCTTCAGTGAATGCAATTGGCAGAGCTTGAAAAGTGTTGATCTGTGGTTATATCGTCGGCGGGGTTTTGGCGAAATCACAGCGCATTCCATTGGCAGAATAATTTCGCCACCCCTGCTCGGCAGTTGCAGCGGGCACGACAACACCGATAGCTAATGTAAAGCCCAATGTCGAAAGGAGAACATGACGGCGCCGCGCCCGTCACACCTTGATAAGAGCCAGCAGCCGTTCGGTCAGGGACAGAGATGATTGAAACATTCTCATTCTCTCTCCCATTTCCACGTATTTGAAACCATCGAAGAAGGTCCACATTATGCACGTTTCCACTGTCGCTGCACTAGCTCTTTCCGTAAGAGAAGGTTTAGCGGCTTCAGTGCTACGGTTCGGTTGCTCAGCCATCACGGTGGAGAGACTCGACCCGTAGGCAACCCGACACTCACGGGCTAAACTTTGCCAATGTCTAGAAGCTGACGGCCCCGCCCAGGCTTGTCAATCCAGGCGTGACACCGTCACCTCACATTCATCAGGTTTGCTGCCGAAGCTAGGAGAACCTCACTTTAGGCTGATAGGATGCGGATAGGTCGTTGGAGGAAATGCTTTTGCGGCCTCTATTGCAACCGCCGATGTGTCTCAAATCGCAAACTGCACGACGTGTACGTTCAGCGAGGTAAGTACATGGCAGGCCCAAATGGTCACAACTAACCCTGCAGGATCTTTCCAACTACTGGACGGCGAATATGTACTTCAAAGCACGCAATGCCTCATACAAGCGTGTACCGCAAATTGCCAACCGCGGCCTTAATGGAGAAGTGGGAGGTATGACAGTGTACTATACCTCCGCGTATGACGGCTCGAAGGTGACAGCATTCAAACCTGGCTTCCGTATGCTGGCTGGGCATGCTGAGCAACGAACCGATGGAGGTGTGACGAAATGGAACGCAATCTGCTTCCGTTGTTACAATTCTAAAAATTTTGGGGGTGACAACGCAGCACCATGCTCGGATAAGTCTGTCGATAGTGTTGCCTTGCCCAACAAGGCATGTCCAGGAGGGATTAGGACAACGATACGATTTCCGACCTGCTGGGACGGGACTAATACAGATTCTCCGGATCATATGAGCCACGGTAGGTGTTGCAATGCGATAGTGAAATGCATGGAACTAACGCGTGGGATCAGTGTCGTACCCGGAGACAGGAACATTCGAGAACAGCGGCAAATGCCCCAGCACCCACCCCGTAAAGCTACCTCAGCTAATGTTTGAGGTCATCTGGGACACAACTGCATTCAACAACAAGGCAGATTGGCCTGCCGACGGATCACAGCCCTTCGTGTTCAGCCAGGGCGACAACACCGGCTATGGACAGCACGGCGACTGTATGCTAATCCTATTGTTATGCGCTGTCGGTACTAACCGGTCATAGATGTGTTTGGATGGGCCGGAAATGCACTGCAGAAGGCCATGGATCAAAGCTGCTTCGGGGCTACTTGCACAGGGTTGAAGACCCAAACGTTCACCCAAGCAAACAAGTGCGCTATTCCAAGAACGGTGAACGAGGACGTTGACGGCTGGGTTCCGGAGATTCCCAATGGCATGTCGATGAAGGAGAAGCGATTCGAAGCTTAGTGAAGGTAACTGAGTTCACACGCTGTATTCTCCAAGGGCATATATAATGCAAGGCTCCAGCCACGCCAAAGCAATGCTAGCGCGATTGTGTTTCACCTTGGCAACCTCTTCTAGAAGCTCATTTGGCCACGAAAGCTACCCCAGTGGTCTATGACGATAACCCCGGGCCTGTCTGAATCTTATCAACTGGTCTGCTGCGCGCGTTTTGCGTGACCCTGTAGGTGCATTCTTTGTTTTACACTGACCACAGATCCGGGTGCTTAAAAAATGCGGCGCGGAAAGGGCGTTTATTCCGCCCCCAAAGTCGCGCTTTCCCTTGCCGACCGGCCGCAGCACAGCGCCAGCTCTCAAGCAGCGTGCAAGTCGACGCAAGATAGCCTTGGAGCCGTTGGCTGCACATGCAGCTGGCTGTCGGCCTGCCAAACGACTGGCGCCGCCCTGGGAAGGGGAGGCCTAGGTAGCTCTCTCAATGGAAGATCGCCTGATTGACAAGTGAGGAGACTCTCCTGGCGAGCGACTTTTCCTACATCATCGTACTCTTCTGCTCGAAAGCATGTTGTGGCCTGTTCCTTCTTTGGCCCACGCCATAGGAGAAGCATCATGTAATCATTCCGTGTTTGCTTGGAACTAATCTCATATTCCTTATCACAAGCCTCGTAGTCGAAGGTGTCAGGTGTACCAACCGGAGTTGGACAGATAGGGTCACAAACCGCACCGACTTCGTAAGTATTTCCCAGTCTATACGTTTTATAGACGTTTTCTCACAACGGCAGCTCAGGCGATAGATCTACATCAGCGTGTTTATCTTCAGACTAATTCTAATCCTAACATCAGTCTACCTCGTTTGGGGCCTGAATATGACCACAAAATAGAAGTACATCGTAGTCTCCGGCTTTGGGACTTACACCTTATAAGTATCACCTTGCTCTCCACCCGCCTCTCAGCTCACACACATAGCAACATCGCCATCGCCATCACGCACCTAGTCTTACTCAGCGAGCCGATCGTCATGGACACGTCCGATGTGAGGAGTTCGAGAGTCGCCTGTTCCACGGTTGTCGCAGTGTAAATTACGAGCATAGCTAGTATTGTGCCCTATCTTCTCCCTGTCGTACGAGCCTACGAGCCAGATATTCAACAGCGCCCTCGTTAGGAAGCCGATGAGCTTGACTGGGGGGGTTGCGACGGGGTCTTGGTTTAATACCGATGGCTTTGGCAGCGCGCATGCACAGATGTTCAGTTACGAGTTTTGATTCGGCGTATCCCATATTTTGCGCCCAAGAGAGGTCAGGTAGAGTTTCAGGTGTACAGATCTCGGGGCATTGAGCCACGGTGCTGACTGAGGAGCAAAAGTCGAATGATGCTAGCTGGCCACTGGCGTGGCACAGGTTGAGAAAATACTCAATCCCGACAATGCAGTCCTTTTCGAAGCTCGAAAGTTCCATATTGAAGTTAACTGACCATGCGCAGTGGATGATGCTGCGAAGCTGCGTTATGACCTGGGCATATTGTGCCTCTGTAAGACCAAGCCTGGGCTGAGAAATCGGAGGGCACGGCTACAAGCTTCCCTTGAGAAAAGACGCGCGATTTGTGATAGAGATTACGCTGGATCAAGGAGCTGTGCACCCGCCGTGAGGCCTATTCCGCGTCCTTTGCGCGAAGACAGATGACTCTGGCGACGTCTGATCGAGCAGCCAACTGCGCGGCAACGTGAGCACCTAGCGACCCAGTCGCTCCGGTAACCACTACAGTATGCCTCGCAGGTCTCGGAGGGAGAGCGCTGTACTTCTCTACGAGGGCAATCATGTCGTCCTCAACCGCACATGTATTCTCCTGTACCATATTGCCAGAGCGTAAGCCATACAAATGGCTGCTCAGTGCGACAATCGATGGATACTCAAAGACGACGTTCTGGCTCAGCTTAGAGTAGCCGATATCAACACTTCTAAGAATCTCGTTGCGCATCTGTATCGATTGAAGCGGATCAAGACCAAGGGAAAAGAAGGCTGTTCTTTTCGACGTTCTTTGCATCGGGTATTGACTTGGCCAGAACTGAGCGAATGAAGCCTTCCAGCTCCTCAATCGATGAGAAAGTGCGCAGTTCTCCGCTCGCAGTGGCGGCGTTGTCGTAAGTCTCGTCGATCTCCCTTGCAAATTGCTTGTAACCCGCTTGCCGAATGCTGCCCTAATCAGCTCGGGGATACTGACAGTCGTGGGGCAGAATCTTGACCCATATCCTTAGAGATCCTTGCGTATGTTTCAGCAGTTTGGTTGGCGGCCTCAATGACAGAGTAAGTCTTGTGCATGGCTTCCTTCTTTCAGACCTGATGAAAGGACGACGAGCATGCCAAGGTAGGGCCTTCCAGAACTAAAAACCACGGTCTTTGCTACAGCCCTATTGGAGCGGATGGTACCTCCCATCATCACCGGATTTAAATTTTCTCCGTTGACATGCACTATCGTATCGTCTAAGTGAGAAATGAACTTTCATGCTCCAGAGATTGTCGGATGGAGTCCGAAGAGGTCTTTGGAGTTTCAGAGTATAAGGGACTTTGTTTGTGTTATTCGTTATCTTCTTCACTCCTTTTTTTAGTCTAAAAAGGGTGCTTTGCATCATACTCAGTTTTGATTTTATGATACCCCTTAGTTGACCTAGAAAACACCACAATGGATTTACTATGTCCGTGTCCGTTCCAGGGACTGGTCTTGTTGACCCCGGAGAGAAGCTCAGTCGAAGGGGCGAGCACGGCCTTCTCGGTATTAACTCGCCCTATTGGTATGTCAGTACAACGTCCGCAAATCTGCACATCAAAAATGCCAAGACGGGCTCTGTTAATCTTCTGTTGGCTGGCGCATCGAAGGATTGGCTATTCATCAATCAACGTAGCGCACAGTAACTCGAAACATGCTTACGACAACAATTCCGTGAAACTCAGCCATGCTCTCAATTTGCGCGCCACCTTGATATTTTACGTTCGCCAGATTAGTTACAGGATAGAGGGATCGCTTTCTCCTTATTTAGGCAATATCCTGGGCAGATGGTGTGCACCCTTGTTGGTAACTACCATCAAGTAGTCAACACTGGTCAAAACTTTACCGTAGCTATTAACGTCGAGCTAAATTATCGGCCTAACGATCCAATCGACTATATATAGTAAAATAAAATGAAAGATCAGTATAAAGTCGTTATAATGTTTTTTTTTTCCGTTATAATAGATAAGATTTTGCTCCTTTATATAGCAGGTAATATCTATATTTTTAATCTACTATCCTATCCTGTTCCTATTTAATAAGTCTACCTATACCACTATATTCATTTATTAAAGGCTAGTCGCTATACTTAGATGATTCTAACTTCCCGCCCCCCATTCTTATTGAACATCGGCTTCACATTCTTCCCTGAATTCCTAGCCTCGACATGCACATCCATAGGCCACTCCATCCAGAATCGCCCGACTAGCTTATAGGTCGCTTTTACACCGCTGGATCCTCTGTCCAGAGTTCTCTGTAAAATAAGACCGTTGCTCCAGACCGAGAAAGGCTTTTCCTATCCTTTTTCTCATATATAACTTCTCCCATTAGCCCCACGCAGAATACCTCGTTAGACTCATCAAATATAACCTAGTCGGGCCAGAAGTCTGCGCAGGCGATCTCCTGCGCAGTTTGGATCTCCAGACTCCTAGGTTCCGATGTTTTGTTCCTAGTGTTACTGCCGCGCAAGACAGGACACCTCAACGTGAGAAATTTGGAAGTTTGGAGCCAGGGTAACGATTCGGCGCGATCATCGTTCGTCGCGGGGTCAATCAATTCAGCGACCCTTAAAATGCTACAGCACTTTCCTTGGGCTTCTTTCGTGGACATCTATAAGTGGTGTCTGACACACCCATCAACAGGCTGCCATGACCAAGTCGGCGCTCGCTGTGATGATATCTCGGCTCGCCCCGGCTCAATGTACCACAATAAATTCAGAATAATGTGGCGACTCCATAATCTATGCATATACCCCAATTCACTCCCAGGGGTGGCGATTTGCTGAGCAAGACCAAGGATAGCAATAGCCCGGTCTGAGCCCCGGTCCATATTGGCCTACATGTACTTCCCCAGCAGCAGGGACCAGCACCAATGTGCGTCCATTTAGGCCTTTTCACTGATCTTTGTTGAATTCTCTTCCCTCAGGAGATTTGACATTGCGCGATAACCGTCAACCGGATTGTATACGCTTGAAGACGCATCAGTGTCAAGGAGGTCTGCTGAGTCGTCGCGCTTATGGAACAGAGTACGAAATAGTTCTCGGGTTTCTTTCCGGTATGGTTTACCCGGGGTATGGTCTCCGATGCAATATGCATATTGCATTCGAAGAAAATGAAACGAAAGCCGAAATGCAGGATTCGGGGTGAGAGGAGGCGGGCTTGCAATGCCCATGCATCCTGACTGAGGACGCTCTTGTCGACCTGCCTAGAGAAAGAGTCTTTATCAAATAAGTCTACCGTAGACTTAATTGCTAATCCTTTCGATTTCGAGAACTAGAGATAACACGGAATTTTCTGGAAGCTGGGTGTTCGTTCATGAAAGCAACCGCCGTCTGCATGACTGGAGCCGCATGCGGAGATCATACAGTACGCATGTGCATATATACTACGATATAAAGTTTCACTCCTAAATATTAGGATAAGAAGCTGCTTATAGCGGAGTAGACTAAGCGACTGCTAAGTGGTCTGGAGGTTCTGTGCAGGATTATTCCGGGCCCATTGCTGCTCGTGTGTTGCAGCCTGCTGGTGCAAGGGCAAAGCATTGATACGGTCTAGTTCTTTTAACCGCCGACGAGCTTCGTCAACTATAGGTTGAGATGGAATCGGAGGATTGTTGGGCGAAAAATCTAGACTATATCAGTGTTCAATTACGATAGGTACCTTGCTGAAGCTTACTGGTAGTCTTAGTCTTAGAGAAAGCATAGCTAACCCGCTCTCTCATAATTTTAGTTCTCTTCTTCAAGATACACACGTCTGCATCTTCTAGCTGCCGTTTTTGAGAGAAACCAGTGCTTTCGTGGAAATGTTCGGCACAAGCTGTAAAAGCGTTTGTACCATACAACAAGTCTCCACTCAAGATAATTTGGTAGGAGAGATTCTTCAAAACGTAGAAGCTATAGAGAAAAGTTGAAGCGGGACTCGCATCAGAACTATATTCCCAGTCTTGGATATTCTTTATCTTTCCTTCGAGGTTTACGCGTGTCTGCGGTGCGGGCGCGGCCGGATTCGGTACTGCTCCAAACCTCCATTCCATATTCTGCACGATGCCGCACGTAGTTATACTCGAGCTATCAATAAACTCCAGAGTCTCTATAGCATCAGGATCTGTGTCAATTTCCGGTCCAATAGACTCAGCATAGCTTTTGCATATCGGGTTTTGACATCAGAACCTAACCCGCTTCACGCGACGCTCAATACGCCGGCGAGCACGACCGGTGGACATTGCATCTGAGCAATGCGACACTCCATCCGTCTCAGCACGGCACCCACAGGGGTACTAAACGAGGCTCTTGTAGCACATTTCTTAGTCTTTTGTTGCTTTTTGGGATCTACCTTCGTTTTGCTTAGATTGAATTTGTAAGCCTGGTGAGAAAAAGACGTGGAAACTCATTCAATCAGTTCGTAAATACCCTAAACAGCCTTCGATGAGTATAAATATACTTTTGATTGTGAAAAAAACGAGATGTGAGCCTAACATTGAAAATTCACGGCACTGAGATTATGCCGTTGCATAAACAATAACGGCATATAACTCATCAAGAACATTTCAGTTAAGACATACACGCATGTTGAAAGGTCATTAGTATACTTCTATCAAAGCTGATTTCAATGCTTGGATTGTCCTTGTGCGAGCAAGTGACTATTTCTATTATCCCGAGATTTCAGCCATCTTTCTACGCAATCAATTTTTCGCTCCTAGCTCTGAGCACCCTTGTTGAGCACATTGATTTCATACTTTAATGGCCATTCGACTGCCAAGCACAGTACGAGTAAAATCGTACCCACAAATCGCCACATCGCCACATCGACCATGCCGAATGAAGTCAAATAAGTGTCATCTTCAGCGGTCAACAATAGATAAACGTTCTAACTTCAATTGCAAATTATTCTAACCACCGTTCGTCCAAATCTGCCAAAAACTCCGCATCGACTCCCACAAAGCTCCTCCAGAAATCAATTTCCAATCTCCAGGGTCTGGTCTGCACCGCCCACGTTGCTCCTTCGCTCAGCCGCCTGCACTCGCTCCTGGTCTCCCCCATGACAAGCAGCAGATCCCTTGCCACAATCACCTTGTTTGTGGGCAGCTTGTCGCGATACGGCCGGATGCGCAACGACAACTGCTCGTGCACGCTCCATTCGCTATACGGCATGTCCTTAGGTACGAACTTGAAGTCCCAGAGACGCGAGCGGTCATCAAGAAATGACATCTCGGATCGATTATTATAGCCCAGCATGAGCGGGTAAAAATGGGGTGCGGACCATAAGCGTAGAACGGAGAAACAGGCACCTGGATACTGGACTTTGAACGAGCGTACCGTTTTGATGAGATAGCTGCGATCGAAGGGCGTGGGATCTTCGAGGTGGGAAACTACCGTGTTGTCGGGAATGCCGTGTCGGTAGTCTACGTAGAGGTCCATCGGTCGATTGGGCTCGGCCGCTGCGATAGCTAAGCCCGAAGCACCATCGCGGTAGCTGTTGCAGATAATTCCCGCTTTGAACACTGTGGGTGTTAGTCGCGAGAGAAGGTATAGTCAGGAAGCCTCTTACACTTGATGATTACTGGACGCATTGCTTTACGCCATTCGAGTGGATAAATGTCGTACTACGAAACGTAGATATTGTCAGTACTGATATTCCTAATAGAACATTGTTCAATGAACCTACTACCTGGTCTCCGGGGTGACGGTTATTATCTTTCCGTATCCGATCCCAAGGCTTCCAAAATTCCTTAGGAATAGTTTTATTGCTTCTGAAAGTGCGTCGGTCGGGGACCTCCTTCGCACGAGCTGCTTGATCAAGGAGCTTGGATTTTCGGAACATTGACGCTCCTTTCCATTCACTGTATTCTATCGTGTCAAAGAAAAGAGCGATCGCAGCGTACGCAGCGAATGCATCGTCAACAATTCGCCGATCTCGCCTAAACAGGGGGGCCATATCCATCTAGGAGGAGTTAGTAACATAAGGTCGGTAATAGCCTATGCGGCTCGTGCAACAGAACGTGTATACAAACCACGAAAGAGTTAACTAACAAATTTGCATAGTTCGAATGGACCCGGATTGATATCCCGCATGACAAAGTCATCCATAGATTTAGACAAGCTGAACCACTCGAATGAGTGGAGCAGAGAGTGTTGTGATAGATCCCCTGAGCACGCAGTGAGTCAGTGAGGTAGACTCTCAGTAATAGAAGAATGTTCTTATGGGAACCATGCTCAACAGAGCATGGTATCAAACAGTATCAGGTGGTGCTATCGAACGGGGGTAAATTGCGTCAGCCGATAGAACTTACCCATGTGCCATGCGTCTTTGAAAACTACGTTGGTTAGCCCAATTAATATGGTAAAGCAGGGGATTTCGGTACCTTTGGCTTTCTCTCGCTCGATGTACCGCTGAAAGTCATCATGGATTTCTTCTTGCCCCCTCCCAAGAACCTGTATCCGTCTCATGGCGAACCGGCATGAAGCCATCAAGTCGGCCCCGTGCGATCTAATGGACTGAGGTATCCAATATGCCGCTGAAGGGTTTTTCAAAACTTTCAAGAAATACTCCGGGTCTTGATTCTCTGTGAGCGTTGTGGACTGGAAGTGCTTCTCGAGTGCTTGTATTGCAATTTCGGCAACCTCCGGATTGCCATGTACTGGATGCGTATAACATCAGTGCTAACGAATCATGTACGATAGATATCAGACTTACTGCTTTGACTATCTGAAAAATCAGTTTCAGACTTCCAAGTAGAATCTCCATCGTCGCCTTCTAACTCCTCGCCATCTATCAACCCCAGATCATCTTCTAACTCCTCCTCATCTTCCATGTTATCGCTAAACCAACTCTCATCTTCCGAAAGTTCTTCGTCTGTATCGAGATCCCTTACAAACCTTCTCATATCGATTCTAGGAGCCCGCTCCCACTTTTCCAACAGACTTGGATTTGCTCGAAACAAATTACCGCTTGGTTCATTATATCCTGATTGTTCAAAAAGGATCTCATCTTCCAGTTCATCGGCCTCAGTATAGATGAAGGCTGGATTCATTCCCTCAATTATCTCATCTTTGTCCGGATCACGATCGGAATCTGCAGGGAACCGCCAAGCCTTCGCAGTTCGTTGCATGATATCCCACATAGTTTCGACCTCTTCGTTTGGCTTAATCACGCGTACTCGGTACGTTGCGACATCTATAGTGACGGTTTTGAAAATCGGGGCGCAGATTCCGAACATGTCAGCTACATTTTTCACGCGCACAGCACGCGCAAGAACCTACAAGAGTCAACAAGCTTGCGTGAACTAGGCAGTCAAAGTCATACCTCTTCAACTTTTCTCTGGAGTCCGGGGAAGGGCAGCCCCGGGGTCGATGACCAGATATACACGTCATAATACTCTTCAAAGCCGAAACGCCACTGGCGAGCCGCATCCATTCTTTCGAAAAACTTCGGCCCGATCTCGATGATTGTCTCAAACTGATTCTTCGAAGCCCGACCCCAGCCAACCTTTTCACGCAAGATCCAGAGTTCTTCCTCTGGTGGCGTAATAAGAACACGGCCCGTTTTGCGATCGCGCACCAGAGCTCTCAATTCCCATGTTTCCATGGATAAGTACTGGATGAAACGGCGACTTATCGGATCATCTCTCTTGATGTTTCCACAGAGGAAATTTCTCATTTCGACGACCTGGTGAGCTCTGCGGCCTAGTGATGAGGTTATCAGTCAGTCGTGATCAAGTGGTTTTCTTTCGGAATACATACCCATGCCCCGAGAGCCAGTTTGGAAACAACGTGTGACCTTTTCTGCCTCATCGCTTTTGAAGTATGGAATAAACCCAAGTTGCAATAACTGCTGTCGCATAGTGTCGCCAGCAAATTTGGTCCATTTGGGAGCGGGGAAGAACAGATGAATAGCGAGTACATTCACTTCAAAGAATTCGTTCCAGTTTCGGCAAAGCTCAATGGCGTCAAAGAGACTAGAGTCTTTGGCGATGACAGAGAAATGATACCAGCCACCTCGACTCAGAGCTTTCTCAGACGGATAGTTATACATGTAGCGTCCACAGAGTTTAATCCGAGTACGTTTGCGTCTGTAGTCTGTCTCATCGACGATATCTCCGAAATCAACCATAGCGTTGCGCATATCGTCATCATCGGGGACACGGTTGGCAACCTTTTTGGCCTTTTTGGCCTTTTGGGCAGCCTTTTCCCGTTTCGTGTAGTACTTCTCGGGCATCCGGTGACCAAGCTTCAAGGTATATCTGTCAGGTACCTTCTTGTCCTCAGGGATATCATCATCCTCTTCGTCGCTATCTTTTATCAATCCAGTTTCATGTTGCAAGTCATCGTCCTCACCTCGGACAAGATCTGCACAAGCGTCTCGCACATCTTGGAGTTCTGGGCGTTCGAGCTTGAGACAAAGATCCCGTAGGTGCTCTAAGGTAACATTCTTATCAGCTAAAAATTCCTCGATACTATTCGATTCTAGGGCAATGGGAAGAAGAGCCGCATGCGAAAGCAGAAGCCGACAAAACAGTAAGCTTTTCACCTTCGCAACCTCCTCCAGCAAGAGGTCCATCTCATCTTCTGGGACTGGTCTCGTCTCTGCATCGAGTCCTAAGGGGCCGGGACCGCTCTTGAAATAGTATCCACTAGACCGCTCGAACCTAACAGGCTTGCTCAATCGCTCTCGCATTTGCGATTTGGTTTCCATGACGATCGTCCCAGGACCTCTTCCTTCGGCTGATGGGTCGGAAAAGCCATCCCGTTTCTTTGTTTCTGCATTGGCCTTCTTGGCCCTCTTCTTTGCACTTTTCGAGAAGGGCTTCTCGATTTCCTTTCCCGGAACCGGGGAACTTTGACCAATATCCTTCTTTTCGAGATCTTCCGACGTGGTACCCTGGTCCTGAAGCATAAGGAAATAGTTAATAAGATCGACATAGTTTTCGCGCTCGTAGCCGTAAATGTCTTGAACCTACACACAAGCATTAGCGAGCATATTCAAAATTAAGTAAATCTCACAGACCGGATCCCACTTGTCTTGTTCTTCTTCCGACATTTCCGTAAGACGCAGTTTGTGCGCCTCCTCTAAAAAACTTTGCTCTCGCTTCTCTTGTTCTTTCTTCTGCATGTCACGCTGTTGGCGCTGAAGCTCCCTTCGATGGCGCTGGAACAGCAGCGCCTCCAGCTGGACCTTCTTACTCTCCTTCTCGCGCTGCTGTTCTTCTTCATCCTGGCAGCTTTTGGCCCAAGCCAGCCATTCTTTCTCCTTGTATACGACATCAGCGCCTCGCTTAGCAAGGCGTTCTAACGCTCTTGCTAGGACATGCTTTTCGCTCTGGAGTTTAGTCAAATACTTCTCATGTCCGTAATCCATGTCAATAGCATAAAAATGGCTATGATGAAGCTTGCGAGCCTTGATGACCTTTTCAAGGAGAACATATTTGCGAAAGATGTAATCATAAAGCTCTTGGAGAACAGCCCGGTCTTCAATGTTGCTGAATTCCTGGACCACAAGGGAAGTCTTGGTGCTTTTGAGGTACGCCGGAGCGTTCTCAGAAAGATGATCAAGTTCAGCGTTGCGTTTCTTATACCCTCGATACATAGCCTGGCATTGCCGTGAGTGGAACGCGCAGAGTCGACCATCAAGCGAGCCAGCCTCCTTGTCGCAGGGCGTCTGCCCGCTCAAGTCTGACAGCAGCCGAGCCCGGCATATACCATCCATTGCGCCTGAGTACCTGGGTGGCGGCTCATACACAGCGTAAAAGCCTAAAGGCAGGAGGGAGGTAGAAGGTGGATAGTGCCGTACAAGCGTTGACGTTATCTTGGGAATCCTCCCAGCTACCGCCAAGAATTAGTCAGGTCGAGCACGTACCAATGACGCGTACTACACGCGAGACGTACTAGCTAAACCGCCTTGGTCCAGGAGTCACGTGCCTTTGCTCAGTATTTTTATCACCTAAAATAAAGTCTCTCCGCAGAGTAGCAAAAAACGTGACTCTTAGACTACCTGGGTGCCTGAGTATGAATCAAGCACTACCGAGGAACTTGGCGTGACGCGCGTCAAAGGCGTTACGTGTTCCACTTAGCAAATTCCACACTCATCCAGACACCCTAGTCATCCAGATACTATAAAAGCCACCAAAAATTGCGAAAACAGATCCCTGCAATCTCAATAGCGCCTGGATAATAAAATCTAAATCATTTGTATAAGCTCTTATATCTATTTTATAACCTCTATTGGACTCGTTCTTTGCTATAATACTAACCTTAGCCTGTTTATCGAGAAGACGAAGAGTTTTTTTCTTGACCACTAGCGGTTACAGACTGAATCACCGAATCGATAATGCCGATGAATGCTATTCGGTAAAGATATTAGATAAGTCTTCTACAGATCGTAATGAACGTATGCATGTATACAGAATTGCAATCGTCTAAATACAGGTAAACGAGAAAATCTACAATACATGCCCAACCACTTTCAAGAGCGTCTTGACATAGCCTTTTCGATCCAAGAAACAGACGATTGTGTATACTGCCCCAAAGGGATCGCCTCAGACTCCTTCACCCAATCGAATGTCCCGCCAAACCTGGTAAGCCAGACATCGCCGGGTCCTTCGACCTGTCTCGGCGTTGACTGATCGAACAGCGTACCGCTCAGGAACGTATGCGGAAAGCCATGATCAAACGCATACCCTCCATCCACCTTACTAATATCCTCTTCCGTCATCCTCACAGACAGACCAGCAATGCTCCCCTCCAAATGCTCAACCTTCCGCTGTCCCACGATTGGGAAAACGTATGGCGTTTTCTGCAGAACGTACGCGAGCGCAATCTGGAACAAACCCACTCCTTTCTCAGCTGCCCTTTCCTCGAGGACCTTCGAAATGCGCCTATCGTGCTCCGAAATTGGGATGAAGTTCCTACCTTCACCCGACTCCTCGCGCTGCTTGTAGCTCTCTTCGGTCTGGAAACGGCCTTGGCCGAGGACCCCATAGGGGCAGATGGCCATGTTTTGCTGTCGGCACATGGGAATGATGTCTCTCTCTAGATCGCGTATTCCCGCGTTCCACATGCCTATATATGAAAGCACAAAGTCAGTGGCTACACATATATTTCGTATCTGGGCCTTTTGTACCTTGGTAGACTGAGAACGGCCGCAGCCCATGGGCTCTCGCATACTCGTTCGCCATCGATACAACCCACGCAGGCGTGTCGGAGATACCGAGATACATGACTTTCCCCGCAACCACGAGATCGTTTAGTCCATGCATCAGCTCAGGAATGCTGGTTGTGAAATCCCAATAATGCACATAGAACAGATCAATCCACGACGTCTGAAGCCGTGCGAGCGAGCTTTCTAACGACCGCTTCATGCTCCTGACACCGGTTCCCACGCTGTTAGACTGAATGTGATCGTCCCGGCCGGCCATATAGCTGTTGCTGTACTTGGTCGCAAGGACAATGTCCTCGCGGTTCTTCCGGCTTGCCATCCACTCGCCGACCCATTCTTCGGACTGGCCATCGCGGTACGCGTTTGCAGTGTCAATGAAGTTGCCACCAGAGTGGTAGTAGTAGTCTAAAATCTTAAATGATTCTTCTTTGCTGCATTCTCCGTAACGCTTGCTGTGTGCTTCACCGAAGGTCATGGCGCCAACGCATAATGGGGAGACGCGTACGGAGGCCGTGGGAGCCAGTTGGCGGTGTCGGAAAAGGGGGGAGTCTTTGTTGAAGGGAGGAGCCATGGTGACTGCGGTGATGAGGGAAGCAACAATTGAATCCGAAGGAAAATGTAGGCTTCTTGGAATTTATTATATAAGTTTTGCTAGCGAGTGTCGACATTGCCATTCTCAAAACGTCGTACCATGGCTTATATCGTAGGTACCACGATTTTGAGAAAACGGAGTTAGTTATTAAAGTCCTCTAAGAAGTAGTTGGGAAGGAGTTAGCACGCTAAACTCCGAAAGCCGTCTGGCTGCAACTCTTCACAATGCAGCAACCGCATCGACAGAGGGATCTTTCTTTGAATTCCAGCCACCACGAACACCAAAAATCTCCTTTCTCCCTAGTCAATCTCATCGCCGTCAAGAAGAGTAACGAAGTTTTTGCTGAGATTAATGCCCAAAGGCTTGTTGTCGTCTTAGCCGGCGCCACAAGCAACCTTGGCGCCAGCACTCTTGTGGTATCGGATAACTTTTCTCGACTAACCGCGCCTTAATCCTATAGCTTTATTAGAAGCCTTATCTTAGCGTTATTTTTCGTTTTATTAGCGCGGTTTAATTCTTTTTTGGCATGTCCATAGCAGATTATGGCGCCAGGCAAGCCTATCTACTGATAAGTACAGCCCTGGAGAGCCCTAGCGTGTTAACCAACACAGCGAGGCCGTCACCTCTCTAGACGTGTTAAAATCATACATAGAGCGAGGATTAGGCGATAAGGTGCGGGCCAATTAGTCCTCTCATACAAAAGCAATCAGCACGGCCTTTTCGCTGTCCAGAGTCAATCTGTACAATAGGGCGCACGCTTCGAAGACGAATATCATGTAATCAAATGCTTGTTTACGACATGTAACCAACTCCATGAATTTCATGTTCGGAACTGGCCAGTCTAAGAGGGCGCCTGTAATTTCTGAAGGTGGTTTCATTGCTGTTGCTCATGCGCAGATCACTTTTCTCGCCCAAGATGTAGTAAGGCAGGCCAATATTATCATCGTGTCCAGATCAGAATAGTTTTTAGCTGATTCAAGAATCTAGACCTGCGTTACTATAACCAATGATCAAGCCGAGAATACGCCATCCTCACTAGGCTAGCCAAGTTTAACGCAGCTCTGCTCGATTCGCATCATCTATTACTATGCAATTTAGTTTCAGCGCCGCCACAACTGCTTCTAGCCTTCCGCCTACTCAGCTGCTCCACCTCATATGCACTCAACGGAACTTTCTTCCGCTCTAGATCGATTCTCCTAGTAGCAGGTTCGCGTAGTATTGGTTCAACGCAAGCGTAGAGAGCCTTTGCTTAGCGAGTTGGCGAACAACAACCTATGAAAATCCATCTTTAGCGACTTAATGGGCGCCCCGAGAAGCCCAGTGCTGCTTCTTGCTGGCACCGCATCCATGGCGCCCGGGAGGTTGCATACGCGGAGTGATGGGCTTAGCTGGACAAAATTGGATCGCATTTTTGCAGAGAGACCGCCGTAATGAATCCACATAAGTACTCCTTCTTTCGCGTGCAGTCAATGTCACGCATTATTCTATTCATTCAGTAATCCATTATGAGTACCCTTGCAGAGTCTCAGCCGGGGATCCCAACGCTTTTCGATGGCCGCGAGGGTAAGATCGCACCATTCAAAGCCGACTATGTATCTTCGCTAGTTTCCTCGGTTCTCAATGCGGAGATCAATCAGATCCTGCAAAAGAAAGCTCTCTCCGATCCCAAAGATGAGATGAAAGATGTTTTGGAGAAGATAATCAAAGCATTCAAAGATAAGAGCAAGTTTCCATACAAGGCCTTCGACGAAAAAGTATATAAGGCGTCCGAACTCAAGATTGGCATAGTGGGTGGCGGCATCGCTGGATTGTATGCGGCGTATATCCTGACATATTTGGAGATTGATTACGAAATCCTTGAAGCAAACCATGAACGCCTGGGTGGCAGAGTCTACACCCATTATTTCTCCAAGCAAAATCCTCCAAACCACGACTATTACGATGTCGGTGCTATGAGGTTTCCGGACAGCCCTATAATGGCGCGCACCTTCGACCTTTTCCGCCGACTCGAAATGGGTGACCCTGAAAAGCCATGGAAGGAAGGCGACGTCTTGATCCCCTATTACCTAGATGGGCAGAATTGCCCTACTCGATACAATGATATTACTGCCTATCTGGACCAATGGGATGTGGAGCGAAAGAGAGTTCCCGATTCCACTAAAGATCCAAAAGAGGATCGTATTAAACGGCCTAAGTCGACTAAGGAAGATCCATTCAAAGTCAGCACAGCAAACGGTGGCACGGTTCCTGCAACTCGTGTTTCCAAGGAAGCAACTAGGGAGATATTGAGTGATGCATATGGCCGGTTCCGGCAGAAGATCAGGGCTGCCCAGGTTCTCACGGAAGAAGCCAAGACCGTGGATCAGAGGCAGAAAGCGAAGGAAGCCCGTCAACATGCTTACGAGTATTTGATGCGCCACGATAAATTCTCTCTTCGAGATTATCTTCAAAATATTGAGGGGTATGACCCTGAGACCGTGCACTGGATCGAGACTACAGACAGTGCATCAGGGTGGTTTGACCAGGCATTTACTGAAAATGTGTTCGAATCATTGGCATTTGAGTATAACGACTCGTCCGAAAAAGATGAGCCAGAAAACAAGAATAAGGTGGAAGGCGAAAAATTTGAGGCTGACAAGAAAGAGGGCGCTGAAAAAAAGATCGAGTGGTGGTGCATTGAAGGTGGTACCAGCATCACAATCAAAAGACTTCTCGAGAAGTTGGATAAGACTAAAATTCACAAAGGCAAAGTGGTCACAAAGCTTGAGTTGTTAGACTTGGAGGAATACCCTGATCGGAAATTGAATCCCGTGATTGCGACAATGAGAGACCATAGTACGGGGGCTGAAGAACGACGAGAATACTCTGCTGTCATTAATACAACTACCCTGGGCGCCCTGCAAAAGATTGACCTCACCGGAATGGAATTGCCATATGGTATGAAGACTGCCATTCGAGTTTTGCGTTACGATACATCAACCAAAGTTGGTATTCGCTTCAAGGAAATGTGGTGGATGAACAAAGAGTTCGATATCTGTCTAGGCGGTGTCGCCAAGACAGATCTACCCATTCGTGTCTGCGTCTACCCATCATACAACATTTACGACAAAAAAACTGGTCCTGGCGTTCTTCTTGCTTCATACACATGGGGCCAAGATTCTGAGCGCATTGCAGCTCATGTCTCCACCGAGTCTCCAGAAAAGGATAAAGGCTTGAAAGAATTGATGATTTACAACCTCGCTCGTTTGCACACCATCAACCGAGAGGGCGAAGGTAAAAAGGAGTACGAAGCACGTTTTGAAGCCAATAAGAAGGTTATTGCTGACAACTGGGATACGCATCATGCCTTCGATTGGTCGAAAGATGAGTTCTCTGCCGGTGCATTCGCGCTGTTCTCGCCAGGCCAGTTCAGCACGCTCATCCCGCACCTCGTGCGGCCGGCCTCAGATGGAAGGTTCGTTATTGTAGGAGAGCACGCATCTGCCAATCATGCCTGGATTGTTGGTGCTCTGGATTCTTCGCTGAGAGGGTTGAAGCAGATTCTCACGAGGTTCGGCATGGAGACTGAATTGAATAAAATGATTGACGAGTTTCAGGATGTGGATGAGCTGAATCAAGAGCAAGTCGCACAGCAGGTTATCATCTCGAAACTCAGTGAGAGTCAGATGGCGCAGCTGAAATTAGGCCGTCCGGTACGGGCGGTAGCTCAAGTTCAGCAGACCTAGTTTTATGGATGCATTAGAAATTCTATTACAGATAACAGGCAATACACGAATAAATGATATTATCTTAGCCCTGTACCAGATACCATCGTTCTCTTCCAACTGCAATAACACCTTGGGTAGAGAGGATGAAGCTGTGAGAATATATTTCACTTTTTGGTTTTTTTCGCTCTTTGTTTCCACTCTAGAAGTTCCTGTTGAATAAAATCATATCGCTTCCAACTGAAGACCCTACGCGATCCAGACGATTACATTCAAAATCTAAGAAAGATATCCCTTGAAAGCTGCTTTCTTACTGGTATTCTTTTCCCGCATTTGGTCAAAGTGGACGGAACACGAAGGTTACACACTCTTTCCAAAAAAAAAAAAAAACTGTACCTGGTTGCTTAAAGTACGTTGAAGTACTTCCCATGTCCATCTTGGGCAAAATTTGTTGATATCACAGAGTTCAA
>Ga0247757_10000513_pt1 | contig 31488 bp, 19 predicted proteins | sample UWRJL126311R4_FD_180929 | JGI IMG/M metagenome (GOLD analysis project Ga0247757, IMG submission 180929) | Plant litter microbial communities from Arlington Agricultural Research Station in Wisconsin, United States - UWRJ-L126-311R-4 | ecosystem: Environmental > Terrestrial > Plant litter >... | reverse complement strand
TTTCGCACCGCCTTCCGGCACCCGATCGAGCGCGAGGGCAACGCGCAAAAGTTGGAAGCGCTGCGCAACGCCGTGGCCCCCTTCATTCTGCGCCGGATGAAAGAGACGGTCGCGCGCGACCTACCGCCGAAGACCGAACTGGTACGGCCGGTGGAGCTCGCGGGCGACCAACGCGAGCTGTACGAGAGCATTCGCGCCGCCGCGCACAGTGAAGTGCGCACCGCGATCAAGAAGAAGGGCATCCCGGGCTCTGCGATCGCGATCTTGGATGCGCTGATGAAGCTGCGTCAGGTGTGCTGTGATCCGCGGCTCGTCTCCGTTTCGTCGGCGCGCTCGGTCACCAGCTCCGCCAAGTTCAATCTGTTCTTCGAACTCGTGACGACGCAGCTCGAACAGGGCCGGCGAGTGTTGGTTTTCTCGCAGTTTACCCGGATGTTGGCCTTGCTTTCGGAGGGGCTGAAGGAGCGCAACGTGCGCACGGTGGAGCTCACCGGCTCGACCGTGGACCGTCAGAAAGTCTGCGACGTGTTCGAGTCGCGCCAGGCCGACGTGTTCTTGATCAGCCTGAAAGCAGGCGGTACCGGCCTCAACTTGACCAGCGCCGACACCGTCATTCACTACGATCCGTGGTGGAACGCGGCCGCACAGTCGCAAGCCACCGATCGCGCCTATCGCATCGGGCAAACCAGGCCAGTGTTCGTGTACAACCTGATCGTGGCCGGCAGCGTGGAAGAACGCATGCTGCGCTTGCAACAAAAGAAGCAACAATTGGCCCAGACCCTGCTCGGCACGGGCGGGGTGCCCTCGCGTCTGACCGAAGGCGACTTGGAAGACTTGTTCGCGCCGCTGGCCGACTGACATCCGAGCGCAGGTGCGCGCAGGCACGCGATCGCGTATTGAGGCCGAAGGACGGTCGATGCGTGCTCGAGCTTTCTTGGTGAGCGCGGTGCTCCAACTGACGTTGGCCGCGCCGGTCTTGGCCGACGCGCCGCCACCGGCCGTGTGGTATCGCGCGTCGGAGCCTTGCCCTGCCGGCGCACGCAAGCCCACGCGAGCGCCGAGCCGGGGGCGGAACCCGCCGCGAGCGAGCCGCAGCCGCCCGATGCCCTCTCGACTGCGAATCGCGAACCTGAACCCGCTCCCGCGCCGCCCGCAGCTCCAATTGCCATGCGGCCACCCGCGAGCGACCTGGCGCCCGCGGTTCCCGGTTCGCAAGGACCCCACGCGCGCATGGTCTCTGGGATTCGAGGCAGGCCCGATGATCGGCATCTCCACGCAACCCCAGCCGCGCGCGCAGGTGTTCGCGGACTTCCGACCCGCGACGCTGCGTCTGCTGCCGGATCTGTCGCTGCGCGGCGTCGGCGTCGGCATGTGGGGTGCTTCCCACACACCCATTGGCGCCGTTTGCCGTTGGGTCCTGGCCGGCCGAGTCGAGGGTGTGGTTTCGAACTCGGGGCCATCCTCCGATCGGTTTGCTCGAGCGAAAGCAACGGGTCGCCGACATCAACCGCCGTTGGATCGGCACTACGGACAATCTGTATTGGAGCGACGGACGCTCGATCTACAAGCAGCCGCTACCCTCGCCTAGCGGCAGATTCAGGCCAAGCGTGGCAACGACTCGTCGCTCGCCGCTTGGTCCTCGAGGGGCGCGCCCAGTGGTAAGAGTAGGGTCACCCGGGTTCCCTCTCCTTCCTCACTGTCGATCAAGAGCTCACCGCCGTGCGCCTCGACGATTCGTTGCACGATCGGCAGACCCAAACCAGTGCCGCTCGGCCGCGTGGTGAAGAACGGGTCGAGCGCGCGCTCTCGCACCTCGGGTTCCATGCCGTGGCCGTGATCCTTGATCTGAATCGCGACCGCGGCGCCCGTGGGCAGCGCGCCGCGTGTGACCAGGATGTCGATGCGACCGCCACCGCGCATGGACTGGCAGGCATTCTGCACGAGGTTGTCGAACACGAGCCGAAACAGGTTCGGGTCGGCCCAGACCGTCTGAAGGTCGGGATCTTCCGCGATGGACACGACGATCTCGTAGCCGTCGAGGATCTGCGATCGGGAGCGGTTGGCGAGCTCGCCCAGGGACACGGGCGAGCGCTTCACGCTCACCGGGCGCGCAAAGCGCAGCAGATCGGTGACCAGGCGATTGAGACGCGCGGCTTCTTCATCCACGATCGACAGCAGAATGCCGCGGTCTTCTTCACTGCCGGAAACGCGCCGCAAGCCGGCTACCGCATTCACGATCACGGCTAGCGGATTTCGCACTTCATGGGCTATCGCGGCGGCCAGCTCGCCCACGGCGGCGAGTTGATTCTTGGTCACGAGCTCGCTTTGCACGACGCGCAGCTCGGCGTGAGAAGTGCGCAATTCATCGGTTCGCAACTGCAAGCGTTGGGTCGTCTGCTCCAGACCGCCGGCCGCCAACCGATAACGCATCAGCACCGTGCCGGCGACGCCGAAGGCGAAGATCAAGAATGCGTGCGGGACGAGGCTGATCGTATCGTTGAAGACCCCGGCCGCGAGTCCCACGTCGTTGAATACCGCGGGCACCGTCAGCGCGATGCCAATCAGGGAGGCCAGCGCGTCACGTCGGCCCGCGCGATAGGCTCGCGCCAAGATCGCGACCGTGGCCAGCGTCTCGAGCAACCCCACGATGTAGAACGCATTTCCGATCCAACTCGCGGCGCCCACCACGTGTTCGACGCGGACCCCAAACACGTTGGAGACGACGATGCGGTGCTTGCCCGGTAGCCAGAGCGCTCCCGTCCAATTGGCGATGAAGAAAAATACCGCCAGTAGATAGAGCGGCCAGCAACGACGCAAGCGTTGCTTGACGTTGCTGAAACAGAGCGCGAAATGCACGTTCAGCGCGGCGGCGAAGATCACGCCGGAAAGCCCGATTTGATCGGCGACGATGCCGTCGGGGTACGCGCCGTCGTGATAGTCGAGACCCACGCCGATACTCATCACGCTGAGCGAAAAGCACAGCAGCGCGAACACGAAGTATTCGGACTCACGGCGGCCCGCGAAGTACGCCAAAACGAAGAACGCGCCCAGCCCCAGTTGCGCGGCCGCCCATGCGGACAGCACGCCGGAGAGGAAGGTTCCGCTCACGATCCCCCCGCCAACTCGCGGTTGACGGTGAAGCGCGTGGTGCTGGCTCGGGCCGACGCCGCGCTGGCAACCACTTCGTACGTTCCGCTCGGCACATTGCGCAGCACGAACGGTGAACCGAGCTGCAATTGCCCGTTCACGGCGGGCGATCGCAGGATGATCGTGCACGGGGTGTCGATCTGCGTGCCGTGCCCAGAAAACGTGAATGCGTCGAAGACTACGGCTTCGCTATCTTTGACCCCGTTGTAAGTGCCCTCGGGTTTGCGTAGCCAAACCGCGCCGTTCGACTCGGCCGCGTCGCTGCCCGATTGGCCGACGAAGAAACGGCGCGCGCGAGCCGTGCGCGGTCCGCCGGGAGCCGTGCGCGGCACCAGGCCGGAAGCCAGAACCGGAGCCGCAAACAGCCAATGCGCGCCCGCCGTCAGCTCGGCGTCGGCGCTCAGCAATTCTCCGAGCGCAATCGTCGGATCGGTCACCGATACGCGTCGCGCGCGGCCACTGTCGAGCGCGACATCCAGACCTACGACGTCGGCACCGAGCGCGTCGCTGATCACGTGCACGCGATAGCTCCGCGGATCGGCGCTCGTGATGTGCGCGCCCAGCTCGGGTGCGGCAAAGTACAGGCTCGCTTTGGACAGCGGACTTTCGAGCACGTCGGCCTCGAGCTTCGTGCTGTTCCGTATCGGCTCGGCGCTGGAAACGGGGGCAGGAGCGACGGTCGGCACGGGAGCGGCCGCATTCGGCTGAGCTTCCGGGTTGCACGCGACAATGACCAAAAACGGCACGCAGCAAGAGAAGGACGAGCGCACTTTCGAACGCTACCCTGACCGGCGGCGGCGCTCAATCGAGTCGCAAACCGCGCGGATCGGCGGCACTCCCGCTTCGCTCCGCCCGCGCACACCCGAGCGCTCCCCGGGCACACTCGCCAGGGGGGACGCGATCTGCTACGCGAGTATTTCCGATGAGCTACGTGGTTTTGGCACGCAAGTGGCGCCCGATGCGCTTCGAGGACCTGGTTGGGCAAGACCATGTCTCTCGCACGCTCGGTAATGCGATCGACAGTGGCCGCGTCGCCCACGCCTTCTTGTTCACGGGCGTTCGCGGTGTCGGCAAGACGACCAGCGCGCGCATTTTGGCCAAGGCCTTGAACTGCCTGGGCGATCCGGAGACCACGCCCGCGGGCACCGATCCCGGCCCCACCGTCACCCCTTGCCTGAAGTGTGCCGCGTGCACCGAGATCGCCCTCGGCAGCGATGTTGACGTGCGCGAGATCGACGGCGCGAGCTACACCGGCGTCGACGACGTACGAAAGCTGCAAGATTCGCTGCCGTACCGGCCCGCGCGCGATCGCTTCAAGATCGTGATCGTGGACGAAGTGCACATGCTCTCGCAGAACGCGTGGAACGCTTTCCTGAAGACGCTCGAAGAGCCGCCCCCGCACGTCAAATTCATCTTTGCCACGACCGAGGTGCACAAGGTCCCGATCACGATCTTGAGTCGTGTTCAGCGCTTCGACTTCAAGCTGATCCCGACGCAGGTGATCGCAGGCCGGTTGCGCTACGTGCTCGACCAAGAAAAGATCGAGAGCGATGACGCGGCGTTGGGCGTGGTCGCGCGTGAAGCCGCCGGCAGCATGCGCGACGCGATGAGCCTCTTGGATCAAGTGATCGCCTGGGGCGGCGCCAAGCTGACGGGCGAAGACGTCGCGCGCGTGCTCGGCGTAGCCAGCCGCAAAGTGCTGCACGACATCGCCGCCGCCCTCGTGGGCGGCGATGCGGGCGCCACCCTGAACGTGATCGCCGAGCTCGCCAATCAGGGCTACGACACCGCGCACGTCGCCCGTGATTTGCTGGCTTTGCTGCGTGATCTGGTGGTCGCCAAGGTGTGCAAGGAGCCGGCCACCCTGCTGGATTTGGCAGACGAAGAGGTGCGAGACGTCGCGCGTCTGGCCGAAGCGACCCACGCCGACGATCTGATCCGACTGCATCAGGGGTTCTCCCAGGGCTTCGACGATGTCGTGCGCAGCGGGCAGCCGCGCGCGGCGCTCGAGATGCTGCTCGTGCGTTTGGCACGGCGACCGCCGCTCTTGCCGATCGACGAACTGGTACGCCGCTTGGCCGCGCTCGAGCAGCGCCTGGGCGCGCCGCGACCCGCGGGTGCGCCCCAGGGCGGATCGCAATCGCCCCGGCCGGCGCAGCCCCCGCCGCAGTCTGCGCCGCCGGCCCCCGATCTGCGTCCGCGCACGGTCGACCCGCGCCCGCGTGAAGGGCGCAGCGTCGAGAGCTCGCGCCCCGACGCGCCGTCGGACGGTCGCAAGGAACCTCCACCGCGCCGCGCGGAGGCCACGGCTCGACCGGCGTTCGAGCGTCCCCCGGACATCGATCCCGATTTCGCGATCCCATTTCCCGAGCAACCCGGTTCGATTGGCGACAAGAAGGCGGAGTCGAGACCCGCACCGGTGGCTCCGCCGCGCCCGCCGCAAACCGAGCCAAAACCCGATGAATTAGCGGCTTTTCGCGCCATCTTGGACCGCGTGAACGAGCGCCGCCCGGAGCTCGCCGCGTTTTTGGCGCGCGCGTCGATCTTGTCTTCGACCCCCGGTGAGCTACGCCTCGGCTGGGAGCCGGGCGACATGTTCGGACACGGGGCAAACGACAAAGATTCTCAAGACATGCTCACCACGTTGGCCAGCGAGCACTTCGGTGCTCCAACCAAAGTGATCTTCGAATTCGAGTCCGCGCGAGCCGCGACCATCAAGACGGTCGCCACGCTCGATGCCGAAATTCGCGTGCAGAAGCAGCGCGACGCCGTCGCGCAAGCCAAGAAGCACCGAGGCATCACCGACGCCGTCGAGGTGCTCGGCGCCCGGATCAAAGATCTGAAGCTCGGACCGAATACGGGTTGAGCAAAACCCCGAGCGCATTGCGAAAGCCCCACTAACCTAAGCCCATGCTGCCCGACCGACTGGAACGCCTGATCGAATTGCTCTCCCGCCTGCCTGGCGTCGGTGAGAAGACGGCCCAGCGGTTCGCGATGTTCTTCGTGACCGAGAGCCAAGAATACGGCCGCGAGCTCGGAATCGCCTTGGGAGAGCTCGGCAGTACCGTCAAGCGCTGCGAGCGCTGTGGCAACATCGCCGAGGTCGACGAGAATGGCCGCGCGCTGTGTCCGGTGTGCCGCGACTCGCGCCGGGACCGCAGTCTTTTGTGCATCGTGGCACGCGTGCAAGACCTGATGGCGATCGAGAAAAGCGCCGCCATGCGTGGGCGTTACTTCGTACTCGGGCGTCTGCTCTCACCACTCGACGGCATCGGCCCCGACGAGCTGCCGCTGCGTGAATTGTTCCGTGTCGTCGAAGAGGACTCGGTGAGGGAGGTCATCCTGGCCACGCCCCCGTCCGTAGACGGGGAAGCCACGGCGCTGCTCTTGGCCCGTGAATTGGCGGGCAAAGGGCTCCAAGTGTCGCGCATCGCAAGCGGCGTGCCGCACGGCGGGGACCTGGAATTTGCCGATCAAATCACCCTTGGCCGCGCCATCGATGGCCGGCGCTCGATGGACGGTAAGAAATATTGATTCGTGCCTCAGGTGGGGGGAGGATGCGCGCCCTCCATGACCCGAACCGTCGTTTTGTCAGCGGCCGCACCGAAGCCAGTCTCCGCGTATTCGCAGGCGATTCAGAGCGGCCAATTGCTGTTCCTCGCCGGCCAAATCCCGCTCGATCCAAGCACCGGTAAAGTCGTGAGCGGCACGATCGCCGAAGAGACGGATCGCATCTTGGAGAACTTGCGCGCCGTGCTCCTCGCCGCGGGCGCAACCCTGGAGAACGTGGTGAAGACCACCGTTTACCTGACCAACATGGCGGACTTCGCGGCCTTCAACGAAGCGTACGCGCGTCATTTCACGAAAGATCCACCGGCTCGCACTACGGTCGCGGTCGCCGCCTTACCACTCGGCGTGCGTGTCGAGGTCGAAGCCATCGCCGCCCTTTGAGACTCTGATTCACATTCTGGGAGACCCGCATGACGGACAAACAACTGAGCAAGTCGAGCGTATCGCTCGCCGCCGCCGATTTATCGGCGAGCGCGGACAACGCCCTCGCGGCCTTGGCAAACGCTGGCGAAAACGCAGCCGCGTTGGTCGAAGCCTGGGTCAAAGCGGGCAACGCCGCGGCGGTCAACGTGGCGTCGGAGAGCGGCGCGGGCGCCGCGCGCAAAGCCGCTCGTCGGGGCTTGAACGTGCTCAAGGCGCGCGGCATCGCGGTGCCGACCGCGAATCGCGTGGCCAGTGTCACGGGCGAGAAATCGCCCGAAGTCGAGGAAGCGCTGATGCTCGCCCCCGATAGCAGCGGCAGCGTCTGTTTGGTGATCACGTCGCGCTCGGCCACCAGCCGCGCGCACAGTGTGTTCGTCTACTTGCACGACGACTTCGGCGTGCATCGGGTCAACGTGGGTGACCTCAGCCAGTCGCAACTGAAAGAAGCGCTCGCCAAAGCGCTGCCGGGCGCGGACTATCGCCCCGTCAAAGTGCCGGTGGGTTGGGCACGCAGTCGGATCGCCGCCGCGCGAAAGACGCATGCGGCCCGCGGAGTGCCGGAGCCGCTCGGCTTCGCCAGCGCGCAGACCTTGCTCGAACCGGTCCCGAGCCAGCCCGAAGAGCATCCCTTCGACGGCGAGGGCCTCGAGCTCGGCGATGAAGACGCGCAAGATTTGGCCAAGAACTCGCATGGCCTGCACCTCTTGCCCGAGTTCCGCGGCTGGTTCCCCCCCAAGCAAGCGATCGACGAGATGCTACTCAAGCTCGGTGAACGCCTGACCCCCGGCCAAGAGCCGAACCCGGAAGAGCTGCAGCAGAAGCTCGAAGAAGAAGTGGTCGCCGCCACCGATCGCTATTTCTCGCCCGAACGCCGCGAGGCGCTCTCGCGCATGATGAAAGACAGCGCCCTCAGCGTGCTCGCTCGCGAGGGTGAAGTGCGCACGCTCGAGGTCGTCGCCACGATGAAGAACATCCGCGACGCGGGGCTGATCACGAATCCCCCGCACGAAGTCGGCTTTTTGCGCGGGTTCTTCGACAAAGCGATCAGCGCCATGGCCTACCAAGACGGCGGGCGCCTGCGCATTCCGATGCCGCGCGCGGCGGACGCGGCTCCCGACGCGAGCGTCTGAGTTCACCCCAAACGTGCCCGTGCCCGTGCCCGATCTTCCGGCACGGTCCACGGGCACAGGTTTGTTGGGAGTGGGCGGTCGCGATCCCGCATCGCAACTCGTGGCACATGGGGTTCACGCACTGTGACGCCGAAGGCTGAGCGCGCGGTGTCGTGATGGGTGACCATCAAAAAAGGCAGACGAGGGGGGAGCGCAGAGAGAGGGCTCGCAGAGCGGGGGCTCGCATGGGCCGCACGGGCGCGGGCGCGGGGAGAGAGGTGCGCTCAGCGCTCGGCGAGAGCGCGATACGAACGTAGAAGGTCGCGAGTGATTGGACCCGGATTGCCGGGGCCGACGGCTTTGCCGTCGACGCTCACGACCGGGACTAGCTCGCGAAGGCTCGAGGTGACGAAGAGTTCGTCGGCGGAGCCGAGTTCGGATTTGACGATCGGGCGCAGCTCGACTTTCAAGCCGGCACTGCGCGCCAGTTCGAGCACGTGGCCGCGGGTGATGCCCGGCAAGATCGCGGCGGACTCGGGCGGCGTCACCAATTTGCCGGAAATCAAGGCAAATAGGTTGGAGGCGGCGCCTTCCAAGATTTGGCCATGGCGGTCTTCGATCAGCGCCTCGCGGGCACCGACCGCGCGCGCGGCGCCCATCGCCAACACGGCCAGCAGGTAGTTTCCGACTTTGGCATCGGTCACTCCGGCGGCATCGCTGGCGCGCTCACCTCGATAGGTGATGGCGGCGATGCCCTGCTCGTAGATCTCGACGGGAGGCGGCGTGAACGCCGTCACGAGCAATACGCGGAGCGGATCGCCTGCGAGTTCCGGATCGAGCCCGAGCGAACGACCGATGCCGCGCGTCAGCGTCAACCGCACGTAGCTCGCAGGGCTACCGTGCACTTGCAGTGCGTGCTGGATTTCGGCGCGCAGGGTGTCGAGGCTGACTGGCAAGCGAATCGCGACTCGTTCGGCGCTGTGCGACAGGCGCACCAAGTGCTCGTCGAGCGCAAATGGCCTACCGCGATAGCTGCGCAGCGACTCGAACACTGTGTCGCCGTACAAGAAGCCGCGATCGAACACGCTGACTCGGGCGCGCTCGGGCGGCACCAGAAGGCCGTCGATCATCACCGTGCTGGACATACGGAACCGGGAATTTCGGGCTATTTGCCCGCAGAGCGAATTTCGACCAACTCCGAGCCGCCGGCCCAAGTCAGCTCGACGTGCACGTCCACGTTGCCGCTGATTTCCACGATCGGTCGATCCAGCACGGAGGCGCGCGGTTCGAGCTTCAGGCTCAAGAGCCCCTCGCTACCGAACGGATAGCGCTCGACACTGAAACCTTCCACGCCGCGGATGTGCCAGACCAAGCGATTGCGCGTGAACTCCGGGCGCAGGCCGAAGATGAACTCGAACAACACCGCGATTGGCGTGATGCCGGTCCAGCCCACGAAGTCTTTGCGACCGCGTCCCCCGCCCTCTTCGTCCGGCGCATGGTGCTCCCAGACCGAGCCGGTCTCCTCGAAGGAGGCCACCATGTTGTCGTGATGATTCTTGGCGATCTCGTAGGCGAGGTCTTCGTAGCCGCGCGCGGCCAAGCCACGCACGACCATGTAGTTGGTGGGCGGCCACACCCCGCCGAGCCACAGGCCGCCATCGGGATCGTAACCGGGCGTGTCCGCCGACAAGCTCGGGATGCGATGAGGTCGCTTGAATTCCGCGGCATTGTCCAAATGCTCGACGAAGCGCGGCAAGCGCTCGGCAGGCACCGCGTCCGCCAGCAAGGCCCAGAAGGCGCCGATGGTCTTCACCTGAGTGAGGCGCGTCTGATCACGATGTAGGTCGTGATAGAAGCCGGACGATTCGTCCCACAGGTATTCGTTGATCCAAGGCACGAGCACGGCATTCTCGTCCGCGAAGTCTTGCACCTCTTCACGCCGGTCGAGCACCGTCGCGATGTCGAGCACGATGCGATTCGAGAGCACCGCCTGCATGTTGGTGTCGACCCACGTCAAATGCGCGTGATCGATGATCTCACCTTCTGGTGAGCGTGGCTGGTTGTCCATGCCGCTGGCGAGGCCGGTGCCCCAGTAGCTGCCGTTCGGCCACGTGCGGTAGCGGCGATGCCACTGGCCGTACGCGACCAGCACGGGGAAGACCTCCGCGAGTCGCTCGCGATCGCCAAATGCCTGGAAATATTCCCATTCTGCGAAGCCGAGCACGTTCGGACCGCTGCCCGCGGGATCGAAACGGCTGTAGCACTCGCTGCCGTTGTTCTCGCGGAACTGACGACAGATGCCGCCGTCGGGGTGCTGCTTGCAGTAGAAATTGTCGAGCGTGTTCTGGAACTTCCACGCGCGATCCCCATAGCGACCGAAGAGCGCGATGAAGACCGTGTCCCACATGTACAAGCAGCCGTCGTACATCGTGGACGAGTAGTCGGTGACGAACGCATTCTCGTCGTCCGCGGGGCGAAAATTCTGGAACGCGATCTCCCAGCAACGCCAGTAGCACTCGATCGCGGCCTCGTGTCCGGGCCAGGTGGGCACGGGCAATAGATCGCGCTTGGCGGCTTCGAACTTCGGCCAGGGTTCGATATTGCGGCGCGGCTTACGGACGAACGCGTTCTCTTCCGCGAAACGGTTCTCGACGTAGGTGTTGACGTAGCGGATTTCGCTTGGATTGTTCCGTAGATACAGCGGGTTCCGCATGGCGTGCCTTGGTGCGCAGCGAGAATTCGTACCACATCCCTGCACCCGATCGGTGCGCCACGACTCCGGGCGCACCGTCGTCGGCGGCGGGCCCGGCTTTTTGGCGGTTTCGAGCGCGCCCCTGCGCAAGCGCTCAGCGCGGGCGGTGGCGGATCCGTGTCAATTCCTCGGCCATCCGCGCACGAACCAGATCCCGCAGCTTTCGATCGTCGAAACCCGCCGCTGCCGGTTCGATCGCCGGCAAGACACGCACCAGGGTTTGCTGCGGTCGGATCTGCAGACTCTTCTTGCGCAAGATGGCCCCGGTGCCCTCGACGATGATCGGCACGATCGGCACGCCGCGCTTGGTCGCGACCCAGAATGCGCCGCGATAGAATCCGATCAGGTTGCCATCGGGCGAGCGCGTGCCTTCCGGGAACACGCACAAGCTATTGCCGTCGGCGAGCTTCTTCAAACTCGAACGCACCATGCGCAAGATGCTGGGCAAGTAGCCGCGCTTCAACGGAACGTAACCGTTCAGCCACATGTTCCAGCCGAGGAACGGCGCATAGAAATTCTCGACTTTGCTCACCCACAAGTACGGCAAATGCGTAGCGAACACGGCCAGGATGTCGACCATCGATTGATGGTTCACCACGTACACGCAAGGCCGCTCGGGGTTCGCATGCTCGAGGCCTTCGACGCGCACGCTCGCGTACGGTGCCCAGGCCAAATAATGCGCGCCCCAATAGCTCGTGAATTTCGCGAGCCAGCGACGCTTCGGATCCCAGAACGTGAGCCCCCAGAGAAGTAGTGCCGGGAAAAACAAAATCGCGCAGCTGATCAGCAAATATGGCCAATATACGGCGTTGTACAGCGCCAGGCCGAGCGGCCCGAGCCGGCAATGGTCGACTCGTTCGTCGGGCAGACGCGCTTCGGCTTGGCTGACTTTGTCGGGCATGCTCAGGGTTTCTTTGCGCCGGGATCGAAGCTTCTAATCTTGTGCACGAGCGCTTGCAGATCCGCGTCGGAAAACACATTGCCGAAGCCGGGCATCGCGCCTTTGCCAACGCGGATCGCCTGCTTCAATTGTTCGTCCGTACGGCTCGCCTGAAACGCTGCATCACAGAAGTCGCGTGGCGCGTTCGTTCCTTCCGGCGCGAAGCCGCCCTTGCCGTCTGCACCATGGCAGCGCCCGCACACCGAGTTGAAGGTTTGCTCTGCTCGCTCGGCGGTCTGCTCCGGTCCAGAGCCAGCCCGCTTGCAAGCAGCCGCGCCTGCTAGCAGCACCGCCAACCACAGGGCACCGTGGCGAGGCTCACGTGGGGTGCCCGGCGATGAGGATGCGCGGTCGACCATTTCGGCGCCACGCTAGACCAGACGCGCCCGCGCGTACCAGGGCTGGGGCGGCAAAGCCGCCCAAATCCAAAGCTTTTCGCGCGCGATTGGCGTTGCGCAGGGCATTTTCTTGGATGAAGATGCCGCCGCCCACATGCGCCAACACTCATTCGCTCTGTGTACATCGCTGGTTTTCGCTTGTAGCTCGCTGCTCGGCTGCAACAAGACGCCACCCGAGGCAAACAACGGCGAGAAGACGCAAAGCGCTGCCGCTGCGGTCACGAGTGCGCCCGCGCCCGAAGCGCCGAAGAGCGCGGAGCCACCGCCCGCCGAGCCGCCGGCCGCACCCGCCCAACCGAATGCCATCCCCGCGCCGGAAGACGTCGCGGCCGCGCCCGCCGACGCGAAGACCACCGCGACCGGGCTCAAAGTCAAAGTGCTCAAAGCCGGCACTGGCAAAGAACATCCGAAGGACGGCGACCGAGTCTCGGTGCACTACTCGGGCTGGACCAAAGACGGCAAAATGTTCGACAGCTCGGTCGCACGCGGCGCACCCACCACGTTCGGCGTGAATGAAGTCATCCCCGGTTGGACCGAAGCGCTCAAGTTGATGGTCGTCGGCGAGAAGAGCCGGCTTTGGATCCCAGGCAAATTGGCGTACGGCGATCGCCCGCAGATGGGTGGCGCGCCCAGCGGCGATCTCACCTTCGATGTGGAGCTGCTCGAGATCGTGAAGCCGCCGCCCGCGCCAGAAGACGTGAAATCGGCGCCGAAAACCGCGAAAAAGACCGAGTCGGGCTTGGCCTATCGCGTGCTCAAGGCGGGCACGGGCAAGATCCATCCGACCGCCGCCAACCGCGTCACGGTCCACTATTCCGGCTGGACCACGGATGGCAAGATGTTCGACAGCTCGGTGGCTCGTGGCGAGCCCTCCACCTTCCCCCTGGGCGGCGTAATCAAAGGCTGGACCGAGGGCGTGCAGCTGATGGTCGTGGGCGAGAAGACGCGCTTCTGGATCCCGGGTCCCCTCGCCTACGGCGACAAGCCGCAGCGCCCCGGCGCCCCCGCCGGCACGCTCGTGTTCGACATCGAACTGCTCAATATTCAGTGATTGGGCAGTCGCGGCGCGCGGACCTCAGTACGAGGGTCCGCGCGACGTCGGACCTTGGCTGCCCGTTCGCTTCAGCAAGTAGCCGTGCGAAAGCTCGACGATTTGCATGGCCATGCGTTCGATCAGCGGCCGACTATTGCTGGTCACGACCATGGTGATCTTCGGATCGTCCCGGAAGCGCTCCAGCAATTTGTAGACGAGCGCGCGCGTGGGCGCGTCCAAACCCGCGTCCGGATCGTCGAAAAACACGAAATTGGGGTCTAAAACCAGCGCGCGCGCGAGGCTCACGCGCTTTCGCACGCCCAGCGAAAGGTGCGCGGGCAACGCGTGAAAGTCGGTCTGCGCCACTCGCAGCTCGCCCAGCGCTTCGCGCGCACGCCGCTCGATCTCCTGCTCATCGAAGCCGAACACGTCCGCGTGGTAGCGCAGCGGTAAGGTCACGTTGTTCAACGCGGACAGGTTCGAGAGCAACCCCCCGCTGTCGAACAGCACGCCCCGGCGCACGCCACTGCGCACCAAGTCGCTCGGCGTGGACACGTGGGGCGTGCGCCCGTCCAAAAGCACGCGGCCCGTGGTCGCCGGGAGCAGGCCAGCGCACAGGAACAAGAACGTCGACTTACCGACCCCGTTGTGACCCGTCACGAGCAGGTCCGCTCCACGCGGCACGTGCAGGTCCGTCTCGCGCAGCACCCACAGGTCGTTGTACGCGAACGTCGCGCGCTCGAGCCACAACCCCTGATCGGGCGAGTCGACGTCTGAAACCGCGGGCTCCACCAACCGAGGATTATGCGGCCGGCCGAGTGCGGCCGCTAGTGGATTGGGGAGTGACCCTCAAACGTGCCTGTGGCCGTCTCCCCTTCCCCAAGGCTCCTGCATTCGCCGGGGTGTCACGGACGGATCTTCTCCCGCTAGTGGATTGGCGGGCCCACGAACCAGTAAAACAGGGCGGTCACGAAAGTGCTGTAAACCACGCCGCACAAAAGACTCATCACCACCGCGCGGCTCGCCTGTTGCGGCACTTCGGTCGGCGAGCTCTTCACTTGCAGGCCATAGTGGCAACACAGCCAGCCGACGATGGCGCCGAGGCCGACGCCCTTGAGCAGGAATAGCCCGAGATCGAAGGGCATCACGCCGCGCGAGACGCCCGAGTACAGGCTGCCCCAGGTGGCGGCCGCGGTGAGTTGCGCGATCACGAACGCGCCGAAAATCGCGACGACGCTGAAGTAAATCATCAGCACCAGCACGCTCACGATCGAGGCCACCAACCGCGGCAGCACGATGAAGCGCGGGGGATCGATGCCGAGCGAAGACAGCGCCAGCACCTCCGAGTTCACCTTCATGTTGCCGAGCTCGGTCGCCATCGCCGTACCCGAACGACCGGCGATCACAATCGCGGTAGTCAAGGGCGCGAGCTCGCGCAGCACCACCGCGACCAACACTTTCCCGAGCAGCTCGCCATCGGCGGAGCCCATCAGGTTGGTTTGAATGATGATGCTCGCGCCGAGCAAGAAGGCGATGATACTGACCAAGGACAGCGCTTGCACGCCCGTGTACATGATCTGGGTCGTGATCACGCGGCGCACGGTCTCGCGCGCGGCGCGGCCTGGCGTCCAGAGCGACGCGATCGCATCGCTGAACGTGTGCAAGAGGTCGTCTACGTCGTGCACCCAGCGAATGGCCCCGCGCCCCACCGCGCCGAGCCAGCCGGCGTCGGCGATGCGATCGACGCGCGGATCGTAGGGCAGAGTGGAGCGAAGCCGGGCCATGGTGATGCTTGGCCCCGGCCCCGGCTATTTGCCCTTGAGTGCGGCCAGTCGATCCTTCGCGGCGAGCAGGCCATCGGTCTGGATGGCGCGTTCGTACATTTGAATCGCCTTGGGGGCCTCGCCCACCTTCTCGTGGATCTCACCCAGGCGCAGGAAGACTTCGGACTTCCTGACGGGGCCCGATTCATCGAGCTTCTGCAAGAGCAGCGCGCGGAACATTTGCTGCGCCTTCTTGTAGTCGCCAATGTCCATCGCCACTTGGCCGAGCAGGGTGAGCACGTTGACGTTGCCCGGCTCGATGCGGAAGGCCTTGTCGAGTTCCTCCATGGCCTTCTGACTCTCGTTCTCGCGCAAGTAGGCCTTGGCCAGACGGCGGTGGATCTCGCCCAGCTCCTTGGGGCGCTTCGTGCCGTAGCTCTCGACGATCTTGAGCAGTACGGCTTGGGCCTCCGCGCCCCGCCCCGACGCGGTGTACTCATCGCACAGCGCCAGCAAGAGCTCGCGGTCGTCCGGGCGCAACTTGCTGGCGCGGTCGAGCGCATCGGCGGCGCTGCCGTGATCGCCGCGTTCTTCTGCGTGAATCGTCGCGGCTTTGCGCAGCAGGGCCACGCTCTCCTCCGGAGTCGCCGCGAATTCTGCGTCGCGCACGAGCAACGCGGCCAGCTTCTCCCAGGCTTTCGTCGAGTCGTACAGCGAACGTAGACGTGAACGTAGCTCGGTGTTTCGTTCGTCTTGGACCAAGCCGCGTTCGAGGGCGAGGGCCGCGTCCTGCGGTGAGCCGAGCTTTTGCTGCACGCTCGCGAGTTCGAGCGCGCGGGTGACGGCCGCTTCACCGCTGCTGGCGCTGAGCAATTGGTCCAATACCTGCGCGGCTTCCGGCAACCGATTCTCGGACTGAAGCAAGCGGGCCAACGCCTCGAGCGCACCCGAGTGCGTCGCGTCCCGCGCGAGCACGGCGTGATACGTCTCGATCGCGCGCTCGCGATCACCCAAGCGAGAGTCGTAGACTTCGCCCAGTCGAACCTGGAAGCTGAGCTTTGCGGCCACATCACCGCGCTCCTGGGCGGCTTCTATCTGCGTCGCGAGCAGATCGGCCAGGTCTTCGTCGCGCTTGGTCTTTTCGTACAGTTCGCTGAGCGCCACGACGGCATCCCCGCGGCCCGGCTCGTCGTCGAGCACGGCGCGCAGCAATTCGATCGCGGTGTCGAGGGCCTGAAAGCGCTCCTGGCTCAGCTTCGACAGCTCGATGCGAAGCACACTGCGCGCCGACGGCGATTCGGCCATGTCGATCAGACGCTCGAGTAGACGGCCGAGGTCGTCGAAGCGGTTCCCGCGCGCGTACAACGCACGCAACGCATCGGAGGCGTCCGTGTCGTTCGGTTCGTCCTCGAATAATTGCTCGTACAAGGCGATCGCCTTGGCGGGCTGCGTCAGCTTGTCACGCGCGATCTCGGCGGCTTGGCGTCGGAGCGAGCGCACGCTCGCCGCGTCGGCACCGAGCTCGCTGCGTTTGACCAAGAGCTCGAACGTCTCTTGGAAATTGCCCTTGGCCTCGCTCACCTTGGTCAGCTCGGCGAGCGCCCACAGGTTGGCGTCGTCTTGCGCGAGCAACTCGCGCAGCACGCTCTCCGCGAGTTCGTTGTCGCCCAGGCCGACCGCCAGCGCCTGCGCCTGACGGTACAGGTCTTCCCGGCGCTCCTCGTCGAGTTGCAACTTCGCGCGCCGACGGAGCGTGGTGCACAAGTCGCGTTCGCGACCGGGCGTGCGCTGCAAGCCCTCGACCAAGATCAGCACTTCGTCGCTGTCTGGTTCGAAAGTGAGCGCGCGGTCGAGCGCGGCTTCCGCGGCGCTCGGGCTGTTGACGCGATCTTTCTGCCAGCTGGCGAGCCGGACGCACAACGCGACGGCGGCCTCCGCCAACAGGTCGGTGTGCTTGTCGAGGGCTTGGTTCAAAGCGCCCGCGGCCCACTGCCAGTCGCCCGTGATGACCGCGAGGCGTTCGAGTTCGTCGAGCAGCGCGCCGTCCGTCGGGGCCTCTTGCAAACCTTGCTCGAGCACGCGCTGCGCAGCCGTCGGATCTTTGCACTCGTCCTCGAGCACGCGCGACAGATTGCGACGCATGTCGACGCGCTCTTCGAGGGAGCCCGCGTGGGTGACACGCTTCTCGTATAGCTTGGCCAGGCGATCGGTGCGACCGCGAGCGCGATACACGGACTCGAGCACTTCGGCCGCCTCCTCGAACAGGTCGTGCTGGGCGGTGAGTTTTTCCAGCTCGTCGACCGCGGCTTCGTGCTCTTGGGCGCGATCGAGCGCCATGCGCAACGACGACAGACCTCGCGCGGGCTCTTTGAAGCTGTCGATCTGGAGCAGCGCGAGTCGGAAGTAGAGCTCGGCCTGGACCGGCTCCGAATGCTCGGCAGCCACGCGGCGCTCGAGGATTTCCGCCACTTTTTCATGCTCGCCCAGGCGCGAATACAGGCGGTCCAACGCCACGAGCAGCTCTGGCTTGTCTCCCGCTTGCTCGACCGCGTGCGAGTAGGCAGCGACCGCGCGCTGGTCGTTCTTCAGTTGCTCTTCGGCGACCCGCCCGAGGCGCACGTACAAGTCTTGCGCGATCTCCGGGTCGAATGTCGACTGCGCGCGCTCACCGAGCGTATCGGCGTAGCGCGCCCAACCGCCCGTGGCCTGCGCCAAGCGCTCGATCTCCGAGTGGAGTTCGGGCGCCTCGGGGCGCTCGGACAACGCGCGCAGGAGCGCCTCTTCGGCACCGGTCTGCTTACCGAGCTTGATCTCCAGTACTTCGGCGATCTCGCGTAGCGTCTGCATGCGTTGCACTGGTTCGGTCTCGACGGTCAGCCTCATCTCGAGGATGGTGACGAGCTCCTGATGGCCTTCGGTGCGGCGCAGCACGGGCACCAAGATCTCGGCCACCGTTTGGCGCAGATCTTCGTGCGATTCACCGATCGCGCGCACCGCCGCGACCGACTCGGCGTCGGTCGGCACGTCTTCGAGCGCCAGCCGTTGGGCTTCGAGCGCGTCATCGAAGCTGTCCAGCTTGCTCGCCAAGATCGAACCGATTTCTTTGCGCAGCCGTGAGCGTTCTTCCGGCGTCGTGGCCCCGTTCGCTTCGAACCGCAAATTATCGAGCAACTCCGGCCACATCGACTCGATGCGATAGAGCCGATTCAGGGTTGCGAGCACGCCCGGATCGCCGGGTCGCACGGCCAAGGCCTGGCCGAGCACCTCGATCGCGCGTGATCGATCGGACAGGTCGCGCTCGTACACCGCGGCCGCGCTCAGCAGCAGCGTGTACTTGAGATCCGCATCGTCTTCGCTCGAGAGTTCGACGCGCTGCACGTACAGTTCCACGAGGCGCTTGGCGTCGTGCTTGGCTTCGTACAGTTCGGTCAAGCAATCGACGGTGAACGCACTCTCCGGGTCGAGCTCGAGCGCACGCTCGTAAGCGATGATCGCACCTTCGGCGTCGTCGAGCATGTCTCGCTTGGCTTCACCGACGCGACGCCAAACGCTGGCGCGCTCGCTGTCGTCCAGGAGCAAGTCGGCTTTGTCGGTCAACACGCGCACCAGGGTGGGCCAATCGCTGAGCAGCGTCGCCAGCTGCTCCATCTTCTCGAGTGGCTCCAAATCCGAATTGTCGCTCTCGTGAATCAAGCCGTAGGCCGCGAGTGCGCGGCGCGGATCGTCTCGCTTTTCGTTGTGCACGCGAGCCAGCGTATTGAGCAGCTCTCGCTTGCTGTGCAGGCTCGGGTGTTCGCTCAACACCGCGTCGTAGGTCTCGGCCAGCTTGTCCCACTCGGTCGTGGCTTCGGTCAGGCGCTCGTAGTCGGCGCGGGCATCCGGATCTTCCGGATCGAGCATGAAAGCCGCCTCGTACGCGCGACGAGCGCGAGCCAAGTCGTTGCCGCGGCGCTCCCACAGCTCTGCCGTCTCACGCAGCACGGCGACCTTCTCGCTGGCGTCCGCCAACGCGAAGCGGTCCTCGTTGAGCGTGATCTGCCGCCGCCAATCGTCGAGCGATTCGTAGATGGGCCGCAAGATATCGACCACGCGTTGTCGCTGGTCTTCGACTTTGCGCAGCGCCTCCAGCTCGGCAATCGCCTCGGGGTGAGCGGGCACTTGCCCGACGATCTCTTCCAGCTGATCGATCGCGCGGTCCATTTCGTTGCGCTTGATGTACAGGCGCGCCAAGGCCAAGCGATGCACGGCGCCTTGGGCAGGCGCTTGCGCGGCTTCCGCACGCCGGAGGAACAGCTCGGCCAAGTCGTCCCAGCGCTCGCGCTCTCGGTACAACTCGGTCAGAGCATCGAGGGCGCGCGTGTCCGCATCGTCGACATCGAGCACGGAGCGGTAGGTCTCGATCGCGTCGTCCGGGCGACCGAGCTCGCTCTTCTGCAAGCCCGCCATGGTGTGCAGCGCGGCCAGCCGTTCACTCGAGTCGAAGCGGTGGTCGAGCGCATCACGGTACAGCGCAACACGCTCGTCGTGCCGCGCCGTCCGCAGTAAAATCGCGTCGATCGCCGCGAAAAGCTCTTTGCTTTCGGGTTCGAACGAAAGCGCGCGACGGTAGAAGACCAACGCCCGATCCAAATCACCGAGCCCGGTGAACAGCTCGCCCGTGCGCCGGGCGAGCTTCACGGTCGAGGCGTCGTCGCCCGCGACCTTCTCCAGCTCCGTGGCGTAGATCTCGGCCAAGCGCCGCTCAGCGCCCGCTACCTTGGCCAAACGCTCGAGCTCGGAGATGGTCGTCGCGTCCGACAGATCGTCTTTCAACAGCTCGGCGATCGTGTCGAGCGCGGCGCGGTAATCTTCTTTTTGCTCTTCGTACAACTTGGCGAGCCGCACGAGCAGTTCATGGCGCTCTTCTGGATCGCTGGCATAAGCGAGCCGCGCGCGGATCGCGTCCATCACGCGCCCGAAGTCGCTGCGCAACAGATACACGGGTTCGAGTAGCGCGGCGGCACGCGCGCGGTGCTCGGGTTCCGGCGCGTCGGCGAGAATGCGCTCGAGCTCGGCGATCACCCCGGCGTGCTGGCGATCCGCGGAAAGCGCGGTCTCCAACTCGTCGAAGGCGCGCCCGAGATCGTGCTGTTGATGCGCGGCCACCTTGGCGATGCTGACCCGGAGATCGGCGGCATTGCCGATTTTCGCGTCCAATTGCCGCTCGTAGAGCGCGATCAGTTCACCCCATGCGGACACCGCGGCGTACAGCGTTTCGAGCGCGCTGACCGCGGCCGGGTCGAGCCCGAACTCGAGGATGCTCTCGTACACCTCGATCGCGCGCTTCTTGTTGTCGAGTACGTCGGAAAGCAGCCGCGCGCGGCGGAACAAGAGCTGCTTACGCTCTTCGTCCGATTCGGCGACCTCGGCGCGGCGCTCCAAAATGTCCAGCAGGTTCGGCGCGTCGCCCGTCTCTTCGTACAAGGACTCGAGCGCCCCGAGGGCTTTCTTGTCGTCGGCCTTCAGCTCGAGGGCCTTTTTGTAATACTCGCGCGAGAGTTCGCGATCGGCGAGCTGATGCCGAGCCAAGTCGGCGATCTTCAGCGTGACCGTGAGCTGCACCTCACCGTCGAAGATCTCGGGCACGACCTCGCACAGGAGCTTCACGTACTCGGCTTGCTTGCCGGTGGCAGAACCCAAACGCTCCAGGTGATCGAACCACGGTTCGATCTGGCTATGACCGACGGCCGCGCGCACCGCGCGCTCCGCGTAACCGAAGGCGCGCTTCGGATCGTTCAGCGAAGTCTCGGCCGTGCGCATGGCCGCTTCCAAACCGGCGATCTTTTCCAGTGGGTCGTCGCTGGTCGCAACCTCGATTTCGAGCACCCGCAGCAAATGTTCGTAGTCCGACTCCGATTCGTAGATCGGATGCAGGATTTGCGCGGCTTCCCGGCGTGAGGCCGGCTCTTCCGCGGCGAGCAGGCGTTCGAGCGCAGTACGGCTTGGGGCGTGCTTGGTATCGAGCGTCAAGGCGCGGCGGTACACCTCGAGCGACCCCGAAACGTCGCTCAGGTGCTCGCGCTTCAAATCACCGAGTTTCGCGAACAGCTCCAGGCGCTCACTATCGCTCTCGGCGACGTCCAAGTGGCGCTCCAACGTCTCGGCCAGCTCGACCCAGTGCGAGGCGCTGCCGAACAGCGCTTCGAGCGCGCTGAGCGATGCGCCGCTCGGTCCGAACTCGGCGATCAACGCCTGATAGGCGTCGATCGCTTCGGGCACGGCGTCGAGCTTCTTCCACAAAGTCTCGGCCGTGCGCGTCATCAGTTCGCGGCGCAGACCCGCGTCGCTGGACGTTTCGCGGCGGCGCTCCAGGACGGACACGAGGTCGCGATAGCGCTCGGTGATTTCGTACAAGCGATCGAGCGCCGCCAGGGCTTGCTCGTCGTCCGGGTTCTCTTCCACGCGCGCTTTCCAAGCCGCGATCGCGCCATCGTTGTCGCCCAGCACGTTCTGGCACAGTTCACCGAGTCGACCGAAGAGCTCGCGGCGCAGCGAGCCGCCTTGTTCGAGCTTGACCTGAACGCGCAGCATCTCGGCGAGCTTCGCGTGTTCGCCGCCGGCGATGTAGATACGCTCCAAGGCGCGCGTCGCCGGCAACACCAATTCGGCGTCGGCTTCGTCCAGCACCAGCACGCGGCGATAGACGCGCTCGGCGCGCGCGCGATCACCCAGTAATTCTTCGCAAATGCTGGCCACTTGCATCAAAATTTCGCCACGCAACGGCTGCGTATCGGCACGCTCGGCGGCCTCGGTCAGCACCTCGGCCACGCGCTCGTTCGAGCTCAAGCGTCGCCCGATCTCGAGCAAGCGCTTGCGTGCATCGACATCGAGCGGATCCGCCGGCACGAGCAACGACAAAGTGCGAAGCGCGCTCTCGTCGTCGTGCAAGCGGTCATCACGCAGGGTCGCGATGCGGCGCAGCAACTCGCGCCGTTCTTGATTGGCGGGATCCGACCCGAAGCCCTCCAAGCGGACCTCGAGCACGCGCACCAGATCACGGATCTCGTCGCGTGCGACGTACACGTTCTCGAGCAGCAGCGCGGCGCGTTGGCGCAGCCCGCCGATTTCCAACATGCGCTCGGTCAGTTCACGCGCCTGAAAGTCGTTGATCCGTTCGCCGAGCACGTCCTCGACCAAGACCATCGAGCGCTCGGGCTGGTGCAGATCCAAAGACAGCTTGGCGAGGCGCAGCTTGAGCTCGAAGGCTTCGTCGCCGGTGGCGGTTTCGAGGCGTTTTTCGAGCAGGGCCGCGAGTTGTTTGTCCTTGCCCTGACGCACGTACAAGCGGTCGAGTGCACGCACCGAGACGTCGTGCAGCGGGTCCACCTCGAGGATGCGCTCGTAGTAGCGCGTGGCCTTCTCGGGATCTTCGATGATCTCTTCGCAGATCAGCGCGACCTCGACCAACATCTCGGCCCGGCGCGCCAAGTCGTCCGTCGCACTCGAGGCGCGATCGTACAAAGCTTCGAGCTCGCTCCAGCGCTCCGCCGCGGTCAGGATGTCCTTCAGACGCTGGAAGGCCGCTTCGTTGCCGGGCGAGAGCGTGAGCACGCGCTCGAGATACGGCGTGGCGCCAATCGGATCGCCGAGGCGATCCTCGTGCAGTCGTGCGGCGCGTTCGCTCAGTTCGACTTCGAGCGCCTCGGGCAGACTGCCGCGAAGCACTTCGCGGAAGGCCTCGCCCAGATCCGTCGGGCGACCTGCGAGTTGCGCCAGTTCATCCGCGCGATCCCAGAGCGCGAGTTCACTCGGGTACTTGCGCACGGCTTCCAGCACTACATCCAGCGCGCTACCGAACGAACTCAGCTTGTGCTGCTGCGCGTCGGCCAGCCGCAAATACAGCGGCAAGCGCAGAGCGGGGTCTTCCGTCTCGGCCAGGAGCACGTTCAATGCGTGGGCTTCACGGCGCGCCTCACCCGAACCAGAGTACTGTGCGGCGAGCACCTCGGCGACACGCGCGCGCACCGTCGGCACGTCGAGCAAGCGTTCGAGCACGGCCATCGCCCGCACCTTGACCTTGGGCGAATCGACGGCGAAAACCGCGTTTTTCAGGGCATCTTCCGGGCGCGCGAGCAAGGTTTGGTAGTGCTCGGCGAGTTCGACTTCGCGCTCCGCGCGCTCGTCACCCGTGAGCTTCTCCCGGTGCTGTTCGATGACTTCGACGGCGGCCGCGGCGTTGCCCTGCGCCAAGAGCAGGCGGGGCAAGGTGCTGAGCGCCGCCGCGTCGGAGTCGTGCAGTTCCAAGATGCGGCGGTAGATGGCAATCGCGCGCTCGGGCGCTTCGAACACGTCTTCTTCGAGCGTGGCCCAGTCACTCAAGATGCGACGGCGCGTTTCGTCGTCCGCCGCGTGTTCGACGCGCAGCTCGAGCAACCAGCGCAAATCATCCCGGCGATCTTCACGGCGCAAGATCGCTTCGAGCGCGGCCGCCACCTCGGCGTCGGCCGGATCACGTTCGAGCATCTGCTTGTAGGTGGCGATGGCTTGCTCGGATTTGCCGAGCTCCTCGGCGAACACGCGCGCTAGGCGCAGTTCGAGCACGCGACGTTCGGCAGTCGACAACGTGCCCGCACTCAATGCGGCGGTGGCGATTGGCGTCGAACCGAGTTCCGGCGCCGGCTCGCCCTTCTTCTTTTTCCGGCTCTTCTTGGCCGCGGGCGCGGGGGTCGGTTCGGCGGAGGCCACCGCGGGCGGGGCGGCCGTCGTTTCGGCGGCTTCGAGACGTTGCTGCACGGCATCGACGAAGGTGTCCCAAGCGCCGGCCGCGCGCGACGATTCCTCAAGCAAATCCAGCCCCGCAGGGCTTTCGGGCGACAGCTCGTACGCCTTGCGTGCGTACTGCGCGGCGGCCTTGCGATCGTTCAAGCGCTTGCCCGACACCTCGACGAGCTTGCCGAGCAGCGCGAGCTTTTCGGCCTCGCTTTCGGCGCGCTCCAAGAGCAACTCGTACAGAGCCGGCAGGCGCACCCACTTTTCATCCTGCTCATAAAGCGGGATGAGCGAGCCGGCCGCGCGCGTATCCGTCGGATCGGCGGTCAGAATGCGATCGTAGGAGCGGAAGGCGCGCTCCGGTTGGTTCAGCTTCTGCTCGTACACTGCGGCGGCGCGGTAGCTGAGCTCGATGCGCTGCGCGTTTTCTTTGGCGCGATCGGCAGCGGTGCTGAGCACCTCGGCCAAGCCATCCCAATCATTTTGCGAGGCGTACAGGCGTTCGAGCCCGTCGTAGTCGGCCCCTTGCAGATACGTCTCACGCAGCACGCGCAACGCGCGCGAGTGTCCGGGCGAGAGCTCGAGGACGCGCTGCCACGCGCGCGCTGCTTTTTGATGATCCGCGATGTGCTCGGCGTACACCGTGCCGAGTTTTTGCAACGAGGCGAGGCGCGCCGCGTCGTCACCCTGCGAAGCCACGCGCCGCTCGAGCACTTCGGCCAACGTCGGCCAATCTTTAGCGCGCTCGGCGTACTTCTCGAGGGCGTCCAACACCTCGGCGCGCGTCGGATCGATCTCGAGAATACGCTTGTACAACTCGACCGCTTGCGCGCCTCGGTTCAAGCGCTCGGCCGCGAGCTGCGCCATCTCTTTGAGCAAGGACAGCTTGGCGCCGCCTTCCGCGGCCTCCAGATCGTTCGCGTACAGGTCGAACAGTTTGTCCCAGGCGCGGCGCTTTCGGTACAGATCCTCCAGCCGCTCGTGGGCCTCCACGTCCGTGGGCGCGATCTTTAGCAGCGCGGCGTACGCTTCGGTCGCGTTCTGCGCGTTGGAGAATTGCTCGAGCCAGCGACGCGCGGCGGCGCGGTACAGCTCTTTCTTCTCGTCGATATCGGGCGTGATCTCGGCCAGCTTCAACTGGTGCGTGATCAAGTCGCGGTGGCGACCGAGCTTGTCGTACAAGCCCACGAGCTCGCGCATCTCTTCCGCGTCGTGCTCGTCGAGCTTGTCATCGAGCTGCACGATTTGATTCAGCACCGAGAGCAGCGCCGTATCGCTGCGCACGTATTGCCGGTACACCGTCGCGACCTCACGCAAGATCGCCAAGCGCTCTTGGTACTGCTCCGCGGGGGTGCGCTCCAGCTGTTGGCGCAAGAGCTCGACCAAGGCGTTGTAGCCCTGGGTCTGCTTGTACAGTCGCTTCAGTGACTCGCGCGCTTCGGAGCTGTCCGGATCTTGGCGCAGGATGCTCTTGTATTGCTCGATCGCTTTCTGCGCGTTGGCCGTGCCTTCAGCCAAGCGAGCGATCTCGGAAGCCAGGTTTTTGCGGTCTTTCGAGCCATCCGGCACCGAGCGTTGGGCGCCCTGGAGCACGTCGATCAGGCGCGTGTCGTCCTGCAGCGAGCCGTAGTACTCGCGGTAGAAGTTGAGCATGCCCTCGTTGTTCGGCTCGACCTTGCGGATGCGCTCGAACCACGGCTCGGCATCTTGCGGCCGCGACAGCTTTTTCCAATGCAGCATCGCGATCTGCAGCATGTCGCCCAGGCGCTCGGAGTCGTTCGTGTCCTTGCCCTTGAGCTCACGCTCGTACAGCAGCACGAGCTCCGCCCAGCGCTCGTCGTTGCCATAAAATTCGGACAAGAAGGACTTGGCCTCCGCGTGCGAAGCATCCACCCGCAGGACGCGATCGTAGGCGCGGGCAGAGCGCTCGTTGTCCGACAAGTGCTGCGCGTACAGGCGCGCCAGGCGCACTCCCGCCGCGACCCGCGAGGCCGGCTTTTCACTGCGATCGGCCAAGCGCTCGAGCACACGCGCGAGCTCTTCCCAACGATTGCTGCTGCGATAGATGTGCTCGAGCAAGCGACCCGCGCGCTCGTTCGTGGCATCCAAACGCACGGCTTGCTCTAGGCGCTCGATGGCCGTCTCGAGGCTCACGCTCTGCCCGCCGTACCGCACCTCCATCTCGGCGGCGCGCATCAGCATCGAACTCTTGTAGATGTCGTCCGTGGCTTGTTCGGCTTCGTTCGCGTAGGTCGAGGCCAACTCGGAGAAGCGCTGGCGCTTGTTCTCGCTCTCGGCGATTGCCGCCAAGGCGACCGAGTTTCCGGGATCGATCTCGAGCAAACGCAGGTAGCAAACAGCTGCGCCGTCGTCGTCGAACATCTCGCCGCCGAGCACCTTGGCTTGGGCCAGCAATGCCTCCGCTTCGCGCGGAGTATTTTCGGTGGCTTGCGAAGCGATGTCGAGGATGCCCGCGACGGCCGCCCACTCGCCTCGGGCCTCGTGCTTGTCGCGTGCGGCATCGAGAAGGCGCAGCAGCTCGTCGGTCGACAAGTCGCCGCCACTCGCTTTGGCGGCATCCCGAAGTGCCGTCCACGCCTCGTTCGAATCTGGTATCGCCTGGAGAGTGCCGAGCGCCGTGCGGATCGTCTGGGAGTCCATTCCTCACCCGTTCATTGCCCCACTCGATCACCGCGGTTTCGGTGAAGAGCGGGGACCCGACAGTACGCTGCAGGACCGGTCCTTACAAGCCTTGCAAGGCCTCGATTCTAATTGGCTTCTACGGGTTCCGCTGACACTCTTTCCGTGCTTCGCGGGCTTCGGAGCGGCTCTCCTTGCGCACCTTTCAGTGCATCGAGCGCAGCTCGGCGAGCGCTCGACGCTGCGCGCTGAGCGGGCGGGGACTTGCACCCAGCTCTTGTGCGCGATCGAGCGCGCGCTGCGCGTCGTCCAGCCGACCGAGCTTCATCAGCGCCCAGGAACGACCGAGGTGCGCGTCCGCAAACTTCGGTCGCGCCGAAACGATCGCGTCATATTCGGCGAGGGCCGCGGCCGCGTCCCCGCGCAGCAGCGCAATCGTCGCGAGCCCCACGTGATCTTCGATTGCGTGCGGGTCGGCCCGGAGTCCGGACTGATAGGCGTGCGCGGCTCCGTCGAGGTTACCGAGACGCGCGCGCGCCAACCCCAATGCGTGCCACGCCTGCGCGTTGCGCGAGTCCCGCCGCAAGGCCTCGACCAAGCGCGGCTCGGCCAGCTCGGCCTCACCCCAGCGCGCCGCGCGTAACCCCGCCGTGAGTGGGCCGAGCGGATCGCGCGGCGCGACTTCCGTCGCGCGGTCGTACTGTTCGAGCGCTTCGTCGTAGCGATGCGCGAGTTCGAGCGCGTAGCCGAGCTCGACCCAGGGCACGGGACTTTGCGGACCGAGCTGCCGCGCCAGGGTCTGCGCTTGCTCTTCTGCATGCCCCATTTGTCCCATGCTTGCATACACGCGGATCAACAGGCGCCGCTCGGCGACGGCTTCCGGGTGCTGCTTCAGGTGCGCTTCGAGCGCCTGGGCCGCTTCGGCCGAGCGCCCCTTCTGTACCAGCATGCGGGCCTGATTGGCCGGCTCCGGGTGCGAAAAAGCGCAACCCCACTCGAGCAGCCCGAGCGCGGCCGCGCAAGCGAGTGAGCGAGCCCGAACCATCATCGAACACGGCACGCTAGCACTTTTGCATGGGATGGTGCTCGACGAGCAACGCGCGCTGGGCAAAGCTCGCCGGATGCAGCTGTCAGAGACACACGTGATCGCCGTGATCGGCGCAGGCCTTATGGGCGCGGGCATCGCCCAAGTCTGCGCGCAGCGAGGTTATCGCGTGCTGCTCGCGGACGCCGCCCTCGATCGCGCGAATGCGGCCAAAATCTCGATCGAAAAGCAGCTTGCCCGCCTGCGCGACAAGGGCAAGCTCGAGCCCGCGGAGTATGATGCGGTCAGCGCGCGAATCGAAGCCAGCACCGCCGACCTGGCCTACCCTCAGGCAGATTTGGTGATCGAAGCGGCGACGGAGCAGCGCGAGCTCAAGCTCGGCTTGTTCGAACGCGCCGATGCCTTGAGCAAGCCGGGCGCGATCTTGGCGTCGAATACGTCCAGTGTCTCGATCACGCTGCTCGCCGCGCGCACCCAGCGCGCGGAGCGCGTAGTGGGTCTGCATTTCATGAATCCGGTGCCGGTCATGAAATTGGTCGAACTGGTGCGCGGCCAGCAAACCAGTAACGAGACCCTGGCCACGGTACGCGCGCTGGCCGAAGGCCTCGGTAAAACCGTGATCGTGAGCCAAGATCGCCCTGGATTTCTGATCAATCGCATGCTCATCCCGTTCTTGAACGAAGCCTGTTTCGCGCTCGACGAGGGCGTCGGCAGCGCCGAGGACATCGATCAAGGCGCACGCTTGGGGCTCAATCATCCGCTCGGCCCGCTCGAACTCGCGGATCTGATCGGCCTCGACACGGTCCTGGCGATTGCGCGCGTGCTCGAACAAGACTTCGGCGATCCGAAGTACCGACCGCCAGTACTGTTGAAAAACTTGGTTGCAGCGGGATACCTCGGGCGCAAAACGAAGCGCGGCTTCTATACCTACGATGACCAGGGGACCAAGGTCAGGTCGGCCCCATGAGCGCGGAAGGACACCCGATGTACGAAATGATCCTGCTGAGCGAGCGAGATTCGGTCGCCACGCTGACCATCAATCGCCCGAACAAGCTCAATGCGTTGAATGCCCAGGTGCTGGCCGAGCTCACGGCCGCCTTCCAAGCGCTCGAAGCGGCGCCCCCCGAAGCGCGCGTGCGCGCGGCTATTTTGACCGGAGTGGGCGAAAAAGCCTTCGTGGCCGGAGCGGACATCGCCGAAATGTCCGGCTTGAGCGCGGCCCAGGCTTACGCATTTAGCGCCGCGGGGCACCGGCTCGGGCGCTTGATGGAAGACGTTTCATTTCCAATCATCGCGGCCGTCAACGGCTTCGCCCTCGGTGGGGGTTGTGAGCTCGCGCTGTGCGCGGACTACATCTTCGCGGCCGAGCATGCGAAGTTCGGGCAACCCGAGACGACGCTCGGACTCATGCCGGGGTTCGGTGGCACTCAACGCTTGTCGCGACGCATCGGCTTGGGTCGCGCGCGTGAGCTCGTGTACTCGGGCGAGCCGATCAGTGCGGCCCACGCACTGAGCATCGGCCTCGTGAACCGCGTGCTGCCCGCCGCCGAGCTCTTGCCGCAAACCGAGCAGCACGCGCAACGCATCGCCGCGCAGGCGCCGCTCGCCGTCGCTTCCAGCAAGCGCGCGCTCAATCGCGGCTTCGACGCCGATCTGGCCAGCGCCTGTGAGCTCGAGGCGACCGCCTTCGGTGCTCTGTTCGCGAGTGAAGACGCACAAAGCGGCCTGACGGCATTTTTGGCCAAGCAACGCGCCACGTACAAAGCTCGCTGAAGTGCCACGCCTCACCGAGCGAAAAGTTCAGTCTCATCCGACACTTAGCCTCGAACATCCGCGGTGGTTCGCGGCGTTCTTGGGCCTTTCCTGCGCGCTCGCGGGCTGTGACGGCTGCGGCTCCAATAAGCCGTACACGCCGTTTGGCGTCGCATCCTCACTGCCCAGTGTGCTGCCCCCCGTGACGCCCGCGCCGGTCGCCAGCAGCGCGCCCGCCCCGAGCGCGTCGACGGGCTTCGCGGTGCGCAAGGCCGAACTCGTACCCGATGCGCCCGCAACTTGGGAAGGCTCGGACTTGAAGTTGAGCGCGCCCAGCGGGCGTCGCTTCGCGCAAGTATTGGCCAGCGACTTCGACGGCGATCAGAAGCCCGAAGCCTTGGCTTGGCTGGTGCCCGCGCCCAAACAGAAGAACGCCTCCCCCGGTGAGCTCTGGTACTTCCCGAACGGGGCGATCGCGGCACGCCTGTCCGAATTACCCGGCTTCGTGCCGAGCTCGGCGGACTGCACGCTGAACACCAGCTTGAGCCAGACGGGTGCGCGCAGCGCGACGCTCGATGTCACGGCCAGCTGCAGCAGCCCGCTGATCGCACGCGCGCCCTCGCGCGCCCTGATGGTCGTGTCGCCGAGCGTCGAGCATCCGCTCCTGCTCACTTTGCGCGTGGCCAGCGCCGCCATCGACGAAACCCTGAATTTATCGGTCGATTCGTCGGATCAAGACCGCGACGGCCGGGACGACGTGCGGCTCACGGTTAGCCTCGCCAACGTGGGCGCGAGTGAACCCGCGACTGCGGATTTGGTGTGGTTGGATCGAGCGGCGGGCGCGTCGCGTTCGGCAAGTGAACCGGGAACTTCGCTCATGCGCCTGGCGAGCAAGATCGGCGTTCAGGCGCGCGGCAAGCGTGCGGCCAGCGCCAACCAACGCACTTCCACCACGCTGCGACTCTTGTCCAGCTTGTGCGCCGAAGGCGGCGTGCCCCGCTTGTTCGACGAAGAGGGCTCGCCCTTTCGCTGTGGGGCTCTGAGCCCGGTGATCGACTCGTTGATGATGAGTGATACGCTCGCCTCGCTCGCGCAGGGCGACGTCCTCGGCGCGTTCGCGGTGCTACGCCGGGATGGCTGGTACTTCAGCAAGCTGTCGAGCGCGCAGCGCAAATCCGTGGAGCGTGAGTTGCTGCGCGCGGTGACCAAGCTCGAAGTGAGCGCGCCCTTCGTCGCGCGTGCCTTGCCGCTGTCGTCGCCCGCGCCGCACTATAGCCCGCTCTGGTTCGAGTCCGACGGCGCTCTCTTGGTCGAGAGCGGCGCCGGCGTCAGCCGCCTTGCTGCCGACCGCAGCGCCGAAACCGTTCTCGCCGCCGACAGTGGCGCGCCCAGCTGGCCGCTCGAGCTCGCTTCGACCAACGGACAGCGCGTGCTAGGCGCGGTTCACGCCTGTGACCGCTCGGAGCTCTTGTTCAATGAAAGTGACGCGCAGCACCCGCTCCTGCCCCCGCTCACCACGCACTTGCTCGCCGCACGCCCGGCGAGCTGCGCGGGCCATGGCACGGGGCCCGCGGTCGCCATTACCCCCATTAGCTTCGACGAAAACGGTCTCGATGCGTTGGTCGCGGGCGCGCGCGTGACGGTCGCGCCACCGGGGAAAAAGCCGGCTTTGGGCCTGCCCGAGCTGGGCACGCCGCGTTCGGCGGACGGGCGTTGGCTGGTCAGCGCGAGCCCGCTCGGCCTGCTCGTGATCGGCGAACGCAAGGAGCTATGGCAAACCGACAAGCTCGCGGAGCACGCCGACGCCGGGCGCTTCACGGACTGCGTCGTGGGCAACGACGCGCGCGCGGTCGCTTGTATCGATGCGGGCCGCGCGATCGTTTTCGAGCGGCCCAAGACGAGTTCGCCGAGTGCGAGCACCACTACCACTACGCGTAAGTAGCGGCGCTCACGCTCGGGCGCGACTCACGGCGCTTTGGAGGGCGCCTTGGTGCGCTCGAGATAGGCGCGGGTGCGCGTGTCCACGCGAACCCAGTCACCCTCGTTGATGAACAAGGGCACGTTGACGGCGGCGCCCGTCGAGATCTTGGCGGCCTTGGTCACGTTCGTGGCGGTGTCACCCTTCACGCCGGGCTCGGTCTCGGTGATCTGCACGGTCACGTGCGGGG
>Ga0247757_10000512_pt1 | contig 31493 bp, 28 predicted proteins | sample UWRJL126311R4_FD_180929 | JGI IMG/M metagenome (GOLD analysis project Ga0247757, IMG submission 180929) | Plant litter microbial communities from Arlington Agricultural Research Station in Wisconsin, United States - UWRJ-L126-311R-4 | ecosystem: Environmental > Terrestrial > Plant litter >... | reverse complement strand
CCCCGCCCTCGTCCCAGTCCCCCCACACCGCACCCCATTCCCCCCCAAGGGAGAATTTCGCGTCCCATGCTCGAAACAAATGGCCATTCATAAAGAAAAATAAACTCAAGTAACAAAATGAAGAAGGAAAGAACAAACAAACGTGGCTCATGAGTTCATATCACATGGAGTATAATCTAGTCTGCAGGCAAAGGGCAGGGAAGATGAACAAAGCGCGTCCCATCTACATCCCCATCCGCCGCATCGATGCGTGACACGGGCGGGCAGGCGGGCGAGCGAGCGATCGGTATGCCTCTCTCCCCGGGGCTACGTCGTCTGCATTTCCGCAGGCGACGTCGCGCGCGTGCCGGTGGGCGTGGGACTGTTCGACGAGTCGCTATTGTACGAGCGGGAGGAGGGCGATGAACTGTAGCGACACAAGTCAGCAACGTGTACTTTCTCTTTCTCTCGCGCGTATCGTTTCTGGTAGCTCCAAATGAGAAAAAGGGTTCAGGGGAGGTGGAAATCGGACTGGTCCTTTGGCAGGAGGAAGAGGAAGTGGCCGGCACAAGCAAGAAAGAAACACATGGGAAAGAAAGTGGAAATGCTAGACGGACACTAGCGAAGAAGAAAGCGATGCCTGGCTGTGGGTCGTCCGGGACGTGGTGGAGGGGTGGGGCTTGGTTCATGTCTGCATTGAGGGGTGTCGGGGCAACGAAATGTAGTACTCTCTTCTAGGTTGCTGATATGTGGGTTCAGGTGCTATTAGAGAGTGCCAGTAGAAAGTGAATCTCCTGCTGAACGACATTGGACATCCAGGTCGTCGCGAAAAAAAACCAAAGACGGGTAGGAAAGGCTCCGTGCAAGATAAAAAACATATTTAATGAAAGCAAGAATAAGATAAATAAGGAAAAACTCCTACTCACTCATTTATTAGTTTGCCGCAGTAACAACTACTGTACTGCTTCACGACAAGGGTTTCCCCTTATTTTCCATGAACTGGGGCCGTTTCTGGTGCGGGTCATCAAAGGACATCCACGGCACTTTCCTAGCCGGTGTTTGTGGAGCGGAACTTCCATTTACATGGTTCACTTCTGCGTCGGTAGAATATGGGTCGGCACGGCCATGTGAAAAAATTCCGGCGTATCCATTTAAGGCAAGGGCCCTGTCGAATCCGGCAGTAAAAGGATTGAGAAAGAAAGCCATAGATGCAGGAACAACTTTCTATGGCTAAAATCAATCCGCGGCTTCCTCTTAGTGGTGGTGGCTTTCGAAATAACCTTCCCCGGTGCGTTTATACTGGACGTAAAGCTGAAACTTCGGCGTTTTCGATGGACGGGTGGGATAAAGCATCCTGCTGTAGCGAACTCTCCAGGGCACATTTGAAAATCTGTGTTAGGATCAAAAACTGAACCATTTTCATCCGGATAGGCATTGGGTCGTTTGAAACCGGCATCCATAAATCCAAATGGGTTGTTACCGGGTACAAGATTTGGACAAGAGGTTCTTGTCAGATCCATCCCTCCGGTTTGTGGCCTGAGCATCCAGTCTGAGTGCGACTGGAAAAAATCTCACCTTGCTTCTAACTTTCTATGCCTTGCCAGGTAATGCACGGAAATGGTGTTCCGAATCCAGGCATCGCAACCAGAGTAGAAGTAGAAAACCTACACATCCAGTTCTTAAGCGGGGTCAGATTAGCTCGCAGAAGGCCTGTCCAGCTAGATGATCCACAAAGACAGCGTCCGGGAACTAGGCAAGAATAGGCAAACTACGCATCTAGTCCTTGGGGCCTCAATTCGAATCATAAAGTCCAGGGTGGAACGGAAAATTCCCCGATCGCGGATCTACCGTGCCCAAAGAATACCCATCCATAGTTTGATCCACGGGTTCGCGGGTCGAGTAAGGTGACCAAGGCTCCTGACTTTGGGGCGATCCAGAAAAGGTGAAGTCATCCAGCGGCTGGTGTTGGAGGTGGTGTTCGGAAAATACGTACTCTCGATGTGATAATAGCGGAGCGGCTGCGGCTCCTGACTCCTCCTCCCAACGCCTACCCCCACCCACGCCCGACGCAGCGACGGTGTGCTGCTCCGCCGAAAAATCCATAGAGGCACGCGGCGTAGTAACAGCGCCATTTGGACTAGTGACTAGTGGCCGCGAAACTATGTCAAAGTGCTGCCGCGAGGAGTTGCTGTTTACAGTCGAAGCTTTGTGAACGTCAGCTGAGTGCTCGATCTTAATAGATTTAAAGGCCTCGGGATGGTCGAGGTCGAAGCTAGCTGGGCTCCTGGATTTCTGTTAGAAAAGAGACTGAGGGTTTCTAGAAGGGCACAACGAGCCTTTTAGCGGACTTCTTCGCATCTGAACTTGGAGGCTGAGGGTCACCGTCGTTGTGAGTACACTGTATAAAAGTTAGATTAGATTCTCTTATGAACTATGGTAGTGTGATTAGTGAGAAGAGTGAGGAGTACTTTTCCTTTCTGCCGTCTGCACTTGTCACATGCTCCCCTTTTTCTCGTCTCTTTGTACGCACTGCGTTCTTCTACCGTCATCTTCCTCTTCGTCTTTGGACGCATGGATCGTCCATCATGCGCACTCCAGACGAATTGCTGTGCACTATTGGTGGGCGAGGTTGTAGGCTGCTGCTGCTGCTGCGACTCCAGATTAAATCCTGTTATAGACTCCTTCCGCAGCCGTTCTGCCAGCACAGGAGACCGCATCGCCTCGGATCCCAGAGGTGACACACTGGCTGAAGCACTTGCAGGCCTACTGTGATCCGAGAACGGATCGTTGTAGGCTTTAGAGTTTTCCGGTGTGGCGTCGGGAGACAGTGTAGCCGCACTTTTCGACTGCATCTCCGCCAGCTCCTCACTCAAAAAGTCGATGGTCGCTCGATGCTTGCGTTCCCTAAGCGTCTTGCAGTTTGGATATGCGGCCCTGAGCTTCTCAGCCAGCGCGTCGGAATCCACAGGGTCTCTAAAGGTGATGCCAGCCCAGGGAGGTAGGTCGTCGCTAGTCCGCTGCTGGCGAGTGATGAAGTCCATGGTGGGTGCCGAGGTTGTTGCGGGTTCCGTGAAAAATCTCTAGCTCATTGTACTGAAAAGAAAAGAGAGAAAATAAAATTCAACCAAACTTGGAGGCTGCTTTCGTCCGAGTCAGCTCTCCCCTTGGACGGCACGAGTCACTCCGCTGTCTCTTACCGCTCTTTTCACCCCTTTCCCTTAAGCGACTAACTTCAACTCTGGGGTATTCAACAAATTTCTGGAAGGGATGTGCAAGCTTCTCAAACGCTGGCTTGTTTGCGACTAGGGAAAAAGAACAGAGTCCGAACGGGAACGGGGAGGGTGCAAGGTGCCAGCCAGAGGGAATCGGGCTACCGCCAGGTATATGGGGCCAGCATAAGCAGGCAACCGCGTTTGTACCAGGGCGGCGTACGCATAGGAGCTACCAGGCCTCGCACCAGGCACGGCGTCTCAAAGCGGACAAGCAAGTCCATCCGCGGCATACCCCGTAGCAAAGGTCCGGTGACGACTCACTGCGCATCACGATTGGAGCGCCCCCGGTGCTCGTTGCAGGGGCCGTCGAGCGTAGGCTTGTCGAAGCCGCCTCGTGGAGGCTGCGCGTTGGAGGATGGCCGACGGGTAGATTTGCTGGCTGAGGGTGGCGCGGCTGATTGGCCTGGCGGGCTATCAGCCTGGTCCGTATTATCGGCATGGCTACGTTAGCGTTGGGCACATGTGCATCCCGTCAGACTTCAACGCTGCTGATTACTGTCATACTTAGCGAAATTCATAGTATAACAGTGTGCCCTCGTGGCTCAGTGTCATCCTGCCATCACAATCGGCTGCGCGCCTCGCGCTCAGAGCCAAAGCGAATGGCGCCCGAGATTGGCTGCGCTACGCTGCGCGCGACGCTGTTTCAGATACACAGGCGAGACTATTGTCCAACCACGGCAAAGAAGCAGGACTGTTGACGAAAATGCTGAAATGAGGCTTGATGCGACTAGACTTCAGACAATCAGCCTCAGTCCAGCAAGTTGCAGAAGTGATGCGTCTCCTATTCCTCCAGCATCACTCTATTTCCACCTGCAGCACAGCCCTACAACGCAAACGTGGTAACATCATGCGCGTTACCACGCCGTGCACGTGTCCTACAAGGGACGATGCATGACCGTCATAACTTCCCCTGTTGTGTTGTCCAAACCTGCCTGTGTAATGGAGCCAAAACTTGGAAATCCCATCACCCGAACCAAAACACAAGCTCACCCTACCCGACTGCTCACAAATACTTCTTTCCAACCTGCACACTCTCTCCAATGTCAACTTGTCTATCCACAAAACAGAGCTCCAGATGCCTGTCGCTAACCTCCCGAATCTTTACCGTGTTCTGCCAAGTGCTCCACATCTTAACCCCAGCGCTCGTCCCGTATAGGCGATCTGTAGGCGCTGAATTGACAGCAAGTGCTACCAGATCTGTCACATCCTCCCAGCAGCCTCCTCCGTAGTACTGTCTCTTGAAAAAAGCCTTAAGCACCAGTGTACCGTGCACACACACTATAAGCGCATACAAAAGGAGACTTGCAAGTGCAAACCAAGACGCTCCGTTTCGGAACCCGTAGCCATAGCCATATTGGTCGAGATACACAGGGACGGTATATGAGCTGGTATCTGCAGGGAACCTTTTGTCGGCATCCGGGAGGAGATAAATTTGGAGCAAGGTGACATTCATCATGCCGTCTTTCGCCTCTTCTGCAAGGAACGGGTATGTGTGGCTGGGGTTGGACACGGTTCGTCCGATGCCGTCCGCAATGACGACGCTGAGAAGCATAGCCGTCGCCTCCTCTGCCGCGCCAGCCAGGCCCCCGGTCGTGACGTTCGGCACGAAGAACGTCGTGCTGTTTGCGTTGTTGTCGTCGAGCTGCGTGATGGCGGAATACAGAAACAAGGCAATAGCAGAACGATTCCCAGAACTCCCCGTTTGATTTCCGTTCAAGTACGTGGCCCAGTCAAGTCCTAGGTCAATGGGCTTGTCTGAGACGCCGTATCGATGGCGGTCGTAATCACGCAACGTGTCTCTGAGGGTTTCGGATACGTTACTCGAGACGGTTGAAGAATTCATTGGCTGGTATGAGACTTCGCTGGCGGCCCAACGTGCGTCTATCGAACATGCAATGATGGCAGAGGATGGCTGGTCTTTGTTAGTCGTCTTGTTCGAAGTAACAATGGGTACAATGGCCAGCGCGTTCAAAGATGCAGAAGCATTCTGCCGGGAACCTTTGAACCAATCGAATCGAGGCTCAGGATCTGGTAGCCCGTTAAAAATATCACTGTCAGCATCAACGTATGTCTCGCCGTCTGAATAGGAGCCACGCCATGCGCTATGCACGCCTGGAAAGCTGATGTTGTCTCGATCCCATTCACCAGCCCAAATATTGAGCATGCAATTCACATACACAACAGGCTGGTATATGGGCGTATCTGGAGCAAAGCGTAAGCGAGGATACGAAACATCTTGGATGCGTCCGAGGTTATTGCGCCTAGCGTAGTTGTAGAAAGTGCCGAGCGACATGGATGTAAGTTCTGTAGCCACAGTCGCATAAGCCTCAGTCGTTCCTCCGGGAATAGTGGTCACTGATACTTGGCGTTGAGCACTGCTATAAAAGTCTGTGAAAAGAAGGCTATTACGTGCATCAGTGAGGGTATAACCGCGAAACTAAAGAACTTTCAGTCAGTAACACAGCTCTGTGAGACTTAGACGCATATCACACCATCCCAGCGCCATGCACCCTTTTCTCCTGCTTTCATTCTTGAACGTACCCATTTTAGAATATCAAGAAATCCTGACGACGGACAGGAATCAGTAGTCGAGCGTGCATCGTACGGATTAGTCCGGCAGCGCGCCGCTTCTGTGGCATTGAGGCCTGTAGTGGTGGAATTGAATTTCGCCGGCCAGAGCTCACGCCCACTTCCATTGTAAAAGTGGATCACAGATTGACCTCCTTGGAAAGCGTTCGCCATATGAAACCACCCAAGGGAGGGAATCATCGCAATCGCCGAAGATGGACCCAGAACTACTGAAAGCAAACAGAGAAGCATTAGCAGCATGCCAAAGGAGAAGTGATGGTTGAATCCCGCTCGAAACGGCTTCGAAATCAACATTCCCGGAGATGCAATGAGGTATGGCGCGCTGACAAGGCCAAACGGTATGCCTCGTTTCCCGACAAGCAGCCTTCGCATATAGTAGAAGACAATGAATGAGAGCGAAGCCAACATGAACAATTCATGAACCTTGGCACCGAATTGCCATGCTTTGAGCTCTACATTGCGTCTGCGTGTTTTTCGGAGCTCAAAATCCCTCCAAAAGACTTTAGCGAAATTTGCCCATAAAAGAGCGACGATAATAGCGAGTGCAGCGGCATGGATACCGAACTCTATCCAAGGAAAGCTAGTGTCCAAGGCAATCTTTTCTGGTTCATTGTTCGTTCTTTGATGTTGATTATGACGTTGTCGTAGCGGATCATGAGGAGAAACAATCGGTTCCTGTGTTTTGAGACTTGTCTTCCTATCCGAAATTTCGACGTTTTCCATTACTGAAACTGATATTTCACCAGCATGAGCGGCTTTGGTTGCACCTTAAGGCTGTTGTAGATGCGGCTCTGTACGAGGATGAGTAAGCTGGTTGATTATCAACCTTACTGAAGCCGACAAGCTTTCGTAGAGAAGGATGGGGTGGCATCCTTGTGGCGCTAAATTCGCAGCCTCATAGGCTCGAAAACTGTGTCGAGTTGCTGCTAGGGTGATTATGCTCAAAAGGGACGAGGCTGAAGGATCTTAACCTGGTCCAACTCGTGTCTGCACATTATCAATACGAAGGTATGGGCCGTAGTCAAGAGACAGCCACTCTTCTTTGAGCTTGACTTCAAGGATGCGGTTGGTACAGTAAAAAGGGCAGGTGTAATTAGGTCGATGTACTATGTAATATGGGCTGGAAGGATGAGGTTCACGGATGTGCATGGAGACAAAGGGAGGGGGGCTGATACAATAAACCAGCCAGTTGCACAGAGAAGTAAACTTAGTGTAAAATAGTTCGACGGAAAGCAGACTCGTAAGAACATGTCCACACTAACAACAATATTCGGAGAAAATCGCTGACTACCAGAAGTGGTACGGAACCGTCATTGCCTCGGCTTCCCCAGTAAATGGCCTGTGCGTTCTTGGCGTCGTACACATCACCAGCCTCGCGACGTGAACCACATTCGAACTACCAGCGTCTAAGCTGAAAACGCCATTATCGCTCGTTGCATCTGGCGCCCCCGTGTTCCTTTATTTTGTATTTGATATAGGGTATTTTATGCCTCTCACTCAACCTTTCCTTGCATCGCATAGGTAGCTCGTGTATCCGCTCGAGACTGCCACCCCCGCCCTAACCAGCTCGTACGGCCAGCTCGTACTCCAATCGTGGCACGACATGATAGCCGCAACCCGCCGCTGGTTCCGCCGAAATCGTACCAACTTCGCCATTGGAGCGGGCGTGTTGGGCGCCGGCTACCTTGCGGGGCAGTATGCACTCGGAAAGCTGTCGGAAGCACGTCAGCGCATGAGCGACGAGCGCATCGGAAAGGAGAAGTGAGACGACCGATGCCTTTGCATCTGAACTTGGCTGATATTGCAGCCTTCGCCGTCGTTTCGAACAGAACCAAGAAGACTGCACCTTCACGGTGCTTGCGATCCTACCTGCCGCAGCCGAGAACATCCTCGATGCTATTCCCGTTGAACAAGTCTTAGAAGAGCTACAAAGACAAAAGGCTGAGAGGGTAGCAAGGAGTATAGGCCCAAGTGAGATTGCGAGCACTGCACCTCCCAGTGTGGCGGATACAACTGAGGAAGACACAAAGAGCTCTATACTTCAAAGCGAAAGCTACGTACATGCAAGCCAGATAGCCAGCGAAGGAGATAGTGCTACGGGCAGTGCAGAAAGCGGCGCGGATGCAGTAGAACGCAAGAACAAAAAGAGCAAAGCGCAGCTATGGAACGAGATGAAGATAAGCTGTGAGTGTGCTGTTGGTTCTCATGAGATGCAGTGGGACTAACTTCATAAAGCAATAACGCGCGCCTTCACACTTCTATATACGCTATCTCTCCTAACGCTTTTAACACGTATACAATTGAATCTCCTAGGTCGCCGCAATTATCTCGCTTCTGTCGTTACCTTAGCCGCTCCCCCACCGGCCAATCAGGAGTCGCGGATAAGCTTGGAGAATCATGACGACGACAACTTCGAGCAAGCATACGGGCACGATTTCAAAACAAATCAGAGATACCTAAGTTTGAGCTGGTGGCTGTTGCACAAGGGATGCCTGAACCTTGTAGAGAAAGTAAGGACAGCTGTCAAGGAGGTTTTCGGGACCTTGAATCCGCGTGAAGAGATTAGCATTGAAAGATTATCTGAGCTCACTCTGGAGGTGCGAAAGAAAATTGAGGGTGCTACAGAAGAAGAGCGGAGGTCCGTGCTGTGCTTACTTGGTTGTGTTTTACTTGCTAACTATTACAGGAATTGCAAATGGCTTGCATATCTTCTTCCTACGCAAGACCAGGAAGACTACGTTCTCCGTGAAAGTGGATTAACTCCTTCCGACGAATCTTCCACAACCGCCTCTCTCAGACGTCTCATCGACGAGACTTCGGATCTAATTGATTCACCTGCCTTTTCCCACGTACTCACACGCCTCCTCGATGCCGCCTTCTCGCATCTAGTGGATGTCAAAATCTCTCAATTATCATACAAAATTCCTCCCATATCCCAAAGCACTGCACGCGTACAAGAAATAGTTGGTACCGACATCAAAGCTAAGGTGGCGAATTCACTTGCTGTGTTTTGTAGGCAAGCCCACAGCATCGGAAGTGGGGCAAACAACGAATATCTAGCGGCCATCGAGCAGGTGCGAGATCTAGAGGCTTTCGCTGCAGTAGTGTATTCAAGCAATTTTGAGTTTGAGTCACCTGACTTTTCTTCAAAGAACCGACCTACTCAGAGCACAGACGAAAAAAATAAGACAGATGTACCTTCAGACCAGCCTAAAAACATAGACCAAAGCTGGGTAGGTGCGGATGCTGGTTTCGAGAGTGCCTGGGACAAAGCACTGGCCAAAGAGGAAGGAAAGGCGTTTTGAAAAGATTTCTGTGCATGTGAACCTTTTGCTGTTGAACAGAGGTTCCTGTATGATACGTTTTGGTAATGGGGTTAACTGGGAAGTTAGGATGGGATGAAAGATACCCGTGCAGTCATGCTTAACTAAATGATTGAAAAGAAATACAGAGATTCTGTAGAGCAAACTCTTTCACTTTTGACACATTCTCATCACTTCCATGGCATGTCAAATCTGGTACAAGAGAACTTGGAGATTTGTATTTGTTAACATGACACGTGAGCAGGTGAGTTGATGACGTCAGAACGCGTTATGGAATTCGCATAATAGATACATTTTCTAAGTCCGATCAATCCCGCAACAAGACTCCTATCATCGCAGTGGCTCCTGTGACGGCGTTTTTCGTCTTCTTTTGTCAGTATTCATCAGTTGTCAGACAGAAGAGCAATCCATCTACTACTTGGTTGAAACAAAGGAAGATATACCCAACGCCACCATTGACGGCCATCATGGATAAAAACCGGAAGGATACTGCCAACTTTGATACGTATGCCACTTTGTTAACTCGACCAAGCTATCTTGCGGGGGGCATTTTGCTTGCATACACTTTGCACAAGCACTCCCCATCGACACCTCTCATCATTTTATATACACCAGAAACGCTTCCGGAGCCCGCAGTAAAGGCATTTCAGGCTGAGGCAAAGCACACAAACATCATACTTCACCCAGTCGATCATGTGCGTCTTCCTACCGCTGAAGGCGAAGAAAAACATAGCATAGTCGCCGAGCGTTTCATCGACACCTGGACCAAGTTGCGCGTCTTCGGCATCCTTGAGGTGCAAGGCAGAAAAATAGACAGAATGTGCTTCCTCGACGCCGATATGATGATCTTCTCCGACCCTTCACCACACATCTTCAACGCCGAGAACGATACATACCTAGACAGTGGTGACCGCAGAATGTGCGCAACCCATATCTGTGTCTGCAACCTCGACCACGACTCTTGGGCACCCTCCTCCTGGATCCCGGAAAATTGTGCTTACACACACCTTAACTCGCCTGATGCTGTCGCTGACGTGAAGTCCAATCCGGACACCATGGCGCAGATGAACACTGGCATGTTTGTCTTCCGTCCCTCAGGCGCCATGCAGTCCTTCGTCTTCGATACCTTCCACAATATGCCTCAAGGGGAGCTCCGCACACTTAAGTTTCCAGACCAGGATTTCCTCAACATCGTGTTTGAAGGTCGCTGGAGTGCGCTCTCGTGGCGCACTAATGCCCTTAAGACGTGGCGCTACTGGCACCCCAACATATGGCGTGACGATCACGTAACTGTATTGCATTACATTGTAGATAAGCCGTGGGCTGCATGTGTGGGCCAGAAAGAGGATGGGGGATTGGTAGCGGGATACAAAGGGGACGATGGGGCGACGCATAGTTGGTGGTGGGATGTTTTTATGGAATGGAAACAAAAGCGCGAGGGACAAGGAGAAAAGGAACTATTGGACACAACAGAGAAATATGTGGCAGGTGAGGATGGGGAAAGTGAGGAGATGCGAGCCATTGGGGCGGGGGCGCAGGACTATGCACAGAAGTGGGATGGAAAGGGAAAAGGTGGAGCGAGAACGGAGAGTAGATGTAGTGGTGAAGACGACGGGCAGCAGGATTTCGGACAGGGCCCTCATGGCCCTATACTTAGGAAACCCATGCTTGGCGAAAGGGGGCATGGAAGGGTGGCGAGGGGTGGGAGGGGTCTATAACACTGTGCTTAAACAGACGTTAAGTGTAATATCTTTTATTAGACATTTCCATACCTTTTGAAGTGCTTGACTGGACGCTTCTTTCTTTCACCATGGGGTGGGTGTTAATAGCTTAATTAGAAGCAAAAAAAAAAAAAAAAAGCGCTTCCGATGAACCTTATAGGATCTAAATCTGAGCCGCCTCTAAAATTACTTTACGCCCTATTTATTGGTAATATGCTCTCTAAAAAAGGAGAGAGATGAAGCGCTTTATAGAGGCTTAGTTCCTGTCTCACATGGTTCCTATAATAGGTGAACAAGCGTGAAGACAAAGTCGTACGTTGGTCATGTTCATTCTACTAGTCCTTTCCTGAATCCTAATACATAGATTATTTCTTGAAATTTAGATAAATAGAAAATTACGGATAGGCAAAAGCAGATTAAGGTGTCACAGAGATCACCCAAACTGCGACCAGTGCACTAAGAGATTGCAACACAATGTCTAGAAATGACTATCGACACTGAGGATTTTTATATAAGTATGAATTCTTTTAGTGTTCTAAAGGTATCTCAAAAGATGAAAGTCTTACAAACAGATCATAAAGGCCCTCTGTAACATGGGAGAAGTTGGAAAAAAAAAATAGGGTGTAAGTACCAGAGAAGGCATACTTGAGCTTGGTAGTGAACTGACCAGAGGTCGTCAATTCTGAGTTCTCCTAAAGTCCCATCATACATCCACAACACAGACGGAATGCTATACAGACTTGAATTTCCAGCTTTACCATGAGAACACCCGAACTTCAGAGTCAATTCATTAAGAGAAGTTGATCGTTCGCCACATCCTAGAGATAGATGCATTGCTGCGTCTGAAGTATCTTAATGCCTGACTATCCCTCCATAAAAGAGGTGCTACCAAAAGTGTGAAAAAAGTCTCATTATAGAAAAACCTACAGGTTCTTCCCATTCTCTTCTTTTTTCCTATAATTTAGGATGCCCGTCCACCTTATGTGTAAAATGACCAAGAAAAAGTAAAGATTAAAAGGCGCTACAAAGAGTCTCAACCCCTTGAGCAGATGCTAGCTCCTAGAATTGATTGCTTAGTTCCACAACCAAGACATTCGACTCAAATACGCCAAAAACTTTCCAAAGTCAACAATATAGCCTTTATATCCAAAAGCTCGAAGACAGTACAGGCAAAGGATCCCTTTCTTATACAGAGGATTTATATAGCCATATTGAATGAAGCTTTCTCTGATTTAAACGAGGTTAATTACCTTCATTCTACTTGTTATATACACTGAAGGCTCAATAATGTGGCAGCGAGCTACTAGAGGAGCAAAGCGAAAGCAGAAAGATTCTAAGAAAGAAGTTTAGATTCTATGGAGAGGAGAGGGCAGCTTTTCTACGAATACTTCTAATACCGAGCCCTTGGCACCACGAACAAGGACCGATGGAGTTGACCAATGCATCACCAAATAATCTTTGCCATATATGTAGCATTACCCAAGTAATTATTCACTAAGAGGAATTCAAGGACTTAGGAGCGAGCAAAATTTCCATACCGGGTGCTAGAAACAGACAATTATCCACAATAAGAGTGAGAATAAATCCTATGTAGCTTGTACGTATTGACTGCTACTAGTTCGAAAGTGCTAGAGACCATTGACGAGAGTCAACATTCGTCATCGATGATCGATTCATGATCTCTGGAAATTATTAGATTCATTGATAAAGTGCAGCCATCCGTACCGTTATTTCATTTACTCAATACAAATCAATGAGATTGACTTGCTTGTCCTTTTCATGGGCACTCGCATCCTGCTTGTGGATCCTCTTGTCCTGAGGGCGGATCGGAGTGACTTGCTTGCGAACTCCCGAAACCTCGGCGTCAGACCCCTCCTCTGAGGCATAGCTGACTAGGCGCCGTCCATTTGAAGCTTGGTGGGAGCCATCGGCAGACTTATGCTCATTATGTCCATATCCGTTGGCGATCCGCGTTGTACTCTCATTCATATTTAGGCTTCCGTCTCTCTCTGCCATAGCCAGTCTATTTTTCCCATTTGAAAGGTTTGCTTTGTCAATTTGACGCCTTCCAATCTGCATACCACGATTGAAGGGATTGTCCGGATGACCGGCGTCAGTCAGAAAATCAAGGTCCGGGCTATCATGAGCAATCAAGCCGGCGCGGAACTTCTCCATTCGAGTTTGCATATCATGACATGCTGCAAAGCCATCCTGAAAGCCTTCCTTTTGTCCTGAGCGGCGCACATCCTCTTGTGCATCCGAAAGTCCAGCTGCCTTTCCGTCTACGAAGCCGCGCTCGTACTCTGCTTCGGCGAAGCTATTTTTGAGCTCCTGCTCGACGGCCGCACGGACTTTTTTCTCGAGTATCTCACCGGCTTGTGTCTTGAACATTTCCATGTACGCTTGCTCGCGGAGCTCCACAGCGGCTTCGCGAAGTCGGACCGACTCAGTCTTCAGAACAAGTTCCTTCTCCGCAATACGGTGTCGAGCAATACCTTCGGCGATGCCACGCTCGCGGGCCAGCTCATAGCAGACGTCTACCGTCGGTTGCCAGCCCAGCTCATCGCGAGCCCTCTGAAACTGCTGCTGCCCAAGGCTTAGGAGTGACTCTAGTGTACTGATAATCTTCTCTCGCCCATCAATCTCAGATCCAAGTTTCTCGAGCGCAACAGTTTTCTTCAAAATAGCAACCTGCTTCTGAAGAATTTCAGATATGATTGGTTGTAAGGCTTTCTCAAGTTCTCCACGGACACGCAATTCGGTCGCGCGGTGCGCTTGTCGCTCTGCCATTAAATCCTGCTGTAGCTTTCGATTCTGGAATTGCAAGCGGATAGTGACATCATCGTCACGCCGACCTTCATATACCGGGGTGTTGTTATAGGAGGGATATCGGTTTCGAGGAGCTCGAGGAAGGTTAATATAGCGTGACCAGGTGGAAGCTTGTGGAGCACTGTCCAGGCGATTTCCCTGGTAGGAAGCCGCAAAGACTGTTTGGCTTTCTGGTTCTGCTGTATTAGTTTGAGAATGAGATGCCAATTCGTGATCAGCTACAGAGTGTGCGTGCTTAATCGTGTTAGCTTGGACAAAAATACTTATGCAACTAATGACGACTTGCCCTGGAGTTCAACATGCTTGTAGTATCGCTTGGGTCATTCTGTAAGGGCTCCAGAGATGAAAAACACGGCCTCAATGGCAGGGCCGTGACGGCTCTGTCATCGCTATGAGAATAATCGTTGATTGTGGCAAGTTCGCACTGAGACCCGTGGGGTTCAGCTTCTTTGACCCTTGTTCCAATTTCTTCGCCACTGGCTTTCCCACTGTCCTTTATGATTTCTGATTCCGAGCCCTCGACAGCTGTCTGGTGCGCTTTCTGTTCGGCATCGAGAAAAGCAGATTGCTCCGCGCCATGAGCTTTAGTGGTACTGTGAAGTGTCTCCACCAAAGTTTCCTCAATTGAACACTTGTCATTATTCTCTTTCAAAAAGCCTTCCTTCTCTCCTCCATCTTCGTCCTTAACATTGGGATTGCTATCCGCAAATGAAGTGGAAGTATGGCATTCCAAAGTCGGGACACCTGTATCACTGTTGATGTTGTGCTTATTCTCGCTGCCAGACATGATCTCGATACGATTGAGCTCCATCCTGTACAGCCTTGAAGATCTTAAATAGTCTTCTAAAGCTTTGATAATAGTGGAGTCAAAGTAGGCCCTCTCGTCCGCACCAGAGAGCATGTTTATAACCCCATGTGTATTTGCAAACGTCATTGGCGCTCTGATACAGAAGGGTTTGCAAGTGATCACGAAGGAAATGGCCCTCGTTTATTACAAAAATTGTTTGAAGTGCATCAGATGTTAAAAGAGGTCCAAACAATAGGCAGTGAGAGATTTTTGCGGATTATTGCAATAAGAGAGATTCGCTAAGGTAAAAAATTCTACGCCAGAATCAACTCTCTCATATATGTTAGCTATGCCATTGATTCATGTGAAATGTAATTATCACAGCTGTTAGTGCTGGCAAACAATTACTGGCAGCAAAGGTAGACCAAGATACCTCGGATTCCAGCATACGTTTCTGGAAGTAAATTCCTAGTTCTGAAGTGTCTATTTCTTACTGCATTGAGCCTATATTGGTATTCGCATAACAAGAAGAGCACCTTGCCAGCCTTCCAGTACGCGAACTATGAGTGAGAGGTTGGCGAGTGACCGCTCCCTTACGGAAACTATCTCCTTAGGAACTACAAATGATGATTCTAGGACAGCCGCAGAACACAATTCAGATATGACATATTCATGAATTTTGAGTATGGACTCAAAAAAAAAAACCATAATCATACTTCGACAGCGAAATAAATAAAGCTACTCAGCATTTTACTGGTGCAAACAAAATGGATGGGCAATAAAACTTTCATTTCTTTCCTAAGATCCGAATCTTGGAATTGGGCTATTTACATAGCGCCAGGCGCATTAGTTGGAGTGCTGTATAAACCAAAGCCCTATTTATACCTTCCGGTGTACAAAGGATAAAAATCTTTCTCCTGATCTCAAAAGAAATCGCAAGAATTAAGGGTATCTAATCTAGGGTCGTTCTCCCTATGTCGATTTCGAAGTCTCAATCTTGCAGCTGGCTAAAAGTAAACTCGTGCCCAAAGATGAGTAGTTTTGTTTTTTTTACCTTCAACGGAGCGCCCATCAAATATAAACCGATCGCCCGGGTCGTGAAGAAACTGAAATTGAACGCTCGACTCCTGGCATCTACTGCCCAGATTTTTTTTGAACGTGTCAAAGTCGGGCACAGGGTCCGTATCAAAGAAGCTTTCAGGTAGTGTGAAGTCATCATAGAAATGCGCCGAAAACTTCTGCAATCGTGAATGCACTACGCAATACCCAATTAAACCTGCAAGAAACGGTTGTATCTGTTCGACGAAAGCTCCTAGAGGAGGCACTTGCCGAGTGCAGACTACTATGAGGTGTTCTAGGGATGACGGTAGTCCACAGGCAATGACATTGCGCGATGTAGACCCATATTCCTCGTCACGGAACAAAAGCGGATCCAGACTCAGGACGAATAAGTCGGTGATTGTTATTTCCTTCAACGCAGTCATGAAGGCCAGACTGCTAAAAGACAGCGAGCCTACCCGAAATAATTCAACAGCGACATTTACTGTTAGACTCAAAGATTCTAAAGTTCCGGAGTGTCGCCTCAGGTTAGGTAGAAAGTCGAGCGAGTCCAAGTTGTGATCGTCGGATCGTGGTCTGAATTTGGGCACACCTGAAAAGTGGCATGCAAAATGTTTCAGACCTTCAAATTTATTGAGAATATTGTCGACCTCTACGGAAGAAGGCCCATGTTTAGAACATTCCAGAAGCTCAAGACGCCGTACATTTTTGAAAAGGGAGCCTTCGACTTCAGAAACTCCTCCTATCATTCGTGAAGTACAGAGCTTTGTAATGGAGGAACTGTGGCTCAGAGCGGATATAATGGTGTTGATAGACCGCAGTAATGATGCTCCGAGCCCATAAAATTCTCTTTGCGCACTATTTGTTTTTAGTGCAATATTTGTTTGCACCGCAATAACTTTTAGATTAGGAAAGCCATGGCCTGCAACACGAGGCAGATAAGGTCGATAAATTGGCAGGAGATGACGCCATAATGTAAAAGATGGACTCTCAATGGACACAACGGAGATCTGTTCGATACTCGGACAACGGCGAAATATGCAAGACAGCGTAAAGAAATGCAGCTTGACCATACTATTAGTGCCTCGTGCATCGGCAATGGATGCCAGATCCTCGCCTCGGTAATCGCAAAGGAGATTCTCGACATATTTGAGGTAGCCTGGCAATTTCAGAGAATGTAAGATGGTTTTCCAGAATTGACGCAACGGTGCAAAGCCACGCGTCGTGGTGGTGCTGGTAATGGCGCTATAAAGGATGGGCGTCGCAATCGGACTCAACAATTTAGATGTGAGGCAAAGAGAGTAAAGCGTGCTCCTTCTGCGGTGATTTTCAAGCTGCCGCGCCCGCTCTTTTTTCTTATTCCTGAAAGCCTGCGATTGTGGGACGTCTAGGCGGATCGCAAAAAAATTCTGGACTATTTGAAGCAGCAGCTCGTTAGGTAAGTCATAAATACCCTTGTGCTCCGAAAACGTGGTCATGATGGATTAAGAAAGCCTGAAGGCTCGACACGTTTTGGGTGTTGTTTGTACGCAACAATAACTTGTTAGAAAGGTGGACCTAGGCTGCCAAGCTGCCTAGCAGCACACGTGATGGCCATATTCGGCTTGCCGGAGATCGCCGCCACTAGTCTCGCTAACTGTTCTTAATCCAACCTCAGCTCTTCACTAACGATAAACAACTTTTCCTGCCACAGATTGAAACGCCACTATCTAGTACGGTGAAAAAGAATCATTTAGAAAGCTCAAATCTACTTTCTCCCTTTAAACGATCTGTTTCATTTTTTTCGACGCATGATAAAGTGATATGGCCTCGCCTCATATAGTTCTGGGACACATTTAGATAATGAGAAGAAGCAGAGCCTTGACTGGTCTCTCTCAGTGTTAAGAGTGTGCCTGTACTACACGTAGTTGAACAAGAAATCAGCTCCAGTAAATACTGTGTTTATATTATGAACATTGCTAAAATAAGCTTTCCAGTCTTTCCATACACACGATCTTCAATGCACAACAAAGGCGGATCAAATGATGGGAGCGTGACTGGCTGGCAATGGAACTTGGTGCTTTTGATTTCTCCTGGACTTTCCGCATAAGACCTATAGTTTTTCACGTGACCTTGTCGTAACATAAGTGCCGTCATGCTTTCGCCACGCATCCATCTAGCGAAGGTGGGTAGTTTTCCCCAGTTCTCCACCCTGCTTTCCGTACTGTTCACAACTGAAACCATCCATCGCACCCTGACAATTAGCTCATCTAACCCCCCTCCCTGTGTGGCGAAAGACACCTGTGTCCCGAAGGAAACGATAGGTACTTGGAATGTACACCGGCTTTACGTTATACACGCGCTCTTATTCTCATAGATAAACTATATATACTTTCTCTAATACTTCCTTAAACCGAGATCGAAATCATTTAGGTAAGACGCATTAGTCAGCCTATAAGCCTGTCAGGCATCCTGTGGCGTAAGAATCAATCAATCAATCAATACGTATGGTCAAGCTTCTAGCTTGCTGCCGAAGGCCTTGCGTGCAGGAAAGAAGCACAAGCTTGCAACACAACTTGGCTTCATCATAAGTAAACGACATCATCTATATCAGCTTGCATGTTATACAGATTGCCAAGAAACTATTGTTATAACTTGATTAATTACTATAGTGTAACGTTGACAATGCTTAGAGTGGTAAATGACTGTTATCATATGTTTTCACTGCACTACGAAAGTATTCCATTCTTCCACTATACAACTTGTTACCGTCCCACAAACTCTATATAATGCAGTCAGCCACGCTATAAGGCCAAATACGTTGTTGTGATATTTTATGCTTCTCTCTTCTTATCTAGATAAACTACGACGTATAAAGAGTATCAGAATAATCCTATTTTGGCAAGAGGCAGCTTGCAGTAATCCAAGGAACGCGAAGATGGGCCTTCGGCATATGATGACGGTCCTAACCGGAAGCTGTTAACGATGTGCTGGTGGAGTCATTGCTTTTCTTGTTAAGGTCGGCGGCCTTCCTGATCAGCAGCTTCATAATCGCTTCGTGACCTCCAGATGAAGCCGCATGGAGTGCATTACCGTAGAATCCACCCCGCGCGTTAACGTCGGCGCCTTTGTCGAGCAGCAGCTTTACAATCGCCTCATGACCTCTATCTGAAGCCCCGTAGAGTGCGTTACCGTAGTATCCACACTGCGCGTTAACGTCGGCGCCCTTATCGAGTAGTAGCTTCACAATCGTCTCATGACCTCCAGATGAAGCCGTATAGAGTGCGTTACCGTAGAATCCACCCCGCGCGTTAACGTCGGCGCCTTTGTCGAGCAGTAGCTTCACAATCGCCTCATGACCTCTAGAAGAAGCTGCATAGAGTGTGTTACGGTAGAATCTACCCTGCGCGTTAACGTCGGCGCCTTTGTCGAGCAGCAGCTTTACAATCGTCTCATGACCTCCAGATGAAGCCGTATAGAGTGCGTTACCGTAGAATCCACCCCGCGCGTTAACGTCGGCGCCTTTGTCGAGCAGCAGCTTTACAATCGCCTCACGACCTCTAGATGAAGCCGTATAGAGTGCGTTATACCCATCCTGCACTTTAGTATCGGCGCCCTTATCGAGCAGTAGCCTCACAACCGCCTCGTGACCTTTATCTGAAGCCACGTGGAGTGCGTTGCTATACTCATCCTGCGCGTTAACGTCGGCACCCTTGTCGAGCAGCAGCTTTACAATCGCCTCGTAACCTTTACCTGAAGCCGCGTAGAGTGCGTTACCGTAGTATCCACCCTGCGCGTTAATATTGGCGCCCTTGTCGAGCAGTAGCTTCACAATTGCTTCGTGGCCTCTCCATGAAGCCGCCTGGAGTGCGTTGCCGTAGTATCCACCCTGCGCGTTGACATCAGCCCCCTTTTCGAGTAACAGTTTCACTACCTCTTTCAACCCCCCAAATGCTGCATAGTACAATGCTGGCACTAGCCCATCTCTTTCGGAAGGTGGAATAAGCCATGGTTCGTCTGGGCGGTAGATGTAATAGCAAAGCTGGTATGAGCTAGTCTCATAGCAGAAAAGCCTCTCAATCAAATCCAAGAGTTCACTTCCTTCACATCCAGCTACCTGCGCCTGACTCATCCAGTACATTGCGCAATATTGTGCGAACGGGAAATCTTTTAGCACTTTTTTAAGTGGAAGAACCTGGTCAAAATGCAGCAAGTATGCAAGACAAACCCTAGCGATAGATGCCCTAGCAGGAAGCTCCTGCAAAACTAGTCCGGTATCAACATCTAGCCTTTGTGAAGTTAGGTATTCTTTGACCGAAAAGTGCGCCAGCTGGAGCTCTACATATTCATCGTCCTTACCTCGATGTCCTTGTGCGGATACCACTACCACCAAGCTCGAGCAGTACCGCGTGATTTCTAAGGGCTCGGGCATTCGGTTTCTGGGAGAGAAGTGCGGACTCTTATCGACGTCGACAGCTATTGCGTCGACAGCTTCCTCTATCTTTAGAGGCCGCTCGGAAAACGTCAAGAATTGGAGAATTCTCAATGCGGTCTGTTTGAGATTCGCTGGGATCGCCTTTATTATTCTTGCATAGGTCTTGTCTAGTGTTGTGGGGAGTGAATCAAGCGCAGACCGGAGGGTAGGGTAATCCAAGCAGTCCTCCAGGGCGTCAATCTGACATGTTACCCATCGAAACCTGTTTAGCATCAGTACGAGCGCAAGCAACGCGGATGCATACGAATAAAATCTGTACCTACATGCCATGCGCCTTTCTTTCAAGGCCTTCTTCGATCTCTTTCTGAATGTTTAGATGGCCTCGCCATCTTTTCAATCCTTCGCCCTCTCTGACCTTAGCGTGAATGTATGCCGAGATGTCGTCATTGACAAGGTCACTCTGGATAGAAATCCTATTCTTTTCATTGACTAGGCTGTTTAATCCCGCTTGAATGTCCTGCTCCGGCCTACTCGTCACGAGGTAATGGACGTTGCTTTTATCCCACTTCATGAGATCCCGTATCCACAACAGCAGCCCTTCCGTTGGGCCTCCTTTGCGTTCGACACACTCGTCTATAGCATCTAGGACAATCCACAACTCTTCGGTTCGCTCGACCATTTTCTGTAGGACCTTGCAAAGTGATTCACAGCTTGGCTGTATATTTCTATCTTTAAGAGAGGAAAACAGTACGTCCAGTGGCTCCCGGGCGCTCTTACACATATGATAAAGCTGGCTGATGAGAGAGCAAACGACTCCTCTTAAGGTCTGCTTCTCGGTATCGGTAAAGTCGAAGTAAAAGTAGAGCAGCGGCTGAGTGGAAAAATTCTGAAGATGCTCGATAATGGTAGAACTGAGGATAGTCTTGCCGCACCCCGGTATGCCATAGAGCCATAGGAAGGAGTCTTTTTGCGATTTCCATGCCGCGAATGCATCGCTTTGCAAGAACCAAGAGCCTGTGCCTTCTTGCCGCTGTTGTAGTGCCTTATTATAATTTGTTGATGCATCGGGCGGCGACAGCCAACGATGCAGCTCTGTCCGCCTCTGTTCGAGCGCCAAGTCTTTCACATCGCACCGCGCTTCGTTCACACTTTGCTCAACTACTTGTTGTTAATCAGGCCATTTAATGCTGCTGGGTCGACTGACTAGACGATAATATATCGGTGATCTTTCTCTCAGCCTCTACTTTGTTTATCGGAATACGAACCAGAAGATCCTTTGCATACGCGGCTGCCGCCATGGCTGCATAGCCTTGCCATTCCTTGTTCTTGTGTGTATCTGAGTAATCACAGATGCCGCGAATGACCAGACACGGGAAATCGTTCATCATCCAGCTGCTTCCATCTCAAAGCAGAGAACGTTGTGGTCTCTAGCGAATTTGTCACGAAGTAGAGCATCCTTCATCACCTTGTTAGCGGAAGCCACTATGCCGTAATGAATTGCGGGGTTGTCGTCGTCCTGAGTCCTTGCGTTTCGCAAGACAAGCTTGGAAGGATTATTATCACAAACTTCAGCACAGGTCGCATCATCGCCGTCAGGATGTTTAAACGCACTTAGATAAAGCTTATCCGTTTCCGGTTCCGGTCGCTGAAATTCCTTCCTCAAACGTGGAAGCTTCTCTAGAACGCTATTAGTGGCCTCTTCTAATCGATGGCCGCGCAGTTTGTATTGTGCTTCGAGGCCACCGACTGCTGCTTCTAGGAATGTCGGTGGCTGATTTAAGTGCCCTGTGACTTTGAACTCTTTGTCCTGGATTGCTTTGCCAAAATCATATTGAAACACGCCACCTTCTCTGTGATGAGGAATGCTAACAACAATGTCGCCTAGACGGATGTCGTGCTTGGAATTTGGGGCGCCGCCGCCGATGCCGACCATTAACCCGATTCTGATATTGGGGAAGGTGCGGAGCATATCTCTTGCGACGCCTGCCGCAGATGCAGCGCCGTACCTACCCTTTGGCAGGGCGGCGATGACAACATTATGCTCGCCTACTTTGCCAAGTGTGTAGTTGTTGTTATCATTTTGAGGGACCGAATCTGGTGAGCCGTGGGTTGCGTCGAGGAACGCTTGAGCGGCGACGTACTCAGTGGTGATAGCGCAGATCCAGCCAACGGTATATTTGCAGTTTTCAAGCTTCTGCTGTGATAAGGCCGATCGGTCACCTGTCAAATCGAGTTTGACTTTCTTTGCGTCTCTAGAAGAGATACCGTAGTCTTCGCAAATAGCTCGTTTCATAGACATTTAGGCGTCGTAGGGAAAGCGGCTGCCACGCCCAATCTCGAGCGTACCTAGCTTGTTCCAATATCGTTTAAATCGGGGATACAAAAGTCCAGGGAGGGCAACTGGGTACCCGATATGGCGGAGGCTTGTTGAAGACCCGATGGCAGCGATGCAAGGGCTCGGTCTTATGCGTTGAGAAGTATGCTTAGACGGAGAAAGGCTGCAGACCCGTCTTGATAGCTGCAGCGTCAAGCACGGTGAGCAGGGTATAAAAGAAGAATATATGTGTTTGCGCGTGAAAGAAGCGGAATATAGGCCAGCTAATTCAGCTGGAACAGGTTGAGGTGGTTAATGAAAGCTTCTTGAAGCTAGGCAGATCCCACAAGGCTGAGGCCACTTGGCCAGCTCAGCTGGGGCGCTTTGCGCATTGTCCCCAATATGCCTTGGGTTGCGCCGCGCTTCATTACGATGGACGAAGCGTTCGTACAACTGAACTTCTTACCGGTGAGATTCTGATCGCTGGTGACGTTGCACTCTGGCCCTTGTGCCCGTTCAGTATCTCTTGCCCTCGCCAGTTCGGCCAACGGTATCTGCTATCGCTCAGCCTTGCAAGCTGCCACCGGCTGGCAGGTTGAGTCGTCGGGTATAGCGTGCTGTACTTTATATCAAGCACAACGTCCTAATTGGGTTCTTAGAGCCTGAGCGACCCTTGAGCTGATCGAGAACTACTACAATAATATAGGGGTCCGCTCTTCACAGTGAGGGCAGGGCCTGAGCTAAACGCTGCCGAGTTCTAAAAATACCCATAAGCGAGCAAGCGATCTCCTCCACTCGCGTCACTGCTGTCACTGTCGTAGCATAGACAGGGCAGCGCTCATGCTATCCGAGGGCCTCAATCTCACGGAGATTAGAACTTATGCAGCCTTTTCAAGGTCTAAGAAAATCCCCTACACTACCTTATGGCACCGCACACCCGGGCGACCTTCGATACAGGACAAGGTAAGAAGTTAACAGTACCTCTCAGAGTCCGAAGAAGAAGCCCTCGTTAAGTATGTACTGCGAACGGCTAACAACGGATTCCCTGTTCCAGTCAAATACCTGCGTTCACTAGCGCATGTTATTACATGTCAACGGACCTTCATCTTTCTTCTAAGCTCCTGTGGCGAACGAGACGATCCGTCCTCTTGGCCACAACTGGCCTCACCTGGATGGCATTTTACTTGCTCCTAGTCTGGCTATACCGATCCCAAAATCAGCTTCAACTGGGTTAGACTGACGTTTGATCTGCAGACCAGGTCGCAGGCGAACAGCAAGCCCCTAATACTGATCTGCGACGGTTTCGGGACCCATGAGTCGCTTGAAATCCTAAAGTACTGCCTTGAGAAAAACATCGTTCTTTCTCGCATACCTTGGCATACCTCGCACAAGCTCCAGCCGTGCGAGGCTGGCGTGTTTGCTGCGTTGAAGGCCGCATACCGGGAACAAATCAAGAAACTGTATCGACGGTCGGCAAGCAGCACTTTATGTTGCTCTATAGCCGTGCGCGCGAGCAAGCGTTTACTAGTCGAAATATCAAGTCTAGCTGGTCCAAAACGGGTCCATATGTGGCAGACGTTATGGCGGAGAGTATAAAAAGTAGTACAAACGTGTACAGGCGTCAAAGGTTGATTTTAGGAACCAGGAGTAGCTACTCCACATAAGGAACCCAAGTTGCCAGGACTCCATGATGTCATCACGAGAGAGCCTTCCATTGCTCTTGCCAGAAACCGCTCGCCGAGCTACACGTTCCGAATGACGGGGGTACAAACAGAGGTAGCGAGACACTCCAAACGCCAGTGACATCAGAAGCTCTCACTACGCTACATAGTCAAATTGACCGGGGCGCTCAGCTACTAGATCTGGATGCCTCGGACAGCAACTAAAGCCGCCCACAAGTGCTTTACCGAACGTGCTCTTCTTCTTGACGAGAATCGTCCGCTGTTCGAGCAGAACAACGAAAGCAATGCCGCAGGCTAATCAAATCTATCAAGGTCGGAAGTGTAAAGGTGATGAGCTACGATGACGTTGTCGAGGCGCAAGCGATGTGGAAGTGGCCATAGAAGAGACCAAAACAATGGGATTAAGGCTTCCAGCGGGGCTTTTATAGTATAATAAAGTCGGCATCACAGTCGTCGTAATGGGGAAGTGTGCGGGTCAGGTCGCCGATTTTCGCCCGTCGGACAGTACACTCTTTCATCTTTTCTCTTTGTTTTTCATAGGGTCATGCAATCGAGACAAAATATTCCTTCTTCTCGAAGTTCATATTCTAAATGGGTAGAGTGGAGGTCTAACAGCAATTACTTCGATAAACGTATAGGAGAAGTGCATTTCGACCCATCTACCTTTCTTAACATAGCAGTAAACGCAAAGCGTCTTCTCTCATCACAATTTCTCTCACAGAAAACCTAACCGAGTGAAATAAACACGAAAGAGTTTGGATCCCAACTGCCTGGTTATACAGGAAAAGGGGGGGAGGTGGGGGGGAGGTGCGGCGATTTGGCCTTGGCCGCGACGGAACTTTCCTTTTCCCAGCCCCTCTCATGAATATTGTAGTATCACCGTACTCTCGTATTGGGCTCGGGCGAGAATGACCAGCTCTATCTACTTTTTCTGACCCAATCGAGTTGTTTACCCCATCCGATTGAGAGAGTAACGGCGCCCCCATCGCGCTCTCCATACTACAACATCTGAAGGTTGAAACTCGACGTCGCATTAACCTTTTTCTGCCGCGCGAAAAACCGTACCGCCCTCCAACCAACGCCTCCCCTTCCGAGCTTAGCTCCCCCCCAGTTCTGCCATCCCCCGCGCCCCCCTCTGCACGTAGTTCCCATTCCGCATGGCCAAAACGCTACGTTGTTCTACAATAATTAATCTCGACATCAATTTTCGTCTGCACGCCCCCCCAACGTGGCAACCCCATGGGATACACCCCATGTTTTTCGTGTGCATGCACAACCCACCACCACGCAACATCACCACTGCACCTATCTATGTAGCTCAGAAAAGCGACGCATGTGAATAGACAAATCTCGAATCATTGAATCGACTACCTAACCCCCCGCCACTGGACGAGGGGACGAGGATAAAAAGAATCCCCAAGGAATCCGAATCTAAAATCCCCTCGGTAGTAAAGTACTCAGTACAGCCAGTCGAAGCAAGCGAGCACTACATCGGTCGGGGACCCAAAGCGAGAAGAAAGCCATTGGATGATCGGTAGGTCAAACCCTAAACCCAGAACCGTCGCATGGCGCGAAAAAAAGAGGAAAAGAACAGAAAAGAAATCTTCCCAAAGAAAAACACCCCCCAAACCAACCACCTCGCCATCAGCTACTTCCCATCCATCCATTCATCCATACACGGACGCGCCTTTCCACTTTACCAATCGCAAAAAAGAAAGCTGTACAAAAAAGAGGATCCAGCTCATCGCTAGTTCAAAAACCCTTTTCTCAAGTTTTCCCCAGGCAAAAGGCGTGCATCCCGACCGACCGACAGATATATAAACAGACAGGCAAGCTAAGCAAGGAAGGAAAGTCCTACATCCGTCATAAGAGAGAAACAACACCCAAACACTATAGAATGTTCTGGATAGGATCCAGCTGCAAAAAGCAGCCGGTTCGACCATCAGAAAGAAACGCGAATTGAAAGGGAATCCAGCACGTAACCTGTTTCGACCTACAGAAGGGATACAGGTTGACGTGCCGGTTCGACCCAAACAAAAGACGTGTAATAGTTGTTGTTGATGTTGATTCAGAGACAGAAACGGGTTTCCAAGGAGGAAGGGAGAAGTGTAAGACCAGAGTCCGAGGAGGGAAAAAGAAGAATTGAAGTCGAATTATCCGGAAAACTGAATCCAACACCAACGCGAGAAGACGGTGCCGAGTAGAAGCCAGCTAGCAGATGAACCGTAGCGGCGAGCAACGGCGGGGCTGAGACCAAGCAAGCCAGGTAGGCAAACCAGGCAAAACCCCTCTTCCCGACGCCGAACAAAGGAACACAGAAGCAGAAGATGAAAGGTGAATTCCACGTGAAGACAGCAGATTTGGTATTGCTGCCGGAAACAAAAGGCTCCAGAAAACACCGTATGCAACGCAGGGCAGACATGAACAAATCGCTCACATGCCCCACAAGACGCTCCGAGCAAGAAAGCATCGAATCCAGCTGTTGGCCAATGATGAGCTTCGGTCAAAGCAATCCCGATGATTTTGCGCCTCGAAACCCAGAGAGAGCAAGGAGATGGACATTAAGGAGTTAGGATGCATAGCAGAGCAGTAAACCAGCCCGGGGTTTGTCGAATCTCGACGTTATGTATGTAATTTCATGGGTATCGTTCGTCGTAACATCGTTATTGGACGTGCTCAAAGGGTATAGGAGGACATCCAGAAGACAGGAGATCAGAGTGGATAGAGGCGGAGACGAGGCTAGATTTGATGACAGAGAGGTAAAAAGGGTATCGCAGGTTTCAAACAGGTACAAACACTGTATCCAGAAAGGAATACAAGCGTTCAAGAAGAAGACAATACTTCAAACGGCAAGTGCCGTGGTCTAGAACCTGGTGGTAGCGCTGCGAGCCAAGCTCGGCCTGGGGATCTTCTGCGGGGATCCATTCGGTGCAACAGTGGAAGTCCTTGCTCCAATCTTCTCGAAACCCTGGAAGAGATCGATGCCGGTATCAGAGTCGTCGCTGTGCAGGAGCTGAGAGAAATCCTCATCCTCGTTGGGAAGATGGGCAGGCGGGTTGAAGGACTGAGGTGGGGTGAGCCCGGTGGGGGCGTTCTCCTTTTCCACGGCGGGGAAGTTGAAGGCAGGAAGTGGAGTAGAGGTGGGTGGTTTCAAGAGAGGAGCCTTGAGTGGCGACACGCTGCGGGCGGGGGAGAGGTTGGGAATGTTGAGGAAGGCAGACGAGAGTTTCCAGTTGGGAGTAGGAGAGTTGGTCAGGTTGAGGTTTGACTTTGCGCCAGTAATATCTGCGAGGATGCCGGTCGTGGTGGCTGCGCGTTCGAGACGCGGGCGCTTGACGCTACGCTTCGATGGGCTCTCATAATCAAAATCACCAAAAATGTCAAACGAGCTTTCGAAACCCTGGCCAACCAAGTTGACGTTCTCCTCATTGGGAATGTTCACAGCAGGGCTCCACGTCTTAAAGTCGAGGTAGGATGTGTCCACCCAAGTAGCCAGACTCTTGTCAGGTGATCCGCCAACAAGCTCACGCATCTTGTTCCTGTGGTTGCGCAGGTTCGTATTGGGCGAGGCAGACGCCGGTGGTAGGGCGGGACGCTTGAACACAATGGCTGGAGTCAGCGGGTCAACAGGCTTGCCGGTAGCGCGCAAGGGCGACGAGATGAGAGAGTTGCCGCTTGGTTGCTTCATGTGAGGCCTCATCTTGGTAGGCGAGTCATAGGACGAGCCGCGGATGCGCACGATTTCCTCCTCGGCCCGTCCGCGCTTCATGGAGGGGCGATCGAGATCGGCCTCCGAAGTTAGAAGAGGTCCGGGCGCCTTGCCTTTGATCGCAGATGACTCGATGGAAGAATAGTATCCGCTGTCACCGAGGCCGTTGAACTTGCGCTTGCGACCGCCGGACCGACTAGTCGGCTGGAAACGCGGAGCTCGAGGTGGTGTGTCATCCCGCAAGGTACGCGACACAGGGGCTGGAGGCGACGAGTGGATATCGGCAGGAGGCGGCGAGGAGGGAATCTGACGAGGCGGTGGCATCGAGGCAGGATCGTGGCCGTCATGTGCAGCTGGGTCCGAGCACGGGATGGTGGCGTCCGATGACAGTTCTGTCTCCTCCGGGAACTTGCTGGAGTCGAAACCTTTGCTCGAGGGCAGAGGGGGAAGGCTTGCCGATGCTGACGCGGTCGAGCGCGGCAGGTCGCCGGGATAGGCCAGGAAGGAGCTGTCAGGATTGGTGGGGCGGCGATTGTTTGGCTGGATCTTGTAGTATTGCCTCTCGAAGCCGGGATTGATAACCCAATAATGGCCTTTGCCGGGGTCATCCTTGGGGCGTTCCTGCTTGGAGAACGACTTGCTCAGAGAAAGGTTGTGACGGATGCTGTTCTGCCAGCCGGACTCTTGGGAGTTTCGGTAGAAGCTGAAGGTGTCGGAAATCCACTTGTAGATCTGGGCGAGCGTCAATTGGCGCTTCGGCGCACGCAGGATGGCCATGCCGATGAGATTGGCGTAGCTAAACGGCGGCTTGTTGCCATCATCTTCCAGCGGCGGCATCTCGTCTGGCTCCGGGATAGGACCTTCCTCCTCTTCTACGCGTGCTGCGCGTGCTTCGCCGCGTACTTCTCGTACTTTTTGCTTCTTGCTTCGGTCTCGGAGTGGGGCCGAGTCTGTGAGGGTTCGCTTGTGTCCCGACTTGGCTGGTGATGTACCGCCAACGAGCTTTGCGAGTGCCATGGCCGGCTCCATCAACATGTTCTCTTTGTCGAGGTGAGCTGGGAAGCTGGCGAAGAAGGGTGAATTGACCATGGCGGGCGGGTGAGAACCAGCATACGAGCGCGGTGTCTTCTTCATGGGCGCGTCTGTCCGGAAAAGCGGCTCTTGGGGCGGCAGGATAGATATGGCGTTTAGGTTCTTCTCAGCAAGTGCGCTAGGAGGGGGCGAGCTGGAGATGTGACGGGTCTTTCGCGGCGACTGCTCGTGCGGCAGGATGGAAGGCGGCGCGAGGAGGGTGTGGTGGTGTGTTGACACGTCAGTGATGGAAGGGAGGGCGTCTAGGTACTGCGGGTCGAAAGCGGCAACGTCGCTGTGTTCTTGAGGGGGGAGAGGGTCTTGGAAAATTTGCAGCGACGGGTGTCGACGCGTCGCGGCCATGATGAACACGCCTCGACGAGCCCGCTCTGGTTGTATATCTACTCCAGAGAGGCTATGACGCGTGGAGTCGCGTGAAGTTTTTGAAGATGGGTCCGTCGAGACGAGAGGGCACGGTCGCGGATCGCTTTGTTGTGGGAGATTGCAATGACGACGGCCAGAGACAAGGGCGACAGACAGGCCGGGAGGTCGCAGTCGGTCGCTCGACGGACAGCAACTAGCAGACCAGAGCGGTGCGCTGGCAGTCGAATGTGAAGAAAGGAGGTGCTCGAGCGTGGGTTTGGACTGGCTGTGCGGAGCTGGGTCAAGGCGGTGGAGCGCTCGCTTGGGCGAGGCGCTAAAAACGGCGGTGACGGAAGGCTGCGACGGCCAAAGCGCACCGACGGTGGGCGAGGGTGAAATTGGCGCGGGCGTGTGTGTGCAGCGAAACGCCGTGCCTTTTTCGAGGGCGCGAAAGGGGCGAGGTGGAGGAAGCGGGTTGGGAGAGCGGGATGGTGGAGGAGGGAGCGAGGCGCGGAGGAGTTTGGGGCGTGCAGCAGCCGTGCAGGACGCGGGCGCGAGGGATGGAGAGAGGGAGGGAGAAAGTGGGCAGTGGGCAGAGGGCCGTCAGCCGCTAGAGCGAGGCGGGCCTAGCGCCGTCTGTTGGCTGCGGGTCCTCTGCCTTGGCCCAGAGGCAGCGAATGCAAGGAAGAGAGAGGAGCTGCCAGAGGAGCTGCCAGAAGAACAGCCAGAGGAACAGCCGGGTTAGGCTAGCGACGGCCAGACGGGCAGAGACAGACAGGCAGCGACAGCGACAGGCCCAGCGCCGGCAAGGGAGGTGGAGAGCCATCCAATGGCCGTCCGCCCTGACGCGCAGCCCACGACGCGCCCGGACGCACCAGCACATCACCGGGGGAGCATGGCTGGCTGTGCCTATCGCCATCGCCTATCTACCTCCCTCTATCTCGCTGGGTCTACCTCGCTGGGCCTACCTCGCTGGGCCCGAGAAGAGCTGCCAGCTGAAGCTCGCCGTCTCCGTCCTGCCGTCCGTCGCGAAACAATAACATTCGGGGCCGACTCCAACGACGGTCGCTGCAAAAGTCGCTCGCAGACGCACAGCGAAAGGCTCGCGGAGCATGGCGGGCTGTTCGCATCCACCTCGCAGCGGGATGGAAGCTTCGATCTGCCGCGCAGATCGTGAGCCTATCGATGGCCGCGTATCCCGTCGAGCTACGGCGCTGATGAAACGTGCGACACGGGCCCACGCCTGCGCCCACTGGGCAGCACCAGCGCTGGGCGCTCGCGCACTCTATCCGTAGCCCACCCCTCACGCTACGCTCGCACCGTCGTCTGTAGCATCGCATGAACCGCCTCGCCCTCGGCAATCGCTGCCTTCTGTCGCGATCGCTGTTTGTCCTGCCATCGCGACGTCGCGTCTCCTTACTTGCTCGTTACTGCTTGAACTGGGCCCAATTGCGCCGAGATGAGACGGGAGCCGCATGTGTGCCTGGTGTGATGCGACCCGAGCTCCGGTCTGGGCCAGGTTCGCAGGAGAAGACAGGCAGATACACGACAGACGTCAAGCCACTACGTTACGCGAAACTCGAGCTCGACGACAAACCCTCTGCACCCTCCTCCCTGCCTTTGTGCGCTTGCCGCCGTGTCGCACTTTTGCCCGCTGCACACCCTCCTCCTCTACCTCCTCCTCCTCATCCTCTCCCTCCCCTTCCTGTGAACTCCGTTGCAAAGCACACGGCTTGACTTGGCTTCCCACCTTTGCAGCTGTTGAGAACTCTGTAGACGCAGTGGAGATTGGGGGCAGATATCAATAGAAACAGCCAACGCTCCTAATTATTGTCCCGCAGCTGATGAACGCGCGACGCGAGCAAGAGCCCAATCCAATCCGTTGCGCGGAGACCATCCGAGAGACGCAATCATGGCTCAGCCGCTCATGCCCATTTCGTCTTGCATTTGCGGGGGCATTTATCCCGTTGTCCGCTAGCCCAATCCCAATCCGCACCGCTCCTTGGGGGGTCTAAAGATTGCAGTGCAAACAATGACGCAAAGTCATTTTCGTTCTAGTATCTATCGTGTGGACATGTGCATGCGCTACCTCTCTCTCATTCCTCGGAAAAAAAAATAGCCAGGCACGAGAGAGAGCGAGCGTCCGCGTGCCAAGGCTACCGCCAACAGCCATTCGTCCCTCTAAGCGAACAACCAAGAATACTCCCAACCAAGAAACAAAAAAAAAGGAAGGAAAGAAGAATGAAGTATATCAAAAATGCGAACCCGGGAGATGCCAAACGAGCGACACGGATCCACCAGCCAAGAAAAAATCCACCTCCAAAAGCGAAAACCTCGGCCCAAGAACCCTAGAAGAACATGTCTATCCCACTCCACCCCCC
>Ga0247757_10000511_pt1 | contig 31514 bp, 28 predicted proteins | sample UWRJL126311R4_FD_180929 | JGI IMG/M metagenome (GOLD analysis project Ga0247757, IMG submission 180929) | Plant litter microbial communities from Arlington Agricultural Research Station in Wisconsin, United States - UWRJ-L126-311R-4 | ecosystem: Environmental > Terrestrial > Plant litter >... | reverse complement strand
GTTCAAGCGAGCTTATCATGCTTTTAGGCATTCGCGCCTGGTGAGCTGGCGAGCTGGTGAGCTTCAACCGGATTTCTGTTTCAAACCCATCCCGTTATCTACGCGAGACTTCCGATCGGAAAGGCCGCGAAACGTCACCACCATCGGGGCGGGTGTTCTTCATCGGCGCTCAGCTCGCTGCCAGGCTTTGATTCCAGTGTGTATGTTCCAAAGGATATGGCGTGGCGCAGGGGCTCCACGCATCCTTTCCCACTTACCGTACCGTACCTCCTAGTCCAGAGGGTTTGCAGTCAAACTTCGGTGCTCTTCTGGAGGCATTCCCTGCGGAGACGTGGCGAGAAGATCTGAGAATATGGAAGAGCACAGGTGCTCCAAAAGAAATGGGCTCGAAAGTGGCCAGGCATAGCATCAGGCCTTTCCCTCAAGGATGTGTCCTTTTAAGAATGGAAATATGAGGATTTCACTGATTTGCTCGAGGCGGGTTGGCGGCACATTCACCCTTGCTGTGGAGGCATATTCGCACGGGAACACGAAGCAGGGAGCAAGAACGCCATTCAAGGGTCCTTGTGTTTCTTTATGTGCCCACGGAAGGTATCTCAAAATCAAAACGGAAGGGCTCTTGCAAAGGCGTTGACATATCTGGCTTTTCGTTTCCATCAGAGGGCGTAAAGTATCAGCTTGTTTGATCTCAGGCGGACGCCACTATCAGACAATGGCAGGGGAGAAGTGCAAACAGTTGCGATTCACTTTCTTGGACGTACACCAAAGTGTCTCGCGGGTGGTTATATTCGTGAGCATACTCGGGGAACTGCAATGTGATATCCAACTTGTAGCCCATAGCTATAGTGCCGGTCGCCTACCCGTTCGTTAGCTCATGTAGACCCGGCGCGCAAAATGAGCTAGAAGTGTGTGTTGTGTTGCCCATTGTGTTTGCAATGGAACAATATCATAGATGCTAATAGGAAGGAGAGAAAGGCCAAGAGGGAAGAGATGAATACTTGAATGGTCAGGTACATAGCTGTGGCTGTATGTGTCCAGGCCAATGGGTTAGTTAGTCAGAACAGTTTTCTGTGAGCCAGCATAGTGCAATGTTTTTGTAGTCACAGCTGTCCCGGCCAACTGAGCCGTTACGAACCCACGAACATCACCTACATATCCTAGCATCATTTTGTAAGAGCATGGAGAGACATACCTGGATGGCCGCTCATCACAGTTCGGGCTACTTGAAGTCTACCCACTACAAACACGTTAACTCAAGTTCCTTCTCAAACAGAGTGTAGACTCACTTCGAACCGTTAGTGATGTGCTCACTAGCTTATGTTAGGATGCTTTCGATTTGTGGACACTGTGACTCGAAGGCATAGTGTCTTTGGTAGGTGCTCAAATTCATTATCTTGAAATAAAAACGGGTTTGAGTGTTTCGTCCCTGTAGCTTATACGATAATCTCCATCTTAAGCCTGTGAAGGTGTACAAGAAGCACATAACTCTAGCGTGTGATATCGCCGGATGTGAAATAAGACACGATGACTCAAACCCAGTTTTTTCTCGTGTTTATGTCACTAAATTGTGCTCTCGTAACAAACTCCACAACCAACTATGATTCGATGCCGATAATGGAGCCTGCGATGCATTCTACCTCCCCGCTTCTACACGGCTTAACGACACACGAAGTCTACTGAACCTTGCCTCTCGCGTCAACAGACCAGATCTCTTCGATAACGCCATTGCGATGAGCGTAGTAAAAATCATGAAGGTTGATAGTCGGGTCAATATGACTGGGAATCATCTCAACTTTGTCGCCAACCTTGAGTTCCAGGGCATCGTCGCCCCAACTCAACGATCCATGTTCGTCCCCAAGCACACCATATGTGTAGCCGGTTGTCTTACACTCTGCAAGTCCACTGTCTGTTGTGAGGGATTTGAGGCCAGCATCAATGGTGATGATCTTTGGCCCTTGTTTGCTAATAACAGTAGAAAGTATGGTGAGGCTGTTGGAATAGAATGTGCCCACGGCATTCCGATAGTCTGTATCCATGAACAAGAATGACCCAGGCTGAACTTCCGTAACTCCAGGAACCGTAACGCAGAATTCTGCAGTACCTGTACCACCAGTGGTCACAACCTGAATATTGTGCCCCGCCTTGCGAAATGCTTCGGCTGTCTCCGTGAGAATGGCCATGGATTGCAAGCACATCGTTTCCCTCTCATCGCGGCTGGGCACATGTTGCAAATGGCCTTCGTATCCCTGCACACCGATCAATTTCAGATGCTTGCATTCCTCCACATATCGTGCAAGCTTTAATGCGGGCTCTCCTGGCTGTACGCCAGTCCGATGCAATCCCACATCTAGGTCGATAAGGGTCATGATGGGTTCTCCAACCCCGCTCGCTCCGAGAGACTCGTCGATCGCCCTCGCACCTTCCTCGCTATCCACTACGATCCTGATGCTCCTGTGCTTTTTGAACAGCTCGACCAGGCGTTGCACTTTCACCGGACCGACGATCTCACACGTGATCAGCAGATCTGTAAAGCCTTTCTCGCACATGACCTCTGCCTCGCTGAGCTTGGCAACGCAGCCCCCCTTAGCGCCGGCATCCACCAGTTTCTGTGCAAGAGTGGCGGACTTGGTGGTCTTGGAGTGCGGACGAATCGAGACTCCTGTGGGCAGAAGTTTTTTCATCAGCTTGGCGATGTTTGCTTCCATGAGGTCGAGATCCACAATCATGGAAGGTGTATCGAGCGCGGAGATATGGTCTCCGACTTTGGGGGTGTATACGACCATCGTGACAAGGGCTGATTGCGGTAGGTAGGCGAAGATGGGTTGGAAGAGGTCGCCTTTAACGGACACGGTTCGTATATATTATGTAGTCGCAGAAACACGCGTTGAAGTGTCATGCGCCTTGGAAATGCGTGTAGAGGTGATAGCTGCGATGTGTGTTTCCGCGCATCAAGGTTGACCTTTTCGCGCTGGTGCTCTGTGTGGTAATCCGAAAGTGGAGGCACCTTCCTAAAAAGGAATTACCGGGATGCACCATAACTACAGGTGGTGAAAATCGAACAAGTTCCCATCGCCTAATCGACTAGAAAGGCTAAGATATGGAAGGCTCCAAGATATATATGCAAAGATCAGATTGTGTATCGCTCAAGTATGCGAATGGATTGAACTAGAAGGCATGGACGGTTGAATCCACGGAATTCCACCTCTGAAAACTGATGTAATCCATATGATACAATGATGGCCTCAGCATATATGTATGCAGCCTTGATTATTGCTGTGGGGAGCGTCGTCAAATCTTCAGACATATTGTTTTCTTTGCTTGACTTGCTTAGTTGAGATAGCAACTGTAGTTTCAAGTAGAAGATCCCGAAAAATTAATCTGGTCAATTACATCCTTGCTCAGCCGTCTATATCTGAGCATTCGAACGTATTGCTCTCTAAAAGCATTGCCAAAGGGATGGGATATAGCTCAGACCCTTTAACTTCACCATATTTTTGACAAGGGTTGCTGGCTGACTGTGTATCTTTACAGAGAATCTAGAAAGACGCTTCATGGCCGATGTTTCGGGTAGAACATTTCATTTGAGTAAGCAGAAGTAAAACGTGTCTTCTTTAACACCTCTGTCTTAGACATTATGTACAATTGCTAACCGAGTGCTAGCCTTAGCCCAGATCTCGCTCAAACGATTTAGTCGTTGATTCGTTACAATTATGGATTGGATAGCTAGGTAAACACGAGATGATATAGGATATCTAGCATTTGCATATATTTAGTTCCAGGCTTGCGAAGACTAACTCCTCACAAGCGATTTCTAAACTCAGGCTGCCGGGAAAACTGTTGGCAGTTGAATCTGGACGTGATATTGTTCCACTCTCACGTAGCTTTTAGTACTAGATACACATGAAATTTAATTATTGCTAATCGCTCTATCATCCTTAATGTGTGGTGCCTGTGCTTGTATCGCCTTTTGGCAAAGAATTCCACATACACGCCTTTGTCAGCTGAGCCTGCACTAGTTCAAGGGCGGTTTTGTGTTTCAGAAAGTAAGGGTAAAGACAACTTACAAGAAAGCAGGCGAATAACTTGTCCTTGCTTGTCTTAGAGGGTTTCATGTTTTTAGTAGAATATCCTGCATAGGTAGGAAACGCAACTCACCGGAACTTCGGACCTGTTTCTGACAAGTTTGTTGGTGAAGGAAAGTTTCCCTCCTAAAAACGAGACATGTTTTGGAAACTTTCCGCACAAACACAATTCACCTTAACAACAACCATGTTCCCATACGTATAATATCCCCAACCCTGCGCTAGGTTTGGCCATTCTACACCACGAGTCGTTTTTTTATTTCTCCTACAGGGCCTCAGTTTAGTCAGTAAAATTTGGAAATTTGGAAATTTGAAAAGCCGGAGAGCGGACCTAACCCTATTCTTACTATGTCATCGGAATTTCTGTGCCAACCAGAGGTTGGCTACCGGGTTCTCCATCACTACACTGATCCTTTCGTGAACGGAAGTCCTATATACACGGGGGATCTGGGAGTCTTTTCCTCGTTTACGGTTGCGCAGGCCGTCGCTATACAAATGCTCAACCGGACGGTGATACAGTTGAGCGCATTGGGTCTCCGTGGTACCGTGTGCAAGGACATCAACCTCTTACTCAAGGGCTTGATTACCAAAATCGACGCCGATCAAAAGGAGCTGCCACTTTGCGAGTTCGAAATCTTGCGCGAGGCCATGTGGGAGAAGACGTGGGGACCGCCGATGGGCGGCGTCGAAGGCGTACTTCTAGACGCCAACGCTGACCAGGCGGGAGGTTCGAACATGGTGGTGAAGCTGCCTCCTAGGCTGGTAAGAATGCCTAGATACATTCTTCACATGCATACTTACAATAAGTTATCAGGAGCAATCTTTGGGACAATATGAGGGCGATCCTCTATGGGCGCAGTCCCGCATTCCATTATGTTGCAAGCGCCCAGAAGGCCCTTTCAGGCGTGTTGACGAACAACCTTACAGCTCCCAACTTTCCATCAACTGTTTTTCGCATCGCGCCGAGGGTCGCCAGGGTGAACTCCAGCTTCCCATATTCAAGTCACCCAAGAAGGCTGGAGCATCCAAGATGCGCTGCAAGAGAGGTCAGGTCAGGTCGGCCCGGGCCAATACAAACTCGATTCAGGGACAAGAAAAGGTTAAGGATACCAATAGTAAGTCAGGTGGTAAGGGAAAAGAGGCCCCAGAGTGGATAGTGATACGATTGAGCTGGTGGAGCAGTGTTCCGGGTAAAAGAATGAAAAGACACTCTTCCTCCGGCTCAAGTGCCCTATATTCTAGGGGAAAGTCACTGACAACTAGCAGTTGGAAAGCACAGCGGCAAGGCTATGGACCCCGTTTACCACGGTCGCAGGCACTCATCACCAGTGTTGTACAATGATAAGCAAACACCCATTGGTCGATATTCTGATAGCTTGTTGAAGATAGATAGCTCTTGTCAATTGATTTACTAGGCATACCACTATCTATTTGCCGTCTTAAGTTGGGCGTAGAAGCCTGGTGTTACCTCATCAACGCGATACCTGGGACGAAAAATGGAAGCAAACACATTTAATGAGGATGTTATAACGACTCGGAAGGTATGATGTGCGGAAGATTTGGGAGCACCACAGTTGGCGTTGGTTTACACCATTAATGTTTTCCAAATTAGCACAGTATAGCTGAAGAGAAAAGTGTAATTACAACAAGTTTCCTGCCTGCGTGCTGAATGGTACGGATAAAAAGCCATGCAGGAGATTGTAAAATGCCAAACCGCACATTTTTAAACATATTTTCCACCTGCTCTTAACTCGTTGCTGTTCTACGGAAACCTCCAACATACACCTTTTCGAGTCTGACGAAATGGCCATCTTCTTCCTCCTGCTTCTTGTTTCTGGCCTCGTAGCCGCGGCTCCTTCTCCTCGCGGCGCATGTACCTCTAGTACTTATCGTTGTGATAGCACGTTTCGGGCCATTGAAATATGTAACGGGTAGGTTCCGCGAAGCGAGCCTGGGAAGTTAAGTGATGATGGCTGTGTTGTGGAAGTCTTAACGTGTTCCACCACTCATCCCAGCCCCGCCACGTTACTTGAAGATACAATACATTCTGCCCCGCCAGCCTTGTCGCCGCCGGCATTTATCAGTATGAGCCGAGTTCAGCTTAGTCCAAGTTAGCCAGCATTAATCCTTCCATACCCGTTACTACGAGTCTATATACTGTTGCGTGATATTGCGCTCATCATCTCAACCAAGCCTATCTAGTACAATGATGTACTTTGGACTTCCTGCTTCTTTCTTTATTCTTGTCTCATGGAATAGGTCCACTCATCGAGGAATATTCATAGCTACAGCAAGATGAACCATAAAGAGATAGTAGAGGCATTTCCGGTCGTCAGAACTTTTTCGGAATAAGTCGATCGTGCACTGGAGATTGAGCGTGGAAAGAATTTATAATGTCTTCGCTGTCATGAATGGACTTGCACCTGAGGCAGCGAAGAGCTTGCCTTTGCCACAGCGCCTTTCAGCCTTGCTGCAGGCGGATCAGGCAGAGCACACGGCTGCCTCAGCCTGACATATACTTACCGGTGGTCTACATACCTCCCCCACTTCATCCTTCTGCCCTTGAAGCCGTGCCACATCCACCGTGGGCACCCGCTTTACGTCGAGGCAAGCCATGGTATGTGCAGCAACCCAGCGCCAACGGACAAACTAACGTGGAGAAGGTTCGGCAGGTGACCGACAGTGACATTGGACTGAAGGTGCTCCGCGAGGCACCGCTAGACGCAGAAGCTGCTCAGATTATCGAGTACGTCTATCTGTACATTTGCTCCGACTTGCACTAAACTGACTAGCATCGTCGCGATCCATGGCCTCGGCGCCCATCCAGATGATAGCTGGTGCAAGAATGTCGGCACAGTAGAGGAGCCACGATGGTTCAACTGGCTCATCGAAGATAGTATGCTGCCAGCGGTAGCACCGTATGCACGCATCATGCGATATGGATACATGTCGGGGTGGTTTGGTAAAGAGCTAATGCAGCAGAGCGTGTCTACAGTGGCCGATCGATTGCTACGAGCGTTGAAGCGGGAGAGAAAGGTGCCCAACACTCTTTTCCGACGTAGGATATCCGCTGAGTTGGCTAGGATGTTTCGTTCCGTCCGCTGCTGTTTGCAGCGCACTGTTTTGGCGGACTCGTCGTGTTAAAGGTGAGGAAGCGAACTAGATAAGGACGCGCCAGCAGCTTAGATTTCCTTAGGCACTGCTAGAAGCTGAACAGTACCAAAACGATTGGCCTGGAGTTTTTCTATCGGCTGTCGGATTAATTTTCTTCGGCACGCCATTTCGAGGCGCAGAGGGGATAAATCAGATGGAGATGCTCGAGGCAGCGCGGCGTGAATACGGCGAGGATGAGGTTCTGCCTACTGCAATTGAGATACTGCAACCAGGGAATGCATACCTACAGGACTTAGTCGATAGCTTCTTGAAAAAGATACGGGGTCAGGTGAACAAGACCCATATTGCATGCTTCTTCGGGCTCAAGGCAACTAATGTAGGGGGGATTGTAGGGGGACAAGATCGGACCGTAGGTTAGGCAAGCATATATAATACTAGAGCTGACCGCCGCTACAGAGATTTGTAGTCAGTCAAGACGCTGGCTGTCTCGATATTTCCGAATCGATCAACAAACTATCTCTCTCGCGGTCGCACTTCAGCATGAATAAGTTCGGAAATGCTCAAGAAGAAGACTTTAAGATTGTAGCAGATGAAGTTGAGGATATGGTCAAAGCATCTTATGAGCTTGTGTGGGCTCGATCTCAATGTAACGAGCATTCATCCCAGTTACTAAATTAGAACTGGTACAGCTGACTGCTTCGCAGCTAATGAATGCAACGAAGCTACGTCTTCTTCGGTAGGCAAGGAAAAATCTCAGTTCAATGCTAGTGGTATGAACAAGAATCTTTTACTCTAAACGCTTCGGTTTCTTAACCACCTCACAGCATCTGCATCACTTTCAGAACAAGATCTTGGTATTTAGACTGTTCCTAACTTCTAGATAAGCCACTTATATAGCATAGAATGTCTCAGATCACTATCTTTTCCAGAGCAGGAGCAACGATTCATGCATATTAAAACCGCAAAAGATACTTGTCGGTGGCTCCTCGAAGATCCCAAATATTCAGGTTGGATGAATGAATTGCGAGGACTGTTCTGGATTAAAGGAAATCCTGGCGTCGGCAAGTCCGTACTTATGAAATTTGCCGTTTCAGAGATACGTCGAAGACAATCTGGAGAGCTCGTTTTATCTTTCTTTATCCATGGACAAGGAACAAATTTGCAGAAATCACCATTAGGTATATACCGTGCACTATTAAACTCCATACTTGAAAACTTTCCAAAGTATCTTTCTCAGCTTAGCGAGATATATAAAGAGCGGGAGAAGCGATTTGGTGGTTATATGGCCGAAAGGTGGAAGTGGTCTGATCAAGAACTTCAAGACTTTTTGTCTATTATTCTATCGACAGGTTCAAAGAACCAGCCCATTATTATTTTTATCGACGCACTTGATGAGTGTGGGGAAGAAGTCGCTAAAAACTTACTAACGTACTTTAAAGACCCTATGGAAGACATTAAAAGGGAAAAATCCTAAGTTAGAATCTGCGTTTCTTCTAGACACTATCCTATTCTTGGAGTTGACGTTGACACTATCCCAACAATTGCTGTCGAGAAGCGAAATTCTGGGGATATCCAATCAGTAATCCAGAAACAGCTGAAGGAAATTGAGCCAAGTTGGAAGCGCAACAATATCCAAGAAGCGATATTGTCAAAAGCCCAAGGAGGATTCCAATGGGCAGTTCTAGTCACTGCTTTGGTAGTCGATGGACATGCTACTGGGAAAAGGGTAGAGAAGCTGCATAAAATGATCACATCTCTACCCCAAGCGCTCGACAATCTATATGCTAACATTCTAAGTGGGCTCACCGAAGCTGAAGAAGACCAGATAGTCAAGCTCTTTCAATGGGTCTTATTCGCCGAGCGACCCCTGTCCAGGCAGGAGCTCCGAGAGGCGCTTGCTACCGACAAGAATATGACTATTACGACTATTTCTGAAGCTCGACGTCATGAGAGCTGGTCTGAGACCTTATTTCAGTTCGAATAGTATATCAAGCATATATCGAGGGGTTTGGTAGAGTTTCAGACCCGTGACGTCTACGAACAATACGAGCCAGGCGGAGAAGAGCCGGATCGGGAGGCACATTTTATCCATCAATCAGTTGCCGACTATCTACGAGAAAAATTTTTCAAGAACGCTATACGTCATTTACATATCACTCGATCCTGCGTCGGTGCCGGCCACTTTGAGATATCAAGGTCGTGCCTTAGGTATTTAGAATTGAAGGATATATTAGAAGCGATCCAGCTGCCTCGTGGTACTCTCTCCGCAAGATTTCCCTTGGTACCGTATGCAACACGGTTTATATTCGAACACATCCGGAAGGTAGAACAACAAGGAATACCGCAACCTGATTTACTCATGCTCTTTCAGTGGGATAAGCGGTCCGAGTCGTTAGGGAAAGTTGCGAGCTTATGGACGGTCTTTAATTATAATAGAGTCCACACGCCTATAGGCTGGCCATTTATAGGAATGACCACGCTTCATGTTCTGATCGCACTCGGCTCAAAGAGCGCTCTTGATACGTTCTTACAAGAAAACAACGTAAATGTTAGTAGGAAAGACTTGGATGGGAACACGCCACTGCTCCTTGCTATCAGGGAGCGTTACCAAGATATAGCGCTGGTGTTGCTGCAGAAAACCCAGAGGAAGGATCTAAATTCGAGTGACGAAGACGGAAGGACGCCGCTTTCGTGGGCGGCGGAAACCGGGCAGGAGGTTGTAGCCAAGCTATTACTTCAAGCAGGTACAGTAGACATTAACGTAAAGGACCAATACGGATGGACGCCACTGTCGTCGGCAGCACGTAATGGGTCTGATGCGGTAGTCAAGCTCCTACTCAAGACCGGCAAGGTCGACATGAACTCCAAGGATCGAAACGGGCAGACACCGCTATCCTTAGCTATAGAGAATGAGCACGCGGCGGTAGTCACGCTGCTACTCGAGACTGGTAAGGTCGACGTCAACTCCAAGAATTGGAACGAGCAGACGCCTCTGTCGTGGGCAGCACGTAATGGGTACGAGGCGGTAGTCAAGCTACTGCTCGAGACCGGTAAGGTCGACATCAACTCCAAGGATCGGAACAAGCAGACGCCGCTATCCTTAGCAGCACAGAATGGGCATGAGGCAGTGGTTAAGCTACTGCTCGAGACCAGCAAGGTCGACGTTAACTTCTCCGAGGATCGGAACGGGCAGACGCCACTATCCCTAGCAGCACAGAATGGGCATGAGGCAGTGGTTAAGCTACTGCTCGAGACCAGCAAGGTCGACGTTAACTTCTCCGAGGATCGGAACGGGCAGACGCCACTATCCCTAGCAGCACAGAATGGGCATAAGGCAGTGGTTAAGCTACTGCTCGAGACCAACAAGGTCGACGTTAACTCCTCCAAGGATCGGAACGGGCAGACGCCGCTATTCTTAGCTATAAAGAATAAGCACACGGCGGTAGTCAAGCTGCTGCTCGAGACCGGTAAGGTTGACATCAACTCCAAGAATTGGAACGAGCAGACGCCGCTATCCTCAGCAGCACAGAATGGGCACGAGGCGGTAGTCAAGCTGCTGCTCGAGATCGGAAAGGTCGACGTCAACTCCAAGGATCGGAACGGGCGGACGCCGCTATCCTTAGCAGCACAGAATGGGCACGAGGCGGTAGTCAAGCTGCTGCTCGAGATCGGAAAGGTCGACATCGACTCCAAGGATCGGAACGGACAGACGCCGCTATTCTTAGCTATAGAGAATAAGCACACGGCGGTAGTCGCGCTGCTACTCGAGACCGGTAAGGCCGACATCAACTCCAAGAATTGGAACGAGCAGACGCCGCTATCCTCAGCAGCACAGAATGGGCACGAGGCGGTAGTCAAGCTGCTGCTTGAGATCGGAAAGGTCGACGTCAACTCCAAGGATCGGAACGGGTGGACGCCGCTATCCTTAGCAGCACAGAATGGGCACGAGGCGGTAGTCAAGCTGCTGCTCGAGATCGGAAAGGTCGACGTCAGCTCCAAGGATCGGAACGGGCAGACGCCGCTATCCTTAGCAGCACAGAATAGGCACGAGGCGGTAGTCAAGCTGCTACTCGCTAAATATGGTGTTGATCCATACATTGTTGATAATACGAACACTACTATCGTGGACGATGCAGATCTACCTAGAACCGATATTCTGGGCAGTAGAGAATGGGCACGATGCGGTGGTCAAAACACTACTCGAGACCGACGTTAACGCCAGAGATCAGAATGGGCAGACGCCGCTATGGCGGGCAGCACATAATGGGCACGAGGCAGTAGTCAAGCTACTGCTTGAGAATGGCAGGGCCGACATTGACTCTAAAGATCAGAACTGGCGGACGCCGCTATCCTTAGCAGCAGAGAATGGGCACGAGACAGTAGTCAAGCTGCTGCTCGAGAGTGGCAAGACCGACGTTGACTCCAAGGATCAGAACTGGCGGACGCCGCTATCCTTAGCAACACAGAATGGGCATAAGGCAGTAGTCAAACTACTGCTCGAGAGTGGCAAGGCTGATGTTAACTCTAAGGGTTGGAACGGGCGGACGCTACTATCGTTAGCAGCAGAGAATGGGTATGAGGCAGTAGTTAAACTGCTGCTCGAGAATAGCAAGGTCGATGTTAACTCCAAATCTCCAGACGGGCAGACGCCACTATGGTGGGCAGCATATAATGGACATGAGGTAGTGGTCAAGCTGCTGCTCGAGACCGATAAGGCTGATATTAACTCTAAAGATCGGAGCGGGTCTACGCTACTATCGTGGGCAGCATATAATGGGCGGGAGGCAATAGTTAGGCTGCTACTCGAGAATGGCAAGGCTGACGTTAACTCCAAAAATAAGAATGGGAAGACGCCGCTATGGTGGGCAGCACATAATGGGCATAAGGCAGTAGTTAAGCTACTGCTCGAGACCGGCAAGGTCGATGTTACCTCTAAAGGTCAGGACGGGCAGACGCCGCTATGGTGGGCAGTATATAAGGGGCACGAGGCGGTAGTCAAACTACTGCTCGAGAATAGCAAGGTCGACGTTAACTCCAAGGATTGGAACGGGCGGACGCCGCTATGGTGGGCAGTATGTAAGGGGTACGAGGCGGTAGTCAAGCTGCTACTCGAGACCGGCAAGGTTAACGTTGACTCTAAGGATTATAATGGGTATACGCCGCTATGGTGGGCAGCATATAATGGGTACGAGACAGTAGTTAAGCTACTGCTCGAGGATGGCAAAGCTGACGTTAACTCTACTAAAGCTCTGGATAGGCGGACGCCGCTATGGTGGGCAGCATATAATGGGTACGAGGCAGTAGTCAAGCTGCTACTTGAGACCGGCAAGGTTAACGCTAACTCCAAGGATTGGAATGGGCATACACCGCTATGGTGGGCAGCATATAATGGGTACGATGCGGTAGTCAAGCTACTGCTCGAGACCGGCAAGGTTGATGTTAACTCCAGGGATTGGAACGGGCATACGCCGCTATGGTGGGCAGCATATAATGGGTACGAGGCAGTAGTCAAGCTACTGCTCGAGAGTGGCAAGGTTGACGTTATCTCCAGGGATTGGAACGGGCAGACGCCGCTATGGTGGGCAACACAGAATGGGCACGAGGCGGTGGTCAAACTGCTGATCGCACACCAACACTCATGATGATCAACTTTAACATCCTTCACGCGTCTCAAGGGCGGCTTAAGAGGTGGACGAGCGGAAAATGCGACGATATAAGGCGATTAGTCGGTGGACGGCTTACTGATTAAACACGTTAAGCTGGCAGCTTGCTGCTGTGTGCAAGGACCTAACTTGCGTTATGAATACACCAAATAGCTCTCCTTATTGTCACGACTTTTAAAAAGGAAACCAGGCTGGCGGCAGACTTTTGAAGGCTGTTAAGCTGGCTGCACCATGTAGAGGGAACAAAGAGAGGCTTAGTCGTTGCTGTAGAGAGATGCGAGCTAAAAATGGTGTGGACATACTGAGCTACTTGGTAATCACTAATTGGAGATGCTTACGCTTCTGTCATTGGCGCCCGTTGCTATCAGATCCTTGACGATAGTATTGGAGCAGCCATATATGCAAATCATGCAACCCTCATACGTAGCCAACCCGGAGAACAACCTAGGGCTACAACAATGGATAGAGCGCAGCGAAGTCGCGGAGGTCATCGAAAGAACCATCGATGTGCGCATCAGTCTTCACGCTCTGGCCCACAGTTTGGCCATCCTTGCCAAGCATGTCTTCTCTACTCCATCCCAACGACGCACATGATCTCTGGTTCCCGTTAGCCAAGCTGCCCTGCAAAGCTCCCGCTGGAGTATAAACAAAATGCTGGTTCTCCGTGTCGTCTTGGAGCCCAGCGATGTTCCTGCTAGACCTGATGCTGTCCTCGCTGCGGAACGCCTTGATGCTGCGCAGATTCTGTAGACCCGGCGACCTCGACAAGACGCGTCGCTTTGCCGGTTTCCTCGTCCCCTCACACATACTAGTTGGAGGACTAACTAGTTGTCGTAGGGTGATGGTGTTGACGAAGACGAATTTGGTGATGTGGCCGCGGTCCGTAGTGGATATGGTTTTCCAAGTGCCGCACCCGTTGCTCCAATATGAATGCACTATCGAGGCGTCTCCCTTTGCATGCTGCTGTATTGCGTGGGTTCGAGCTTCGGCATTCGCGGAGGTGAGGTTATCGAAGGCGCTGAGCGAGTTGCACCAAACGTTGACTCCGTGGATGATCTTCTCGTTGACGACATGGATGGGCGTCTGGGTACTGATCTTGCTGGCTTGAGAGCGGCTGCGAGCATGTGAGAAGTCGGGGATCTCAGCTTGCGGGTTCGTAGGTGAGGTGTAGGATGCGTCTTTCGAGATGGCCAGCCTGAGGGAGGCTCGGTCGGATTCGTCGAACGAGAAGCGACGGGTCTGTGCCATTTCGTTCGGTTGATATTGCTCTGTTGGGCTGAGCTGGGGTTGTAAAATGGGGAGCCATGGTCGGAGGGCGCTTTGTTTTGTGAGGGCTTGTCATTTTATTGGTGGTTCCTTAGAAGCCGGTAGAGCAGAAGTATAGACGGAGCTTCGTTACTCGGGCACGGAGTACTGCCTCACCCGTTGTTCCTGTAACTCAAACGGCTTATTACGTCCAAAGCAGGAGCTGGGCACAATCATCACCTCCACAGGGCACACAGCCCAGCCGGGAAGAAGTTTCCGGCTGGCGTTGGCGGTCCGGCGAAACGTGACGAGAGGGAGGTCAAAGTAGGACGGAACGAAAGTTCAATTGTTCGAGATGCGCCCCCGCTGGTTCACCAGCGTCGCTTGGACCAGCTTGGCCATGACTTCGTCCTCACGTCGGTCGTTGATTCCCCGCCACTTTAGTAGGCGGGACATAGTTTAGGTGCAGGCTGAAGCTGAGGCAGCGACGACAGAGCGTGAGACGATAGAGTTTGAGGGGTTCCAGAAGGCAGCACGAGCGAGACAAGGTGCAAATTGCCGGCTGGTCGGCGAGCCACGGTCCACGGTTCACGGCTCACGGTCCACGGTCCACGGTCCACGGTTCATGGCTGGCTGAAAAACAAAAGGTGCCGAATGGGAGACTGCACATGCACAGGTTCCAGGGCGACGCCCGATACGATGAAGCGCGTTTCATTCGGCGGCTCGTGCGTCCTATGCACGCACAAGCCAATTAGCGAGATACGAGCCAGCAGGATCCAGATGCTAGCCGCGCCGATCTGCCCTCCGCACCATGATCCTCTTCGTGGGCCTTCATTAGCCTCGATGCTTGCTTTTCCCGCCTTCGTCATCGTCATCGTCCTTCTTTTTTTTAAGTAAGGTCGTATTTGGGTAGCAAACCCCTATCTCGTGGGCGCGATAGAGGCATAGAGCCGACGGGACGGCGTGGCCAGCAAGCATGAGCCCGGCCGTGAGTGGCTGTCCTTGGAAAAGTGAGCGGAAGCCTTCCGATGGCAGTGCATTGGCTCCCGACGACGACTGCATCTGACAGGAGACCGTCTTTAGGGCGTTGGTCGAGTGGACCAGATCCAACGCAGGGTGGAAGGACTCGAGTTGTGTGGACCATGTGCTATCCTTGCGCCCATCCATGCCGCTCTCCGTGCTCCATGCTGCTCCAGGAAAGGCTCGTTGCCATCATCTGCCGTCTGGGTCCTGCGTAGCGTAGCGTATGCCTATATCTGACAGCAAGTCGCCGACTGTCGACGCAGAGCATTGGCGTGCCTTGACTGTTGATTTGACTTCACTTGACCTACGCCTGCGGCTGCGCTTTCACCGTGCGCGCGTTGTGCTTCCCTCTTTCCCTTTCCCTTTCTCTTTCCCCTTCTCTTTCTCTGCCCACTGTCCCCACGGCCGCTCGCTCGCTCCAGGCCTACGTCCACGCCCACCCTGACATTCGTGCTCACGTCCATCACCCACCATACCCTCGGTCTCCTTACTTGCCCTTGACTGTCCATCTCTTCTGCCCATCATGGTCTATCCGCTCAACTACCGCCGCCCCGAACGCGTGGCCCGCAGCGACTCTGGCTCCTCCATCTCAGGCTCCATGCAGCAAAAGGCCATCGAGGAGTCCATTAGCTCGGGGTCCAGCGGTATGTCCCACGGCATTCCAGAGGCCCTCTCATTCGACCGCATCATCTCAGGCGGCACATGTCCAGTGGGTCCCGTCCCTTCCCTGCGTCCATGGCTACCATGGCTTTGCTAACAGCCGCCGTAGCCTTGTACAACCCGTGACTTCATGAACTATCTCAAGTACATTGAGCTCTCTGCCGAGAACCTTCAGTTCTTCCTGTGGTTTCGCAGCTACTGCAAGCGCTTCGATGACTTGCCCGAGAATGAAAAGGCTCTCTCGCCAGAGTGGATCCAAGACTACGAGTCTGAGACGCCACGTCCCAAAGTCTTTAGTCCTGAGGCCGCTACCATTTTCAAAGGAACCGATTTTGCAGGAGAGTCCAAAATCACCGAGACCGAGAAGAGCAATCCGTTCTTCACCCCGCCACAGACTCCAAACAGCGACTTGAGGCCTGAAGGCGGAGAGTCGGCCGACCCTTACGAAGCCAGCCTGCTTTCTGGAGTTCAAGCCGACCACGCTCAGCGTGCAACCGGTGCATTCAAGAGCGCCGGCCTCAAGTGGAAGCCCCGTAAGTTTGACTGACATGTCTCATTTCTACTGGGATCCACTCACTCATTATCGACAGTTTCCGTGCAGCCGTATCGTGAAGAGATCAACCGGATCGTCTCCATCTACATTGCCGATGGCGGTAGTCGTGAGCTCAACATATCCTCCAAGGAACGTAGTGGTTTGCTCCACGCTCTTCAGAACACAACCCATCCATCCGCTTTCCGTCACGTCATCACGGCTGTTGAGTGGTCCCTTCGTTGCCAGGCCCATCCCAATTTCATTCGATGGACCATTTGCAACGGGAACCGCCCTCGTGTCGTCTTCGCACGTGGTCTGGGCGTGGCCGGTATTGTCGGAGGCTTCACTGCCGCCATTCTCATCACCCTGAGCAGCGCAGGCCGCGGCTGGCGTCTTCTTTCTCTCATCGGCTTCATGATTGGCATATCCACCCTGATTGCTGCTTGGAAGGGCATGTGCGTTGTCCTTCATGGCATGCATCACCGTCACCTGCGTCCGTGGGAACTTTTCGCTTCCGAGGATGAAGCAATCGAGATTGACGTGAAAGGGGAGTCGTCGGATAGTCTCCAGTCCCATGCATCTAGTAACAGTTACGAGGATGAACCTTGGGTGGCCAGATACGAGAAGCGTAACATTATTCGCAAGATTTTCGACCGAGAGGTGTGGATTCAGGAGCCAGCTTTACGTCAGATCCAGGATACCATCTTTCTTCAAGCCATTCTTGGTGCGACGGTAATTTCATTCGTCATTGTTGGCATCTTCTGCGCGGTCCCTCATGGAAAATTTTACTAGGGATATCAAAAATGTCTGTCTCAATTCTTGCTCCTCCTACACTGTCATGTAGCCATTGCCTTCGGTTTCCTGTATACCCATTCCGTCCTTTACTCTCATGAAGGCTCTCATTTCCTCCATTTTCTTCTCTGAATTCACATAGGTAGGCTCTTGGAAGGGCTCATGCTCATAAATGCCACTTCGGTGACATTGGACCAGTCTCATGTAATAGTGTGAAACGCACGATCATGATTGCCGAAAAACCACTCTCTCGTCGGTGGGAAGGTGCTTATGTAGATGTCCATAATGTTCGCGGTAGAACAAAAATTTCATCTCATTTCGGGGACCAGTCTGGTTTTTATCTCTCATGCGCATATTACTCGTGTTCACGATTCTCATCGTACGATTACGGCCCGTGCACTGCAAGGGCATAACGGATTCCGTGTCACTCAGCCGTGTTTAAGGAACGTCTGCAATTACCGGGTTACAGTCAGCAACCATGAATTCTTCTGGTAAGCGTTTGACCCTATCGTGCCCATGTATTTGACATTATCTTGGTTGTTGGTTGGGTAGTAGAAACACGAACTGTTTACGGAATACGTTCCAATACACAGCAGTGGAATTTTTACGATGCAGAGTTTGGGCAATATATGAATGCTAGCACAACAGGCATCAGTTCGAAGGCAGATTCTGCTTATATTTGTCTTTATTAAAAAGTACAAGCACACCTAGTACTTCTAATGCTGATTCGCAACGATAAAGCGCCTACGTAGCACGCGAATAGTAAGGTCCGATATCTCCGTGGCTCGGACCTGAAGCCAAGCGCTCTCCACCACTTCCATCCTGACTACTCTACGCTGATACATATATACTCAAAGAAATGCCCACCAGAGCTTAAATCAAGTAAACCCTTTGTTACATAAACCATGTCTTGTCCAGATTGCTTTCGCGGAGGCAAAGCTGTCGGTACACCAAAAGGTACAATCCAAACCCTCCATGGCGTACCCACATACATCACCGAGCCTGCAACACCAAGCCCATCCGGTTCGACAATCATCTACTACACCGATATATTTGGTCTGAGACTTGTCAACAACAAAGTGTTGGCCGATGCTTATGCCGCCTCGACGGGATTACGCGTCCTGGTCCCAGACATCATTCCTGGCGGTGCCGCCTCCCCAACCATACTCCCACTAATGGACAAGATTACCACACCCGTCAGGTGGTTCGACATTCTAGGCCAAATCAGCAGAGCCATCAGCTTCGTGCGCGCAATCGCCCAGGCGCTTCCCGTCATGATTCGTGCCCGCCCTGGTTCACAGGCATGCTTTGCATCCTGTCTCGAGTACACGAGGCAAATTAAAGCCGATCTCCCACCCGGCGGCAAGCTGGGGCTCGCGGGCTTCTGCTGGGGTGGATATCCCAGCTTGAATTTGTCGGCGCAGCCTGCCGTCGAAGGCGGATCCGAGAGACTTGTAGATGCGCAGTTTTGTGCGCATCCGTCGTTTCTGAAGATGCCGGATCACGTGGTCAACGCCGCTGTAGCGTTCAAAACGCCAATCGCTATCGCGTTCGCCGAGAAGGATATGGCGATATCAATGGCAAAGGTGGACGAGACGGAAGCAGCCCTGAGGCGGAAGGCTGGGAGCGGCGAGGGTGAAAACGGGTACTTTTATGAGCTTCGAACGTACAAGAGAGCGGCTCACGGGTTCGCTGTCAGGGCAAAGCCAGGGGAAGAGGTCGAGAGCAAGGCAGCGGATGAAGCAGTCCAGCAGGCTGTTGACTGGTTCAAGAGGTGGCTTCGAGGCCAGGGAATATTTTATGCTATAGGATAAATACATACTGACATTCATAGAGCTTGCACGTCTTATCATGATTTTTTTTTTCTTCTTTTTTTCTAAAGAGGCCTATAAGGCGGACGTGAATAGTAGAGACAAGAAAGGCAAGATGCCTCTCTACCTCGCCGCGATGTTCGAGCGAGACGGTGCAGCAAGGGCATTGCTCAGCCACGGAGCGGATACAGATCTCGCTGACTCTGGTCATGGGTTTACGCCTCTGCACGCTTGCGCAAGATGGGAACGCCCAGTGGTAGCTGAATTGCTGCTTCAACATGGCTGGTCGACGAGTTTACTTGAGAAAGAAGAGCAGAACTCGGCTTTGCACATCGCTGCCGCCTATGGGAGAGAGAAGGTAGTCGATTATCTTCTTGACGCGAACTGTGAGATGGATTTTCAGGATTACAAGGGGAGAACGGCGTTGTTCTGGGTAGCGAAAGATGACCGTGCATGCACAAGGAAGCTGTTAAAGAAGGGTGCGAGTACAGCGAAGGGGGATAGTTCGTTGCTTCAGAAACTACTGGAGCAGTACGGCAAGACGAAAGACGAGGCAGAGACTTTGATCAACAGCGGACGCAACGCTGAGATTGAGGTGCTATTGAGCGGAAAAGACCCTTGGATCTCTCAACCAGTACAACTATTCAGATATGTCCTGGTGTCAGCTTAAGTAGACAGCTCTCTCCAACATCGAGTTCTGCGCTGACTTCTTTCGCAAGGGCTCCGAGTTGACTCCCAGTCCACACATTCTCCACATAGAAATCACCTGCGATCCCAAGATCGTCCCACGTCGCCTTCACCGTTTGCTTTCCTCCCAAGTTCGTCTTGAATCCACCCTGACCCAAGTCTGGTCCATAGTTAGCGAGTACCACAACGCAGCTCCCCGACGTATCAGGACCAGCGATCCAAGCCTGAAGTTGTTTTGACTCATCTCGGCCCGTTTCTGGGTTGCGCGGTTGCATAGGAAATCTAGCGGTGAAGCGTGCCACTTCCATCGCACTTGGATCAGTAAGAAGGCGGATCCCCAGTTCGTCGAGTTTCGTCATGTCTGATCCTGTAATGAGGTTTGCTGCAGCCCCAATCCAATGCGTTGCTATAGATTCTCTCATTGTATCTGACACCCCCGTGATGGCCGCTTCGTTGCCTACAAATAGGTTGTCCATATCTGGATATATCGTAGTGACTGGCTCTTCGTTTGCATTCACGATGCGACTAACGAAATCCCTGTAATTCTCAATGGCTCGTTGAACAGTGGCCCATTCAATGAATGTTTTCGCATTGCTGTTATTGATGTCCTGATCGGTTCTCATGGAATCTGCGTTGCTCGACCAAATCTTGAAATACGTTTCGTTTCGTTCAAGTTTCCAGGATATGTCTAGTCTCATTGGCCTACCTGATGCGGCGATCGCCTTGTGGTATGCTATGACTTCTCCGGAATTGTCTGGAGGTAAGTTCCCACCGTTCGATGGGGAGCCAGGAGTGATGTAATCCAGTTTGATTAGATCAACGCCCCTACACCTTCTTTAGCATGGAACATCGCCTGAAAGCAGTGCAGTCTCACCAAGACGCGAACAATGCCACTACCGAGTCGTGCCATGTTTGTACCCCATCTCTTGAGAAATTGAAGTCGCACCGCGCAAAACCATTGTTGTTGCCGCTCAATGTGTCATTAATTAGAATGTTCGTCCCAAAGATGGTCTTGCTACTATCTTTGCAAAAAGCGCCTGGTAGGACGTATACACCCAGCTTCAAGCCCTTAGAATGCAGGTAAGAAGACAATGCTGGAATATCGAACCTGCTGGTTTCGTACGTTATGCGCCCGTACTCGTCGCCATGGTCGCCAATGCTCCATCCAGAGTCCAGGGAAATATAATAATCGTTCGAAGCTATCAATGCTGGTGGAATGTGGCTTAGAAGTATATCTGCTTGCTCAATGACGCCGCTCTGGTTAAAGGTAAATGATGGGTTGATGTCTGGGTTTGCTTGTAGTCCAAAAGAATTCCAACCTCTTGGTGGAGCGTCAAATCCGTTTGGGGTACGACTGGCAGTGAGTATGCTTAGAGGGCGGACCTGACGAGACCCAAAAGCCGACACTAGCCACTGCTGTGAGAACATAACGATCACGGCCAGGCGGAGCGCGTAGTCTCGCCGACTGCGTAGGGTCCATTCCATACTTGCAGATACCAGATATACTAGAAAAGAGTTGACAAGGAAGCATTTGAACAAAAATGGGTTGATACATCTTAAGTAACAAAAAAGACGGGCACGAGTGTAACCCCAGACGCTTACCAACCATAACAGCAGCAGGGCATCAGTGAGGTTACATATACATCCTGTCGGGTAACGATCATCGAAGACGTGCACAATTATCGTCAGCACAGAAGCCACGTACGCATATCAGCAAGAGATCTAGCGAACATTAGTGGACGGGTCATCCCCGTATCAACGTCTCAAAAATAAAGCAATACCTCCCGCCCACTAAATTTTAATCAGCTCTCGGTCAGAAGCAAAAATAGTAACTGCATCGAAGACAACGTGACCGGCAAGCGAGCGCGGCCATCCCACCAACTTTCTGCACCTTTGGAGCTGTTATCTCAAATCGATAGCCGCGGGTTTTTTACCCATGGCTCTTCAATATTAGTCTATCAAAAACGGAAACAGCAAATCAGAACACGACTTTTCCTTTCTTAAGAGTAAGCTTGCTATAGTACCGTGAAAGAGGTCTTTTTTCAATTTTCAAGAGTGAGAAATCATTCACAAAGATTGTAATTCTACATCTTAGGTTAATGATGTGCACTGTAACTTGCGTACTTGCAATGCAAAATCATGAGTGACGAAAACCTAAATATTGATGTTAGATTAAAAGCCAATGTGACAATAGCGAAGGTGACGGAGCATTATATCTCATTCAACGCCAGAGTACCACTGTATGATCACCATAGACACCTAAGCCAGAGTGTTGCTCTTCTCAGGTTTCAGGTACTCAACCTCGCGACAACTAGGCACCCATGTCCTAAACAGACCATACGCCCCATGCCAGCCAGAAAATTCAAGCCCATGTCTTCTGACCATTGAGACTGTGGACGCTATCTCGACATCATTTATGCCGGTGATGCTGAGTAATGATCGTGACCTCTGTCTTGATGCATGCACATTTACCGCCTCAACACGCTTAGAAGGGAACAGACATCATTCAAAATCTGCTCAGGTTCCCTGCGCAAAGCTGACATCAAAAACGCGAATTGCAGACTGTCAGGGGACACGTTCTTCTGAATTGGGAAGTTCGTTTCGCACCCTCATCGTCCCCTAAATGTTAAGAAATTCGAAATTCGATAAGCAACATATGTCAGCTAGGAAGGGTTTAATTACCGACCGTATAAGGGTACCTATAGTAGCTACCAGGCAAAATCAGCTCTGTTACCTAGATGAATGAGTATGAAGACTAGGAATAAAGAGATTAAAACCAGACAGCATTTGGGCTCAATACAATATTCTCAGTTGCGACTCAAGAGCAATCATGGACTTGAGAACACTTTTTCGCTCTATCCTTCACGGGATTTCTATCTAATAAGTTGTCCTTAATTGTGCTATATCGCCCTGCCCGAATTCAGTTCCTACCCCGTCTTAATACAACGTCAGCCAGTGAACTAAAAGGAATTAAAACTAGCAGGTGTTGAGGCGTTGAATTGATATTTTGAATATTCAATCTCTTTCATATATTTCCTACCTCCAATTTATAAGATTTCTTGTAGAAGAGTGCACTATGTGAATGCGTCCCAAGAAATCCAAGCGCATGATATAGAATATATACTTCAACATAGGTAGCTAAACACTCAAGATCACCATGAAGATTTTTGTTCACCGTGTTTTAGAGCCAATAACCTTCATTTTTTCACTCTATTGTGGTCGAGGAGCCCAATTATTTGCTATTGTTCTATTTGGTTGTGGGGAGCAACGCGTCAGCGCAAAACAGTTTTCCGCTCCAAAAGAATTCACTGTATAACACGTTCACCAAATGATTTGTTTACTATTGTTATATCTTCTTATTGACTTCCGCTTTCCCTCCCGGCCACGGTCAGGCCCCTCTTGGTAAGCATATATAACAAGTTCGACCCAGTCACCCTACCATAACCTCTCTCATACACACGTATCCGCTGTGCAGCCTTCAACGCCCATATAACTTGACCTGGATTAGTATATCTCCCTTTTGAACTCGTCACTACGCCCGCGCACCTTTTCCAAACCAATCCCAACTGCGCACATCAACACACATACTCAAAACGCCCACGAAGTTTGTTGTGAACAGTCCAACATGTCCGACATGCGACCTAGCTCACAGCGCTCTACATACGGCATCAGCTACTGCGACTCATCGCACTGGGGCGTTTTTCACTCCATCCGAGGAGTTGTTTACGAATCATGGAACCTCGCGTGGCAGGCCGTTAAGGCGTATGCAGAGCACAATGCTTCAGTAAACCCCCATTGGAACGCGACTGCTCTTCCCGACTTCAACAAGAGTGCCTGGCACGTTTCAGGCTCAACTGATCAGATTCACCGGTTGACCTTCAAGGTTGACCGTGTTGATAGGATGGAAGTGTCTGGCGAGTCACTGGTTTCTTCGGATAATGAACAGGAGATGGATGGTACATTTACAGAGACACAACAACATACCAGCAATTATGATTCTGCGAGCGAGAGCTCCGAAGCTTCTCAGGTGGATGACTCCGATATTGGACACGGATATGCCATCGAAGACGAACATGGTTCTGAAAATGAATACAGCGCTGAAAGCGAATCTAACAGTGAAGACGAGGCAGCTCCTGCCCGCTTCGCAGTCGTCATGACAAAATTCTCACCCGTCCAAACACAGGTGCTACTACAAGTAAGCACCTCACCTGAGGAAGCAGAGCACTACGCAAAGCTCTGTGCCACCAGCGAAATGCAGCGACAAACCCCGAATGCAAACAGTATACGTTTCGAACGCGGAATGAAGACGGTTCAGCTTCTGAATTCGCACAACACCCCATTCATCAGTTACGACGTGTATGAGGGAAGGATGATCAATGGAAGATTTGAACCAGACGAGCAGCTGGTGCTGAGCAGTGCACGTCTCGATGACATCAACAAGAGCTCGCAAGTACTCCACACGACGAAGGCTGCGCAAGAATCTCAGAACGATATAGCCGCGGGAAAACGCGAGCAGACTACACACCTCATGGCCACAGAGCCACATCAGAACACACAACTGAACACAGGTGTGACACAGCAGCAAGATGCTGCAGCCAGCGTAGTATCTGAGGTATACAACCCAGATAACTCAGGATCACTACGATCTACCAAACGCAAGAGAGAAGCTGAAGATCAAGAATCGAAGGCAACACATACTAGGCACAATGTAAAGCGCAAGAAGACAGCGCAGCCTAAAGAAGAGATCAAGAGCAAGACGCGTGGAAAAGGTAGCAAGAAAGCTCTGGAACCAGCTGCCTCCAACGAGGAGCTGTATTGCGTCTGCAAGAAACCCGACGACGGGACCAAGATGGTGGGATGTGATGGCGAGAACTGCTCGAATAATGGCTGGGTTCATCTGGCCTGTCAGGGCCTGACTACATATCCCACAAGCAAGACTTGGATGTGTTTGAATTGCCGCAAGGCACCTGTAAAAAAGGGTGCTTCTATCAAGAAACGTGGAAAATAAAGAAATGCCTGGGGTTCACCTAGGACAGGAGAGTGTCAGGGCCAAGCAAAACAAAGTGGTGGAATATCCATAGAATTCTCCACTCTCTAACAAAAGACCACTTGGTTCATAGCGAGGGCTCATAGCATTTTAATTGAATTTTGCGATATTCGAGCGCGGACATGATGTGATAACTTAAATGTTGAGACGCAGGCGAAAACTCGCTTAGGTGTGGTCAACTAGACGCCCGGCTCCTCGCTACGCAGCATAAGCCAGCGCATTGTTGGGCCCCGTAAATTTCACACCTGCCGTAGGTCCTGAAAAAATAGAGGTTCTTTTGTGAGTTTATATACAACGGGAATGCAATTGGGAGGATGCACAAATCAACATAGGCCCCGTTCTTTGGGTTTTCGGTATCTCGCAGCATGAGTTTCGATTGTGCAAGGGAGTCGATGCGACGTGGTCCTATCAAAGTTTCTGAGGACAGCGCATCCAAGTGTCACAAGAGTCTATATGCATCGATGTACAGGAAAGGATTATTCACCTAGGCAACGCAGTACACGTATATTTTGTTGCTTGTAACTCATGAAACGCTCATCCTGACGGTCCCATGAAGCTCTATTGTCCGCCCATCGAATATCACGGTTCTTGCGACGACATTGTTTGTGATAATACTTGCCAACAGTATGTGGGCTGTGCAAGGTAACCTTGTTCGTTCGAGATTTTGCATGGTAGGTTGGTGCTTCCAAGGCTCGTTGACGGTTAGCTCACGCAGAGGCAGAGTTGCCAGTCGGATAGCGCAAATTCGGACAACACGGCGTTGATACACGGCGTAACTCGTCTGGTTTTGACATCTCCAACAGCACGAGATGCAGCCATAAAATCAGCTCCAGCCACTTCCACTTCCACTCTCATTCCGCACTCTCCAGCTATAAAGCGAGACAACGGCTTGCGGCTTGGCATCAAAGTCGGCATAGGTGTCACAGCGGGCATCTTGGGGATAGCCATCTTACTAGCCATCCTAGAGGTTGGCTACATGCGCAGAAGGAAACGAGAAAATGCCCTCAGAAGAGCAGTAGCTGAGGTGGAACGAGGGATGAACAAGAACAGCCAAGAGAGAATTATTCTGGAAAGCAGAGTGTCGATAGTAATAGAGGATATAGACCCGGAGGAGGAGGAACTAGAGGAAAATAGAGGAAGAAATGGTATGTCTTTGCCACGGCGAGAATAAAAAGTAAAGACTCACTAGATGCTGGTTCCAACATGTTTCTATCCTCCATCACCATACTGCCAGTACCTGGTTAGAACAGCATTACAGAGTATTCAAATAGCGTGCTTATGATGGTCTAGAGGAAAGGGATAAAGTAAAGCGGCTTCTGATAAAGTGGTGGTATCAAAAAGTCCGAGCAAGCAACGCGTGGATGCCAAACAATGGTTGATGAAATTGACCGGTTTTGCACTTTCCTGTGCGGTCGATGGCAGGGGACGTTGTGAAGAAATTACGAATGTTAAAATAGATCTCTTAACTCATGCATTTGCATAGGTTTCTGCTAGTGCTGCTATACGTTTGCGTGTATGCGTGCCTGATTGGAAAATAGGCGAAGCTGTGGCCTAACGGGCACAACGAAGGCGCGCTTGTGTTGCGCCTCGGCTGAGCCACGTTACGTCACCTGTCTCGCCCGTCTCAAAACAAGCTCAAGCTTATCGTTTTACCCTCTCCCCACCCCTGAACCGCATTCGCTCGTCTTAAGAGACGATACAATCTACTAGTTGAGCCTGGTTTTCTCGGTAGTCACAATGTCAGCACAATATCTGCAAGGGAGTATTGAGGATATGCCAAAACAGATTGACCAAATAGCCAAGCTTCGAGGCTGGTTCCGTCCAAAAGATGACAGCAATTTCTACCGTACTGTGCAGGATTATGTGAATGGAGAGACAGATCTGGATGCCGCGATCGCCATAATTACCCAACCAATCGATAGGGCTATCTCGTTGAACAATCTTGACAAGGTAGATCTTATGGACCTCTGGTATTCTGTGCTGCACTCTTCAAAGCGAATACCATATGATAACCTCGAAACACATACGAAACTGGTCAATTTAGTGAAAGCTCTGCAACAACACTCGGAACCGACAGCAATAGACGATCAGTCGATTTACGCTTCTCTGTCTGGCTTGTCCATGGCAGAACGCGAGGTCTACAACGATGGACCGTCCCATGAAAAGAGTAGCTCGCGAATCGAAGTTTATGCGTGGGCAAACTACAACTATTTTCTTGCACGCTTAGCCTCGGCCGGTATAGGAGACCAGTGGATCTTCGCTATATGGTCAATGAGGCAAGCTCTAGAAATCACACCTGATGGTAATGCCAGTGACTGGTACGATACCTATATTCCTGCTGCTGCTACCTGGGTTTTTGGCCTTGGGAAAAAATTACATGAGAAAGAGCAAAACTTAACTCCAAAGAATCGGAATGAAGGAAATCCGGCTAAGGGGGGGGATCTGTGGAAAGGTGGGTCTGTTTTCAGCAATGAGCGCTACGCATTTTGGAGAAAGAGATTCGGCGAAGTGAGAGAGCTCGATGGGTTGATGGAAGAAACGAAGAATGTAGCGACACTGGCCAAGGAGTCAATGGTGCACACACAAAGCTCGTAAACCTTTCCTTTGGCAATCATGGCCAGACTTCGCCCACGTTGATGTGTTACATCTTATTCGGGGGGGTTTTTTCTCTTTGAATTCGTACACGCAACATAGACTTACGTCCTGCACACAAGGAAAAGAATATTAAGATAAAAGCGCTTTCCCTGTGACAAAAACCTAAAATAACGGCAAAAGCTTGCATCTTATATCATCCTTCACTTGGTCAATACTTGACTGCTCCAATAATTCTCAGCCAGTATGCGTTCGCCTCAAGAAACGTCTTCCTCAGGGATTAAATCGGAGAGTGTATCCACATTTCTCTAGATTATCGTGTGGTCCAGCGCAATCAGCACAATGTCCCTAGTTGAGTATTTCGAGTACTTGAAGTAGGTTCTTTTTGTATCGGATGCGTTCAAAGTATTCTGGTTTGGTCAATCTTGCAGTTTAAAAAGTATCTAGACCTGTAGGGTGTGCCCTCTGACGTCTCGCTAGCGTAATCTTAACTCCTCATAAAATGACCGTTACCCGCTCCCGTATGAGTTTCAGAAATTCAGCTTACTTGTATCTATGAAGATAAATGTTCTGACCCACCGGAAGTTCAACCCGAAGGTTAGGAGTTTAACGAGTCAGTTACCCCGCACTTAGGTGTGCGTCCCATGTCCGAGCTACGTTAGGAAGATGTTCTCCGTGCTGGGCCAAAGAAGAGCCTGCGTGGGCCAAGGCATGACACGCTGTATTCACAAAATCTCTGGGGATGAAGGATGCGTCAATAAAGGATTATCCTAGTCGTTAGTAGCATATCATGGAGGGTGAGCCGAAGAAGTATTAAACCCCAAGTTCTGCTCCAGTTGATCGCGTCAGTAATGAGCTCGACTCTTTGCGGTAAACTCTCAGCGAATTTTGTGATTTTCTTAAAGTTAGACTGAAAATGGGAAACCATGCACTTATCTATGGCGCATCTGGTATCTCAGGTTGGGCCATTGTCAACTCCATCCTCAATGGTTATCCGTCTAAAGATGCATTCACCAAGGTTTCTGCGCTTGTCAACAGACCGTTAACGCGAGAGATGGCTCTTTGGCCTGACGATTCTAGGCTGCAAATAATATCTGGGATTGATTTATTAGAAGGCAGCCAAGAAGAGCTGGAGAAAATGATCAAGAAGAAGGTTCCTGATGTGGACAGCATCACGCAAGTATATTTCTACTGCAAGTTAAAAAGAATATTGGAGAACTAGAAGGCCTACTAATATGGCTCAGCATACAAGCAAGACGATGACAACACACGTGAATGCAAAATTAACGAGGCGATGCTCGAGCGTGCCGTGACCGCTATTGAGAACCTCTCCACCAGATTATCATACGTGGTTCTTCCGTCGGGTACCAAGATATATGGATGCCAGATGCTTGACAAGTTTCCTTTTGCAAACGACCTGCCGCTGAGAGAGACTCTGCCTCCGATTCCCGAACCCGCACTTTCCCAGTTGTTCTACTACAACCAAATCGACTGCTTGAAACGCATTTCCCACGGCAAGAACTGGAGTTGGTGTGAAGTTCGGCCAGACAACATCATCGGCTTTGTTCCAAACAATAATGCATATTGCCTTGCGCAGACTCTGGCACTGTACCTTTCGTTGTACCGCGTTGTTGAGGGTGAGGGTGCGAAATGCCCATTCCCTGGCACTGACAAGTCCTGGATAAACACATATAATGAGTCTCCACAAGATATGGTAGCACGCTTTTCCATTTATGCATCACTGCATCCAGAAAAGACTGCGGCACAGAGCTTCAATGTCGGTGGGCAAGAAGACACCTGGAAGGGCAAATGGCCAATCATTTGTGACTATTTTGGCTTGAATGGCACAGGGCCCGAGGCCAACTCACCTCAGCCTGGTGCATACATTGCAGCGCATAAAAAGGAGCGGGACGAACTGGAGATCAAGTATTCTCTTAAAAAGGGCTCGGTGGATAGTAACATTACGCACCCTGGATTTCAAGTAAGTCTCCTCTAGTATAAGAACCCAATGGATTGGATAGGTAGCTAACCAAAAATAGTACTTTATCATGACCATGTTTGACTTTGACCGGCAAATGAGCATGGATGCCTCGCACAAGGCAGGGTATACAGAAGAGATGAAAACACCAGAAACCTGGAGGATTGCGTTCGACCGAATGAAGCAGGCAAAAATTATCCCATGATTCCTATCATCAAGCGCCGCATATTACATTTGTTTTGTTTGGCTTGGCCAAACGCCGTCAATATACCGGTTCATTCCCGGTGGTTGTATTGGCACCCCTATTTATAGCAACCGCTTTACCATATACCAGGCAGTTTCCTTCGTCATCTCGTGTCCCATCAACGTGAAATCAGCAGAAGCTGTGTTCTTGATTTCAACAACTCTAGAAATGTTGGACTTTTGAAGAGCTTGTTTTACTTAAGGTGATCTAAAATGAGCGACAAAGCTCAAACGTTTGGCGGTTACTTTCTTCGGCCTAGTTCAAGTGCCCCTATAGCCGCTACTGCCCAAACAGAATTAGAGCAGCCTTTCAGATAAGGGGAACGCAATGCTCATCAAGCTAGGTCGATGTCTTTTGAATTCTTCCTTCAGTAGTGTTGGAGTTTGATATTGATGTTATTCCTAGGAGGCCGACCTTAGTTAGCAGCTAAGTTGGTGGGATCCACACGGCGAATTCCTGCACCCCGTACTATTATATAGAGTGGAGAAAGCCTCCAAGGTAGTGAGCGGCGGAAAAATGTCGAACATGGAATTACCTTATAATAGTGACTTGGTATACGCTTAAGTAGGCTGCGCTGCGCTGGTCAAGACTATTCGATGTCAACGTCCTTTCAGAATAAATCGCGCTCGTCGTTGGTCTTTTGAAAATGCTCTTCAATTCTGGCATCAAGCTGGCGCTGCCAGTTGCGCTTCTCTCGCTCTGTTCGTGGTCAAGGCACACGTAGCATTCGCTAAGGATACTAATTGGTCTGGTAGTTGCCCCCGCCACTAGCATTGCCATCCCTGAAACTCAAGCTGCCGCTGTTCCCCTTCGCATCCTTCCCCTGGGAGATTCTATTACCTTTGGTTATTATTCTGGAACCTGGGGCTCAAATGGCTATCGCGAACAGCTCCGTAGCCGGCTTACGTCGGCCGGTAACTCTGTCGACTTTGTAGGCACCCTGACGTCTGGTACCATGCAAGACAACCAGAATGAGGGTCATTCAGGCTGGACGATTAACCAAGTTCGTAACGTGCTCGGGCCTGCACTGAACCTCAAGCCCAATGTTGTGCTGATCCATCTGGCAACGAATGACTTGAACGGCGGACAGACCAGCGCTGAGCCATGGAGTGCGGCGCCGCAAAGACTTGGGAGTGTCATTGACGACGTGCTTGCTAAGCTGCCCAAAGCTGTAGTATTCGTCGCGAAAATCATCCAGACGACGAACCAGGCAAGCCAGGCCAGGTTTTCAACATACAATGCTGCCATCCCAGGAATCGTTAAGCAGCGCTCGGACAAGGGGTTCAAGGTGTTTGTGGTCGACCAGAGCGTCATTGGAGGAAGTGACCTGTCTGATTATTTACACCCGTAAGTATCACCTTGCTTTGTGGGGCAGGAGCCCATGTGCTGATGTTTGATGGTAGTAATCCCAACGGATATAAGAAGATGGGGGACATTTGGGCTAACGCAGTTTTGGCAAACCTGGGCAGCGTCGTTGCACCACCGTCTTAATCAAGTAGTTATGGCGAGCCCGAAGTGTGGGTTTTGCTACAAGCATATCTACCGCAATACCAGCATCGGCGTTTCTTGCGTCCAATCCAGCATTTGCACCGTGACGAATATGAGTTATCTTCGTGGCGGAAGTGGCGGCGCGGTCGGTCGGCTGGGTCCAGTCCAGGTGCGGGGTCCGCATCTGTGCAGCCGAAAATGCGCTGAACTAAAACATGTTCGGAGGCCCATTATTGTTCGAACACGATTCGGAAATGTTTTGGCGAAAAGGCACCGACAAGCGTCGCCCTGGAAAACACATAGGATGCGGGATATCTCTGCCAACCTATGTGTGGCGGCTCATTAGCGTCAACCCAAGCATCATCACCTAACCTCAAAGTTCCCTGTGACCACTTGCTTAGATAGGTATAATTTCGGGTTCCTTCGTTTGTGTTGGACATCTTTTGTCTTCTACACTTTTAAAACTTCAACTGTGACTGTGATTGCCGCCTTCTCGTCCTCAGGCCCTTCGCAATGGGTTTTGTCGACGGCCAGCGGCTCCAGCAGCTGCTCTTCC